>Ga0105104_10000439_pt1 | contig 31956 bp, 30 predicted proteins | sample PPLLaktember2015_3_FD_87034 | JGI IMG/M metagenome (GOLD analysis project Ga0105104, IMG submission 87034) | Freshwater sediment microbial communities from Prairie Pothole Lake near Jamestown, North Dakota, USA - PPLs Lake P7 Core (6) Depth... | ecosystem: Environmental > Aquatic > Freshwater >... | reverse complement strand
CTGTGTTTTTGCTCAAGAGCAAGTATGGAAGTGGGTTCACTCCACCTGACATAGGAGCGAGCACAGGCTTTAGTGACGTGCCAGTGACACACTGGGCAGCGGCCTGGATCAAGCAACTCGCGGCGGAAGGAATCACGGGTGGGTGTGGAGGCGGGAACTACTGTCCCGATAGCCCAGTTACGCGCGCCCAAATGGCGGTTTTCCTGGTGAAAACATTCAATTTACCGTAAAGCGGAATCGTAAATTGTCTACTTCCGCCAGCGATTGATTTTTCGGCGGGTACGATCCGCCATTTTGAACAAGAACGCAATCACCGGATGAGTCCATACCCCCATTGGGACGCCATCCCTCAGGGCAGCTAACAATTCGCCCGGTGAATTGATCGGCCGGGCAGGCACCTCCACCCAGGCATTGCCGATATCCGCGATCGTATGCGCATCCGAGCCCGCGCTCATTGGGACACCGCGCTCCTCAGCCCATCTGACAGCGGCGCGGTTCCAGCGTGGCCGAGAAATGCGGGAGTTGAACGTTTCGACAATATCAATCGAAGAGGTGATCTTTTTTCGAGCCTCGATTCTCAAATGCCAGCGCTTTAACGGATCGAACCCGTGCGGCAGCAGGACCAACCCTCCCTGTCGTTTAATGGCAGCGACCGTTTGCTCAGGGGTTAAACCCGCCTCTATTTCTTCCTGTAAGAATAACCCGACCAATTCACCCTCACTGGTGCTGATCTCTTCCCCCACAATGATGCTTAACGGGAGGTCATTCCGGACACGAACGATTTCCCGCAACTTCTGCGCCCCCCAAATGCAATTGTGATCGGTGAGCGCTTGTATTGTGATACCCTTCTCCACACAACGATCCGGGATTTCGCCGAGAGGCGAGCTGCTATCCGGCGACGCCTCGCTATGGCAATGCAAGTCGATACGCATGGTATGTGGCTTGGGTGCAGGCTCCGGCTTGGTTACCGCCCCTTCTTCCTCGATTTGCTGTACCTGCTCGGGAGTTAACTCGTCTACAGGCTTCGTCTGATTTTCAGCGCTTGCAGCTAACATTCCAAACCAGATGCTGTAAAGGTCTTCTATCAATAGCGATCTATCCTTCAAAACGACTCCTCACACTTTCCTAAATTTCGCTTTTCATTCCCTGCTGTCCAGCTGACCTGGGCACCAAAAGGCGGATTGCCTTCGGCACCAGTTCCACGCTAAGATACGGCCCTGCAACATCAAGCGTGTTAGATTCAGCTGTTTTTGAAAGTTCATCCTCATCGATCCAGTCCAACCCGGCAATGACTTCGCCATCCAGATGCAAAGGAAAGCCTCGCCAGGCAATTTCCAGCCGGCTGCCCCTGTGTATGCTTACTACAGGTAATTTTTCTAAACTACCCGTCAATACCCCCGCCACAAACCTTAGATAGTTTTCCCGCTGGCTGGCGTGGATCAATACCAGGTCGAAAAAACTATCATCGGCTTTGGCATCTGGAGCAAGCATATAGTGCAAACCCATTGTCGGCGTGTTCATCACCTCTAACAACAAATAACTTCCGGAGAAATCCTCTCCATCCAGATTAACATGGAAAAATTTCGGCTGGTATTCCCTCAAAGTTTCCCTCGCAGATTGGAGGCTACGCAGGATGCTCTTTCCATCTTCGGGTTTGTATTTATTCATTCCATCTGCAAACATGCCAATCCCCATGGCCTCCAAAAAGTAGAACGGGCCATGCGGCATGAGCACCCGACCAATATCCAGATCACACTCTACAGGGTCGGCCAAGCCGGCGATGATCTCCAACGGGTTAATAGTCAGCGCCAACATACGCGAAATGTTGTTGGCTGTCCCCATGGGCAGGGGCGTGATCCTGACTTTTTTCCCCAGTAGGCGGATGGCTACAGCCCGGATCGACCCATCTCCGCCCGCGACAACTACCAAGTCCTTGGCTTCCGCAAGCGCACGGTCAAGGTCCGTTTCGGTCGAAGTAGGATGATAAACGGGGTCAAACCCAATTCGACGCAACGCTTCTAAAATTTCGTCCGGCCCGGGTTGTATAGTGTTCCCGGCCTGCGGGTTATAAATTAATGTAGTATGCATAAGTCATTAGTTTAAAAATTGACAAAGTGCCGCTTCGAGCGGGACAAGAGCCTGCTCAAAGATTACCGGCCGGGTACGCCTCTGACCGTTTCCTCTCTCCGGAAAATAGTTCTCCATATTTTTACAATAACATAAAGCTATAGTTTTGTTTATATGCCAGGACATACCGCCAGGATATAAGCTCGGATATATCTTCTCCAGACACCGACATGAAAGCTGTGGATAGCTGCTGCAAACCAAAAAAATTTCGAAATAACAGAGGCAGTTTCGGGGGTGGCAAGAGCCGAAAGTCGAATTAAACCTTAACAGTAATTAGGGAAAACCCTACACGCAATATAGAAACATCCCCATTGTTAGTAACTCGGGTCATGGGTATAGTTAACAAAATTCCATTGAAAAGGTTACAGATGAAAGCTCAAAAAGACAGGGATTTCGAACTACCAAAAATTATCGAAACAAAAAATCTAACCAAAAGCTTTGGGGATGGGGATGAGGTGGCTGTAAATTCCATCGATCTGTATGTCCCCGAAGGTTCAATATTTGGCCTGATCGGCCCAAGTGGCTGTGGCAAAACAACGACCGTTCGTTTGATGACCGGGGTTTATCAGCCAACAGAGGGCGAGATCAGTGTTTTTGGAAAAAGACCGGCAGAGTTTTCAACTTCAGACCGGGAGAAGATCGGCTATTTGATACAACAATTCGTTATGTACCCCGATCTTTCCGTCTGGGAAAATTTGAACTTCGCCGCTTCTTTTTATGGGGTATCGATTTTCCGAAACAAGCGCCTGAACAAATTGCTTGATTTTGTAGAACTATCAGAGCATAAAAATAAGATATCGCGGTTTCTCTCCGGGGGTATGAACAGACGCTTAAGCCTGGCTGCTACTCTGGTACACAATCCGGAATTACTTTTCCTGGATGAGCCGACTGCCGGGATAGACCCGATTTTGCGCGTCAAATTTTGGGACTACTTTAGGCAGTTGCAGGCAGAAGGTCACACTCTGGTTGTTACCACTCAATATGTAGGGGAAGCAGAATATTGTGACCTGGTTGGAGTCATGTACGCGGGCAGGGTGCTTACCGTAAATACTCCGGAAGAACTGCGCAGAAAGGCGTTTGGGGGAGAGATCGTCCACATTGTCACCAGTGAAAGGATCGAATACATTCACCGCGTGCACCTCGAAAAACTGCCTTTTGTAAAGGGCAATGTAGCCATTATCAATGATAATGAGATTAAAGTCTTTGTTGACGACGCAGATTCTGCCATTCCCCAGTTAATTGAAAGCTGCCAGGAAGAGGGGCTAGACGTGCAAACGATCGAAAAGCAAATCCCGAGTTTCGACGATGTCTTTGTCCGCATCATTGAAGAGCGAGGCAATCATGAATAGAATTTTCAAATCGCTCATCCGGATTTTCTCCTTTCCCCAAAAAGAATTAGCCGAGATTTTACGCCAGCCGCGCCTGATCCTCACCCTGGTGTTGGGACCATTCCTTATTATCCTGTTATTCGGGTTAGGATACCCGGACGAAGGCCGGTCGTTGCGAACCACATTTGTTGTAAATGAGCAAAACCCCCTTGCTGCCCAGGTAGAGGAATTTGCCAAGGACCTCGGTCCGGCGATTATCTATCAGGGGATAAAAAACGACCAAGAGGTAGCACTGGCAAGCCTGGCGTTAGGCCAGACCGACATGGTAGTCGTTGTACCGGATGATCCGGTCGCAAAGATTCAAAACAATGAACAAGCCCAGTTTCTTATCTATCATAACGAGGTAGATCCATTTCAAATCGCATACATCCGCTCGGTTGGAAACCTATATACAAGTGAACTAAACCGCCGGGTATTAGCATCTTTGACAAAGGAAGGGCAGGAAAGCGTCTCCGGGTTGAACGAAAATTTGTCAGAACTTAACGCAGTGAGTTCAAGCGTTTTGGTCAGTCCCTTTTCCTCTGAGTTCCATGGCCTGTCTGAAGTTCAGTATACTCCGGTTGGATTTTTATCCCCGGCGGTAATCGTACTGCTCCTGCAACATCTCTCCGTCACGATCTCGGCCCTGTCCATTGTCCGGGAGCAAAGGTCGGGAATCATGGAGTTATTTAAAGTGGCCCCGCTCAAACCGCTTGAGGCATTGATCAGCAAGTATTTGAGTTATATTCTCTTTAATGCTTTAGTTGCTGCCGTGCTTTCAGCGCTGGTCGTGTGGGGAATTGGGGTCCCAATGTTGGGGAACTGGATCAATTATGCTCTTGTTCTATTGATTCTATTATTTACTTCTCTGGGCGCAGGCTTTGCGATCTCTTTGATCTCAGAAACCGAAATACAAGCAGTCCAATATGCGATGCTTTTGCTGCTGGCAAGCATCTTTTTCAGCGGATTCTTCTTGGACTTACGCCTGCTCTGGGAGCCGATGAAGGCCGTCGCCTGGTCCTTACCCGCTACATATGGTATCCGTATGCTGCAAGATGTTATGTTGCGTGGCTATCCAATCCCCTTGCTGGTGTTCCAGGGCATTTTAGCGATTGGGATAGTACTCTTTTTGATCAACTTTTTCCTTCTCAGGAAAAAAATGGGATAACTTCTTTAGAGATCACGAAACGCAGTTCGTGAAAGGATACCGAAAAAAGGGTGTCGTGCTGAGCACGACACCCTTTTTTCGGGCTTCTCCCATTCAACTGCATAACTTCTATTTCTAATACCTATGCATGTAAGATATGGTCTGTCTCACAAGTTGGTACAACTGATTTAGAAATCGCATCGCTTCCGTCGAGGCCGGACTTTTTACGTTTTTACGCAACCGCGACAACCGCTTTTTTAGCTCATGTGCTTCCTGCAACTTTTGAGAGTTTCTGCGCGTAAAAATTGGGTATAGTTCTTGCAATAGGATATGTATTGCCACTGCAAGCGGGGGGGCCAACAACACCCCAATAAACCCAAAGGCCTCGGCCAGGATAATGACAAACAAAACAATAAGTAAAGAATTGTTTCGTTGCTGACCCAAGACCCTTGGCTCGACAGCCCTTCCTAAAAGAATCAACACAACGACAGTATACAAAATAGCGAGGAAACTTGGAATTGGAGAACTTACTGCCGCCAAAAACAAGAGCGGGATCACTGCGATAAGTCCCCCGAACCAGGGGATAAGCCTAACGATTGCACCCCAGATCGCAAGGAGCGCAGGATATCTTAGCCCGATCATCCAGTAACCCAATCCCAAAATCAATCCGGCAAGCACGCTCTGGATGGTCTCGCTGCGCAAGTACGCGCCTACCCCGCTTTCAATCGCCCGCCAGATATGAAGCGCTTTTGGACGGTGATCGGTCCGAAACAGTGAAACACTGAGACGCTCGAATCTTAATTGGTCTGCGCTCCAATAAATGCTTAGAACCAGAATGATGGCGATATACCCAAAGATCGAAAAAATATTTTGGCCCGGTCCACCGTCAGCTGTAAGAGTAACAATCCCTTCTTCACTGGTGATCGCCCGGTATAGGTCATCGGGGAAGGGCAACTGCTCAGCCAAGGTCTGTTGAAACATTGAACCTTCGCGCGGCCAATCGTTTTTTACATGTTCATAGCTCGTGGCAAAATCATCTGTTGCTTTTTGCAAATCGTGGAATAAAAGTTGGCCACCTACTACTAAGAGTACAAGGATCGAGCCAATAACGGCTGAATACACTAAGCTCAGGGCAAATCGCTTGGATCTGATCCTCATAGCAATTTGACTGATCAAAGGTCTTAAGGCAGCCGCGACCGCCAGAGACAAGGCAAACAGGACAATCGAGATGCTGAACTGCCAGATCAATATCAAGGTGACCAGCGTAATAGCGATCACCACAACATACCAGATTACTCTTTTCATACCTCGTCTTCACTTTTAATTTTTACTACCAGCTCGGCAAGATCCTGAGCAATCGAGTTGATTTCCGCGCGAACAGGTTCAGGTTCTTTATGTAATGAGGAAGTATGCTCGAAGGAAGCCTCGGCGATCATCCGAGCCGTTGCCTGGCTTTTCCCAATCAAATTCTGAATGCTAAGCTCATCTGGCTGCAAGGCCTGCTCCGATCCATTTGCGCTCAGCATGATCCGTTCAAAAATTAATTGAATAACAGCAGCTAAGGGTATTGCCAACAGGGCACCCGGGAGTCCGAATACGGAACTGAACGTTACCAGGGACAACAAAATGATAATTGGATTTACCCCCATCGAACTGGTCATAATGCGGGGAACCAACCAGATGCTCTCCGCTAGCTGGATCACTGCGGTTGCTAGAATGACCCAGATGGCCTTCCCCGGCTCGACGGTGAATGCAACCAATAGAGCAGGGATTGCGCCCAAGGCCGGACCGATAATGGGCACCATTTCCATTATTCCGGCAATGATTGCCAGAACCAGAGTGTAAGGTAGACCAATCAATGCATAAGCAACAAAGGCAGCCAGACCAACTATGAGAGAAAGGATCCCTTGTCCCCGAACATAACCTCCAATCTTAATCTCTACCATTCGAATAAACTCTCGAATACCCTTTCTGCGAGTTCGGGGAATTAAGCGAAGCAGGTCCCTGATGACGTAATCGCTTTCTTGTGTCCAGTAATACGCTAACAAAAAAACCGCAAGGATGCTTAACAGTCCTTTAAGTAACTGATTGGCATAATTTAATGTTTGACTTACCTGGTCAAATACTTCTTCACTTGTTTGAGTACTATTTCTTAAAAAGTTAAATTCGGCTGGAATGCGGAGCCCTATATTTCTTAAAAGAAGATTATTTGATTCGAGCAGAGCATTTCGAAATGCCGTTTGGTAATCCGGTAGATTTTGGGACAACTGCGCGGTCTGGTCGATTATCAATGGAACGACCAGGGCCAGGAATCCGATCAGGAAAGCAGCGATCAATCCATAAATAATGATGATCCCGGCCGGTCGAGATAAACCACGCCGGTAAAACCACCCAACCGCCGGGCGTATTGTCGTACCGATGACCAAAGCAATAAAAACCAGGAAAACCACCACGCGGAAACGATACAACAACCAAAAGGATAAAAAAACGCAGACCACAAAAATGGTTGCGAGAATAACCTGATTTGTGGTCCACTGTTTTATGTCAGCAGGATCGGATTTCATGGTTCCTGGCGAATATTTGTTCCTGTCTCGTCAACACGGAACCTGTATTCGGTACCGTTTACGGTGAACGCTACTAACCAACCGGGAGTAATGACTTGCGCGCAAGACTCGTCCGGTCCGCCCAGTCCAAGACAAGAGTCGGTCCACTCCGTTTTCTCGACCGTCTCAATCTGGATCTGGTCTGCCGCAACCCCAAGAGCCTCGCTAGCCCGATTCTGAATTTCGACGGCAACCTCAGGAGGCAAAACCTCTGCCACGATAGTCGGGACTGCTTCGGTGGCGGGAATTTGTGAATTTAGAGTACAGGCGGCTAAGAGAATACTTGCCAAAACCGAAAGTACGAAGAACTTTTTCAACATTCTTTGTTTGCTTCTCCTAAATTTTAGAGATATCCTAACAACCAACCGATGACCAACAGAAGCAAAAGAAATCCGATGACCCCGCTACCGGTGTACCCCCAACTTCGGCTATACGGCCAGACTGGTAATGCACCAAGCAACAACAGGATTAAGATAATCACCAGTATAGTACTCATCATATTCTCCTTGTCTAAGATCAAATGTTGTGACTATTTACAGACCAGGGCCCCCCTTGGCCCTGGGATTTTGTGCGTGTTCTTACTAAAAGCTTTCAGGTACCTCGGTTCTATCCAGGAAATCATCCACCTCGCGTTCGGCTTCGTCCCGGGTATATCCATACTTTTCCTGGATTTTGCCGATCAATTGGTCGCGCCTTCCGGCGATTTGATCGACTTCGTCGTCGGTGAGTTCGCCCCACTCCTCACGCACTTTACCACGCAATTGTTTCCACTTTCCTTCTAATACGTCGCTGTTCATTTTTTTTCTCCTTTTTTTACTTTTTTATTTTTTGGATTACTACTAGATTTCATCCCGATCATAGGTTGTTACACGACTGCTTGCCCGATGGTATAGAAGCAGCCAGCTGAGGCGGACGAGCGCCCATGCAACCAACGCATAGACCAGCATTGCAATGAAAGAGGATATCTCCAGAACAAAACCTTGAAACGAAGGGTTGGCAATAATGTTCTGGAATGGCCACAGGAAGATGTCCGTCAGTTGGTACACAAAGACAGTAAACCAGCTACCGGGATTCGCAGCAATTAACTTGAGGATGATCCGGAAACCGATCAAAGCCTCCAAGATACCAAAGAGCAGCCAAATCAATTGCGTTAATTTATAGACAATCTGTCTGTTCTCAAGGTTGGAATCCACCACGACATGTTCTTCGTGAACGTGGTCACCTTCTTGGCGGACAACGACCCTCTTATGGCGAGAAATTTCGTCTCGATTCAGGCTCATCAGTACACCTCCGAAGAATTAGCAATTAGTCCACAACCTGCGGAACTAAATTACCCTGCGGCCCCGCACCAACGCACCCAATAGTATGGATAATATGGCCGAACCGACAATGCTCCACACCACGGGAAAAGTCTCTCCTTCAATCGTAACGGGAATTAGTTCAGGAAGCCCAAATTGACGGGCTACCCACATCCCGATGAAGGCGCCGAGAAAACCAACGATGGCCGAGAAGAGGCAACCTCCCCGGCTATAGCCGGTGATGGCCATTCCCAAACTGCCAGCAATCGCAGCAATCACGACCAATACTAGAAAACCTATGAGCGTCATCTCTACCTCCAATCTCTGTTAGACCGTGTTTGGTTAAGAAGCAATTCTGTACGCACAATCATGGTTCGATAGATTGTGGTCGCTTATTTATTGATCTCGATCTCGTTCCGTCTCACTCATCCAGTAGGGTGTATAACCATAATAGTTATACAGGTCAAGCAGCCAGCCTGATGCGTACTGAGCTTCATCTGGCCAGTTATCCTTATCAAACCCAGGGGCATTTTCAAGCAGTTCTTTATCTACATTCAGGGTAAAACTATGATCCTCCGCATTGAGGGATAAGGCCTCCCAGGGGATAGCAAACAGCTTATCACCCATTCCCAGGAAACCACCAAAGGATAACACTGCATAATTGACGCGACCTTCGTCCAGATCAATCATCAATTCTTTCAAAGTTCCAAGCTCTTCTCCGTTCGGGTTTACAACCTTATCGCCAATCATGGTTGTTGCCGATAAAACTCGCGGGTAATCGTTCATCATTTATCTCCTTGTCTAGTTTAATTAAACTAAATATAAAGCCCGGTCGATTCTGATTCAATGGGGAATGTGCCTAGCATTCTCAGGGGTATTCCCTACCAACGGCCATCAAAAGGCCAAACACGCTATAAAGATATTGAGTTTGATAGAAGGGAGGTCTGACAAATAAAAATGCGATGACCACCAATCATGGCAATCACCGCAATTCCGGGGGCTTTCAAAGAGCCCTTCAACCGATCAGGATCGATTAGATCATTGAATAGAGTCCGAGAATAATTGCTGTGCAATTTGCTTAAGGGAAGTGAGCGATTGAACCTGATATTTCTTCATGAGAAGTGCCAGATACTTCCCCATTTGCTTTTTATCCATACCCATGTTGAAAGAAATGGTGGATTCAGACTGATTATTCAACAATTGCTTCATAATTTCCACCTCTTTTTGTGTTAATGTTGTTTCAAAGAGGGAATTATCCTTAATGACACGAGGACCGATCCAAACCATGCCTTCATAGACGATGCTTCGTATCGCTTTCACAAGCATGGCTGGGATTACTTCTTTTGTAAGATACCCGGAAGCACCACTATCCATCATGCCCAATACATATTGTCGATCACTGTAAGCGCTGATGGCTAAAACCTTTATATTGGGCAACTCCGAGCGGATGCGCTGCAACACAATGTCGCCTCTCATATCTGGCAACTCTACATCCAGTAAAATGATATGCGGGTGTTTTGACGCAGCAAGTTTAATCGCCTGTTTACCATTTGCCGCCTCCCCCACAACCACAATATCTTCAGCTGCTTTTAAAAGGTTAATGATACCTTTTCGCACGCCGGGATGGTCATCTACGACAACTAAATCAATATGCTCATTTATCATCAAATAGCCTAAGCCAGCCTGGTATCAATACTGGGTGATTTATAGGAATGGCCTAGGCTTAAAGTTTACAGTAGATAATAAAAAATATTAATAGGTAGTTTCCCTAATTCAGGCAAATGGTAACCATAGGTACTCATACAATCGATTCACGAACCGCCCGAACAGCAGCTTCGACCCGGGATATTACGTCCATTTTCTGAAAAATCGTGTGCAGATGGTTTTCGACAGTTTTTACGCTGATTCCCAGGGTAATCCCGATTTGGTCGTTGGTCTTTCCATCCACCACCAGGCGTAAAACGTCCAGCTCTCTCGCTGTCAACTCAGTGCCAGTTTCCTTTTCCTTTGACAGGATGTCACTGAGCATGGCAGCCACTTTACGGCTAACCCAGCCCTGTTCCCCGTGCGCCACACCTCGCACAGCATCGACGATCAGCTCAGGCACTTCTTCTTTCAATAAATATCCTGAGGCGCCATGGTTGAGCAATTGGGAGATAAATTCCCGATCGTTATACGAACTGAGGCCTAGAACTCGTGCCGTGCTTTTGGTCTTGTAGATTTTTTGAATCACCTCGACCCCGCTCATATCTGGCAGTTTCATGTCCAGCAGTACAACATCAGGCTGGTCTCCTTCAATCATCTGTAGAGCCTCTGCACCGGTATGGGCTTCCCCCATAACTTTTATCCCTATTGTTGGTTCTAGGATATTACGAATCCCTGAGCAGACGATAGGATGGTCATCTACAATTAGTACGCGGATATCTGACATTATTCAACCCTTTCAAAATTTATATTCCAAACGCATTGGACAATGAAGGCTTTTAATGAAACTATGTGCTGACCGAGCAGGATTACTGAAGTTCCTTCCAGGGGATGGCAACCGTCACCCTGGTTGTATTACCAGGTTTAGACTCTACAAGCAGAATGCCGCCCAGGGAATCCACCCTCTCCGAGGCGCCCGCAAGTCCATAGTGACCGCTGCGCACGAATTCCATCCAGTTCAGAGGCACTTCGAATCCCTTTCCGTTATCCGATATCTCAAGGCGCACTTCTTCGGCATCAAATGCAAAACGCACTTTTACCTTGGTGGCCTCGGCATGGCGCACCACATTCATCAATGCCTGTTGGAAGATTCGGAATAAGGCCAGTCGTATCTTCTCAGGCAAGAGCTGACGGTCCTGGGCCAGCGAGAGCGAGATCTCAAGATTTGGGTGCTTATCCGAAAAATCATCCACATAGGAACGAATGGCATTTTCCAGCCCAAAGTCGAAGATCGTCGGCGGTCTGAGCTCCTGGGCGGTGGCGCGCAGGCTGTCAATCACCGATTGGACTTCAGAAGTGACTTTTGTCAGTCTTTCGACCACGTGAGGATCCGCGCTTGAACGCAGCTCTTCGATCCTGTAGATCACACTATACAACGATTGCATGGGGTTATCATGAAGCTCTTGGGCCAGCCTCAATCTTTCGAGTTCGATATTACTTTGCAGGCGATCACGTAACTCTTTCATCTGTAGCTCGATGCGTTTTTGTTCCGTAACGTTTTCTACAATACCGACGATATAAGCTATTTTCTTTTCTCCATTGCCTGTCTTAACGGGAGAGAACGTAGTCTTCACCCAAATAAGAGAATCGTTCTTATGAATGGCGCGGTGTTCGAACAGATACTGGGTAACACCGCTGACTTTTAAATCCTTAACCAGCTTCAAAGCCTGTGGGATATCTGCTTGAAAAAGAAATTCGCTAAAGTGCCGGCCGAAAAACTCGACGCTTGTATAACCTAACATAGTTTGAAAGGCCGCGTTGGTCTGTATAATGTTCCCATCCAGGTCCAGTACTTTGATACCCAGTGTGGTCGATTCGAAGATAGCACGGAAACGCTCCTCGCTGGAATCCAGTCGTTGTTTGGTAGACAGCCGTTCGGCAATCTCGATGCGGAGCGATTCGAACAGGCGACAATTTTCAATGGCAAGAGCGGTCCGGTAGGCGATGTCCATCAAAAAAGACTGGTCATCTACCTTGAATGCCTGGCTGCCACGGTGACGCGAAAGGCTGATCGCGCCCAGCACACCGCTCCGCCCGATCAGGGGCACAATCAGAATGCTCTCGATGCCGACCTTGTCGATATATTCCTTAAGATCGGGCAGGGTTATCGCCTTGAGCTGTTCGGGGTCGATGGAGGGGACCAACATGGGCTCTGCGGACTTGATCACTCCTGCCATCATGCTGCGCTCTTCGTCTACCTGGTCGCTATACACCATCAGCTTTCTCATCAAAGAATGCCCGGTTGAATCGGTATCAGAAAAAGCGACAACTCTCAGATGAGAATCATTGCTGTCCCTCAATACGAGAACGCTAAGATCGCCGATCACCTCCGATGTGAATTTGGCAACCGCTTGCGTAAGGTTCTTAAGGTTGTTGCCAGCGTCTGTGATGTAATGGGAAAGTTTATAAAGCGATTCCGTCCGCTCGATATGTTTCCGGCGGGAAAGCTCGATTTGTTTGCGATAACTGATATCCCGTATGAAAGTGATCGCCCCTTCGATGCTGCCATCTTCGCGCTCCAGCGGCTGGGCAGACATAGAGATCCAAGCACCCTCCGTTTCGCCCTCTTTACGCAAGATCATCTCTTCGTTTTCTTTCACATTGCCTTCCAGAGCGATCTTTACGGGTAGCTTATGTTCCGGGTAAGGCGTGACACCATCATCCAGATACAGGCCAATTTCCTCTGGCCACATCCTAAGATTGGAAACTTCTCCCAGTTCTCCGAATAAAGACCGTGCTTCCTTATTTAAATGCTGGATTCTTCCTTTCACGTCCGTCAGGATAATAGCTTCAGGAATTTTATCAACAAGACTCCGAAGTTCTGCACTCTGCTTAATAATATTAAAAAACTGTTTCTTCGATGGAGCGGTCCCAGGCTTTCTTCTTTCCACCTTGCCGGGGAATTCGGCTGTCGATTTCTCGTCCATTTGCAAACTCCTTCTTGCTATAGCAGACAATATAAGTTCATATGCCCGGTATCTCTTCGAGAGTGTAATAGACAGAGAGTAATATTTGCTGTAAGGGGGTTACGCCGGACTCCTATTTTCAGGGTAACCTTATCATATCATCAAACTAGGATAATCACAATCTTAATTATCCCTTAATGGCTCAGTTTTTCGATCTTTTTAACCTCGATCAATATGCTAGCAAGTAATCTGATTGTGAACCAATATTTTTCTAGGATATATCCAAACCTGTGCCTTCCGATTATGCAACGATATATTTTCCACACACTCTTTTTACATTATTATGAAAGTGGAATGCCGGCGGTATTACGAACAAATGAACTGAAAGAAATCAGATAAATGGGGGAAGGAGGCGTATATGCTAAAGACTGGCGGACATACAATTGAGATATCCAATCCTGACAAGATACTTTTTCCCCAAGCAGGTTTGACCAAGGGCGATTTGATCGAATACTATCAAGAAGTCGCTGGTGTGATGGTCCCGCATATGAAGCGTTACGGCGTCAGTATGCAGCGTTTCCCGAATGGCCTGCAGGGAGAAGGTTTTTACACCAAGAACGCACCTGACTACTTCCCCAACTGGATAATGACCGTAAGGATTCCTAAACGGGAAGGTGGCAGCTTCGATGCGCCTGTGGTTGACAAACCAGCTGTTTTGGTCTATCTGGCCGACCAGGCTGTGATCACCTTCCATCTCTATCTCGCGCGGACCGACGATTTGGAACACCCCGACAAGATGATCTATGATCTCGACCCGCCGGAAGAGACCAGCGACCACGGCGCTGTTCGCAACGCTGCGCTGGATGTGCGCGATGTTATGTACGAACTGGAGCTGAGGCCCTGGGTCCAGACGAGCGGGTCAAAAGGCTTTCACATCGTCATTCCACTGGATCGCAGCCTGGACTTTGATGAGGTGCGCCGGTTCGCTCGCGATGTCGCAGTTTTGCTGGTACGCCGCCATGAAGACCGGTATACCCTCGAGCAGCGCAAGGACAAGCGTAAGGGCCGCATCTTTCTGGATACGCTGCGCAACTCTTATGGAGCGACGGCCGTTGCGCCATACGCAGTCCGCGCTCTGCCGGACGCCCCGGTTGCAACCCCCTTAGAATGGCAGGAAGTGGAAGAAGGAGCATCGCCCCGTGATTGGACCGTTAACAAGATCTCGGACCGGCTCAAACAAAAAACGGATCCGTGGTCTGATCTCATGCGCCACCCTTATTCGCTCACGAAGCGCCGCGAGAAACTGGATCATCTGCTGGCTCAGGAGAAGCCCGCGAATGAGGAAAAGGATTGAGGTCCTATTTCGATACTTGTTCTAAAACAAAAACCTGGCGGTCTACAGCACCGCCAGGTTTTTGTTAGGTAATTTTTATCGGAGGCTCTCAATTACAAACGACAGATCCTCCAAAATAGCCAGCGATTTTATCGCTGGATTGGCTCTCCGTCCGGCGAAACCAGGAACCAGACACCGTTATAGCTCTGACCATTCATGGTACCCGGAGCGGTATCCATGTTGTAATAGTACAACGGCCATCCATTATAAGTAGCCTGGGTCGAACCATCGTCTCGCTTCAACGTTCTCAAAAGGGATGCGTCAACACCTGTACCAGCGGCAGGCGTTCCCGTAACCGTCACGGGCGGCCACTCTACCGCGCAATCATCTACACATGCACTGGTGCTGCTATTCTGAGAGTCATTCAAATAAACATACAGGCTGCGGCCCCGGTCGTCCACCAGGTAGGGAGCTAGTGTGCTTTGCTCGTTCACCATCATAGTCATATCTGTGTCTGAAGCTCCTGTCGGTGTTTCGGCAACGGCCTGGGTTTCGGTGGGAGCCTCGGTCTCGGTAGCAACCTCACCCGTTGGTGTTTGTGTTTCGGACATGACTTCCGTGGCAGTCCCACCTGTTTCAGGGATTACCGGCGTATCGACCGGTGTTGAAGTTTCTCCTGGTACCGGTGCACAGGCTATTACCAGTATAACGAAAGTCAGTAACGCAGTGAGCATCAGTTTGGCTTTCATCCTCTCTCCTTCATCTATCCATTGATAAGCCTTGTGCCTTAAACCAGGAATCCCTTACATCCTGGTTTGCATTCTGGCATTGTCCAAGAACTCATCAATTGCGTCCTCTGCTTCCTGGCGTGAGTAACCGTATAGTTCTTGAAGACGACCGGCCAACCGTTCTCGTCGACCATCAATCTGATCCAGCTCATCATCGGTCAATTCACCCCAGGTTTCCTTCACTTTACCTTTGAGTTGCTTCCAGTTTCCTTCCAGAATATCCTTGTTCATTCGCGGATCTCCTTTCGAGTAGTTTTCCGAACGAGCCCTCACTATACTGAGTTGCAGGTTTTCTCACAACGGGGATATTGCCCTCCAACATACGGGGATTTCCCTATACGGATGTCTTGCACTGACAAAAAAATGTGTGGTAATGCCAACCTTAGGCCCATTCCGCAAATATCGTTGAACCAAGTGTTGGGTTCTCCAGGATTTGCCGTGAAAGGGGACCGGATTTGGGGGTGCGAGCGTGCGTACGCACGCTCGCACCCCCAAATCCGGGTATCTACCACGGAATTTCCCAAAGAACCAAGTGTTGTTTGAGCTATGAAAACCCTTTATAGGCATCTAGGGGAATCCCCTATTGTAGAGAATACGCTAAAACATTAAGTTTACAAACTTCTGCCATAGCGGCGGCATCACACATTCAACACACAAATCCTTAAGGCAATTCATCATAACAAAGGAAGCCGCGTACCCAGCCGTATGCGCGAGGCCGAAAGATGTGTCCGGCTGTGCAAATAAGCCTGGCTATCTCTGAATTTGCAAAATTCCCGTTGTCCTTGATTAGGTTCTAATCGATTTGTGCAATAAGGTATTAAGAACACTGTAAGAAATAATCTAGAAATTATTAAGAGCCAGTTGATAGAATATTAACATACTCACATTGACAAGAGAATTTAGTTTGTTCTGTGTCCCGGTAAGGCTTTTTACTAGTTTAACAAAAGGTTGTCCCTGTTAGGAGTTCTTGAATGCCCTGGTACGTTATGCATAGCAAGCCCAATAAAGAAGAATTACTTTATGAGCAGCTTCGCATTCGCGAGATTGACGCCTATTACCCGCGCATCAAAGTACAACCTGTGAATCCCCGCGCACGCAAAAGGAAACCTTATTTCCCAGGATACCTTTTTATCAAGGTTGATCTGGATGTGCTGGGACCCTCTATTTTAAGATGGATGCCGGGAGCGTTGGGACTAGTAGATTTTGGCAGTGAACCTGCCAGTGTGCCAGACGAACTTTTACAGGCTATCCAGCAAAAAGTGGAACAAGTCAACACTCTTGATAGAAAACAAGTTGAGAAATTTACATCGGGCGAGGTTGTTAAAATTCAATCCGGACCTTTTGCCGGTTACCACGCCATTTTCGACTCACACCTCCCGGGGCGGGAACGTGTCCGCGTTTTGATGCAGCTGCTCCGGGATCGGCAGATAGGCGTGGAACTTTCTTCGGAACAAATTAAACCTCTGGTACCGCAATAGCCTAAAGGTGTAGGGTAATTTACGGCTTTTCAAAGGACATAATCCCAGTTCACCCTACAACCTTACATGGATGCCCAGCCGGTTTGGTACAGGTTGCGCACCATAACACCACTAACTCTCGGTAAACCAACACGGAAATTGGCAGCACGTTCAAATTGATTGCAATTTTACACTTCAATAAAATTTGATGTGCTTGAACAGTGTAACTTTTTGTCGCTGAAATCGTCATGCATAATATCTCCACAATAGCCATCAAAATTGTCCGGATTATAGTGTATACGATTGCTGCAACTGACTTTTAATGAATGTCAGAATGGCGGAGCGTGCTTTTTGGGTGATACCTCACCGACAAAGTCTCAAACGTTATTCGGTATACGAATATGCAAAGATTTTCCATATTTGGAGCATACATACGATGCGTAAACTACAAGACTCAATCCTAAGCTTGCTGATTCATATCATTATTCTTTTCAACATTGAGCGTCTGGATCTGGATGGAAAAGACATTATCGATCTTGAAACAGGGGTCTATGTGTTGGCCGTGATAGCAATTATATTAATTTTAACCATCAAATGGTTGGGAGCCTTACGCCAACCGGTTCTCATTAGCCTTGCGACCGGAATATTTTTCGTTGTCAAGCTTGCGCTGCTCACCCGGCGCCCGCTAATAGGTGGTATTTACACGTATCTTTCATTCACGGAATTAGGATTGTTTCTCGTAGCTGTTTTTCTAGCCCAAAATGTGGCAGTAAATTTGAAAGATCTGGAACATAATGCCAAGATGTTCTCCTTTGCAAACATACATAAGATCAAGGGGGTTCAAGAAGCGCACAAGGAAATTGAGGCAGAAATATATCGCAGCCGCCGTTTTCGACGCCCACTGTCGATCATCGTATTGGAACAGGATTCTAAAGACATTCAAACCAATATCGATAAATTAGCCCAGAACGCGCAGCAGGCTATGCTGGAACAGTATTTTTCTATCATTATCGCTAAGGAATTGGTTACTCAACTGCGAGAGACGGATTTAGTGCTTGAGAACGACAAGAACGGCAGATTGGTCATCCTCAGCCCAGATACTGGCATTACCGAATCAGAAACGTTGATTCGCCGGCTCAAGTCTTTAACTCAAAGTACAGAGTTTTCTATAAACTTCGGCGCTGCTACCTTTCCCGATCATGCCTTGACTTTTGAACAATTGTTGGAGCACGCGGAAATGAATTTGAAACAGAGAGTAAGCGGTCACATTAACGTAGGTGCACTCAGAGAAGTTTAAAAGATTCAGCAAATACGTTGATAACCGAAATGTTCTACTGAGTTCCAAAGAAGAACCAGTGTTCAGAATATAGATTTGTCGATCACTTATTAATAGTTTTTTAGAAATTTTGGAGGTAACAATGGCAAGCGTTATTAATTATCAACCCAGTGATAGTCTATCAGTTCGCACAAAGTATGTCTGGGTAGAAAACGTAGATCCACACGAATCATTCTTCAGGGGAGCTGCATATATATCTGCCAAACGCGCCATGGATATAACACTGATCTTATTGGCAATGCCCCTTCTCTTGCCATTATTTTTGTTGATCTCCTTTCTCATTAAACTCGAATCGCCAAATGGGCCAATCATCTTTGCACAAGACCGCACTGGTAAACATGGGAAACGTTTCAAGATGTATAAATTCCGTTCGATGGTGCCGAATGCAGAAGAATTGAAGCTGGAACTGGCCCACCTGAACGAACTGAAATGGCCAGATTTTAAAATCACAAATGATCCGCGAGTGACTCGTATGGGAAACATTTTACGGAAAACCAGCCTCGATGAACTTCCCCAGTTATTGAATGTCTTGAAGGGCGATATGAGCCTTGTTGGGCCGCGACCCACATCCTTTTCAGCTGACACTTACGATTTGTGGCAAACAGCTCGCCTGGACGTTATACCAGGCCTCACCGGGCTGTGGCAGATCATTGGTCGTGGCGAGACCGAATTTTACGAACGTTTACGTTTAGACATAGCATACATAAAGCATCGTAGCCTTTGGTTGGATGTTCAGATTCTATTTCGCACTGTGTGGGCAGTCTTCTCCCAACGCGGTGCTCATTAAGTTGTTACTATAGGAGGTACCAACGTGAATCTTTCAAGGTTTCTAAATATTGTTCGTCGATACCTGTGGGTATTTTTACTGGCTGCTTTGGTTGCCAGCCTTACAACATACATTACACTGGGTAGCAAACCCACTATCTTTGAAGCGAAAACGCGGTTATTAGTAGGGCCAAGCATGGATAGTGCCAGCCCGGATTTAAACTCGCTGAAAATTGGCGGGCAATTAATCCAAACATACGCAGAACTGGTCATATCCCGCCCGTTTTTGGAATCCATTAACGGCAAACTGGACAAAAAGGTTGACGTAGAATCGCTCGCGGGGATGATCGAGACCAGACAGAACCCCGATACCCGCATACTAACTATTATTGTGCAACACCGCGATCCGAAGCAAGCGGTAGCCATTGCAAACGCCGCTGCACAAACCCTCGTTGAATTGAGTCCTTCCAAGGACAATACAACTGCGTTGCTTCGCACACAGATGAGCAACCAGACTCACCAGTTGGAGCAGATCATCGCCAACGCTGAGGCTTCTGTCGAAGAGCTGGAAGCTAGACTGATTGCCCTGGGAAATGTTTCGCTGCCAAGCCAGGAAGCGGCACAAGCCAACTTGGAACAGAAAAACCTGGTCATCAGTCAACTGGCAGAAGAGCGCGCTCGCATGTCCGATGCACTTAGAACGTTGGCAACAATCTATACAGTCTTACGGGATACAAATACCAACCAGCTAGAGGTCTTTGAACCAGCAGGGGAAGTTTTTCCTGTAAACCAGAGTCTTCCACTACGAGTAGCAGCATCAGGGTTGGCCGGGTTGATCCTCGCGGTAAGCATTATCTTTTCATCCGAATACTATGGTGATGCAATTCGATTCCCGGGAGATTTCAACCGGGTTGCCAAAGCTCCACTGTTGAGTACGATTGAAAAGCACAATCGCCAGGATGGCGTCGGGCTTGAACGAGTTGCCACCTTAACGAAACCAACCTCCCGCGCAGCAAACAATTATCGCACGGCAGTTGCCAAATTGCTTTTCTCCATGGGCAAATCGATACCCTATACTTTCATGCTGAGCAGTGTCGGGTCACAATCTGGAGAGGATACAGCGGAAGTTGTAGCGAATATGGGTGTTGCCTTTGCACAGGCTGGCAATAGCGTTGTTCTGGTAGATGCTCAATTCCACAACCCCCGGCTGACAGAGTTATTCGAAGCCAAAGATAAGGCAGGTCTGGCCGAGTTTATGACAGCCAATTCACCTAAGCTGAAACTTATTCCCGTAAAAGATGTAACTGGTGTTCACCTCTTGCCCATCGGTTCGTCCTTTGAAAAAAGCTCAGGTGCTGTATTAAATTCTACAAGAATTGCCAAACTCGTTGAAGAACTACAAAAAGAGGCTGACATTGTCCTGGTCGCAGCTTCACCCATTTCGTCGTTTGCCGAAAGCCTGACCCTGGCTTCTCAGGTAAATGGCGTCATCTTGGTAGCGCGACATGGAGAAGCCCGCGTGAAAACGGTCAACGAGGTAGTCGAATCCCTACACGCTATGAATGTGAATTTGGCTGGTGTCATTTTCGACAACAACCAACCTCCCTTCTCTTTCAAATTAAAGCCCAAAAATGTATTTGAAAGCGCGCGTGTAGTTTCTGAAGACAGCCAAGGTCTGAAAAACGTATAACAACGGTACAAACCTAGGCATATTTTGAATAGTTAAATAGTCGGTTGGGAATAGTTTTTAAAGTTCGCTCTCGGAGGCTTTTTCGCCTCCGAGAGCGAATGCTTGAGCAATCTGAATTTTGCTAAAGATTTCCGACGAATTACTTAGTGTCAGGTCGACACTACAGGCTCCGTTGACCTTGTTCGTACCTCCATTTGATTTTCTTTCATAATGAACCTCAAAACACCCTCTATCACCGCAACTTCTGTCAAACCGATCAGCAAATCTACGAAAAAACATCTTCGTGGTTCTACGCTGCTCTTGGCTGGTCGTCTAATTTCGATGGCCACCAATTTCGCAGTCCAGGTTTTGACTGTGCGTTATTTATCAAAAAGCGATTACGGTGCCTTTGCGTATGCGATGTCACTGGTATCATTTGGATCAAGTCTTGCAGTTTTCGGATTAGGTAAAACCATCACCCGCTTTGTGCCCATTTACCAGGAAAAAGGCGAATACCATAAATTATTTGGCACCATTATCATGGTGGTCAGCACAATTGTCTCGCTGGGCCTTTTTATGGTTTTACTGGTCTTTGGTTTGCGAGGCTGGATCGCAGAGTCGTTTATCAACGATCCACTGGCAGTCAAGCTGTTGCTATTGTTGATATTTTTATCACCAATAGAAGCAATCGATAACCTGCTGGTTGGAATGCTAGCTATCTTCGCCAGCCCAAAGACCATATTTTTTCGAAGACACGTTCTTGGACCAGGTTTGAAGCTTTTAGTTGTTCTGCTGCTTGTCCTGCTAGGGAGTGATGTATACTTCCTGTCGACAGGCTATCTTGCCGCGGGCGTGTTAGGGGTAATGATTTATACGGGAATTCTACTGCGAAGTCTTCGTAACCAAGCGTTGTGGAAACACTTCAACATTCGCACGATCAAATTTCCCATAAAAGAGATTTTTGGCTTCAGTATTCCCTTATTCAGCACCGACCTCGTTTACTTGATCAGGCACTCGCTGGTTGTTGTAATGCTGGAATACTTCCGAAGCACGCTTGATGTAGCTGCTTTTCGCGCCGTTCTGCCTGTGGCAGGGTTGAATATGGTCGTCATTCAAAGCTTTACCTTTCTCTTTATGCCTACGGTGGCGCGCATGTTTGCTAACAATGACCAGGAAGGAATTGATGATCTATATTGGCAGAGCGCGATCTGGATTACCATTATTTCCTTCCCAATTTTTCTCGTTTCCTTCTCGCTCGCTCAGCCGTTTACACTATTGCTTTTTGGAGAGCGGTACGCTCAGTCTGGGCTTATCATGGCGTTGCTTTCCTTTGGCTATTATTTCAATGCTGCGCTTGGGTTTAATGCGGATACGCTCCGAGTTTATGGCAATATCCGTTATATCGTTTCCATTGATCTGCTTGCTATGTTGGTCAGCTTGGGACTTAGCCTGATCCTCATTCCCCGCTATGGAGCGCTCGGCGCAGCCATTGGAACGTGCGGAACTCTGGTTGTGCACAATATCCTAAATCATGTGGGCTTAAAACTCTCCACAAAAATTAATTTGTTCCAGTGGCGCTACATAAGAGTATATGCAAGTATTGTGTTGGGAACCCTGGGACTGATGGTTTTCCAGATGCTGGTGTCTCCTCCTATATACATCGGCCTTGTGCTTGCTGGATTCATATCTCTGATCGTATTGTTGATCAACCGCAATGTGCTCAATGTCGAACAAACATTTCCTGAACTGCTGCGATTTAAACTTATTAAGTTTCTCTTTGAATCCAAACACAAGGAATACCATACACCATGATGAGTACAGATCAGACCACAGTATTTATGGATCATATCCGTGAGCACGCGACTCAGTATTTTACAGATTTTGAGTCAACGCAGGTTGAAGTCAAGTTTGATGAGAAGCAGGAACGGATAGCTTCAATACTTTACCAGTTCACGGTATGTGACGATGAACAAAACCATGGAATACTGGTTAAGGTGCCTTATTATCGTGGACTTTCAGCAAGCGGGAGTGGAGACTCGTATTTTAAGCCCAGACTCTTTCCGAAGACTGAGCCGAGAGATATGCATCGGTTTGAATATACGGCGCTGAGAACAATATACGATTACTTTTCTAATCTTGATGAAAAAAACCTGGGGACAATTCGCGTTTTAGATTATCTGCCTGAATACCATGCCATCTTGACCGAAGCATCCACGGATACGAATCTTCGTCAACTTTTCTTACAAACGAGCCGTCTCCATGCCAGGTTTACACCAAGTGAAATCGACCTTCCATTTCGGAACGTTGGCAGGTGGCTACGTTTCTATCATGAAATGTCAAAAGAAGACAATGTCACTACCCGCCATGCAAACCGGCGTGACTATATCGATGCAGTCGCCAAGCTCACAGACTTTTTAGCAACCAGCCTGGGTGATAAACCATTTTTCCAAAAAGTCGCTTCGGTGCTCGAAGCAAATGCTCTTCAGATCCTTCCGGATTTGTTGCCCCTCGGTTTGGGACATGGTGATTTCGCCTTGCGTAACATTCTGGTCGGTGAAAACGATCATGTAACGGTCCTCGATACCTTTGCAAAATGGCGGACCCCGATTTATGAGGATATTGGATACTTTCTGAATGGGCTTAAGAGGCCCGGCCCACAAGTCGCCAGTCAGGGACTGCTCTTCGGCTCGGAACAACTCTCGGCTTATGAACACGCCTTTCTCGAGGGTTATTTCGAACAAAAGCCCATTCCTTATCCTGAGATCCGGCTTTACGAGATGTTGGCGTTGCTTGATAAGTGGGCAAGTATCATTACATATTCTCATCAACGAACGGTAAAGTTCAGGAATTTCAACGAGACGAAGGTCGCACTGGCCAGCCGATACTTCAAAATAAGTGCAAAACGCCTTCTCAATCAAGTTGCCAAAGGGAAAAGCAGGTAAATACCTTTGGATGTCTCGACGAAGGATTCAATCATAATGTCTATTAAAGAAACACATATCGTACAAGAACTACAACGCGACCTGATTACTCCCTGGGTGGAGGGTCAGAGTAAACAGCAGCGCTTAAAAGTTGCATACATTATGTCGCGTTTTCCAAAGTTAACGGAAACCTTTATCCTTTACGAAATGTTAGCGATGAAAGAGGAAGGAGTCGAAATAGAGGTTTATCCACTTCTGAGGGAGCAGACCAAAGTCATGCATCCAGAGGCGGTACCACTCGTTGAAGCAGCTCACTTCCAACCTTTTATCTCAGTAGCGATCCTACGCGCCAACTTGCATTTCCTGTGGAGAAAACCACGCACGTACCTTAATGCACTTTGGACATTGTTAAGCAAAAATTGGGGCAGTTTTCGGTTTTTTACGGGTGTAATGGGGATTTTTCCCAAAGCGGTTCTCTTCGCCTACCAAATGGAGGCGGATCATATCGATCACGTCCATGCACATTTTGCCAGTCACCCTGCTGCGGCAGGATTCATCATTCATCGGTTGGTCGGAATCCCCTACAGCTTCACAGCACACGGCTCAGACCTCCACCGTGATAGACATATGCTACGTGAAAAGGTTGCTGAATCGGCTTTTGTTGCAGCAATATCTGAGTACAACAAAGAATTGATCGTCTCAGAGTGCAATGGGAAGTACCGGGATAAGGTAACAATTATCCATTGCGGTGTTGATACGGAAGTTTTTCAATACCGTTCGAGTGAGACACCTTTTGAAAAGGGGGAGAAACCTTTTATGATTCTCTGTGTTGGTACATTGCACGAGGTCAAAGGACAATCTTTCCTTATAGAGGCTTGCCGTTTGCTTCAGGAAAGTGGTATTAACTTCGTTTGCCATTTCGTTGGAGAAGGGCCAGACAAAACCGCTCTCACTGAACTCGTTAATCAGGCCGGTCTCTCAGAGAAAGTTTATTTTCATGGACGACAAAAACAGGAAAGAGTAGCGCAGCTCTTACAAGATGCAGATGTTCTTGTGGCGCCGAGCGTCCCGACAAGGGATGGCCGTCGTGAAGGTATTCCAGTTGTCCTCATGGAAGCGATGAGCAGTGGTGTTCCAGTCGTAGCCAGTAACCTTTCCGGTATTCCGGAATTGGTTGTGGACGGACGCACAGGTTTATTGGCTCCTCCTGGAGAGGCAGTTGCATTGGCCGATTCATTAAAACGCTACTATCACGATCCGGACTTGCGAAAGCGTCTCGGTCTCTCAGGAAGAGAAAAAGTTGTAGGTGAGTTTGATCTTTATAGGAACGCTGCCACGCTCGCCCAACATATTGGCATGGAGGCATAACAATGTTTCTGTTATTGTTTTGGATTTCAGTAGGCTTGATCATTTATACATATTTTGTCTTTCCTGCACTGGTTTTTCTACGCGGGTTAATTTGGCATCGACCCTTTAAGAGTGAAGAACTTGTTCCTCCACCTTCAGTAAGTATCGTCATAGCTGCTTACAATGAAGAAAAGGCCATTGGAGAAAAACTGGATAATATTTTGTCGTTGGATTATCCGCAAGATCGATTGGAAGTGATCCTCGCTTCCGATGGTTCTACTGATAACACAAATGCAATCATCCAACGTTATAAAGAACGTGGAGTTAAGTTGCTTCCCCTTCCCAGGCTAGGCAAAGCAGCAGCGCTCAATGCCGCCGTCGCTGCTTCCAAAGGAGAAATTTTAGTATTCTCTGATGCCAATAGCATATACAAATCCGATGCTATTCGTGCCCTGGTTAAACCATTTGCCGATGCAAATGTCGGCGGTGTTGCAGGTGACCAACGCTATTTGAAAAAAAATAAAACAGGCTCTGCCGGTATTGGTGAGCGCATTTATTGGAATTTCGATCGAGTTATGAAACAATCCGAAAGCAGAGCAGGGAATACGATATCAGCAACAGGAGCGATCTATGCTATACGCCGTTCCTTGTTTCAAACGGTTCAAGAAGGTGTAACCGATGACTTTGTCACTTCAACCGGCGTAATTGTGCAAGGGTATCGACTGGTGTTTGCACCAGACGCAGTTGCTTATGAGCCTGTTGCCGCTGCTAGCAGCGTCGAGTTCGGGCGCAAGGTACGAGTAATTACCCGCGGTTTAAGAGCGGTCTTTAATAGCAGAGGCCAGTTGCTCAATCCATTCCGATATGGGTTTTATGCGATCCAGCTTTTTTCTCACAAGGTCTTAAGGCGCCTTATAGTCTACCCTCTGCTGCTCTTGTTATTTGTGACTCCCTTTTTATGGAGGATCAATCTATTTTACCAACTTGCTATGATCGGGCAGCTTGCGTTCTATAGTTTGAGCGTATTTGGATTGCTAGTGGATAGATCGCGCTCTAGAAGACTAAAAATCTTAACCATTCCATTCTACTTCTGCATGGTCAACGCGGCAGCGTTAATTGCTTCGCTAAACGTCTTACGAGGCCGGCAGATCAAACGCTGGGAGCCCCAGCGCGAAATAGAAGGTAAGCAGATCTGAACGACTAATCAGCATATCAAGAAATTGTAGTTGCACCATTTCCACCGAACTGGCTTAACTTTATCAAGAAATAACTAGAATGCGAAGTTCTGAAATGCACTCAGACGCCTCAATCCTAATTCCTGTATACATGCTACGATATCAGTTCGATCTGAAATCGCATGCTTTACTAATAGAGAATACGATTCCGTATGGAGTGTGTAAACGATAAGCCAGTAAAATAATTCTTATACTCCATGGTTAAAACTATAAAGCATACACCGTCTCGTTTTTTTGTAAAGTATATTGTCAGCTTCTTATTCATCTTCATCGCAGGGCTCTCAAGTTGTGGAACCCCCATCGAAGAAAATGCCCCCATAAGCCCTACACAAAGGACAGTAGAGCCAACTCGTACACCTGCAAAGAACGCCAATGAAATAAATTCGAGAGGATATCTGACGACTCCCCAGGAGCTGAAAGTTATCGCAGAAAAAGCTGAGCAGGGTTTAGAACCCTATAAAAGCGCTGTCGTTGATGTACTCCAGTGGGCGAACAAAGAATGGGTATATGAGTTTAAATCGATTGAAACTTGTGACAACGCAAATGAGCCCGTTTGGAATGACAATGGTGGAGGCACCCCAGTGCTGTATGCCAAAGCAATCGCTTATCACTTAACCGGAGATGTTCGATATGCGGAAGAGGTAAAAAATAAGCTTGAACAGATCATGACGGAAGTAAAGAGCATATCAGTTGATGCCGAGCGATGCCAGCTGGTTTTTTCATGGGGCACGCCTGAACTGGTCGCTTCAGCCGATCTGATCGAAGCCTATTGGAAGAATCAAACCTGCACCGGCCCAGTAAGCACAGAATATGCTGACGAGAAGATTGTCCAAGGTAATTGTAAGGTGCTATTCCAAAACTGGTTGGTGAAAAATCCATATTACGTAGTTTCTTTATCTGCTGAGAACAGTAAAAGTAATTGGGGGGCCGCGGCTACCAATGCAACGGCATATATTGCTGATTATCTGTGGGATCGCTCCGATATCCTTCTGATCCACCGAAACCCTCCACAGATAGACAAAGGGAAAGAGACCCGGCTAACCCCTTCAGAGGCCTATACACATGCGAATAAGTTGGCACTCGATCGGATGAACGGGTATGGCGTTGAGCATGGAAGCATTTTCTCATGCGATTTTCTGGATAGGGAACAACAGAGCAGCCAATGGACCCCTGTCAAATCACAAATCAGTGAAATGGGTATCATACCCGAAGATGCCCGACGGCAAGAGTACTGTAACATCCCCAGTTACAATGGTGAGTACCAAAATTATCCTCAAATACATTTGGGAAGCAACATTCAACAGTGTGAACTGATGTTGCGCCGTGGTGACGACTCGTGTTTCAATAATGTTGCCAGATCTGATATCCCAGGTTACACATTTAAGGGGCCTGACGGTAAACTCAAAACCACTCACCTGTATCCTGGTCGGGGTTCTATCGAACGGGCAATTAAAGCCATTATTGTAGACACGCGCACAGAATGGCGTCACGACTCTGCTTTATCAGTGGCTTTTCGGTATTATTACAATTACCACACACTGCCCGGGTTTGAGCAATGGGCTGCGCAATTAAGCGGCCAGACCGATGATTGCGGTCAAGATATCTGCTTTGGAACCTTAACCCATGGATTTTCAATCGAGGAAGAGATTCCCAGCTCTCCTCCAACGGTTCCTCCACCGTAACGCCTGGAGTGTCAGGTTGATCTCAACAAAGAAAATTTAGCCACTTATAAAATCTAAAATTACTGGTACGAGGTAAAACAATGTCACAAGTCGAAATTACTCTCCCAAGTCTACTTAAAAATAAATCCCTATTAGTGCTGATCCTGGTTGTTGCGGCCATTGCAGTTGGCCTGGCAGGCACTTTAAATACGTTAATCGCTTTAGCCGGGGTTGTCTTTTTTTCCCTTTCCGTGCTGTTTATCATTCTCAAATGGCCCAATTTCACCATTATTTTTGTTACGTTCATTATCTATACAAATACTGCTGTCGTCATGATCAAGTTTCACGGCGTGCCAGAGGTGGTTGGATATACTTTACCGATATTGTTACTGATCCCGTTTATTTGGCAAGTGCTTGTGAACAAAAGAAAGATAAGAATAAACTTCGTTTTCGTCCTTATGCTAGTATATTTTTCCATCATGGTCCTGGGAAGTGCGTTTTCGAGAGACATTAATTTAGCCATTCCAAGCTTAATTAATTTTGTCGCAGAAGGTATAGGCTTATATTTTCTTTTGGTGAACACGATTCGAACCCCCAATATGTTGAAACAAGTTCTCTGGTCGCTATTAATCGGTGGTGCGTTGATTGGAGGGTTGTCATTGTTTCAGCAGGTTACAGGAACATTTAATAATAATTATTGGGGTTTTGCCCAGGTTACAGGACAGGGATTCGCCACAGATGAAACTATCCAAGGGGAAGTCATTCAACCACGGGTATCAGGCCCGATCGGTGAAAAAAACCGGTTTGCACAAATTATGTTGATGTTGGTTCCACTTGGTTTGTTTCAAGCTTGGGGTGAACAATCCAAGAAATTGCGTTTGGTCGCCTTTATCCTCACCGGATTTATTTTTGTTGGTGGCTCTTTGGCTTTTTCTCGCGGAGCACAGGTCGGGCTCTTACTTTTGATCGCCATAATGACTTTCATGCGGTACATTAAAATTCATCAACTGTTTATTGTATTCATCGGTATCGTAATGCTTTTATTAGCTTTTCCACAAAACACTGTACGATTTACATCATTAGGAGAGATTTTTTCATCCAGGGATGAAGGAGGCTTGAAAAGCGCCGACGGGGCCATCCAGGGTCGTGCCACAGAAATGCTTGCGGCGATGCTCGTATTCATGGATCACCCCATCATTGGTGTTGGCCCCGGTATGTTTAGATATGAAATGGAAGAATATTCAAAGATCGTAAGCATCAGGAATATTACAACGGTTCGGGAAGCTCACAGCTTATACCCGGGCGTTGCCGCTGAAACTGGTGCATTAGGCTTCATCACCCTCATGAGCATATTTCTTTACACCCTTTACAGGCTTTCCAAAGCCAGAACTTACTGGTTGGAAAGAAATCATACCGGGATGGCAAACTTGTCTACAGGCTTTTTTCTGGCAATCATCAGCTACTTGACCACAGGAATCTTTTTGCACATGGCATATATTCGCTATCTGTGGTTGATGCTCGCGCTGGCTTTTATCGCCAGTCAATTTAGGGAGGCTGATATTGTAGATGATTCGACGAAGCCAGAGGAAGTCTCTGCTGTATAAGTGTGTCATCCAACATTAATAGCCGCATACTGGAGCGTGGTTTTGGCTTGGGGAAGCGCATCTCTCTATTCCGGCAGATAGACGATTTATCAAGATCATACACGAGGAGAAAAATGTTAACTATAGCGTTGACCGGTGCGGATGGGGCGGGAAAATCTACTCTTATACGGCGACTAAAGGTAAATCTTCCGTTGCCCGTGAAGCAAATCTATATGGGGGAAAATTTTAACTCAAGTAATTTTGTGCTTCCCACAACACTGCTTATGCATAAAATCAAACAAGCAAACGGCAGACAGCAAGATATGGGTGGGCCTCCTGACCCTACAAAATTAAAACCCCTCCCCCGAAACCCCTTAAAGCGGGCCGCTCGGGAGTTGAAATCCGGTATACGGATAGCCAACCTGATGGCCGAAGAATGGTTCCGGCAACTGGTGGCCTGGTACTATCAGGTTCGAGGCTACATCGTGATCTTTGACCGGCACTTTTTCTTTGACTACTATGCGCATCACATTGTGAACAATACCGAACAATCGATCGGCAACCGGATCCATGGCTCTATGCTGAAACATATTTTTCCAAAGCCTGATTTAGTGATCTGCTTAGACGCGCCTCCTGAAATCCTTTTTGCCCGTAAAAGTGAAGGAACACTGGAATTGCTCGAGCACCGCCGCCGGGAATATTTACAAATGAGGGATACGGTGAAACAGTTCGTGATTGTGGACGCTACCCAATCTGAAGATGAGGTAACCAAACAGGTTTCCGACTTAATCTTGGATTTCTACAGCTGGAAAAAAATGAGACGAAGACGATCTCTGAACTAGGATGAAGTGAGTTTGCAAGATGATTCGATTCATTGACCAAGCCTTATCACGAGCCATACGAAGTACAGCATTCGAAAGATTTGTAACCTTGTTAGAACACGCCGATACGCAACGTCCCGGTCTTCTTCGAGTTTTGACGTACCATCGAGTAGATGAGCCAGATTCGCGCCCCTGGATGAACCCAGGCTTGATCAGCGCTACCCCCAAAGTTTTTGACAAGCAGATGGAGTATCTGGCTGCCCATTACAATGTTGTCACTATATCGGATATTTTAAGCGCGATCAAAACCCAGGATAAAAATGCGTTACCCTCTCGTGCAGTACTGGTAACATTCGATGACGCATATTGTGACTTTGAAGAGCATGCCTGGCCGATTTTAAAGCATTACGGGATTCCAGCTACTTTGTTTGTCCCCACAGCGTACCCTGATCATCCTGAGCGCACATTTTGGTGGGATAGTCTCTACCAGGCAATACAATACACATCAAAGAAAGATAATCTGAACACCCCTATCGGTTCCCTTTCCCTCTCGAACGCCTCTCGTAATCAAACATTTAAACGACTAAAAAGTTATCTGAAAACTATAGAATATTCTGACGCACTATCAAAAGTAAAACAACTCTCCGACGAACTAGGCGTCCAGCCAGCACCCAACTGCATAATGGGCTGGGATTCTCTGAGAAGGGTAGCTAAAGAAGGTGTTACATTGGGTGCTCATACGAGGGGACATCCTTTAATGAATCGTATTCGGTCTGAGGAAGCTCGTGATGAAGCCATTGGTTCTCTGCATGATCTGGAAAGTGAGATTGGACAGGTTCTGCCAATCTTTGCCTATCCAAGCGGCCAGTTCAGCGATGAGGTTGTAAGCATGTTAAAACATGATGGGTTTAGACTGGCTTTTACAACGATACGGGGTATCAATAATATCAACTATGCCGATCCAATGCGAATACGGCGGATAAATATTGGTGGCCGGACAACCCTACCAATTCTGCGAGCGCAATTACTGCCCTGGATGTTGCATCTCAACCGGTTCCAAACGCTCATCAACATATAAGAATTACACACTCGAGAATATGAAAAATAATCATACGGCAAAAGCAATTGTCATCGGTTTGGATAGTATTACCGGGCTACAGACTGCCCGGATATTATCCGAACGCAATATTCCTGTGATCGCGATCGCAAAGGATCTGACTCACTTTTGTTGTCAAACGAAGGTTTGTCAGCAAATATTGGAAGCGGATACGGGCGGTGAAGAGCTTATTCTAACCCTGGAGACGCTTGGGCCGACGCTAACGGAAAAAGCTGTTCTTTTTCCATGCGCTGACACCAGTGTCCTGGTACTCTCGCGTTACCGAGACCGTATTCAGGAATGGTATCATGTTGTCCTGCCCGCAGCGGAAGTGATAGAAATGATGGTTGACAAAGTAAAATTCTATCGCTACGCGCAGGAAAACGGCTTTCCAATTCCAAAGACTTACTTTTTATCTTCCAGAGAGGATGCAGTAGAAGCTGCTCAAAAACTGCTCTTCCCCGCCATTTTGAAACCACCATATCGCCCTAGTGAATGGCGAAAGCATACCAAGGAAAAAGCCTTCAAGGTTGCCAATGAGGCTGAATTGCTTTCTATTTATGACCAATATCATAGATGGACTGACGTCCTAATTGCGCAAGAGTGGATCAAAGGGACTGATATAAACCACATCACGTGCAATTGTTATTTCGACTCTGCCTCGCAACCACTGGTGACTTTTACAACGCGCAAGTTGCGTCAGTGGCCGCAGAAGACGGGGGAAGGGTGTTTGGGGGAAGGTTATCGTGACGATACCGTGGCCTGCGAGACAGTGCGCCTGTACCAGAACGT
>Ga0105104_10000438_pt1 | contig 31979 bp, 28 predicted proteins | sample PPLLaktember2015_3_FD_87034 | JGI IMG/M metagenome (GOLD analysis project Ga0105104, IMG submission 87034) | Freshwater sediment microbial communities from Prairie Pothole Lake near Jamestown, North Dakota, USA - PPLs Lake P7 Core (6) Depth... | ecosystem: Environmental > Aquatic > Freshwater >... | reverse complement strand
TCGCGCAAAATCAGACAGGTCCCAGCCGAGCAAGCCGCCGACTGCGCCGAGCAACATCCATACTGTGGGGAAGCCCTGCCACACGCCATATGCTGCGGCAAGGACCACCGCCAGCAAGGCAATGGAAGAGAACCAGTACCACTTCCGGAAAAGCGCGATGAGCCAGAGTACTGCCAACAGTAAAAACCAGCGCGGGTAATCCATCGCTCCCACCTGCGAATATCCCCTGGCAAGCGAGGCGGTTCCCAAAAGGATGCTCAATATCAACGCGATGATCGTCATATAGCTCCAGCCGTTCGTTGGTCGAGTAGAGCTGAGTTTTTCAGCCCGTACACTTGCACCAGCACGATTCGCTTAGCAAATCGAAGTGCAGGTGTCGAGACCATCGAATTATTTTATCTCCCAATCGCACGCAACCATACAGGCACGCGACCCAATCTTCTTTTCACCAATAGATCAAACGGTTCCCTCACATCCCAATCCAATACGTGGATATTGGCACGTTGAAGTCGCTGCAAAAGCAAAAGACGTTCCATGTGAATCACGCGTCCCGCCAGATCCACGTTTGGGTTCAATGAAGGCAGATACGACAGTTCAAACTTGACCGGGTTCGGACTCACCACCAGCACATCATATCCCTGTGCACGCAATTGGATCAATGGCTTCAAATCATCTTCAGCCAATGGTGAGATAAAAACGATCTGCGACTCAGATGGGAACAAACGTGTTGGGATATGTTCAAGATCAGAAAACACCTGGCTTTCGCCCGCCTTCGCGTTGGCAAGCGCGTGCAGAATCCGTTCACGTTGGATCTTCCCATAACCGGGGAGTGTCCACCCGAGATACGAAGCATACAACAAAAGCCCCACACGGTTTCCCTGACTCAACAATCCGTCCGCGATCGAAGCCGCGGCTTGTACCGAATATTCAAACAACGAATGGCCACGCCCAAATTCATTGGTCCGCAGGCGACCGTCGAGCACAATGCCCACATCCGCCACACGTTCCTGTTGAAATTCATTCGCGTACAACGCCTCAGTATAACGGGCGCTGGCGCGCCAGTTGATGGCACTCGGCGGATCACCCGGCTGATATTCACGCACGCCGAAGAACTCCGTCCCTGTGCCGCCCGCACGCGCCGGGATCATCCCGGCGTAGACCCGTGTCCGGCGCGGTCGGATCGCAATATGACGGACGCGCGTTACAGGCGGAAGGACGAATAAACGTCCCTTCGCTTCCACGCGGACCTTGGAACTGCTGACCGCTAAATGATCGTTGACCTGCGCCTCGAGCGCCTCGAATACATATCCGCCACGCGGACCTGAAACGGTATATGTAAAGGTGTAGGACTCCCCCTTCGCAAGCCTCAGCAGGTGTCGGCTGTCCCCGAGCCGGTGCGCTGACTGTGGCGCTGTGGCACCACGTGTCGAAGTGGAAGACGAGGGAACGGACTGGACGGTCAATCCGGCTGGCAGTATATCTTCGAGCAGAACCTCCTCCAGGCTTGAACCATGATTGGTAACCGTCACCGTCACATCCACATTCGAATCCGGTGATGTACGTTCCAGGCTCAACTGCCGCGTGGCTTCGAGTTTGATCTTTTCGGGTACCTGTAAATATCCTACAAGCAAATACGCGACGAGTGGCAATGCCAGCGCGATAAACTCTCCCTGCACAGTAACAATGCCCGCAAAGAGAAGCGCGTATGTGAGAAGGCTGAGGAAAAGTGAACGGTTCATTTGACTCCCCTCTCCTTTTTTGGGAGGGGCGAGGGCTACTTCACCACCGGCACCGGTGTCTTTTCCAGCGTATCGCGGATCACATCATCTGTGACCTGGCGTGACATCCAATATTCGGGCTGGAGGATCACACGATGGCCGAGCACGGAGATGGCGTAACGCTTGATGTCATCGGGCGTAATGAAATCCCGGTTCTCAAGCGCGGCATTGGCGCGCGCAATCTTAAGGAATGCCAGCGACCCGCGCGGACTCGCCCCAACCGACACGCGGCGATCCACGCGTGTGGCATGGACAAGCGCGGCAATATAACCTTCAAGATCCGTATTGACATGGACGGTTTCGACACAATCCCGCATTTCAAGCACCTGGCTTGCGGTTGTAATTTCACGCAATACAACTTCATCCTGTTTGCGTTCACGCCGGCGGCGCAGGATTAACTTCTCTTCTTCCATACTCGGATAGCCGACAGCAAGTTTCAACATGAAGCGGTCGAGCTGCGCCTCCGGCAAGGGAAATGTGCCTTCGTATTCGATCGGGTTTTGCGTGGCCAGCACAAGGAACGGTGAAGGCAAAGGCAGTGTCTCCCCTTCGATGGTCACCTGCCCCTCCTGCATCGCCTCCAGCAGCGCAGACTGCGTCTTCGGTGAGGCGCGGTTGATCTCATCTGCAAGGACAATGTTTGCAAAGATCGGACCCTTGCGAAGTTCGAATTCATTTTTTGTACGATTGAAAATGTAGCCGCCTGTAATATCACCGGGCAGGAGGTCGGGCGTGAACTGGATGCGCTTGAATTCAAGTCCGAGCACTTTCGCAAAACTGCGCGCGACGAGCGTTTTCCCCAAGCCGGGGAAATCCTCCAGCAGGAGGTGGCCGCCTGCCAGCACAGACGCCATCATCATTTCGAGCAGGGCGCGCTTGCCAACGACCGCGCGTTCCACTTCGGCAATGACTTGCCTGCCCAGCGCTGAAACCTGGGAAATGTCAGTCACGGTTTACTCCAATGAAGAATATTAACCAATTTGAAAACTCGTGAAGGGTAGGCGGCAAACAGGATGAAACTTTCATATCTTTTCATCCGCGTTGATCGGTGCTCACACCTGCGTGCGAGTGTCTGTGGTTGCCGTTTTCAACTTGTGATTCAAGAAAATCAACAGCCTCAACGAGATCAAGATCAAGCGGAGTCGCTTGCGGCACTCCAAAGGGGCGTTTCACATTCGGGTAATCTGCAAACGATCCGTGCAAGCCGGTTTCGAGGTACATTTGCAATTCTCTGGTGGGTTCCCAATCCGGTCCGAGCAATGGAGCAAAGACCGAGCGTGGGCGCCCACTCTCGCGGTGAAGCAAAATTTGATAGGCCAGTTTCCCGAGTCTGTTCGCGATGAGCCACTTGAAATAGATGCCACGTTCCGCTTTTCGCAGCCACACAGCCAGCGCTTCCACCTGTCCTAATGGAGGCTTCCGTTTTACCTCGTCCCTGCTGCGGAATGTAGCTCTTGGCACAATGCTGAGTGCAAGCATTAATAGAACAATAAAAACGACGATCCACCACCAGATGCCCTGTGAAAACGAACGATACAACAGGTTGAGATTCCACGCGATGAAGGCAGCCGGGATGACAACGGTTTTATAGATCGTTTCGCGCAAAGGGAACGCCAGGATCCCGGCAATGATCAATGCAGCAACCAAAATGAGCTGGCGTTGTGTTCGCAGGGTCATATTGGCTCCCCGCAATAATGCAGAATCGTTTTGAGACAACTCACCGCCTCGTTCACATCCTTTGGACCCGATTTTCTATCGCCGTAGCGCACGCCTTCGAACAGGCGCGTCAGGCGTGTGACCGCCTCGCCAGGCAGGCCTGCCTGCTCCAGGCGCGACGCAAACTCGTGCGGGGTCATCGCAATCTCACGCTGCAATTGACGTTTATTCGATACAACATCGCTCATCCGCAGGTAACAATTGATGATCACATCACTCGAATTTCTCCCGGAGGAAAGATCATCCAATGACGAACGTGCGATCCTGGCGATTTCATCCAGCGGTTTTTTGGTGTTGAACACTAAATATTTTTTCCAGCCACGATAAAGTCCCCAGATTACTGCCAGCCAGAGCAGGGCAAAAGCAAAACTGATCAGATACGAAAACGCGGGCGAGACTTGCGGCGGTTCGAACACAGGGATCGGCACCACCGAATCGTTCCCCTGTTGCGCATCCCCGGCCCCCAGGGAATTGAACATCAGTAGCCGGTCACCATAATTTTTTAGCAAAAAATAGACGCCCCAAAATGTAACTACCACTCGGATAAATATCACCAGCATACGCTTGCGCAGCTCAGGAGAAAGCAACAATCCGATCAGCATGACCAGCAGCGATGCCAGGACCCAGACGATCACTTGCTTCCAGATGGGGACTTCCGTCCAGATCTGTGCCACTTCCGTAGCGGAAATTGGGGACTCCGCTGCCTCTTCCCGGCCGAAATGCTGCGCCTCCCGGAATGGAACTTCGTTCAAGCTGATGGCGAGCACCGTTAAAGCCCCCAACGCGAGTGCCGCAAGTAGCAATACCAGGTGTTTATTTTCGAAAAACGACCTCATACTTGAGAGGGGAATTTTACCATCACGACTATAATTAGAAACACCCCTCTCTATGACTGATTCACCGGATAGACTATGCGACGCCCCTCTCCATCCGCAAGCTGCGGAGGGCCTCCGCTTGTTCAACGCGGGCGAATATTTCGAAGCGCATGAAGCCCTGGAAGATGCCTGGAACGCCGAAAAAGGAAAGGTCTGCGAGCTTTATCGCGGCATCCTGCAAATTGCAGTGGTCTATTTACACATTACACGGAAGAACTATAACGGCGCGATCAAAGTCTACGGCCGGAGCCAGAGATGGCTGAAAGACTGGCCCGAGGTTTGTCGGGGCATTGAAGTGGACAAACTGCGCAAAGATGCAGAAGCAGTCATCAACGAAGTAAAAAGACTTGGCATAGAGAAAATCTCAGAGTTCGACAAGTCGCTGCTAAAACCCATCGAGTGGGACGACAAGCCAGCCGGAGAAAAGCGCGTTTATGTTTGCGACCGGTGCGGTCACGAGATGGTGGAAAAGAACTGCAAAGTGACCTGCCCCAACTGCGGCAACCGCTTCGATTGTTCTGATTTAAATATTTATTTTGATTGAAATCTTCGCGCCAGTTGATTACCGAACAACCCGAAATGTCTTGACGCTTGCGTCGATTGTGTCCAGCATTGTATAGAATTCATTGATCTGGGCGAGATATTGAACAAACCAAATGGTGCCGCCATCGAGGAAAACATAAGTCCTCATATTAATATCAAAACCTTCGTATCGCGTTTCAAACAACATCTGGACCGCGTCCACTGAATTTACAGTGACTTTTCTTCTTTCGGTCAGGAGCGTATCCGCGGGTAGATTAGCGAGATCGCCATCCAGATGAGCATCCAGTGAGGCTGCGGCCAACGGCTCATAGGAGATCATAACCATCAGGTGGGATAGCGGCGACTGCGAAGTAGTTCCTGCCATCTGCAGTTCCGGCGGCGCCAGATCCGCCGGATCGTTAGCCTTTTTGTCCTGTTTGAACCCTTTGGGCAGCCAAATCTCAACCAGAGTCGTTTTAAATTGCACCCAGCCCTCAGGGACCAGCAGTTCATAGGGTACTGGGGTGGGCGTTTCTGTAGGAGTTAATGATGGGATCACGAACGGTGTGGAGGTCAGTTGCGGAATAGGCGTATATTGCGGAGCACGCGTAAACATGCCCGCTCCTCCTCGCAGGAGGAGCCAACCGCCTGCCGCAAACAACAGACAGGCACCTACTGCCAGGCCAGCCAGGATGGCGATTTGCTTTGTGGTCATCCCAAAATATTTACGGTTTTGCGTCATTGTCTTCCTCCCGGCTTGTAGCTTAATGTTTTCAAGCATCATACCCTCTAATGGAGGGCTATATCCGTTTTAACATCATGACTGAATAAGGATTGCCCGGGCCGGCGCGCCATCACTGCCAGCGATCTTGAGCGGCAGGCAATACAGATCATAAAAGCCACGCATCACATTGGATAAATTCAAACCTTCGACAATAACCACTCCAGCCGTAAGGAGAACTTTATGTGTTGGGATGGGTTCGCTATACGGCGCGACGGAAAGGTAATCTATACCCACGAGTTGAACACCGCGCTCGACCAGCCACTCCGCACCATCCTCCGTGATCGCGACAAAATCTGTTTGGAATTTGGATTCACCTCTGGCCCAGAGATGGGAATTCCGCGTGCCGAAAAGGATGCGTTTCATCTCTGAAGTGATTTCCGTCCGCTCCAGCACCTCGGACGTGATCGCCTCGATCCCATCCGGTAGCTGGGTCACGTAACAGGGTCCCGTCAACACCTCCAGCGGAAGCTGCTCGACCGTCCGCCCGTCGTTGAGGAAGTGACGAGGCGCGTCAATATGCGTGCCCACATGAACACCGGCGCTCAGCCGCGTGGCGTTGTAAAGTGAACCTTTATCGATTGATTCATATCGTTCCAGTTCCAGGCGCGGGTCGCCTGGCCAGGTGGGAAGATCGGGTGTGATGGTGAGGGAAATATCGTAGATGGTCATGGGAGTTCCTTTTTATCCTTCGCGCTGAGCGGAGGAGGAGCAAAGCGAAGTCCGCAGTCGAAGCGCATTATTCAAGCCAGACGCTTCTTCTTCGCTCAGCGCGAAGTGCTTAAGGGCTGGGCGTCGAGACCCCCGAAAGAGGTGGGATGGACATCGGGGTCAACGTCGGCGTGACCGTGGGAGTCGCAGTGGCGCTGAAGGGAATCCATCCACTATAGAAGAAATATTCCTGCAGGAATCCGGCGCGTTCCTGCTCGGTCATCAAGCGCGGACGTGAATAATCCTCCAGCAGCGCTGTGATCAATTCAACGCTGATCAACTTTCCATCATAGATCACATAGCGGTCGAAAAATATGCGTCGGATCCCGCGCGGCATCCAGTCCTGGTCACCCATCTGGTCGAAGAATAAATTACCGAGTCCGTAATGAATGAACGAGTCATTGTGGAACTCCATCATTTGGGCATAATGCGCCTGGCTGCCGCTGACAATCGAGGCGCCCGAATCAGCCATCAATTGAAAATCCCTGATTTGCTGCGGAGCAGGACGCGAGTCGTAACTTTCATTCCACTGGAACGTGGAGATGACCACATAGCCTTTGGCGCTCAACTCACTGATTTTTTCAGCAAGATAGTCGAAATCACACGGCGCCGCGCCAGGCTGGTAATCGGTTGCCGTGGGGAAGCGCCCAACGTCCGGTTTGTTGCAGCCGATAAAGGCGATCTTGTTGCCGTTGACTTCAAATAGCGCCGGCTTAAGTGAATCCTGCAAATCCACGCCGCCGCCAAAATACGGAAGCTTTTTTTCCTTGTAGATCGAAATAGTTTCCAGCATTCCTGCCGCGCCGCGATCGGCAAAGTGATTGCCGGTCAATTCGATCACATCGGCTCCAATATCGGTAAAGAGATCCATATATTTCGGATCGCTGCAAAACACCAGCGCAGCCTGGTCCGGCTTGGGATAGGTGCAGCCTGTATAAAACGGAATTTCATTGCTTACATGAGCAATGTCCGCTTCACGCATCAGGTCACGGATCTTTTCACCAGGATAGGTTGTGCCCTTTAATTCCATGGTCAGCGCAGTGGCGCGCACCAGCGCCGTCACACCGGTCATGACGACAGTAGTAAGCTTGGCGGGATTGTAATTGGAAGGCTGACCGCTAACCGCTAACCGCTGATCGCTATTGCCCGATTGAACTGCAATACTCGCGACCAAAGGATACTTTGCAAGATCAAAGTCCTTGCGGATCGGCGATTGACCCTCCACGGTCAGCACTTTCCACTTTGGCTCGAGCGACTCAAACCGGACAATCGCCCACGATGGCATCGCAGACCAGGCTTCCTCGAGCACCCGGTCCCCCGCCACAATTCGCACTGCGCCCGCGGCAGGTTCGTCCCAAAGTGCGGTAAACGCAGCAAGGGTGGCTTCATCCATCAATAACGGGACCCCGTTGAACGGCGCGGGAGCCGTGCCTTCCGTCCAGGCGATCAGCAACTCATCGAATGTCACGCCATCTCGCACGGTTGGGAATGGCGCGACCAGCGCGTAGACCCACTCGATGTGAGCTTCATTGGATTGCAAGTCCCGGACTGGTGTAGGTGTGGACGTGACAACCTGAACCGAAGCATTTGCGGGCAGAGGATTTTGAGCGACCGGCGGAAGGGAGGTTAACGCGGACTGTGTCCCACAGGCCGAAAGAATAAGCGCAAGCATTATCTTTGCCGTGAATTTCGCGAATATGCGCGAATTATTAAAAAACGGCTGCGCGACGCCGCGCAACGCCCTGGCGGGCAGAGCGGCAGTTCGCGGCTGATCGATTTTTTTTCCAGGCATAACGCCTTGATTATACTATTCTGGTTTGAGGGTGATTTTCGAGAGCGTAAACTGCTTGAGCGCCTCTTCATCGATCGTGATGCCCAAGCCGTGACCCTTCGGCACGTCAATCGTACTGTCGCTGTTCAACACAAAACGCTCATTCGTGATATCGCGCTGATAATAACGGTCCGAGGCGGAGATATCGCCCGGCAAAATGAAACCGGGCAGGGAAGCAAGCGCCAGGTTCGAGGCGCGCCCTACTCCCGTCTCCAGCATCCCCCCACACCAGACCGGCACATTCCGCGTCCAGCAATACTCGTGGATCGCAACCCCTTGACTCAACCCAGCCACGCGCGCAGGCTTGATATTGATGATCTTGCAGGCTTCCATCTCCAGCGCGTAGCGGGCGTGGCGCGGCGAAAGAATACTCTCATCCAGGCAGATCGGCGTTTTGAGCACCGCCTGTAATTTGCGATGATCCCAAATATCATCCTCGTAAAGTGGTTGTTCGATCAACAGTAAATTGAGATCGTCGAGCAGCTTAAGTGTCTCGGCGGTCTCCAATGTGTACGCCGAATTTGCATCCACTTGCAGGCGCAGATCCGGATAGGCGCGCCGAACGGCGGAGGTTTCTTCAACTTCGCGGCCCGGCTTGATCTTGATCTTCACGCGCTGGTAGCCCTTTTCGAGATAGGACTCGACGGTCCGCACCAAGGCCGCGGCTGATTCCTGGATCCCAATCGAGACCCCCACCTCGACCGTTTCGCGCGCGCCCCCGAACATTTCCTTCAGCGATTTGCCGTCGCGTTTGCCCAGCAGGTCCCACAACGCCATTTCCACACCAGCCTTGGCGAGGTGATGACCGCGAATCCCGTCCACGCGGATCTGGAAATCTTCGGCATCGATCACATCTTCTGCGAGGAGCAAGGGAGCAATGAAGTCCTTGAGGATATGCCAGGCGGTCCCGGCTGTTTCGTAGTTGTAGCCCGGATCGCGGGTCGCGACACATTCGCCGTAGCCAGTCAACCCTTCCGCTTGCAAGGTGATAAGCACACACTGGCGATCGGTCTCGCGTCCAAAGGACGTTTCAAACGGCGCAACCAATGGCATGGAAATATGATGGAGTATTATGGATTCGATTTTCATGTTTTTCCAGCAAATCAAAATGACGACTTTCGTCGTCACTTAAACTTTTATTCGATCTTCATTTCGCCAGGCTCGTCATTCAATTTCAAGCCACGCAGGGCATCATCCACACTTGTGGAAGCATCCCGGCGCATCCCGGCGGCCGGCGTCCCACAGTACGGGCAGATATTCCAGGGCAGTTCCATGAGTCTGTTGCAGTTCTCACAGTTCTTCTTGAGTTTGGTATGGCAGTTTGGGCAAACCTGCCATTCATCTTTGATATGGCGTTCACAGCCGGGACAAAGCGGCAGGTCCTCAAGAGCCTGAAGCAAGGCTTCCTCCTCCAGCGTTCGCTGATATTCCTCTTCGAGCGTTCGGGGCGGGCGGAGGATCAGGTAAACCAAAACTCCCGGTAAATTAAGCACAGCCACAAGCAGCGTGGCAAGGGTCTGCACCAGAGGATCACGGGCGCGCGTCCGTATATCGCGATACACCCAGATCACAAGCGAGATCCATAACGCGGCAAGGAAAGCACCGCCAAAGCCGGTCAGGACGAGGATGAGATTGCTAACAAACGTGGGGTCGAAGGTCATGAAAGCCTCATTGGATGTTATTTTATCACCAGGACTGCTTCGCCACGCCAACGCCTGATCTTCGACTTATCCCCTCTCAAGGTGTAGCGTGATGAAAGTTCCATTCGCCTGCATCCTGGTCCACGTAGGAGGCCATGCCGAGCACTTCATAGAACGTGATCCCAGGACGGAAATAGATCGGCGCCCCATTAAGCATCGTGAGTAAAAGCGGTTGATCTTTATTGGTCCGAATCCAACGTGCCGAAATTCCCACGCCATCGCGGAAGACATACGCCTCCCCTGAGCCTGTCAGGTCAATTTGATAAACCTCATCTTCCTCGTCAAATGTATTGGAGAATGTGTGAGAAGCCAGCAAAAACACAACATTGGAGGCATGGACTGCTTCTCCGGTAACCGCATCCATTAATACGTCATAACTTTCCTCTTTCTTATTGCGAGTATCACTGCGCTCCTGATAGCGGATGTACTGTTTTGTGCCAGGATCGTAAAGCCAGTAATTATACGAATCGACTGAATAGTAGGTAAACATCTTTGTACCCAGCAGCTCAGGCATGGGTGCGTTCTCGTTGAAAAACCCCTGGCGGATGCCCTGGCGCCGATTTTCCAACCCTTCTTTAATGATACAGTCCTTCCAGCGGATCGTGCTGAAGTAGGAGTTGTTGTACACTTCGATTTTACGCGTCTCCATCAAACGGAAGGGAGGACATGCTCCAAAGCCGGGGACAACCAGAAAAGGAGCAATGTCACTCGTTTGCAAATGGCTTTCAACACGATCATCGGCAAACTTAAACACAAGATAGGCGTGGTACATGCGCTGGATATGCTCGTCAAAGTAACGCCCTGAACGGACCGGTCCCACCCATTCGGAGTCATTTCCATAAAACACAGCGATGAAGCGCGTCAGACCCTGTTCGATGTAATATTCATAGACATTGTCCGCCAGCGTCAGGCCTGATTGCGGACGAATGTAACGTGGATAGTTCGCCACTTTGATGGCCAGAGGGCGTCGATCCATCAACGCGGGATCGGAGGGAGGTAACCCTGTCAGCGGATTCAAAATGGCCGATAGTGTAAAGGCAGGGACGTCCACTCCTTCAGGGAGCGATTCAGGCACGACGATGATCGGCAGCGGTGTGGGTGGCAGCGGCGTGACCGAGGGGAGATAAAGAGGGGTCGGAGCCGCACCCACGTAGGGTAAGTCTGAGGCGTTTTCAGTCAAAGGCTGAAAGGGAGTCGGGGTGGGAATACCTCCCGAGGAAGTGTTGTCTGATCGACTGCCACAGGCAGAGATCAAAAGGACCAATACAAAGAGGTTGTTGCAACGTTGAAGGCGCATACGCTCAATTCTACAACAAGCGGAGCACGATTTGCTTAGCAAATCGTGGGGATAAACAGAGTGACCTGCAAACCCCGCTCGCTTCTCTTATGTCGAAATGGAGGCGAGCGGGGCAAACCTGATAAAATTACGGTTGCATGTTCATTCTGATAACGGTCACAATTCTATTTGTCACAGCGCTTACATTGCTCATATTGCACTTTGCCATGCCGAGTTTTAGGTACAGCTGGTTGATTGCAACAGGCGGAGCGCTCCTGGCATGGATCAGTGTTTTGGCGTGGCAGGTTCAAATGCCGATTGCCCTGCAGTTTCCAGCCTGGCAGCCGGCCTTGCTCTTTTCACAATCCCCTACATTTGTGGGCGACGAGGTTGCCTGGGCATTTGCGATAAGTCTCACAACTCTGTGCCTTGCCATCCTCCTCACGGCCGTTGTGCGCAATAATTTTCCCAGAACTCTCAGCTGGATGGGCACCCTGATTTTGACATCCCTGGGTATCCTGGCTGTGGCTGCCGACAACCCGCTGACGCTTGTGTTAATTTGGTCGGCAATTGACTTGTCTGAGTTGATTGCGCAAATGCGCGTCGAAGAAGACCCGCAGTTAAGTGAACGTGCGGTAACCGCTTTTGCATCACGCGCGGCGGGCACCCTCATTTTGCTATGGGCCGGTATGGTCAGTGTGGCAAATGGTCAGCCATTGGATTTTCGACTTGCCCTTCCACAGACAGGCTTGTATCTGGTAGTGGCAGCAGGTTTAAGGATTGGTGTTTTACCGCTTCATCTTCCATATCCCGGTGAATCATCCCTCCGGCGCGGCTTGGGAACCAGTTTGAGACTCATCTCGGCTGCTTCCAGCCTGATATTACTTGCGCGTATTCCATCCGATAGTCTCAATTCAGCTCTCGTTCCTTATTTGCTGATCCTCACAGCGTTTGCCGGAATCTATGGAGGCTGGATGTGGTTGCGTGCGCCTGATGAGATGACAGGCCGACCCTTCTGGTTAATTGGCATGAGTTCACTGGCCGTGGCTGCGGCACTGCGCGCCAATCCGGTCGGCGCGGCTGCCTGGGGATGTGCCATCGTACTTTCAGGGGGGGCCTTGTTTGTATCGTCTGAACCCAACAAATGGCTTCTACGCGCCCTGTTCGTCGGTGCCTGGGGAATATCATCATTGCCTTTCTCTCTCACGGCAACAGGCTGGAACAGTGCGGCCCCCAATTCCTGGCTTACCTGGCTGGCCTGGCCATTCCTGGTTTCTGCGCAGGCCATGCTCGTTGCTGGTTTTATACGTCACAGCCAGCGCACCACCACTCGCCTCAGCAATGAAGATCAACCCATTTGGGCAAAGAATGTTTACCCCATTGGCATCTCCATTTTGTTGTTGACGACCCTGCTTCTCGGCTTGTTCGGCTGGAGCGGGACTCTGCAGATCGGTAACTGGTTCGCAGGATTACTCGCCTCCCTGCTGGCATTTGGCTTGTTCTCGCTAACCCCGCGTCTCCGCATCCTCAACCCGGTCCGCGCCCACTGGGTCCGGCCTGTCAACGTTTCATGGCTCGACAGGATTTATCAAGTCCTGTGGAATCTCTACCGTCAACTCAGACGGGTGAGTGATGGCATCTCAAACGTGCTCGAAGGCGAAAGCGGGATCATGTGGACCCTGCTGTTCCTGACTCTATTTATTTCGTTCTTTACACAAAGGAATCCCTGATTCATGGCAGTCACTTTTGCATGGATTGCTGTCGGTGCGATCATCGTGACATCAATCGGCCTACTCCTCACGCGCGATTGGCGTTGGGGTATCAGCCTTCTTGCTGTTCAATATCTTGCAATGTTCGTGCTTGCCCTTCAGCACTGGCCCCTGGGAATGGCCGCTGTAAAGGTGGTGGCTGGCTGGATGTCCGCCGCGATTCTGGGCATGACACGTTCGGGCTTGTCGACGATCGACTCGGGCGAGGAAGATACCTGGCCGCGCGGACGTCCCTTCCGTTTATTCGCGGCCGGTATTGTCGCACTGATCGTGACGGTCGTAATACCCGGCGTGGATACGATCATGGCAGATGCAGGTTTTGCGGTAACGGCCGGCAGTCTCTTTCTGATAGGAATGGGGTTGCTTCATCTGGGTATGACGACGCACATCCTGCGGGTGACCATCGGATTAATGACTGTCCTTTCCGGATTTGAAATTTTATATTCAGCAGTGGAAGGTTCCGTACTGGTCGCGGCGTTGCTGGCCGTCATCAACCTTGGACTCGCGCTGGTCGGTTCCTACCTGTTGATCGCCTCGAATTCGCAAGAAATTGAATCCGCATGAATGCACCCACCCTCTGGATCATCGTCCCCATCTTTCTTGGTACATTGCTGTTATTCATTACGAACCAACGTCTGCTGAGCGTGCTGGGCGGTTCCAGCGCGGTCGTGCTGGCACTCATGGCCCAATTTGTTCCCATCGAACTTGCGCTGAGGCTGGGACCTCTTTCGCTGAAGATCGATTCGTCCCTGACAGTCCTGGGACGCGTGCTCCTGATCCAGCCATCGGAGGGACCCCTTCTGGCATTGATCTATGGCGCCGCGGCGCTCTGGTTCTTCGGCGCGGAAGCCTCAAAAGCCGCGCCGCGGGTGGTGCCGCTGGGTTTCATGATCATCGCTTTGATGGTGGCATCCATCGCGGTGGAGCCCTTCTTGTATGCCGCGCTTTTTATTGAAATGGCGATCCTGCTTGCCATCCCCATGCTCACCTCGATCTATAAGCCGCCGGGCAGAGGGGTTGTGCGTTTTCTTATCTACCAAACGCTTGCCATGCCATTTATTTTATTAGCCGGATGGCTGCTGGCAGGTGTGGAAGCCAGTCCCGGTGACCTGGCTTTAGCCGCCCAATCTGCTGCCATGCTGGGATTAGGCTTCGCATTTTTGCTGGCGATTTTTCCTCTCTATAGCTGGATTCCTTTGCTGCTCGAGGAGACATCCCCATACCTCGTTGGTTTTCTTTTGTGGATCCTCCCAACCATGACACTTATCTTTGGCGCAGGCTTCCTGGATCGTTACTCATGGATTCGTTCCTCTTCACAACTGATCCTTGCCCTGCGCTACATAGGACTGCTGATGGTCGTTACCGGCGGAGCGTTTGCCGCGTTCCAACGTCATCTCGGGCGGATTATGGCATATGGTGCGATTGCAGAAACCGGTTTTTCCCTCCTGGCACTTAGCCTGGATCTCAGGATCGGCATCCCCATTTTGTTTTTGTTGATTCCGGCGCGCGCCCTGGGGTTGGCAGTCTGGTCGCTCTCGTTGACGATCATCAGGGAAAACGTTGAAACGATGCGATTCGGTGCAGCGCGCGGCGTCTTGCGCCTCACACCACTGGCAGGTGCGGGGATGGTCGTCGCCACACTTTCCACGAGCGCGTTTCCCCTGCTGGCCGGCTTTCCTGCCCGGCTGGCGTTGTGGGAAGGCTTATCCCGCGTTTCGATTGGTTCGGCATTGTGGATGATGGTAGGGATGATTGGGCTGCTCACCAGTGCCCTCCGCTCATTGGCCGTCATCAGTATTGCGGAGGAGTACACAAGCTGGGAGCCACGTGAAAGCCAAGCACAAATACTTATGCTCGGATTGGGGGTGATCGGACTCTTCATCCTGGGTTTGTTCCCTCAAACAGTACAGTTTATGCTGGCAGACCTGCCTCTGATGTTCGAACATCTCGGACGTTAAAACTGTTTTCACCACGAAGTGACATCATGGGGCACAAAGGAATACTTTTAAAATCCCTTGTGCTCCGGAGCTTGTCCTGCCGTCTCGCACCGGCGTGCCGCCGCTCGCGGCACGAACGGTGAGCGACGCTCCCTGGTAAAGAATTGCACAGCGGTATAATGCATCGCAAGTGGTGCCTCGTCGAAGATCCCGCGCCAGCGGGGGCGCCATCGAAGTGTCACCTTTCGGAGGAAGTCATGGAATTTGAACAGCTCGTCAAACGCCTCGAATGGCTGGACGAAGAGCACCGTAAAACCAGATCATCCATCATCACGCTCGAAGAACGGATGACAGCGCTGGAGGGGAAAATAGAAACGGTTGCCAAACAGGTCAAACCGCTCGGTAAACAAATTGCGGATATTGCAACCACCGCTGCACGTCTTAATCAATTCGATGCCATCTTTGCCAAACAACGTGAAGACATGAACAAGGCGCTGGATGACATCGAGAAGAAATTTGAAAAGCGTGAGAAGGAAGTCACCAAGCGTCACCAGGATGACTTTAAGCCAATTCTCAAAGCACTCAGTGAATTAAGGCAATCCCTCGACAGCGAACTTCCGCCGATCAAACGCGATATCAAAGCCCGCATCACAGAAGAGACGCGCTTGCATCAGGAGATCAAGGAACTCAAACCACCGATTGAGGCTGCCAAACGTGCCGCGGAGGAAGCTACCGTTGTCCAGCATGCCTTCGATGAAAGCCGCAAACAGGAAGCCAAACGTGTGGCAGACCTGCAAGGCGAAATCGCAGCATTGCGCAAACGGATCGAAGAAGCGAAGGCGAAGGCTGACTTGAACGCCGATAGCTGGAAAAACATGGATAACCGCATCAAGGAACTGTTGCTTTCAGAAACGGAAAGGAAAGCCGCACAGAATGCCTTTATCGACCAACAATCCCTTGCACACATCGATCGTGAGCATGTCTACAAGGAATGGAAGGAAAAGTTCGATTCCATAAAGCTGCAGACCCAAACGTTTGATTCGCAGGTCCAGGCTCTTGAAGAAATATTACGCAGCGCCAAACGCGCCCAGGAAACATACAATGAACTCAACACCAAACTTGAGCGCCGCATCAACGAAGTGACGGAGATGCAGCGGCTTTCTGAGGATCGTCTCCGGCAGGAATGGGTTACGTTCAAAGCCGATGACCAAAAGCGTTGGACCGGTTACACACTTTCGCAAGATGAAGGCACAAAAGATGTCCGCCGTTCCGTACAAAAATTGGAAGAACGCCTCCCGCCTCTTGGTGAATCAATCCAAATGTTGCAGGATCAGCTGCACCAGACCGCGGATGCCACTGAACAACAGCTCCAGGAGTTGATGAATGTAGCCCACGAGTGGCTTTCTGCATACGAGCGCATCATGGGGCATGGCAAAACAAAGAAAATAAAAAGGTAGTCATTCGACAGATAACAACTTCTCTTTCCGCTCTCTCTTCATTTCCAAGAAAGCGGAAAGCGCCGCGGTGACGCCGTGTCGAAGTGAGGAAAGATTTTTCATGCGCGTTATAGGCACAGCCGGTCACGTTGACCACGGAAAATCCACGTTGATTGCCGCGCTGACAGGCACACATCCCGACCGCCTTAAGGAAGAACAGGCGCGTGAGATGACGATCGAACTCGGCTTCGGTTGGCTGACTCTTCCAAACGGTGAAGAGGTTGGCATTGTGGATGTACCCGGTCATCGCGACTTCATCGAGAACATGTTGTCGGGCATTGGGGGAATCGATGCCGCGCTCCTTGTCATTGCAGCGGATGAAGGCGTCATGCCGCAAACCAAGGAACACCTGGCCATCCTGGATTTATTAGAGATTCCCATGGGCATCATCGTTTTGACAAAAACCGATCTCGCTTCAGACCCAGCCTGGCTTGATCTCGTTGAAACGGACATTCGCGCGGCTGTGAGCGGAACCGTGCTGGACGCGGCGTCCATTGTCCGCGTTTCTGCCAAAACAAGGACCGGGCTGGACGAACTCGTTTCCAGGCTTGCCACTCTCCTCGAGACAAAACCTGCGCGGCTCGATTTAAATCGCCCGCGGCTGCCCATTGATCGCGTCTTTAGCATGAGCGGATTCGGCACCATCGTCACAGGCACCTTGCTCGATGGCCAGCTGGCGCTCGGCGATGAAGTGGAAATAGTCCCATCTGGGCAACGAGGACGCGTGCGCGGGCTGCAGACACATAAGAAAAAAGAAGAAAGAGCTATACCAGGCTCGCGAACTGCCGTAAATATTTCAGGCATCGATACAGAATCCATTCAACGCGGTGCAGTGGTCATCCATCCAAATCAATATCAACCAACAAGAAGGATCGATGCGCATTTCCATCTGCTCAAGGATGTTTCATCATCGCTCAAGCACAATAGCGAAGTGAAATTCTTCGTCGGCGCGAGTGAGACAATTGCAAACCTGCGCCTGCTTGGAAGAGAAGAGCTCGCCCCGGATGAGGAAGGTTGGGTCCAGCTCGAATTGCGTGAGCCCGTCGTTGCCGTGCGTGGAGACAGGTACATCCTGCGACGTCCCTCGCCGAGCGAAACGCTGGGCGGCGGCGTCATCGTGGATCACCAGCCCAAGGGACGCCACAAACGTTTCGACGAGAATGTTTTGAGATCCCTCGCATCTCTGATCCAGGGCACACCTGCCGATGTGCTATTCGAAGCTGTGCTGGCTCTGAACATCGCCAGTGTCAAAGAAACCGTTGCTCGATCGCGGCTGGAGGCAGAAAGCGCAGAAACTGCATTAAAGGAATTGCTGGAGGCTGGTTCATTGATTTCCCTCGAAGCAGGAACACCCACCCTCGCAAGCGATTTGCTCGTTGTCGCCCGCCCACATTGGAGCGCACTACAGGCCAAAACTTTGCAAATCGTTGAGTCGTATCATAAAAGCTACCCGCTTCGACGCGGCATCCCGCGTGAAGAACTCAAAAGCAGACTCAAGCTATCAGCGCGCGTGTTCAACGCGTTGATGACAAATTATCTGTCGCTCAATCTCTTAAAGGACTCCAACAACTTCCTTGCGAAGCCCGAACATGAGATCGCGTTCGATCGCGGCCAGCAGGCCAGGGTCCAGGCGTTGATACGAAAGTTCGAGCAAAATCCATATAGTCCACCGAGCGCCAAAGAACTCGAAGCCGAAGTCGGTGAAGAGATCCTCAATGCATTGATCGAATTGCACGAGCTCATTGCAGTTTCGTCAGATGTCATTTTTCGTCAGCAGGACTATGATTTAATAGTGGATAGGATCAAGAAAGAGATCGCACAAAAGGATAGGATAACGTTGGCTGAGACGCGTGATCTTTTTAATACCAGCCGAAAATATGCACAGGCATTGCTTGAGCATCTCGACTCAATTGGGGTAACAGTGCGGGATGGAGATTTCAGGAAACTGAGAAAGAAATGACTGCACTAAGAAGGCTCTTCACTCCTCCAATCTTTGAAAACGAGATCGAGACACATAAAGCGCATTTGCTATACATCATCATCTGGGGAATGATACTAGTCCCCATCCCTTATGTGTTCTATCACCTGATTGCGGCCCCGGAAAATTTGACGCGCGCCTTGATACAAACTGGGGTTGGCGAGACCACCAATGTGATCCTGCTATATCTGCTCAAGCGCGGGCAAGTGCAGGCTGCCTGCATTTTGCAAGTCTCCATGCTCTGGCTGTTTTTCTCTGTATCAGGATTTACATTTGATGGGGCGCGCGGTGCCACGTATTTGATGGGGTATCCGCTTGTGATCGTGATCGCAGGCGTTCTGTTGGGCGGGAAAGCGACGGTGATCGTCACATTGCTCTCGCTGGCATCAGGCGGAATCATGGCGTATGCAGAAACCCGAGGCTGGCTCGTTGTCCAAGTTTCCAGGGATCCCTTCTTCCTGTGGGTGATAAGTTTGGCGGTTTTTCCGATCAGTGCGACTTTACAATACCTGGCTGCGCGCCAAACTCGCCAGGCGCTTTTGCGCGCCCGTGCCAGTGAGGAAAAATATCGCTTGATCTCACAGGTTAGTTCTGACTACACGTTTGCAACTGAATTGGATACAGAGGGCAAAATGCGCCTGAATTGGGCAGCCGGAGCATTCGAAAAGATGACAGGCTATACAGTTGAGGAATACAGAACGACAGGTGGCTGGCAGGGACACTTACATCCTGAGGACGTGGAAAAAGACGGGCAAGATATGGCGACTTTGAAAAGCAATCAGCCCGTAGTAACCGAGGTGCGTACTTATACAAAAGCTGGAGAACTACGCTGGGTACGAGTGTACGCGCACCCGGTTTGGAATGAAGAGCAAAATGAACTGGTCGGAATCGTTGGGGCCGTACAGGATATTACTAAACAACACCATGCAGAGGAACGTGAACTGCGCCAGCGTACAATGCTGGAAAAGGTGGTACAACTCGGAAAAGTTGTAACCGAGGCAAAGGATCTACGAACGACGCTGGAAAGGGTCTGGCATGGAGTGCATGATGACCTTGGTTTCGACCGGCTAGCCATCTTTCTTTACAATCCCGAACGCAAGTCCATGGATGGCACGTTGGGCACAGACAACCAGGGTCACATTGTGGAAGAATGGGACCAGTCGTATCCACTCTCTGAGATTGCTATATTTACCCGCGTGCTGCAGCAACCCGATGGGCTGTATTTCACACACAATTACGATGTTGAAAACGAGATCCCAGCAGATAATGAGATGTATGGTGTCAAGGATTATGCCGCCGCGGCGGCGTGGGCCGGCGATAAACCGATTGCCGTGATCTGCGTTGACAATCTCATCACAGGCCGTCCCATTCGGGATGAAGATTTGGAAGCCTTACAGTTATTCAGCGGATATGCAGGCCTGGCCATTGAAAACGCCCGGCTGAATAGTGCCCTGCAAAATGAACTGGTTCAACGGCAGTCTTTTATCAATGAGCTTGAATCAAAAAATGCTGAGCTGGAACGGTTCACTTATACGGTTTCGCATGACCTGAAATCGCCGCTTGTCACCATCACGGGCTTTTTGGGTTACCTGGAAAAAGATGCCCGTTCTGGAGATCAGGCAAAGGTCAAAAGCACCGTCGAGCGTATCACGACCGCTGCCCAGAAAATGGAGTCTTTGCTCAATGATCTCCTCGAGCTTTCACGCATCGGCCGCATGATGAATCCACCGGAACAAATTCCATTTGAGGATGTTGTCAAGGAAGCTCTGGAACGTGTCCGCGGTCGCCTGGATGCCAGGAAAGCGCAGATCAAAATTCAAAGTGACCTGCCTGTTGTCTACGGCGATCGCGTCCGGCTGGTGGAAGTGCTGCAAAACCTGTTGGATAACTCTGCCAAGTATGCCAGTCCACAGTCAGACTTGTGCATTGAAATTGGAGCAAAAGAGGATAACAGATATCAAACGGTCTTCTTCGTACGCGACAATGGCATTGGCATTGATCCGCAATTCCATGAGCGCATTTTTGGCTTATTCAACAAACTTGATACACGCGTCGAAGGCACAGGGATTGGGTTGACCCTCGTAAAAAGAATCATCGAAGTACACGGCGGACATATTTGGGTAGAATCAGAGCTGGGAAAGGGAGCAACGTTTTACTTTACACTGCCCAAAATACCCCAAAAAGAGTAAGATTACAGCAAGGAGTGCACATGTGTGGTCGATTTACATTGACAGTTGATCCTGCCGAAGCACAGGAAACTTTTAGTAACTTTACCTTTCCGCAACAATTCGCGCCGCGCTTTAATATCGCGCCTACCCAGCCTGTCCTCGTGATTCCCAACGATGATCAAAATACAGCGGATTTTTTCATCTGGGGCCTCATTCCCATGTGGGCAAAAGATCCAAGCATTGGAAACCGGCTGATCAACGCCCGCGGTGAAACGCTCGAGGAGAAGCCAGCCTTTCGCGGCAGCCTCAAACACAAACGCTGCCTTGTCCTTGCTGATGGTTTCTATGAATGGAAGGGGGCTCCCGGCCGAAAGACAAAAACTCCTTTTTTCATTCATATGAAAGACCGCAAACCCTTTGCGTTTGCAGGTCTCTGGGATTCATGGAATAGCCCCGATGGCTCACAGGTTAAGTCATGCACGATCATCACCACAGTCCCTAATGAACTTATGACCATCATTCATAACCGTATGCCTGCGATCCTTCACCCGCGAGATTATGCCAGGTGGCTGGACCCCTCGCCTCAGACTCCCGATCAACTGAAACCGTTGATCAAGCCTTTCCCTGCTGAAATGATGAACGCGTATCCGGTCAGCACAATGGTCAACGCCCCTGCGAATGACACGCCCGAGCTGGTTCTCCCTGTCAAGTAAATAATGCAAGGAATTCGTTCGGCAATTGTCCAGCGCTTTCCCGCGCTGGCTTCACGCGACTTTATTCTTTTCCTGATTGGACAGTTCATTTCGGTCACCGGCACATGGATGCAGAACACAGCCCAGCCCTATCTGGCTTACCGCATCTCGGGCCGTCCGCTTGACCTGGGGTTGATTGGTTTTGCGTCCACCCTACCAACACTGCTCCTGGCATTGCCGGCGGGCGTCTTGGTTGAACGCTGGGATAAACGCAGGACAGTAATCATTTTCCAATCCATCATGTCGCTTCAGGCCTTGGGCCTTGCCATGTTGGCATTTACCGGGCATATTCAGATCTGGCACATTGCTGTATTGGCACTGATTTTTGGAACGGCCAGCGCGGTCGAAATCACAGCCCGGCAAGCCATGCTGATCGAACTGGCTGGGCGTGAAGCACTTCCCAGCGCGATCGCCTTACAAACAACAGCTTTTAACGTGGGCCGCGTGATTGGTCCGGTGGTGGCATCCTGGTTGTTAACTTCGACCGGCACAGAGGGAAGCGTATTTATGGCGAATGGCATCAGCTTCCTGTTTGTGATTGCCGGATTGATGATTGCTAAGACACGTTATAAAATTCCGCGTGAATTGCAGGCGAAGAAAGGTCTGGGGCTGGAATTCCGCGAAGGCCTGGCTTATATCCGCACGAATGCACTTGTTGCCTCCATCATTCTGATGGCTGCTTTGATCGGCTTCTTTGGATTTCCCCTGGTACAACAAATCCCTGCGCTGGCGCGTGATGTATTAAAAGCAGCTGGCGACACTGAAGTCATCGTAGCTGCACGCACCAGCCAATTGTACATTGCACAGGGGGCTGGGGCTCTCGTCGCAGCACTTCTGGCAGCCTATATGAATTCATCTCGAAATAAAGGCATGATGGTCGCACTTGGGCAGGTTGCGTTCATCATTCCACTGATCGCGCTTGGATATGTGTCCAGCTTGAATGTTTCATTCGTTTTATTGGTAATGATCGGATGGGGGACAGTTACGCAACTTGTTTCAATGAATACATTGATCCAGGTCATTGTTCCCAATGGCTTGCGTGGACGCGTATTCAGTGTCTACTTGTGGGCACTTCAAGGTGTAGCACCCTTTGGAAGCCTGCTCATTGGCTGGCTTGCCCAAAATTGGGGCGTACCCCTGGCGGCGCTGCTCGGCGGATTGGTCTCGTTAATATCCATTGGGAGTTTACACCTGCTCAACCCACTCGTACGCCGCGCGCAGGCTTAACGTCAGGTTAGCGTCGAGAATCGCGGGTTGACGCTTAATTTTTGCCTATGTTATGATCTTTCCTTTGGAGACTAAATTAATGGACAACAAATCCTCACAGAAGAACGACGAAACTCCAGGCTTTTTTTCCCGTCTTTTCAACACTCTGATTGGTATCGGTTTGGGGGAATCCATGTTGCGCGTGGGGACAACTTTACTTTCCATTGCACTCCTCGTTGCCGTAATCTGGCTGTTAAAATTGTTTTATGCACAGACCCCCGATATTGAAGATGCAGCGAACGCGCCTCAAACGGGACCCACTGCTCCCGTCCCGGGGATCGAAGAGGTGCCGTCACAAAGCGAGATAGCCTTCGGCGGAATCCCGCGTCTGGCGCAGGTGCATACGAGCATTCCCTCGCGCCCCCGGCAGGAAGTAACCAAATACACCGTTGTCGAAGGTGACACGATTTTTGGGATTGCAGAGAGATTCGGGCTGAAGCCTGAAACGGTTTTATGGGGCAATTACTATATTTTGCTCGATGACCCACACGCCTTGAAACCCGGACAGGAATTGAATATCCTGCCACAGGACGGCACGTATCATCAATGGGAACAGGGCGAGGGATTGAACGGTATATCGACCTATTATGGCGTCAGCCCGGAAGAGATCATTAATTTCCCGGCGAACCATCTGGACATGGCAACGATCGGCGATCTTGCCAACCCAAACATTGAACCCGGGACATGGCTGGTCGTGCCAAACGGCAGACGTGAGTTTATTTCCTGGAGTGCACCGCTCGGTGTGACCCGTGAGAATCCTGCCTCTGCACGGGTGCTGGGCCCGGGCGCCTGTGATGCGATCACCGGCGGCGCAATTGGCTATGGGGCGTTCATATGGCCGGCCAATAACCACTACATCTCCGGCTTTAATTACGCTCCCAATGCCAACCACTGGGGTATTGACATTGCAGGCAACACAGGTGAAGGAGTGTACGCAACCGACGCGGGCGTGGTCGTTTATGCCGGCTGGAATAATTATGGCTATGGCAACATGATCATGGTCGACCACGGACATAACTTCCAGTCGTTGTATGCTCACTTAAGTGGTATCAACGTTGGCTGTGGCCAGAGCGTTGGCCAGGGAGATGTGATCGGCGCGATCGGCAACACCGGTCGCTCCACCGGGTCGCATTTGCATTTCGAGATCAGGTCCGCTTCCTCCTGGGTCAACCCCTGGGATGTTTTACCAGGACCCTAAAAATAAAGTAAGCCTTGCGAAGGCCTGTCCTGAGGCGGAGCCGAAGGATCTAACCTTCGCAAGGCGAATAACTTACTTGCCAAAGCAGGATGCCTATACTATAATCTGCGTCGCCCGGGCGCGTAGCTCAGTTGGTTAGAGCGCTACTATCACACAGTAGAAGTCGGGGGTTCGAGTCCCTCCGCGCCCACAAAATGAAACGAGCCACACGGCTCGTTTCATTTTACCGAGTGCAAGTGTTGGGCAATCCGCAGGAACGAACGAAAGGCGCGTTATTTCTTAATTTACGAAGTACTGCCTTAACAGCTCAATTCGAGATTTGATTTTCGCCTTCAAATTGCTCCGAAAGTTTGGCAATTAGGGGCGAGCGGTAAACATTTCTGTCTTATAATTCAATCATATGCCTACAAGAACCAACGAAGCCTGGCTTTCAGACTTGGCAACTCCTGGTCTGGCACGCGAAACAGCACTGGAAGATTTGCGCGACATTATCCAAAAAGGTTTGCCGTATGCGCTTTCACGCTGGCTCTCCCCGGATCAGCCTCAATTCAATTCACTTGTCGAGGAAGTGACCCAGGAAACGCTCCTGCGCGTCCTCGACCAGCTGGGCACATTCGAGGGCCGCAGCCAATTCACGACCTGGGTTCACAAGATCGCTGTGCGTATCGCCCTCACGGAACTCCGCCGCAAACGCTGGCGTGATTCGTCGCTGGATGAACTTACGGAAAATGAAGACGTTCCGCCGCCTCCCGGCTTGCTTGCCGATCCCCAGGCGGGGCCCGAGACGTCAGCCGAGCGCGCCGATATGCTGGCGCGTGTCAGCCGCATTATCGAAGAGGAGCTGACCGACCGGCAGCGCCAGGCGCTCATCCTGCTTGGTGTCCAGGATATGCCCATGGAAGACGCGGCGCGCAAACTCAAGACCAATCGCAACGCCCTTTACAAACTGCTGCACGATGCCCGCCTGCGGCTGAGAAGACGCCTCTCCATGGAAGATATATCACCTTACGAAGTCCTGACTCTCTTCGAGCATAAGTAAGATTAGCAACATGCCAAACATCAAAACAAAGACTATGAACATCCGCGCCATCATTCAAAAGATTAAAAAGAGTTTTAATCATCAGAAAGAACTTCCCAACGAGGCCGTCCTGGGTTTCCTGCAAGTGCTGGAAAGCGTACAGGAAGAGGGATGCTCTTGTGATGAGGTCTTTATAAAGATTGACGAGTATGTCGAAAGAGAGGTGGACAAAAAGGATGCGGCCGATTTAATGCCGCTTGTCCGTGAACACCTAGACCTATGTCCGGACTGCTGCGAGGAATATGAGGCACTTCTGGATGTCCTTGAGAAAACAAGCAGGGAGCAAAAATGACGGGCAATTGCCCGTCTTTTTTTTACAAATTTGTCAGGCAGCGCTTTGAAGAATTATCCAGGCTCGAACAATTTTTCGCCCGCACGGATCGGGACCTTCAGCCGGTTCTCCGCCGGGGTAATCGGGCAGGACCACATCTCGTTGTAAGCACAGTAAGGGTTATAAGCCAGGTTGAAATCCACGAGGAAGCGATTCCCATGTAGCTCTTCAGGCTCCAGATAACGCCCGGCCGGGTAGGTCTCTTTTCCAGCCAGCGAATCGACAAACGGCAGAAAGTAGCCATTCTCATTTTGATAGATGGTCAACTCCGTTTCCTGGCCCTCCACTTGAAATTTGAAGCGCGAGTGACGCACATAGGTTTGCACGCCTCCGGTCGAAGTTTGCATTTGCATGGGTTGCTGATCGAAAAGTTTCTCAACCTGTACTTCGAGTCGCAGCGCTTCATTCTCGGGGAAATACTCCAAACCTTTGAAACTCCGCTTTTGCTCAGGTGTTAACGGGCTCTGCGGATGATCTCGAAAGAATTCATCTTTTTCTGTACGAAAATCAACCAGTTCACTCATAAAAGTCTCCACTTCCTCCTAGTTCTAGATAGAGGAAAAGCAAGGATTCTTACACAGTATCGGTATAACCTCCCCAACCCTCAATCCCCTTGCGAATTCCCCTATCTTATGCTATTGTTATCCAAAGAATAAACTATATGACCTCACCCGAAAAAACTGTTTTGATCATTGAAGATGAAGCAGATGCCGCTGAACTGTTCGCAGAAATGATGCGGGTCAGCGGTTTTCGCGTATTAAAAACATCCTCCAGTACACCAGCCATTGCCATGATGACTGCTGAAAAACCGGATGTCATCCTACTTGATATCATGATGCCCGAGGTCTCAGGTCTCGATATTTTGCGGCAGATGCGCCTGGATCCCGCGCTTGCCAATATCCCGGTTGTCGTCGTCACTGCCAAGAGCATGCCTGCGGACATCAAAAATGGTATGGAGGCAGGTGCCTCCACCTACCTTACCAAGCCGGTTGGCTTCCTCGAACTGAAAGAAGCAGTGGAACGCGCGCTGGGCAGTCAGTCCACAGCCAGTTGAACAGATGAACCTTTTGCGCGCCTTCATTGCGGTTGAAATTCCCCTCCAAATTCGACAAGCGGTCTGCAATGCAACATCCGATCTGCAAAAAGCGGTCAGTTCGTTGGTTCGTTGGGTCCCGATGGAAAACATGCATTTGACCTTAAAGTTTTTAGGCGATATTTCACCCTCCAATGTGGATATGTTGAGCCAGATGATCCATGCCGAAGCAGATCTCTTTAACTGCTTCGATTTCAGTTTAAACGGACTCGGCTCTTTTCCAAGCCTGAAGCGCCCGCGCGTGATCTACATCGGAATCCAAGCCCCGGCCATGCTGGAGGCGCTCCAGCGCGGGATCGAGTCTACCTCCCGCCGGCTGGGATACGAATCTGAAGATCGCGGTTTCTCCCCGCATCTGACGATCGGACGCGTCAAACAAAACTTCACAGCGACAGAGCAGCAGACCATCCGCCGGGCGCTCGAAGGAACAAAGATTGACTCACTTGGCACAGCCAGAGTAGACTCGGTCCACTTATACAAAAGCGACTTGAAGCCCACCGGCTCCGTTTATACGCGCTTATATTCCGCACCCTTGAAAAAGTTATGATCCACTATGAGGTGATCTCTGAACGCACTCGAATTAGCACATAAAATCGTCGCTGCCCTGGAGGACAAAAAGGGCGAAAACATCCTGCTGCTCGACATTAAAGACATTGCATCTTTTACCGATTATTTCGTCATCTGTAATGGCACCAGCGACCGCATGCTCGACGCCCTCGCCAAAGGTGTGCTCGAAACGACAAAGAAGGATTATAAGAAAAAAAGCCGCGTGGAAGGGCAATCGCATGAAGGCTGGCTCGTGCTCGATTACGGCGACGTGGTCGTGCATCTCTTCTCTCCCGACCAGCGCGAGCACTATGATCTGGAAGAGTTATGGAGTGATGGGAAAGTGTTGTTGAAGGTGCAGTAACAAAATATATCAGCAAATTCTTTAAAAAAACATCCCGTAGACAAATCTACGGGATGTTTTGTCTCACTTCTTATATCAATCTACTTCTCGAAAACCCAACGATCCACTTCCCTCTTCCACTCGACAAGCTCTTCCTTCTTGAACCATAGAGCCACTTCATTCGCGCCGTTCTCGGCGCTATCCGAGGCATGAGTGAGATTCCGGCCTACCTCGAGAGCAAAGTCGTGCCGCAGCGAACCTGGCGCAGCTTCGGTGGGGCGCGTCGAGCCCATCGTCTGGCGGATCGCGGCGACTGCGTTCGGTCCTTCCCAGACCATTGCCATGACAGGCGCAGAGGTAATATAAGAAATCAGGCCTTCATAAAACGGTTTGCCTTTGTGTATGGCGTAGTGCGTTTCGGCAAGCTGCTGGCTGACCTGCATGAACTTTGCGGCAACCAGGCGAAGTCCGCGCTGTTCGAGGCGTGAGATAACCTCCCCAATCAGCGCGCGCTGAACACCATCAGGTTTGACTAAGACGAGCGATCTTTCCACAGATTTCCTCCAGAATAAATTTTTGTCCAAACAAAGTCGGGCTTTCAGCCCGACATGACTTGTTAATACAGAAGATCAGGCGGGACCATGGTCCCGCCTTACCATTAGCGAAGTAGCTCTTCTGCTTTTGTGTAGGAGTCGAGTGCATCCTGCAAACGGTTGGCGCGCATGTATGCGTCGCCCAGCGACTGCCAGATGCTCACTTCCACCGGATAACGATACAATGCTTCGCGCAGATCAAAGATGACATCCTCAAGGAGGCGGCCCTTCTTGATAAGCCTGCCATAGTTTTCAAGCGCGGCAGGGATGTTGCTGCGCGTGAGTTCATTGCGCGCCTGCCCCAGGACCGGGTCAAGGGATATCGACGGCTCTGGCGTCCTGCGAATCGCAGGTTCTGTGGGAGGCTTGGCAGGAGGCGCAGGCTTTTTCGGTTGTTCCTTAGCAACCTCAACAGGCACCGGCTGGGAAGAGGGAGCGACTGGCTCAGGAGCGCTCAGTTCAGGCTCAGGCTGTTTGGCTTCCACAGGCTGCCAGTCCGCGGCGCGCGTGGGTTCAATTTTGGTTGGTTCAGCCACCACTTCACCGGTCTCATCACGCAGCCATGCAGGCAGGTCTTCCTGGGAGGCAATTGTGGGCTCCTGTGCCTCTTCCTGATCCAGTCCACGCAGCCAGCTGGGAAGTCCTCCCGTTTCTATCTTCGGGGTATCCTGAGCGACAGGTTGTTTCTCTTCGATGGAACTTATCCGTTCAGACTCTTCAGCCACTTCGTATGAAGCCTCAGGGACAGCTGCTTCACCAACAGGCTGTTGTTCTTCTTCGATGTTCTGCATCCACGCCGGAAGATCATCGGCTGGCGCAGTTTCGACAGGTTGGGGCGTGACCTCTTCAGGTTCATCCAGGTTCTTCAACCATGTTGCCGTATCATCGGTTGACGGAACCTCAGAGGCAGGCGCTGTCTCTTCCTGGTCCAGGCTTTTCAACCACATGGCAGTATCATCAGCTGCTGGAACTTCGGGTACGGGTGCTGCTTCTTCCTCATCCAGGCTTCGCAGCCAGGCCGCGGTGTCATCCATGGGGAGAGGCTGTTCAGGTACCGACGTTGGAACAGGAGGCTGTTGAGCCTCCACATCTTTGGCTTGTTTGACCCACTGCGGTTCCTCTTCGAGACGTTCCTCCGGCTTGGTCAACAGACCTTCGGTCGCACCTTGCTTGGCAGCCAGGCTTTCAAGCCAGGCAAATGAGTCATCGCGTTCCTGTTCGCTCTTGCCAAGTTCTTCAAGAGTTGCTGCTGGTTCTGTGACAGATGGTTGCTCCTCTTGAGAGGTTTGCTCAGGTATGGTTTCCTGGGGCTGATCACCGAGACTCTTGGCTTGCTGGACCCATTCCGGTTCTTTTTCCAAACGCTCTTCCGGTTTGGTCAATAGACCTTCGGTCGCACCTTGTTTGGCGGCCAGGCTTTCCAGCCAGGCAAACGAGTCATCACGTTCCTGTTCGCTCTTGCCAAGCTCTTCGAGATTCCCAGCAGGCTGGGCGGCGGGAGGTGGTTCCACGGGAGGTTGAGTTTGACTGACATCCATGCCTTTGACCTGTTTGACCCAGTCGGGTTCTTCCTGTAAACGTTCCTCTGGCTTGGTTAACAACCCTTCGGTCGCGCCTTGCTTCGCAGCCAGGTTTTCAAGCCACGCAAAGGAATCATCCTGTTCATCGCTGCTCATCCCAAGCGAGTCCGCTGCTGGCGTTTCAGGGCTTGCAGAGGGAGCTAACTGCTCCGTTTCTTTTGTCAATTCATTGAGGAAATCAAACTCATCGGTGGGAGGTGCAGCAGGGGCAGTCTCGGGCTGAGCGCCTGGTTCATCAAGAAAACTGAAATCAGCCGAGGCAGGGTTAATCTGTTCTGTTGGCTGGTTAAGAAAGTCAAACTCATTGGAGGGAGTCTCAAGCGGCTTGGCTTCCTCACTTCCTAACTGACTGAGCCAGTCCAGTTCTCCAGCCGGGGCGGCAGTTGATTCCGTTTCATCTGCGAATGATTTGAGCCAATCCGGCTGATCTTCCGAGGCAGCTGAGGCAGGTTGTTCTGATGTGCCAAACTGTTTTAACCAATCAGGTTGGTCTTCTGCGGGTTGCGCCGCGGGTTGTTCTAATTGTCTCATCCAATCCGATTCATCACTGGATTCAGATGCAGCCGACGGATCTGCAGCCGGCAGTGCGCTTGTGCCAATCTTGTTGATCCAATCGGGCAATTCCTCTTCCTGCGCGGGAGTTGCAGCAGGTTGTTCAGGCGCCATCGCTTTCACCCAATCGGGCAGGTCGCCCTGCTCAATGGGTTGCGCCGCTGAAGCAGGTTCACGCTCTGCGTCGGCAAAGGCCGATTTGCTTTCATCGAATGCGCCGGTGGATTGGGCCCAGCCGGCCTCCCGTAAAAAGTCCGGGATTTCGTCCACAGGCTCGACGGGCTTGGCAGAGGGCGGAGCCGCGTCGAAAGTGGGGACAGGAGTCGGCTGAACTGGACTCGGAGTTTCACCAAAATTATTTTTGAGCCAATCCGGTTGTTCATCCCGGCGCTGGCCGCTTTCCAGAGAAATCGCCTGGGTCGTCTCCCAATCGGTTTGCATTCCAACGGGCTGGCCATTCCAGTCCAAACGCTCCAGGGTGACCGCCATATTGGGCACTTCATCGGATAAAAATACCGAGCTTGTGACCTGTGCCGCGTACGGATCAAGCTCCACAACGCGCTGACGGTAGGTCTGCACGCTTTCCGGGTGATCCACGCCCAGGATTTCCACAAGCACGCGATTGGCATCGAAGCAGTTAGGGTTGCTGCGCAACACCGCCGAGGCCACTTCGGCGGCATCATTTTTTAGTCCGCTCTTGTAATAGGCACGCGCCAGCAACACCTGCATATCGGTGCGCGCCGGGTCTTCTTTTAGCACGCTCTTAATTTCGGAGATGGCCTGCGGATACAATTCGCCCTGGACATACATGTGCGCCAGCGCACCGCGTGTCATGCGGATGCGGGGAGGCTGCACACCTTCGCGACGGCCATAGAGACGCTGCAACTCACTTTGGATCGCGGCGTTCGACGGCTGGGTCTCGAAGGCGCGCTCCATATGCCAGATCGCCTCATCAAGTCTGTTCTCTTCATCGCGAATGATGCTCATGCCTACGTTCGCAACAAAATCATTTGGAACGGCGACAAGTACGCGCGAAAAAATATCCGCCGCATCAGGATACCGCTTGTATTCAAGGTGCGCTTTGCCAAGCAAACGATAGGTTTCGAGATGTTTGGGGAATGTTTTGAGAATATGTTTACAATGAGCAACCGCTTCGTCGAGTTGACCCCGGTCGATCATCGCTTCAATTTCTTGGTTATAAACCCGCAGGGATACTTTGGCCATGAAGTTGTCTGCTCCTGTATTAAGTATGCCCCATTCTTAAAATTAATGCAAGCCTACGGGCCTTACAGGGCCCATTTACTCGTAAAACAAGGGAAGGTGTTCCACCGGATGCTCGCTAAAAATATGAGCCGAAAGCACTGCTACACGAGCCTCTTCTAACCTTTCCTGGTCATTGGCATGGATCGTAAACAACGGTTCGCCGTTTGCAACCTGATCGCCAACTTTGTGGTGGATCAGGAAACCCACCGCATGATCAATGGGATCAGACTTCCGGGCGCGTCCCGCTCCCAGTACGACTGCGGCTTCTCCCACGCTTCTCGCCTGGATTTGAGCCAGATAGCCGTTGCGAGGCGATTCCACCACCTCGACATATTCCGCGCGTGGGAACTTCGAGGTGTCGTCCACATAGGAGACGTCACCGCCCTGCGCCTCGACCAGCACCCGGAATTTCTCGAAGGCTGAACCATTCGCAATGGATTTTTCCGCCATGGCGCGCCCTTGGGCTACATCGCTGGAGCGCTTTCCCAATACCAGCATGTGCGCGCTCACATGTAAACAATGCTCGAGAAAATCTTCGGGACCTTGATCCTGTAACGTTTCAATGGCTTCCACGACCTCGAGTGAGTTGCCTACTGCGTTTCCGAGCGGCTGATTCATATCCGAGAGCAACGCCACAACTTCGCGCCCTGCCAGTTGACCAATATCCACCATCAGATTGGCAAGCTGACGCGCTTCCTCAAGGGTCTCCATGAACGCGCCGAGACCCGTCTTGACGTCGAGCAGGATCGCCTGCGCGCCCGCAGCCAGCTTTTTGCACATGATGGAGGAGGCGATCAAGGGGATCGACTGGACTGTCCCGGTCACATCGCGCAGGGCGTACAGCTT
>Ga0105104_10000437_pt1 | contig 31993 bp, 30 predicted proteins | sample PPLLaktember2015_3_FD_87034 | JGI IMG/M metagenome (GOLD analysis project Ga0105104, IMG submission 87034) | Freshwater sediment microbial communities from Prairie Pothole Lake near Jamestown, North Dakota, USA - PPLs Lake P7 Core (6) Depth... | ecosystem: Environmental > Aquatic > Freshwater >... | reverse complement strand
TGAGCATCGGCAGGTCATACAACCGGTGCGATATACTTCGCGGGAGCACCACGCCGTTCTCATCCAGGTATGTTGTTTCCGGACGGTTGACAATTGCAATCGGAACACGCTCCACCACCTGAATATGTATTGAATTTGGAAGATTGCGTTCGACCAGTGCATCCTTGATATAATGATGGCTCAGGACATTCCGTTGAATTGCGGTGAGATCGGCTTGATACAGGAGTCCCTGGGTTTGCACCTGTGTCAATTGAAGAATTTCATTCGCACCAACAATGCGATTGCCCTCGATAATTATTTGTTTTATTTTCAGGCTCGATTTCCATGCATTTGCGCCGCCGACCAGGCAGATCGATAGTGCAAGAAGCGCGAATACGCCGGCCGTTTTGGGTTTTAGTTCGCTCATGCGGCTTCCTTCGCGAAACTCGAAAACCCTACCATCTTCACTTCCAATTCCAGCATCAGTCCTGAATTCTGATAGACTGTGCGCTTAATTAAATCGATCAGTTTCACAATATCTGCTGCTTTTGCATTTCCCAGGTTGACGATAAAGTTTCCATGTTTTTCCGAAACCTGCGCATCGCCTACGCGTTTGCCTTTGAGCCCCGCTTGTTCGATCAGCTTTGCCGCGTACGTATTCGCCGGATTCTTGAACATGCTGCCGAGATTGGGGTACTCGAGCGGCTGGGTTTCATTTCGCTGTAAGATGAACTTGCGGCGGATGGCCGACAGTGTTTCTTTCTCTCCATGGTTCAATGCGAACGATGCTTCCAGCACCACATCATCTGCAAACCGTGAGTGCCGGTACGTAAAGGAATCCTTCTCTTTTTGAATGCGCTGGACGCTTCCGTTATGAATCACTTCCACCTCCAGGAGATGATCCGCGATTTCCCCGCCGTGTGCGCCGGCATTCATCGCAACCGCACCGCCGATGGTGCCCGGAATCCCGGCGAGCATTTCAACGCCGGCGAGTTCGTTCTGGATGCAGAAATCGACAAACTTCGTTATCCGTACGCCTGCTTCGACCACGACCAGCGAATTCTCTCTGCGGATTCCTGAAAGCGAATTTTCAATATTAATCACCGCACCGCGAAATCCTTCATCACTCACGAGCACATTGCTCCCGCGGCCAAGCATCATCCATAAATAATGATTCGCGCGGAAATATTCGATGATGGCAATCAGGTCTTTTTTATCCGCAGGTTCGATGTAGAAATCCGCGGGCCCGCCGACCTTCATCCACGTGTATTTCGCCAGCGGCACATCCATCGCGATGTTCCCCCGAAGAAATTTCTGTATGTCGGTCAGTGAAATCATATTCCTTGTGACGGCTTTGTTGTTCCCTGTTTCAAAAACTCTTCTCCATATTTCCAGATGTCTCCCGCGCCCATGGTGATCATGATGTCGCCTTTTTTCACGATGGTTCTGAGAAATGCCGGGATTTGTTTTTTGTCCGGAACGGAGTACACTTCCTTGTGACCGAATTGTTTCGCCGCGTTCACGATCAACTCGCCTGTGATGCCCTGGATCGGTTCTTCGCGCGCCGGATAGATGTCCGTCACCACGAGCACATCGGAAAGGAGAAACGACTTGCCGAAGTCCTCGTAGAAATCCCTCGTACGGCTGTAAAGATGGGGCTGGAACACGCATACCACTCGACGGCGCCAGCCCGCCTTGACACCGGAGAGTGTTGCCCGGCATTCAGTCGGATGATGCGCATAATCGTCGTAGACGCTCACGCCGTTCACTTCCCCCTTCTTTTCCCAGCGCCGGTACACACCGGTAAACTTTTCGATGCCGGATTTAATTTTTTCAAACGGTACACCGAGTTCCAATCCCACCGCAATTGCACCGAGTGAATTCTGCACATTGTGCTTGCCCGGCACCTGAAGCTGGACCGTCCCGAGTTCCTGATCGCCGCGCAGGACGGCAAAGGTGGTGGTATTGTCCTTATGCCGGATGTCGACCGCCTGCACATCGGCCTGCGGATTCAGGCCGTAGGTAATAATTTTTTTCTTGTTCAAGCTCGGCATAATGTCCAGCAGCGCCGGTTCATCGAGACTGATCACGATAAAGCCGTAAAACGGTACTTTATTGGCAAACTGAATAAACGCGCTTTTGATGTCATCCAGGTCCCGATAGCAGTCGAGATGGTCGGTTTCTAATGTCGTCAGCACTGCAACCGTCGGAGAGATGGACAGAAATGAGCGGTCATATTCATCCGCTTCGACAACAATAAACTCCCCGCGTCCCAGTCGTGCATTTGTTCCGCCGAGCCCGCTTAATTTTCCGCCGACAATGACCGTGGGGTCAAGTCCGCCTTCCATGAGCACGAGGCTCGTCATGGAGGTCGTGGTGGTTTTCCCGTGCGTGCCGGCGATACCGATTCCATACTTCAAGCGCATTACTTCTGCGAGCATTTCCGCCCTTCGCACGAGCGGAATTTTTCGCCGCTGCGCCTCGCTGACCTCCGGATTATCCTGCTGCACGGCAGAGGAATATACCACGGTGTCGACATCGTCGGCAATATGTTCCGCGCGATGTCCTTCGTATATGACCGCACCCAGTGACCGGAGACGCTCCGTCACTTCGGACAATGCCCGGTCGGAACCGCTGATCTTGAATCCCTGGTCGAGCAGAATTTCAGCAATGCCGCTCATCCCGATACCGCCGATACCGATAAAATGTAATTTCTTTATTGAACTGAACATCCCTGGTCTTTCTTTTATATTCTCTTCACTCTATGACGCTGCCATTTCAAGTATACGCTGTGCAATTTCTCTCCCGGCGTTTGGTTTCCCCAGTGCACGGCTTGCGGCGCACATCTGTTGTCGTTTCATGTCGTCGATGAGAAGGGCATGGACCTCTGTTTTTAATTTCGCGTTCACATCCCGGTCTGCAATCAGCACTGCAGCGCCGGCTTCGACCATCGTCCTCGCGTTGAATGTTTGATGATCCGCCGCTGCAAACGGATACGGAACCAACACCGATGCCTTGCCGAGCCGGGTCAATTCTGCAAGGGTGGTTGCGCCGGCACGGCACACGACCACGTCGGCGGCGGCATAGGCGTATTCCATCTTATCTATGAATGGTCCCACCCAGCAATTTTTCAGTCCCGACATTTCTTTCGCAACTGCCGCTTCCGTCCTGCCGGTCTGCCATATCCATTGAAGGGTTGAATCCATGTTCTCATTCACTTCTTTTTTTACCGCCCGGTTAATGGATGCTGCCCCGAGACTGCCGCCGAACACGAGCACGGTTTTTTTCGATGGATCCAGATGAAAAAACCGTATACCCTCTTCCCGGGTGACCGACCCAAGCACGTCGCGCGTCGGCGTGCCGGCCAATTCGATATTGTCTTTTCGTTTCAGCCAGCGGGCGGTCGCTTCAAACGCCGTAAATATTTTCGTTGTCCGTGTGGAGAGCATCCGGGTGGTGATTCCCGGAAAGCTGTTCGATTCATGAACGACCGTTGGGATGCCAAGGAGCGATGCGGCGAACAAGACAGGCCCGCATACATATCCGCCGGTTCCTATGACGATATCCGGATGGACCCTCTTCATGAGAAAGAACGATTGCACCAGCGAAACAAAAACCTTTGCTGGAAACATCAAGTTCTCGATACGGAGCTGGCGATGAAATCCGCTGATCCAGATGAATGTCAGCGGATACCCCCGCTCGGGAACAACACGCGACTCAATTTTTCCTTTCGTGCCGACAAACCATAATGCGGTTTGAGGCTGCAATTTTTTTATTTCATCGGCGATGGCTATTGCCGGGAACACATGCCCGCCGGTCCCGCCGGCCGCTATGAGAATTTTTACTCGTCCGTTCTGCACGCGTCAGTACACTTTTCCCAGTCCAGTCTCCGGACCGGAGAGATCAATATTTTCCTTTTCTGCTTTCGCCGCGCGGGGATGCAAATCCGTATGGGCTGAAATATTCAACAGCACCCCGACAGAATACGCCGACAACAGAAGCGCCGAACCTCCATAACTGATAAACGGCATCGGGAGGCCGGTGGTGGGAAGAAGTCCCAGCGCCACGCTCGCGTTGACCAAGGCATATAATGTAATCGAGCAGGTGATGGCGATCGCAAGAAATCTGGCGAAATCATCTTTCGCATGTTTTGCAATTCTCAATCCGCGAAGCATCACAAATAAAAATGCGCCCAGAACCAGAAGTGCACCGAGCAGCCCGTATTCTTCCCCCACAATCGAATACACAAAATCATTATAGGATTCGGGCAGAAATAAATCCCTCTGGCGGCTTTCGCCGGGGCCGACACCGAACAATCCGCCGTTTCCAAAACCGATAATCCCCTGCCAGAGCTGATAATTGTGTTGTCCGTCCGGATTCCCGCGGACAAAATGCATGATGCGCTCAAGCTGATACGGACGTTTGAGGACATAGGCCATAAACAGGACATAGAGCGCGAAGATGCAGACGGCCACAACGATCATTCCCAACAAATGAAGCATCTTCACCTGTCCGGCAAATAAAAGAATAATCGTCAAAGCGAACAGCATCATCCCTGTACTGAGATTTGGCTGTGCTAACACCAATCCGGTCACGATGCCAATCCAAATGATGATGGGAAAAAATCCTCTTTTAAAGTCTCTCACCTGGTCGCCTTTTGTCGCCATCAGCAGGCTGATGTGAAAAAGCAGCGCAAACTTCGCCAACTCAGACGGTTGAAAACCTAACCCGCCAAAACGCAACCAGCGCACCGCCCCTTTGGTTTCACCGCCCAGCACAAAGGTCACCCCTAAAAATAATACTGCAAGAATAAGTGCGGTCTTGGTGAATTTTTTATAGACCCCATAAGGAATACTCAGCCCGACAAATAACGCCGCAATACTTAACAGGATTTTTATCGCGTGCAGATCAAGGTAATGACTCTGCGTATCGAATCGTTTAAACGACCACTCTGCTGACGCGCTATAGACAATGCCGAGGCTCGCAACCATAAGCCCAAGCACCACCATCAGAAGCCAGATATCGATATGATTTCGTTGAATCTTTAACATTGATTCTTCTCATGACCCTGAGGTGATACGGCATGCAGCCTGCGCCGATATGGATCGCACGATCTTTTCCATGGAGAGATGTTCTGCACCATCCGCCATTTCCAGTCCATCGGCAGAGTCCATGTCCTCATAACGTATTCACCAATTGTTTAAAGACCTCTCCGCGGTGTTCGTAATTTTTAAACCAATCAAATGATGCGCATGCCGGAGACAGCAGCACGACATCACCCGGTTGAGCAAGAAAACGTGCAAGGTCGACCGCCTCTTCCATCGACGACGACTTTTTAACCACGGTCATTCCTGTAAACGACCGTTCGACGATATCTGCCGATTCGCCAATCGCCACGATCGCTTTTACCTGCCTGCGAACCAGGTCCGTGAGTTTGGAATAATCATTTCCTTTATCGCGCCCGCCTAAAAACAGGACGATCGGTTCCTTGAATGACTGTAACGCGTACCATACCGAGTCGACATTGGTGGCTTTTGAGTCGTTGTAATAACTGACTTCGTTCAGCCTGCGGACGAATTCAAGCCGGTGTTCGACGCCCTCAAATGTTTTTAATGTCGACCGCATGGATGAGGGTTCAACCCCGAGAAGCTGACCCACGAGTACCGCCGCCATGGAATTATACAGATTATGCATGCCCTTGATGCCAATCTGGTCCGTCGCGATGACCTCTGTTCTGGTTCCGTTGATGGACGTGACGAGCAGGCCTTGATCAACGAACGCACCGATGCCCGGCTCCTCCTTCATGCGAAAGCCGATTTTCCGGCAAGAGGCCTGCGCCACGACATTTCTGGTCCACTCATCATCCGCATTATAAATGAGGACATCGTCGCCGCGCTGGTTTTTAAACACGCGCGCCTTGGAGGCGGCATATTTTTCCATCGAGTGGTCATACCGGTCCATATGATCGGGGGTGATGTTGAGCAATACGGAAATCTTCGGGCGGAACGTATCGATCGTATCCAATTGAAAGCTGCTTACTTCCAGAACAGCAACATCTGTTTCAGCCAGGTCCAAAACGACTGATGAGAATGCCGTTCCAATGTTACCAGCAACAACATGTTTCTTCTCTGCATCGCTCAGTATCCTTCCCGTTAATGTGGTGGTCGTTGTTTTTCCATTACTGCCGGTAATGGCCACGAGAGGCGCCCGGCAAAACCAACACCCAACTTCAAGTTCACTAACGACTTTGATCTTTCGCTTTTCTGCTTCAACCACGACCGGTGCATTGCTGGGCACACCGGGACTGATCACCATCAGGTCGCAGTCAAAAACACGATCACTGTGCCTGCCTGTTTCATAGTCGATCGATTCCGACTGGAGGACCCGCAATGACGACTGAAGTTTCTCCGCCGCCGATGAATCGCTGACCAGCACGCGCGCGCCATGGTTTTTTAACAACACGGCCACGGCAACACCGCTGCGTACGGCACCGATCACGGAAATCTTTTTATGTTGTACGAGATGGAGATCCATAAATGATCTTACCGGACCTTAAATGTCGCCAGACTGAGAATCATTAAGAGGATGGCGATGATATAAAATCGTGTCACAATTTTCGGTTCCGGCCAGCCGATCATCTCAAAATGATGATGGATAGGGGCCATTTTAAAGACCCGCCTGCCTTCGCCGTACCGCTTCTTGGTATATTTAAAATACATCCGCTGAATAATCACCGATACCGTTTCCATGAGAAATATTCCGCCCAGTGTCGGCAGGAGCAGTTCCTTTTTAATCAAGACGCACATGGCGCCGATAATACCGCCGAGCGCAAGCGAGCCGGTGTCGCCCATAAAGACCTGTGCCGGGTGTGAATTGAACCAGAGGAACCCGAGCGCGGCTCCGCTGATCGCCGCACAATAAATCGCGAGTTCGCCGGTGCCGCGTAAAAACGGGATGGTGAGGTACTGGCTCCAGACCGCATGGCCGGACACGTAGGTGATTATCGCAAGCGTCCCGCAGACAATCCCGACCGTTCCGATTGCCAGGCCGTCAAGACCATCGGTAAGGTTGACGGCATTGGAGGTCGCGGTAATAATAAAGATGACCACCGGGATATAGAACACTCCCAAATTCCATTCCAGATTTTTCATGAACGGGACCGTGGTGCTCGAATGATACGGCACCAGCGTTTGATCGATCCATTCCGGGAAGAAATACACAACGCTGCCAACGACCAATCCCACGAACACCTGCCCTGCAATTTTATATTTGCCAATGAGACCTTTGGGCTTCTTCCGAACCACTTTGAGATAATCATCCAAAAATCCAACCGCACCAAGCGTCACGGTCACAAATAATATGAGGACGATGTACCCGTTTTTTACATCCGTCCAGAGGAGAGCCGGAATGATGACCGATAACAGAACGATTAATCCGCCCATCGTCGGCGTACCGGCTTTTGCCAGATGCGTCTTGGGCGCTTCCAGTTTTGCCGACTCACCGATCTGGTATTCGCGAAGCTTGCGGATAATTTTCGGACCGACCCAGAAGGATATGATCAGCGCCGTGATGGCCGCCGCACCGGCACGAAACGTAATGTACCGGAATACTCCCAGTCCGGGAAGATTGAACGTTTTGTGAAGATAGGTCAAGAGATAGTACAGCATCGTTTAGGCTCCTGCCTTTGGTGAAAGCTGTTCGCTGAGATGAACAATCACTTCTTCCATTTTCATTCCGCGTGAACCTTTCACCAGAACGATATCCCCGTCCGCAAGTGTCCGGACGAGGTAGTCTGCGAGTGCTGATTTATTTTCAAAATGCGCCTTGGTTTCAACGGTGGCAGCATCATGGATCGATTTTGAGAGGCGGCCGAACGTCAGAAGGATATCGACTCCGGAACGCGATGCCGATTCACCGATCTCGCGATGCAGTTGTTCTGCATGGTGGCCGAGTTCCAGCATATCGGCAAGGACTGCGATTTTTTTCCCTGTCGGTTTCATTTCCCGCAGGGTTGCCAATGCTGCCAGGGTGGAATCAGGATTTGCATTATAGGTGTCGTTCAAGACGGTCATGTGCCCTATCCGTTGAAGATGCAGACGCTTATCGGCGGACTGGAATGAGGCAAGCGCTTTTTGAATATCTGCGGCCGGTACGTTGAATTTTAATCCCACCGCGGCAGCGGCAAGGGCATCCTTTGCGTTGTGCTCACCGGAAACCCCGACGGTGAATTCAAATGCCTTTTTGTTCTTCGGTCTGACGCGGAGCTGCGCCTGTGCATCGGCATTGTACGATTCGATGGATCCTTTGATCGAAACCTCACGAGCGGAGATTCCGAACCTCACCGTTTTTTTATTCTTCTTCGATAAACGAACGAGATGTTTATCGTCTGCATTGACAAAGATAAGTCCGTGATGCTTTTCCAGCCAGACAAATAATTCACCTTCCGATTTCGCCACGCCTTCCAGCGTACCAAAGAATTCCATGTGCTCCCTGGCAATATTCGTGATCAATCCATGCGTCGGCTCCAGGATGGTACAGAGAGTATCAATTTCACCGGGATGATTGGTACCGATTTCAACAACCGCAATTTCATGCTTTTTTTCCAGGCGGAAGAGCGTCTGCGGTACGCCGATATGGTTGTTGAAATTTCCCTCCGTGCAAAGAACATGGTATTTCATCTCCAGGACGCTCCGGATCATCTCCTTGGTCGTGGTCTTGCCGTTCGATCCGCCGACCGCAATGACCGGGAGATCAAATTTGCGGCGATGGAGGTTGGCCAGTTTTCCCAGAGTCTGAAGTGTGTTCTCGACAATGAGGCGCGGAATATTGATGCTCACCATCATCGAGGTATTGACATCGGCCCAGCGGCGTTCGACGATGATACAGGCCGCCCCGCCTTCTATGGATTTCGAAATGAAGTTATGTCCGTCGAATTGATCACCGCGAATCGCGATGAACAACTCACCCGGCTTCATCGTCCTCGAATCGAGAGAGAGGCCTTTGATATTTAACGTTTTTAATCCGTCAAAACCAATTGCTTTGATGTGTGGAATTGCGAGTATGTCGGATTTGGTCAGTTTCATTCTTGATTGTTCTCAACCGCCTCGGGAAAGGAGGCTTTCAACGACTTCGCGGTCGCTGAAATGTTTTTTTTCTTTGCCTATAATCTGATAATCCTCATGCCCTTTGCCGGCCACCAGGATGACATCGCCGCGCTGTGCACTCTTGACCGCACGTTCAATGGCGGTTCGTCGATCCACTTCGCGCAGAACGCTCGCATGCCGGATGATCCCCCGCATAATATCATCGATAATGGTTTCCGGGATTTCCGTGCGCGGATTGTCAGAGGTCACAATGACCAGATCGCTATACTCGCCCGCAATGCGTCCCATGATCGGCCGTTTCGTTTTATCACGGTCGCCGCCTGCACCGAAGACGGTGATGATGTGCCCGCGGTTCTTTTCCGGCAGGACGTCATGGATCGTTCGTAAACAATTTTCAAGGGCATCCGGCGTATGCGCGTAATCGACGATCGCCGTCCATCCGGCAGGCGACGCAATACGTTCAAACCTGCCCCGGACATTGGCGAGATTCTTAATTCCGGTGTGAATCTGTTCCAGAGGAAGTCCGAGGCCAAGACCTGCGGCATATGCCGCAAGAACATTATACACGTTAAACGTGCCAATAAGAGGTGTGGTCACGGTGCTTTCCTGCCCGCCATAACGAACGATGAACGTCGTGCCTTCAATCCCCAGTTTAATATCCTTCGCCTGGCAGTCTGCTGATGAATTTATTCCGTAAGAAATTTTCCTCGCATTGAACGAGCCCAGCAGCTGAACTCCCCATGGATCATCATGATTGATCACCGCACAGTTCGATGGTTTTAATTGAGTGAATAATCTCTTTTTTGCTTCAAAATAATTTTCCATCGTTCCGTGATAATCGAGGTGATCCTGTGTCAGGTTGGTAAACACGGCGACATCGAACTCAATGCCATACACGCGCGACTGATCCAGCGCATGGGATGAGACTTCCATGGAAACGGAGGTACAATGATTCTTGACCATCGCATCGAAAAGTTCGTTCAGTTCCAGCGATTCGGGCGTCGTGTGCGTTGCAGGAAATACCTGTTCGCCGATCTTGTACTCGATGGTCCCGACGAGCCCCGCCTTCTCTCCGTTCGCCTCTACAATTGATTTTACCAAATTTGATGTCGTGGTTTTTCCATTGGTTCCCGTGATGCCCACACATTTCATTTTTTTTGATGGATGGCCGAAATAGTTCGCTGCCAGGATCGCAAGTGCTTTTCTCGAATCCGGTACCACGACCTTGATCACCCCGGCATGCATACAGAGGGGATCGGGAAGAACCGTATCATCTTCAAGCACGATTACTTTTGCGCCTTGATTCATCGCGTTTTGAATATATTTCTGCCCGTCACTCGATGTGCCTTTTATCGCAACAAAACAGTCGCTACGTTGAATTTTTCTTGAGTCGTACTGCACCCCGCCGACTTCCACATCATGGGTAACGACCATCTGTCCGTACATCGTCTGGAATAACTTGGAAACCGTTACACCTTCAAGAAGTTGCGAAAGCTTCATCTGACCTCAGGATCCCTTCACTTGAACAATCGTTCTTCATTCTCTCCGGCGGCTGCACCGCACCGTCCGGGAACTCCATCCCATTAATACAGCGTTGCCTGCAGGGCACTTTTCGGCGCACACCGTAAGACGATGTTTGAACCCGGCCGGGCGCGTTCGCCTGCCGCCGGAACCTGCTCCATGACCACACCCGATCCCTGCACTTTGATTTCGAATTCTTCCGTGACCAGCCGGTTCATGGCCCGGCGGATACTCATCCCGCGCACGTCCGGAACGGCGATCGTCCCGTCTGTCGTCACCGGAGTCTCCGTATTAAGATTGAGCGTCACCATCTCGCCTTTTTCTATTTTCTTCCCCGGCTCCGGTGTTTGCTTGATCACCATCGTCCCGGTTCCGAAGGTTTGCGAATTCAGACCGTAATTCGAAAGCATTTTCTTTGCAAGCGGCGACGGGAGCATCCGGACATCGGGCACCGCGACGGTTCCGCTGACGGCCGGTTCCTGCGCGATGGAGGTCCGCGAAAATTTATACGACGTCGTAATGACCCGTTCGGCGATCGAACGGAATACCGGTCCGCTGGTACTGCCGCCGTAATATCCTTTTGATTTCGGATTGTCCATCATCACCAGACAGACCACCTGCGGGTCTTCGACAGGAAAGAATCCGATAAAGGAGGCCGTATAATTATCTTTTGCATATCCGCCGTTTAAATATTTGCGCGAGGTGCCTGTCTTCCCTGCGATCCGCACGCCGTTGATGCGCGCTTCTTTTCCTGTGCCGCGTTCGACGACTCCTTCAAATGCCGAGAGCAATTCGGTTTGAGTCTTCTCCGTCATGGTACGCCGGATCGCCTGAGGATGTTGTTCGAAAACTGTTTTGCCCTCCGCATGGTTGACCTTGGCGATGACGTACGGTTTCATCAATATTCCCTTATTCGCCACGGCCGCATAAGCACAGGCAAGCTGAATCGGGGTTGCTCCAATTTCATATCCGTACGCCATGGACTGCAGCGTTGTTCCGGACCAATCGCGATCACTCGGCTTTTTCAGCACTCCACGTACTTCACCGGGAAGGTCAATGCCGCTCGCCATTCCGAATCCATAATCACGCGCCTGACGGTAGAGTTTTTCGCCGCCAATAAGTTTGCCGACTTTCGCCAGCACAATATTGCTGGACATTTCAAGTGCTTCCTGGAACGTCAAGCGGTCGAATTCATGTGAATCATTGATGTAACGGAATTTGTTTCCGCCGAGAAGGACTTTCATTTTTCCATGTTCGGCATTAAAACTCATGTCCGGTGTCACGAGATTATTTTCGTATGCGGCCGTTGCGGTCACCACTTTAAACACCGATCCCGGCTCGAACACATCGCTGACCACCCGGTTTCGCGCGGCGGCGATATCGTACGCACCCGCATCGTTGGGATTGATGCATGGGTAAATAGACAACGCCAGGACTTCGCCGGTCCTGGGGTTTAAGATCAACGCACATCCGCCGTCCGCGTTGTTCGCCACCACGCCGTTCTTGAGTTCTTCATCAACGATCGCCTGATACGTCACATCAATCGTGAGCGTGAGATCTTTTCCGTTCACCGGTTCACGACGGGGATAATCTGCCGACGGCCGTATCCTGCCTACTCCATCCCGCTGCATCACCACCGAACCATTGGTTCCTTTCATTGCATCGTCGTACTGCAATTCTATTCCCGAAATGCCTTTATTGTCGACATTCGTAAATCCCAGGAGAGCGCCTGCAAGCTCATCGTAATGATACAACCGTTTTGGTTCGTTGAGAACAACGATCCCTTCCAGCTTGGCCGATTCAATCCGGTGCGCGATCTCCGGTTTTACTCTTCGTTCGAGCCAGACAAACCGCTTACTGTTCTGATTTTGATCTGTCTCGTTCAATTTCTCCAGATAAAACGAACGCGGTTTGCCGAAGATACCCGAAAAGACGTCTGCGACATGATCCACATGGTCGCCGATAATTTTTGGATCGGCAGCAAAGGAGATAAACATCGTGTTGGAAACAATAACATTGCCGTTCCGGTCGAAAATATTTCCGCGTGTTGCCGGCAGGATAAACGAACGCTCGTATTGCTTCCGGGCCAACGCCTTATATGTTCCTGAGTCGAGCACTTGAATCTTTGCCAACCGCACCGCGATGACCGCGAAGAATGCAAGGAAACAGAGCTTGAGAATAAAAAACCTGGGCCGGGAAACAGACGAGGCTTCACGTTCAGGAATGGTGTTCTCGGTTTGCCGATCCATCATCGCCGCTGTTCCATTTTTTGCTGAAAAATCTTGTTGACTTCATCGACGCGTTCGGGGTCGATCTCCATCCAGAGAGGAATCTGTTTGGGATTACGCAATCCCAGTTGATCCTGAGCGAGCTGTTGAATCCTTTCCAGTCCGGCCAGCCGGTTGATATGCGCTTTCAGCAATTCCTGCTGATTCAAGATTTGCTGGTGTTTTAACTGCAGTTGATTCACCTGGACCATCAAATGCCCCACCGCCAAAATATTGCCGATATACAAAACGCTCGATACCGCGCCGCCCAGGAGCAGCAGCACAATGGTAAAAGGTGAAATTCTCCGCTGCTTTTGTTTTTTATTGCGCGGCGCCTGCAGCGTGTTGGCCGGTGCCGATCCGTTGTTGACCGGATCGACCGTCCCGTTATACACGAGATCCCGTGCTTCGCGTATTTTGGGGATAGAAATGGGAGAGACCGGAGGTTCCGCTGCTTCCATTGCCCGCGCGGCATAAACTTGACCAGGATTTTGTTGTTCAGATTTCACAAAAATATTCTTTACACTTTCTCTGCAGCGCGGAGTTTTGCACTCCGTGAACGAGGATTGATTTCTCTTTCTCTCTCCGATGCGGTCACCGGTTTTCGAGTCAGCATTTTCAGCACCGGCTTCAGCGGCGTATCCGGAATTATTTTATTTCCCGAGGGGATGGAAAGCGCCGACGCTGCGCGGAATGCATATTTCACCATCCGATCTTCCAGGGAGTGATAGGAAATAACGACGAGTCTTCCCCCGGGCTGCAGCACATCCACGCAATCACTCAACGCCTGTCTTAAATTTTCCATCTCATTGTTCACTTCGATCCGGATTGCCTGAAACACGCGGGCTAATGATTTATTTAAAAATTGCTTCCCGACCGTCCGTTCAATGAGAACCGCCAGCGCGCCCGTCGTCTCGATGGGCTCCTCGGCGCGTTGCCGGACAATTGCTTTTGCAATCCGGCGTGAATGCTTTTCTTCGCCGTACGTCCAGAGGAGATCCACCAGGGCTTGTTCATCGTACCGGTTGACGATGTGCCTGGCATCCAGCTCCTGGCGGCGGTCCATACGCATGTCCAGCGGTTCGTCCGCTTGAAAACTAAAGCCTTTTGCCGGTTCATCAAGCTGAAATGATGAAACACCGAGGTCGAGCAGGATGCCTTGTACGGACATCACTCCATTTTGAGAAAGAACAAATTTTATATTTCTAAAGTTTTCTTTTACCAGTAGAACTCTGTCGCTGTCGCGTGCCAGCTGCTTCCCTGCTGCGGCCAGCGCATCGTCATCCAGATCAATGCCCATCAGTTTTCCGGACGACTCGAGCTGCCGGAGAATTGCCTCTGCATGGCCGCCGCCGCCGAGTGTGCCATCAACATAAAACCCGTTCCTTGCTGTCAGGAGGTAAAAAAGAACCTCCTGCAAAAGAACGGGAGTATGATACGTGCGTGCCTCCAATGAAAGCCGGTGAATTATTGCTGCGGCTTAAATACGTGCTCAGCAACAGTTTCGTATGTGTCCGGATGATTGCGCTGATATTCTTCATACACCTGTGGATCCCAGATCTCCACACGATCCAGGACGCCAAGAATGAGTACCTCGTTTTTTATTCCGGCAAATCCCATGAGATCCGGAGGAATGGTGATACGCGATTGTCCGTCGATTTTCGTATCGTTCGCCCGTTCAAATAATGTGCGCGCATAAAAACGATGCTGTGCATCTAAAAATGAGAGACCCCGGACAAATTGTTCCAGTTTGTTCCATTCATCCTGCGGATAAATATACAGGCAACGCTCAAACCCGCGGGTCACAACGAAATTCCCTTTTGCGCTCGTTGCAAGATTACTTCGCAGTTTTGCAGGAAGCGCTACTCGTCCTTTTTCATCAACCGAATATGAATATCTACCTTTAAAAGAGGACACTTCGACCTCAATGATTTGTTGATTTTATAGCGGGAAAAAGAATCTTCCCAAAATCCCCACTTTTCCCCACACTGGAGATAAAATTTACTGAAATACCATTGAAAGTCAAGTAAAATTAGGATTTTTTAGCCTGGAGCCCGGGTCCGGTCCAACAAACTCCCCACTTTGACCATTTTCCGTTCTATCATCTGAACCTGTGCAAAATCTCTGCACCTCTTTTATCACCTTCCTTCACAATATCTTGATCTCTGAATGTGATTCAATAATGAAGATTTGAATATGAGATTTCAATTCGATAGTTTAATATTGTTGAATTACTTGCGGAATGTTCCCTATGACTCTCAACAGAAGAGGTTTTTTAAAATCCACTGCCGTTGTGACCGGTGCGGCTCTTATGACCAATAATCCATATCCATCAATATCCACAGGTATTCCGGATAAATTCCTCTCCGGAAAAATGAAATTAACCTACCGGCCTTACACATTGGATTTGAGACATGTTTTTACTATTGCAACGAATTCCAGAACGACCACACCCGTCGTATTGACGGAGATTGAGTTCAACGGCGTGACAGGATACGGAGAAGCTTCCATGCCTCCCTATCTCGGCGAGTCGCATGAAAGCGTCCTGTCGTTTCTTTCAAAAGTGGATCTGGGAAAATATGAAAATCCATTTGAACTGGAAAATATTCTCCATGAGTTGGATTCCCTGGCTCCGCACAATACGGCGGCAAAAGCATCCGTGGATATTGCCCTGCATGATCTTGTCGGTAAACTGATGGGACAGCCGTGGTACAGGATCTGGGGATACGACGAAACCAGGACACCGTACACTTCCTTCACCATTGGTATCGACACACCCGAGGTGGTGCGGCAAAAGACGAAAGAGGCGGAAGAATATAAAGTGTTAAAAGTAAAACTTGGCCGGAACACCGACAAAGAAATGATCGAAGCCATACGTTCGGTGACCGATAAACCGATCACGGGCGACGTCAATCAGGGATGGACCAATAAAGAACAAGCGCTTGATATGCTGCACTGGTTGAAAGAGCATGGAGTGGTGATGGTAGAACAGCCCTTACCGAAAGAACGGATCGATGATTCAGCCTGGTTGACCGAGCGGTCGCCGCTTCCCATTATCGGAGATGAGGGAGTGCAACGACTTGCGGATGTCAGGAACGCAGCCGGCGTGTACCACGGTATTAATATTAAATTAATGAAGAGTACCGGAATGCGGGAAGCGCAGAACATGCTCGCTCTTGCCCGTTCACTGGGCATGAAGGTCATGATCGGCTGTATGACAGAAACATCCTGCGCCATTTCTGCCGCTTCGCATCTTTCGCCGATGGCGGATTGGGCGGATCTGGACGGCGCCCTTCTTATTAAAAACGATGTCTTTGACGGAACAAAAATTATCGGTGGAAAAGTTACTTTGATGGATAGACCCGGAATTGGCGCGGTAAAAGTGTGATAGCTCGTGACCGTCACTTACGTTGCTCATGCCATGTGAGTGACGGTCACGGACGGCGGTCACGAGCGAGAGACAAGGTTACCCCAGCAGTTCCTTCAAAGAAACATTCAGTTTCTCCACCCCCTCAAAACGAATTGCCTGCATACCGGCGAAGCGCGCCCCCTCGACATTCGATTCGATATCATCAATAAATAGCATTTCAGAAGGATGCTCGTTCAAGCCATCTATGATCTGCTTATAAAACCGGTTGTCCGGCTTCATCACATGCAATTGATAGGAGAGATAATGTTGATGAAGAACGCCGAGCACCTCATAATCTTTTATGCTGCGGCGGTAATGAATTTCGTTCGTGTTGCTGACGAGCGCCGTCCGGTGTGTGTGCGAAACGCGCGTCGCGAGTTCCGCCATACCATCGACCGGTTCCCGCAAGATGGATGCGAATGCCTGCTCGAGCTGTTCTGCGGTAAAGCGGTTATTGAAGACGGATTCCAGTCCGGATAAATATGCACGTGTGCTGATCAGTCCCGTCTCATAGCGGCGTGTCTGCGACCGATACCCCCCGGCAAACGGCGCGATCTCTTCCGGATGGACAAATCCGAGGGTGCGCCAGAATTCCTGAAAATCGATAAAAGCGAGCACATTTCCGAGATCGAATAATACTGTTTTAATTTGAACCATTCATCGATTTCCCTCTATTCATGCGGTAAAAAGCACAAGAAGTTCGCAGAGAAAGAATTTGCATTTTCGGGAACTTCAATTGGCGGTCTTCTTGTTCATATTGGTAGTACTGTTCATTCAAATTCAACATGTATTTAAAAAGGGATATTTTATGGTCAAGATCAATACTCCAGCACCTGAATTTACTGAAGACGCTTACATGGACGATCAAATCGAAAAAATTTCACTCAAAGATTATCGCGGCAAGTGGGTTATCCTCTTTTTCTATCCGGCGGATTTTACATTTATCTGCCCGACAGAACTGGGAGAACTGGCGGATCATTATGAACAATTGAAAGCAGAAGGCGCGGAAGTCATTTCCGTCAGTGTCGATACGGGGTATGTGCATAAAGCATGGCATGACACTTCTGAGACGATCAAAAAAATTAAATATCCCATGCTTGCCGATCCGGCGCAGCGTGTTTCGCGTGCCTACGGGACGCTCATCGAGGACGAAGGGTTGTCCCTCCGCGCGACTTTTCTCATCGATCCTCAGGGAATTCTGAAGGCGTACGAAATAAACGACAATAGTATCGGCAGGAGCATTGACGAACTGACCCGCAAATTGCAGGCGGCAAAATTTGTTGCCGAGCACGGCGGTGAGGTCTGTCCGATGAATTGGAAACCCGGAGAAAAGACTCTTAAACCGGGATTGGAACTGGTGGGAAAAATATAGGGAAGAAGGCTGTCCAAAACGGGCGGCTAACTACAGCAATGCACGCCTCCTCCGGGATCTTTTCAACGAAGGAGGCGCCCGCATTTTATAACCTCTCTGTTCGTTTTTGTCTTCTCGTCTCAGGGGGAAATCGGGTGAAAAGAACCCGGCTCCCCGGGTACACTCAATATTCTTTTCTATTGGCATAGAAATTCATCAGCAACCCGACCATCATCATATTGGCGATGAGCGCCGAACCGCCATAGCTCATAAAGGGGAGCGGAAGGCCGATCACCGGCATAATCCCCATCGCCATGCCGGTATTGATGATGGTGTGGGCGGTGAGAATACCGGTGATGCCGATTGCCGATAAACTTCCGAATTTATTTTTTGACATCGTCGCCACCCGGAGCCCATGCAGCGAAAGAGCGCCGAACAAACAGAGGACCAGCGACGCTCCAAGAAATCCAAACTCTTCTCCCTGCACGCAGAAAATAAAATCCGTCCATTGTTCGGGTATATAATTCAGCTGGGTCTGCGTTCCCCGTAAAAATCCTTTTCCCGTCAATCCGCCCGACCCGATTGCAATTTTCGATTGGACGACATTGTATCCGGCGCCCAGGGGGTCGGATTCGGGATTCAGAAACGTGGTAATTCTTTTTTGCTGGTAGAGATGCATATGTTCGTACACAATCTGCACGGAGAGCCCGACGGCAAGGGCAATCCCGAATGCGACAGCCACTGCAAATCGATTCACACGGAAGAGATAGAGCAGGGATGCGCCGAGTACCGAGGCAATGATAAATTGTGCGGTACCGAACAGCGCACCAACGGCAACAAGAATCGGGACGAGAATGGCGACGAGAATAAAATTTGATACGCCCGCCCAGTAGAGGAGCGGCAGGAGTGTCGCAAAAAACACAATGGTGGTTCCGAGATCCGGTTCCGCAAGGATCAGGAACATCGGCACCGCAAAGATGCACAAGGTAATGATGAGATGTTTGACCTGCGAAAGGGAAACGTTCGTTCTTGCAAGATATGCAGCAAAGGCGAGCACGGTGGCAATCTTTGCAAACTCGGACGGTTGTCCGCCGATGCCGCCGATACCGAACCAGCTTTTCGATCCTTTGACAGTGCTGCCGACGACGAGCACGATCACCAGAACGGCAAGCGTGAAAAAATAAAATGCGAACGATAACCGCTGGAGAGTGCGGAGCGGAATAAATGCGGTCACGAGCATGAGAATGAACCCGAGAGCGGCCCAGATGGCCTGTCTGTAAAAATTCGCCGCATTGTTGATGTCAAATGTCGCGCTATAGATGGAGAGGAGGCCGATAATGACCAGGAGCACGCAGATGAAGAATGCGCGGAAATCGAAATATTCTTTCATGTAATGAAGCATACTACTGCTTTCGCGATATCGTTGACTGGTGCGTTGAATCGTTCAATGCAATTGCGTGGGGACGGCTGTTCGGCTTCGGGGGCAAATCTCCAAACAGGTACCGCTCCATGACCTTGCCCGCAACGGGAGCCGCTTTCGTTCCGCCGAAGCCTGCATTCTCCAGCATCACGGCAATGGCAATTTTTGGATGATCAAACGGCGCAAATCCGATATACCAGGCATGATCCGCACCGTGAGGATTTTCGGCCGTTCCTGTCTTTCCGCCTGAAACGATTCCGGGAATGCGCGCCATCCCTCCGGTACCGCCCGGTTCCTGCACCACCCGCCGCATCCCTTCACGGATTAATCTCATGACGCTCGAATCAATCCCCACCGAATGTTCGCTGTGATCGATCACGTCGTACCGGTTCGTGCGCTTGTTCAGGATGGAATTAACCGCATGCGGCTGCAGGAGTGTTCCGCCGTTCGCCAGCAGCGCCGCATATCGCGCCATCTGCAGAGGCGAGATCTTCTTAACGACCTGGCCGACACCGAGACTGACCAGATATCCCTGCGTCCATTTTCCTTTTCCATAAACACGGTTGTAATATTCTGTCGAAGGAAGAATGCCTGCGGTTTCTTCACCCACATCAATACCGGACGGCTGGCCAAATCCAAATCGTTTGCCGTATTTGGCAAGGTTATCAATTCCGATTTTGAGAATGAGTTGATAAAAAAACACGTTGCACGAATGCTGAATCGCTTCGACCACATTCATCGATCCATGGACATGGAGATCCTTGAACACTTTATTTCCGAACCGAAATGCACCGGTGCATGTAATGCGATAATGTTCGTCAATAATTCCTTCCTGCAGTGCCGCTGCCGCGATCAACATCTTGAATGTCGAACCGGGCGGGTAGCGGGTCATGGTGGCGCGGTTGAAGAGCGGCTTGTCAGGATCGGTATTCAATTGGTTCCAAACTTCAACCGACGTGACACCGCTGAACAATGAGGGATCAAAATCCGGTTTACTGACCATGGCGAGCACGCCGCCGTCGTTCGGATCCAGAGCAACCAATGCACCGCGATAATTCACCATCAGGGATTCGGCAAGCATCTGGAGGCCGATGTCGACGCTCAGGTTTAAATCAAATCCTTCCTTGGAGGGGACGTCCCGCAACCCTCCTTCGAGCGCACCCACCAGTTGCCCCTTGGAATTGACGGAGATGAATTCATACCCTTTTTCCCCGCGCAGGAACGTTTCGTAACTCGCTTCCAACCCGGAGGATCCGATGATATCGCCCTGTTGATAGGCGCTGCCCGCTTTTAACATCTGGGCATCCGTTATTTCCTTGCAATACCCCAGCAGATGCGGCGCGCGGACCTGAAATGGATAAATGCGTTTTGATTCAATTTCATATGCCACACCGGGGAGTTGATAAAGATTTTCCTCCACCGCAGCGAGCGTTTTAAAATCAACATCCCGTTTGACGCGCACTGGCGAGAATTTTGAATAGATCCTGCCCCGATCAAGCCGCTCCTGGATCATCGGCGATTCCATTCGCACGAGAGAACTGAACAAGGGGAGCGTACCGGAATTAAATGACGCCGGAGTGACGGTAATGGAATAGGCGGGTCCATCATCAACCACGAGCCGGCCGTTTCGGTCAAACATATAACCGCGAACCGGTTCTTTGATAATCGTGCGGACACTATTCTCGTCGGATTTCTTCCCGAATTCCACATGATAAAACAACTGCAGCTGGTAGAGCCGTATCAACAAAAATACAAATGCCGTAACAATAATAATGGTCAGAACCCGCTTGCGTGATGGGGCGCCGATTTCTTCTATAGTATTCATTGCGCCCAGGGCGTGTTATATTTTCTGGAAAAGTAAAACATCGGCAGGACGCCGAGAAGGCATGTATAGAGTGTCGTCCCGATGGCATATTCCAGGGTGGAAATGAAAACGAAGCCGCTCGTCCCCTGAAAAAAAATGACAAAATAAATCAGGTTATGGATAAGCGAACAGAGTCCAACGAGCAGGACATATCGGTACGATCCGAGAGTTTGTTCAGCGGTGTTCTCATTATAGAAATAGCCGGCAGTGAACCCTGCGACGGTTTTCGAAAGCGCTGCCAAACCAAAAAAATGAGTGGTCATGATGTCCTGCAGCAGTCCGGTGATAAACCCGCTGACGGTCGCTTCTATTTGTCCGCGCTGTAACGCAATGATCACCAGATAGAGGATGAAAAGATCCGGAAGAAATCCGCCGAGCGCGATAAACGGGAGAAATGTGGTCTGGAGCAGCAACAACCCGATGATAACCAGGGCAGAGCGTATGTAAGGTTGCATTTATTTCCGTCTGTTGATTGTAAAAAAGTACCGAGAAATGGAGAGAGAAGCAAGGACGGGCACAGCACGCGAGCCGATCGGGAACCATCCTATGAGGGAGCGGGGAAGAAAACACAAAAGCCAGGTCCACCGGCCCGGCTTTGTGTTGACACTGCGGTTGTAACTAGGGGTAACCGCTATTGTGTCCGACGACCCATTCGAGGGCGGCGTTCTTTCATCATGGTATCGTACTTCTTTGCCTGTTCTTCTGTGAGAACGGATTTTATGGACTCATCGGTCTTTTTCATCATTTCCCTCCGGATAGCCTTCATGGAATCCGGATTGTCGCGGATATCTTTCACGGCCGTGGTCATCTCTTCGCGCATATCTTCCAGAATGGTAGTGATTTTATTGCTCTGTTCATCCGTCAGTTTCAAACTACCTTTCAACATCTTCACCCGCTCTTCGACAGACATTCGCTGAGGCTGTGCCTGCAGTAGTGAAGGAATCAGTAATGCAAATCCGACAAAAAGCGCAAGGCCAATCGTTATTCGTTTCAAACCGGTGGGCATATTTCCTTCCTTTCTTATTTTCAAGAAGAACATGAGTGGAGCGCTCGCTTCAACAACCTGGTCACTGATAATAGACGAAGAATGACCAAAAATGTTTCTGGATCAGGAAGCTGGAACTGTAATTTTCAGTTTGACCCGTCAATGATGAAAAGGTTGAACGCCCTCTTCGTTCAGGACAGAGAAATAATGTAGATTCCCTGTCTACGGCAGGCAGGCATTCCCCAGAATAGACGATTATTATGTCCGTCGGGGCGACGGACTCTACGCATCGTCACTTCAATACCCAGAGGAGATATCCATAACCGGCTTTTTCCATTTCTTCCTTGGGGATGAATTTGAGAGAAGCCGAATTGATGCAATACCGGAGATGAGTTGGAGTGGGCCCGTCATCGAAAACGTGTCCCAGATGCGAATCGCCTGTTTTGCTGCGCACTTCTATGCGCTCCATGAATGCCGTTGTATCTTTCTTCTTCACAATGTATCGCGAATCGATCGGTTTGGTAAAACTCGGCCAGCCGGTCCCTGATTCAAATTTATCCGTCGAACTGAACAACGGCTCGCCGGAAACGATATCGACATAAATTCCGGATTTTTTATTATTCCAATAGGCATTGTGGAATGCGGGTTCCGTCCCGCATTGCGCCGTGACTTCATATTGCATATCGGTCAGCTTCTTCTTCAGTTCCTCATTCTTCGGTTTTGTGTATTTCGATAATCCAACATCTCCCCAGACTGCTTTAATATATTGATCTCTCCCCGATGCGCTTCGATAGCTGTAATACCGTACGGGATTTTTTTTGCAATACTGTTGATGATAATCCTCCGCCGGATAAAACACGGTGAACGGAATAATTTTCGTGGCGATCGGCTTTTCAAAGATCCCCGTTTTCTCAAGTTCCAATTTCGACGCTTCGGCTGTCTTCTTTTGCACTTCGTTATGATAGAAAATTGCCGAGAGGTACTGCGATCCCCGGTCGACAAACGAGCCTCCGCTGTCCGTCGGATCGATTTGTCTCCAGAAGATGTCGACCAGTTCCGAATAACTGATCAGTTCCGGATCGAAGGTAATCTGAACGGTTTCCAGGTGGCCTGTCGTTCCGGTGCAGACTTCCTCATACGTCGGATTTTTTACATGCCCGCCTGCGTAACCGGAAACCACTTTCTTGACACCGTCTAAATCCTCAAATGCAGTTTCGACGCACCAGAAGCAGCCTCCTGCAAACGTCGCAGTTTCCAATCCTTTTCCATCGTCCGGCAGTAATCGCGTATTCATATTTTTAGAGTCCATTTTTGTGCAGCTTGAAATGAAGAAAACGCTTATCAGTAATGAAATTATTTTAAAATTCATAAGTCTCCTTGCCAAACTATCATACCGTGATTATTAAACATTGAAGAGGATCGTTTAGTTTCACCGCTGGTTTGGTGAGAACGAACAGGAAGAGGTCAACTTTTATCTGAAATCGACCGTTAAGGATGTACGAGAGAGTAAAAGCTCAGCCCTCTTGACTCTCTGCAATAGACTTTGTATTCTACTGGAGATAAAAATGCTGCATCGTCATCGTCATATTGTGATTTCCCTCTTGCTCTTCAGCTATGTGCTGCTTGGAGTTGCCGGCTATCTTGAAACACTGACGGTAACCGGTTTCGGGACCAATCCGCAGCATATTTCCAAGCCTGCCGGTAGTCATTCATCGACATTCACGGTCTCTTACTCACAGTATAAGCACATCCCTTCAACCGTCAAGATTTCTGTTCCTTCTCCGGCAGTTTTCACTCCCCCGGAATTGCCGCGCATCTCTTTGTATGGCATTGCGTTTACACAGGGTGAAACCGGTATTCTTCCAGATCCCATATTCCCTTTTTATACTTCCCGCGCTCCACCCCAGAGTTAACCCGCTTTACAATTGTACCAGTAATACATTGAAACTTCGAATAACACTTTAAGAGGAAAGTTGTTCTTCGGAAGCTTCTAATTTTTTTCAATAGTTCAGTCAACAAAGGAAAATTGGATGAGTGCTCGTCCAGTCATCGCGATGAATATCACGTGTACTGCGATCCCTGGAAGGCTCGTCTGTTTCATTAAAATGCCATTTTACCAGAACAGGAAATGAAAGGAAAATAAAATGAACGAATCACCGAAACAAAAACATCCTGAAAAGGAGTCGTTTGCATTTTTTGGTGTTCTTATGACCGTTCTTGGCCTTGCAGCAATAGCCGCGCTCTTAAAAATTATCGGGTTGTTATAAGAAACGAGCGACAGAAAAAATTCGAAATTCAATGAATAAACAAATCAGTCGATTTATAAGAAAATTTTTTCGACAGGTTGTTCAGCCCATCCAGGATTTCATCCAATTGGAATCGTCGGCGGGATTCATTCTGATGGGTTGCACGGTAATCGCATTTGTCCTGGCAAACTCTCCATTACATAATTTGTATCAAGGATTATGGCAAACAGAAATATCCATCGGAATCGAAGGTGCACTTTTAACGAAGACGCTGTTTCATTGGATCAACGATGGCCTGATGTGCATTTTTTTCTTTGTGGTGGGACTTGAAATTAAGCGCGAGATCCTCATCGGTGAACTCGCAAGTATCAAGCGCGCAATTCTTCCCGTGGCTGCGGCTTTGGGAGGAATGATAATTCCTGCATTTATTTACTTTTTATTTACGAAAGGGACGGGTACAGAAGCGGGATGGGGGATTCCGATGGCTACGGACATCGCATTTTCACTTGGTGTCCTCGCATTATTAGGTTCCCGCATTCCTCATCAATTGAAAGTTCTCCTTACCGCATTTGCTATTATCGATGATTTGGGAGCAGTGCTGGTGATAGCTCTTTTTTATGGTTCACAGATTCAATGGTTGTTTATTGCAGCCGCGGCCGTAGTGCTTTTTATTCTGTTTTGTGCCAATAGAGCAGGTATTCGCCGACCGTCAGTTTACGTGATCCTAGGAATGCTATTGTGGTTTATGATGCTCGAATCGGGAATCCATGCAACAATCGCCGGTGTATTGCTCGCGTTGACAGTACCGGCTCGGCCGCAGTTTGCATCAAAAGATTTCGTAGAGAAACTTTCCGCACTGCTTCAACGGTTCATGAAAGAGGATGAATCATCTCAGCGCAATATACTTACTCAAGATCAACAGTCTATCGTGCAGACAATCGGACACACATGTCAAGAGGCAGAGACTCCACTCCTACGATTTGAGCATACATTACACCCATGGGTGACCTTTGCAATTATGCCAATATTTGCTCTTGCAAACGCCGGTGTCATGCTTGGTGATAATTTTGGGTCTACTCTTATGACACCTGCGGCTCTTGGCATTCTCTGTGGATTGGTTATAGGGAAACAAATAGGAATAACATTGTTCGCCTGGATATCGGTCAAGTTAAAATTGGCCGAACTCCCATCGAGCATTACATGGAAACAGATCTATGGAATCGGGTTGCTTGGAGGAATTGGATTTACGATGTCATTGTTCATTGCGAATCTTGCTTTCCATGATGAGAATCTTCTGAACATTTCTAAGACGGCGATTCTTCTGGCATCATTCATTTCCGGTTGTTTGGGAATGCTTGCGTTGCGTGTGGTATCATCCGGGAATCATATTGATGGTCATAACGCATGAAATACTATTATGCAACCCATACGATTAAAAGAAATATTTTGCGTTTTTGACTTTAACAAAGAAAGTCAATTGGCCCTTGCATATGCAAGCACCTTGGCGCTTCATTCGGCGGCACACCTCCATATCATTTATATGACGGAGCAATTCGCTGCCTTTGCAGGTTTTATGCTCGCCGGAGTACCAACCTATCACAATATTTTCTTTGATTGCATCAACGATCAATGGTATAGCGATGTTATTCAGGATGCAATAAAGCGCGTTATTCCACCGAACATTTCTCCTGTTTTACATTTATCCGGCACGAGAGTGCAAAATATTGTAGATGTTCTTGGAGAAGCTCAGGCCGACCTCTGCATTATCGGAATCAGAAGCAAAACAGAATGGTGGAAGCGTCTCTTCTCTTTCCCTGTGACACAAAGCATTATGAAGGTTGCCCCCTGTCCAGTAGTAATAATAAATTCTTAATCGATCCAAGGAGAATATTATGCTGGATCAAATTAATACCATGCTTAAGTCATTGCAATCGCTTTGGGAACAACTCGTTCAATTTCTGCCGCAACTTGTGATCGGTGTTCTCGTTCTTATCATCGGTTGGGTGCTCGCCAGGCTGTTACGGAGAGTCATCATATTTATTCTGAAATTCGTTCGAATAAATACGTTGTCTGAAAAAGCAGGGATTGAAGATTTTCTGCTCAAGGGCGGCGCTCAGTATTCTACTGTGAATATTCTGGCAAACCTTATCTATTGGTTTCTTTTATTCGGTTTAACACTCGCGGTGCTTCATAGTCTTGGATTGAACGCAGCAAAAGAGCTTTTTAACAGGATTTTGTTGTACATGCCAAATGTTGTTGCGGCTATTTTGGTGGTGATATTCGGCTCGCTCCTCGCAAAACTCGTGCGCGGCGCAACATTTACTTATTTGACGAATATCCGGATTGCCGGTGCAGAGTTCATCAGTACGATTACCTACTGGGCAATAATATTCCTCGTCGTATTTATCGCTCTTCAGCAGCTCTCTATCGGTGGACAGGTTTTGATATCGGCATTTGAAATTGCCTTTGGTGGATTGTGTCTCGCACTGGCCATCGCTTTTGGGCTGGCAGGAAAAGAATGGGCTACACAAATTCTTGAAAAGCTGTGGAGAAACAGCAGATGATGTTTCATGTATGTCTTTTGAGCTGACAACGTAATGGTGCAATCATGAAAATAACTGTACGGCTGACCGTATCGCTCCTTATCGCAGCGGCGCTTGTTTCCTCCGTGTTTTCATATCTCCAAGTACAAAGCGAACGAGAGACGCTCATTCAGGAATTGAATGTCCGCGCAAACGTTCTCGGTGAAAGCCTGCAGGAATCAATTAAAAACTATCTTCAAGCCAATGCGACGGTGAAACTAAAGCGTATGGTAGAGCGGTTTGGAAATCGGGCAAGACTCATCGGTATTGCGGTCTATGACAGCCAGGGAGTTGGAATCGTGACAAGCCCCGCGCTGCAATCTGTTTTTCAAATCACTCCACCAAAGGTATGGGAATCCATTTCCCGTAATGAAAAGACTTCGGGCATAGAACAAATCAATGGAAAAGCGGTTCATCTGTACGTCATCCCTTTTGACGAAGAATCACGTGTTCTCGGTGCATTATTACTCTATCATGACGCTTCTTTCATTGATACACGATTAGAAGGAATCTGGAGAACAAATTTCTTTAGACTGATGATGCATTTTTTCCTCATTATTATTACAACCGTTCTGGTCGTCCGCTGGAGCATAACAGGTCCCATCGCACAAATCGCAAAGTGGATGCATAGTTTACGAACCGGAAAGGCAGCAGCCACGATCGATCTTCCTCGCGGCGACCTTCTCCGTCCTTTAGCTGCCGAGGTTGCTCTCCTGGCAAAAAGCCTTGCACATGCGCGTTCTTCCGCAGAAGAAGAAGCACGGTTGCGAATTGAAGCGGAATCACTTTGGACGTCAGAGCGGCTCAAAGAACATGTGAAGATAGAATTGAACGGAAAGAATCTTTTTGTCGTTTCAAATCGCGAGCCGTATATGCACATGAACGTGGGAAATTCAATTCAATGCATTGTTCCTGCTGGAGGATTGGTCACTGCACTCGATCCGATCATGCGCGCATGCGGCGGTATTTGGATAGCCCATGGAAGTGGAACTGCAGATCGAGAAACAGTAGATGCACGAAATATGATTCCCGTTCCACCCGACGAACCGGCGTATAAACTGCGAAGGGTATTCCTCTCAAAAGAAGAAGAGGAGGGATACTATTATGGATTTTCAAACGAAGGTATTTGGCCGCTCTGCCATATCACGCATACACGTCCGACGTTTGGATTACAGGATTGGATTCAATACCAGAAAGTGAATCAGAAGTTTGCTGATGCATTGCTGGAAGAAATTAGCGGAGAAGAAGCTCCCCTTGTTCTGATTCAAGATTATCATTTTGCACTTTTACCGTTATTGATAAAATCGAAACGGCCGGATGCGCGTGTTGCAATCTTCTGGCATACCCCATGGCCAAATCCGGAAGTCTTTGGTATTTGTCCGTGGAAACAAGAACTGCTGCTTGGATTACTCGGCGCGGACCTTATCGGATTTCATATCCAATTTCACTGTAATAATTTCCTTGAGACCGTTGATCGTTTCTTGGAATCAAAAATCAACTGGGATCAATTTTCGGTAGAACGACATGGACAACTGACATCCGTCCGTCCGTTTCCGATCAGTGTTGCTCATCCATTTGAAACTGAAATCAGCGGTGCGCCGCTTTCTTCCAACGCGACAAAAGAAACCTTACTTAAGAAATTCGGCCTCTCTGCTTCCTTTATGGCAATCGGCGTTGATCGGATAGATTATACAAAAGGAATTGTTGAAAGATTCCAGGCGGTCCAGCGATTCCTCGAGAAATATCCGGAATATATTGGAAGATTTACATTCGTTGAACTCGGAGCCCCCAGCCGGACTCATATCAAACGATACCACGACTTGATAGCTGAATTGGACGAATCCGCCGATAAAATCAATTGGTCATTTCAAGCAAAGAATTGGAAACCGATCATTTTTCTGAAAGCCCATCATGATCACAAGACCATCGGTGAGTACTATAGAGCTGCCGATGTGTGTATGGTCACTTCACTCCATGACGGCATGAATCTTGTTGCTAAAGAATTCATAGCAACCCGCACTGATGGAGACGGCGTACTTATTCTCAGCCAATTTACAGGAGCTTCCCGTGAACTTCCAGATTCTTTGATTGTCAATCCATACGACATTGAAGAAACGGCAGAAGCCATACATCAAGCATTGAAAATGGAAAAAAGCGAACGCCGAGAACGCATGCAGGAAATGCGAACGGTTGTCAAAGAGCGCAATGTGTACCGATGGGCGGCAAACATCATTACCACGCTTTCCCATCTGCGGATGCCAAAGCAGGCGCCCCAGGAGCAGACATGAATAATAACGGTCCTTTTCATTTATCGCCTAAACAACTCGACATCTGGAACAATATTTCCAGGCAGCTGCATACCGCTTCTGAAATTGATTTGTTTCTTGATTACGACGGAACCATAACTCCAATTCGAAGCACACCGGCCGAGGCGGTCCTTGAACCAGAAACAGTGCACGTATTACAACAACTCATTCAGCTTCCGCATCTGAAAGTGACTATGGTGACTGGAAGATCCATGGCGGACATACAAAAACTTGTTCTTTTTAAAAATATCGGTTTTGTCGCAAACCATGGATTTCATGTTCTGCAGGACGGAAAAGAGTGGAGGCATCCGGAAGCCGAGCGGTTTATAAAAAAGCTCAGGAAGCTTTATACCATTCTTCAAGGCGCGTTTCAACCGTTCCCGAAATCATTTTTAGAGGATAAGCAATTCACATTAAGCATTCATTACAGGAATGTTTCCGTTCAAGAGCAAACTGCTTTTAAAGCAATAGCACGAAAGACGATATATGAGTTTGATTCGAGATTGGTTCTTACAGAAGGCAAAGAAGTCCTCGAAGTGAGACCTCCTGTTGATTGGGGAAAAGGACGTGCGGTCATGGAAATTCTGAGTGCTCAACAACATTCTCCCCGTTCATTGCAGATGTATATTGGCGACGATATAACCGATGAGGATGCCTTCCAGGTGCTTCAATCATCAGGAATCACTATCCATGTTGGAAATACGGCGGATACCCAAGCTCATTATTATGTGAATGATGTCGATGAAGTTCTCCAAATACTCAAGATGATCATCAGGCTGCAGACTCATCGTTCCAATCATCATCCCACTTAATGGAAGAATTATTAAAAGGTGACTTATGCGGACTTTGGAAGATTATAGAGATATTGTTGGCGACGATGTTATCGCAGAAATCTACCGATTGGCTCGTCCTTTGTATGGGAAAAAAGTTATTCATATCAATTCTACATATTATGGCGGCGGAGTGGCTGAAATTCTTTATTCACTGGTACCACTCCTCAATGCGGCTGGTATCGATGCGGATTGGAGAATGCTGCGAGGCACTCCGGAATTTTTCAATATTACCAAGAAGTTTCATAATGCCATTCAGGGTGAATCCATCCGCATGACCGATATCAAAGCTTCGCTCTATCTGGAGAATAATCAGGAATTTGCATCCTACTGCAAGATCGACGCTGATTGTGTTGTTATCCATGATCCTCAACCGCTCCCGCTTATACGGTTTTATAAAAAACGTCAACCGTGGATATGGAGATGTCATGTCGATCTCTCTCATCCGAATGAAGATCTGTGGTACTTTCTTAAAGGATTCATCCTCGCCTATGACGGAATCATTGTGTCTGATGAGCAGTATGTCCGCAAGGAACTTCCGATGAAGTACACCATCATCGATCCCGCGATAGATCCGCTTTCTTCGAAGAATAAAGAAATTCCGGAAGAGTTAATAGACCGAACGCTCCGGAAGTACGGCGTACCTAGAGATAAACCGCTGATCACACAAATATCCAGATTTGACAAGTGGAAGGATCCGGAGAATGTCATTGAAGTTTACAAACTTGTACGTAAAGAATGCGATTGTCGTCTTGTCTTATGCGGAAGCATGGCTTCGGACGACCCTGAGGGCATGGAAATTTTTGATAAAACCAGAACTGCCGCAGGTTCATTGATTGACAACAACGATGTTCTCCTGCTCACCGTGGAAGACAATATTCTCGTCAACGCGCTCCAGAGTAAATCGAGTGTGATACTTCAGAAATCCATTCGAGAAGGATTTGGCCTCACCGTGACAGAAGCCCTCTGGAAAGGGAAGCCCGTTGTGGCGTCGAATGTCGGCGGGATTCCGCGGCAAGTGATCGACAATAAGACCGGATTTCTCGTGGAACCGTACGACATCCGGGGGTGCGCAGAAATAGTGATCTCGATTCTCAAACACCCGAAAGTCGGCCAGTATCTCGGAGCAAACGGAAAAGAACATGTTCGGAAGAATTTTCTTATGACACGCCATGTGATTGACGACCTGAAACTCTTGAACAAGGTATTAAACGAACATTAAACTATGAATTACATCATAAGACATTACCAAAGGAGGCCTCATCATGTTCACAAAAAAACAAATCGTATTTTTTAGTATTCTATTTTTACCCATGCTTATTCTCAGCACACTTCTCAATTTTGTATTCAGCCTCAATGTCCATGACTACGTCGAAGTCAATTGGTTTATTGTAATTATTCTGGCTCTTGTTCTGGATGCATTCTTCACGTGGACGCAGACAAGGAAGGATAAAGAAAAGTAATGCGAATAGGTGATTTGTTCCTCAGCTTAAAAAAATGGTTATTCTGTATTTGAGGGGGTAATAAAAATGAAATTCATAGAAAATATGACAAATCGAGCGAAAAAGTTTAGTATTTTAGATGTAAAATTAGCTCAATGGGCTGCAATATTTGTAACTCTTATTGTAGTAAAACTCATACCTCAAATACTGGATATAAACATATGGTGGTTTGTCGCCTTATTAGCGATATGTGCGGTAAAACCTTTGTATGTGTTTTGGATTTAAAAAATAGTGTTCCTTTTTTGCACTATCGCCTCACAGCGGAACGCGGCCACACCCGGTGCCCATCGTGCCGTAACTGACCAGGGCAATATATAATTATTCGGTATCGGCATTTATTGCAAGCGAGGTATTGTACACGAGAGATATCGCCGCACACCCCATGCTTCTGTTGGATCGTCCTGGAACCATTGACCGTGCTTTCGTTGGTAAGACCAACCATATATTATTGATATTTGCCAATAATATGAACTGAGAGGATATGCTCTATGAATGGTAAAATGTCAGTGTTAAAAGAATCGCTCTGGTATTTTTTAGGGGGAGCGCTTGCCCTGTGTGTCGCGGTACAATATGGCATTCCTCAACTTTATCAACGGTATGGTGTTCCACCGCTCATCGGCTGGTGGC
>Ga0105104_10000436_pt1 | contig 32003 bp, 23 predicted proteins | sample PPLLaktember2015_3_FD_87034 | JGI IMG/M metagenome (GOLD analysis project Ga0105104, IMG submission 87034) | Freshwater sediment microbial communities from Prairie Pothole Lake near Jamestown, North Dakota, USA - PPLs Lake P7 Core (6) Depth... | ecosystem: Environmental > Aquatic > Freshwater >... | reverse complement strand
TTGCTTTTCGTCTTGATCAAGCGGGCAGTTGCAGCGGTTGACGCCCAGACCCGATCCGAACTCGAAATCGCCGGCCTCACCATCGGGCGGCAGTTCGACGAAGCCGGCAGGCAGGCCGCTGTACGTGGTGTCATCGAGGTTGACACCCGGAATACCAACCTGCTCGCCGGTCCTCTGACCGAAGTCGAACGGGAGCACGGCGACCTTGTACCAGAACCAGCCGAAACGGAAGTCTCCGATCAGCGTCGGACTGATTCCGTAATCAAAGCCGGCTGCCAGGCTGTGGTTACGCACATCCGAGACACCTCCCAGGGAAACGAGCTCCGGGCCGCCTCCGTCTCCGAAAGCGGTGGGGCCGTTTCGCTCGAAATCCGCGAAACTGTAGCGCCCAAAAACGCTGAAAGCCTCGGACATGCGCCCGTCTAAACGGACATTGAACGTATCGTTGTTGAACTGCTCGATTCCAGCGGCAACGAAGTTGTCGCGAATCCCCGGACGTGTGGGCTGCGGAACCAACTGCAGAATCGCCAGAGCCTGAGGGGAAAGCCGTGTCTGGGGGATCACGTTGCCGGCAAATTGGGTCCGGGTTGCGGGGTCTCCACCGGCCGGATCGAAGACGTTCACTCCGTACTCGCTCAGATCACCGGTTCGGGCCAGCGTGGTCGGAACTGTCAGAAGCCGAGAACCGCCGACCTTGCTACGAAGTCCCTGGTAGTCGCCGAAGAAGAAGAACTTGTCCTTGATGATCGGGCCGCCGATCGAGCCGCCGAACTGATTGCGGAGGGTTGCGGGAATATAACGGCCGGTCTCGGCATTCACCTCGGCCTGGGAAAACGGGTTGCGTGCCTGGCCCCAGTCGCTTTGCCGGAAGTCAAAGACACTCCCGTGAAAGTCGTTCGTCCCTGACTTTGTCTGGACCGAGACAACGCCGGCTGTCGCCTGCCCAAACTCCGCGTCGTAATTCTGTGACGTGATCTTAGTCTCGCCGATCGCCTCAAAGTTCGGGTTGATGACGATGATGCCGAGGATCGGATCGCGGTTTTCAGTGCCGTCCAGCTGATAGCCAGTGCCGCTGAAATGCTGTCCGTTGACCATCGTCTGAATGGAACCTTGGGGGTTCTCGCTGGCAGCGTGCTGCCACATCAGCTGCTGCGTGCCCGGGGTCAAGAGGACAAATTTTGTGAAGTTGCGATCAAGAATCGGGAGATCCGTGATCTCCTTGTCATCGAAAGTAGTGGCTACGTCCGCACGATCTGTCTTCAGCAATTGGGTGTCGGTACTCTCGACCGTGATCACCTGATCCACGCCACCTGGCTGCAACGTCACATCCACATGACTGACCGTGTCGACGTTGACGTTGACTCTCTCCACCACGGCCTTCTGGAATCCGGACAGTTCCACGGTCACACTGTAAACGCCGGGAAGCAGCCGATCCTTGACATACAGGCCCGAATCATTTGTAACTACACTGGCCAATGTGCCTCGCTGCACATCGGTTACCGTAACCGTCGCTCCGGGAATCACACCTCCCGAAGCATCTTTTACCGTCCCGCTGATACTGCCGTAGACCGCTTGAGCCAGCGCTTGTGTTGAAAGAGCGGGGACCGCAAACACAAGAGCGAACAACAGCATCAGGAGTCTGCTTCTCTCCATACGACCTCCCTTTCGAAAGAACAGATGCTCCGCCGCAAGTCCCAATATCTCCGGGATCTCTCGCAAAACATGATCTCAAGGCGAACCTGGCCTCAAGTGTTCATGGGACCTGCGCATATTGACGAAATTGTCTGTTTTTGGGCCAATGAAGGCCCGTCGAGCCGTGAGGGGGGAGGGACGGTCTGCGAGGTTAGGATCGCGGAAGCCAACGAACCAGGGACGAAACGAGCCGGTAGCGCCGGTGCCACCGCCAAAATCCGGGCTCGCAACGTAAGAACCTCCTCCTGTCCTTGGGATGCCTTGACTCCACTAGACCATTAAAGAAGCGTTGTTGTCAAGTTTGGTGATAAACTGGAGGTAGTTTTCAAAATAGTCAAGGACAACAAGGACCTGAAGGACCGAAAGGACCCGAAGGACAAGTGACATCGTTAAGCCAAGCGATCGATCGACGTCACTTGTCCTTCGGGTCCTTTCGGTCCTTCAGGTCCTTGTTGTCCTTTCTTTCGCCAGGCAAAATACAATGACCGCACTGCTGTTTGTCTTCCTTCTCGCGCACCCTATCGTCCAGGCGCCTGCCGACGGTCCGACCCTCGCTCAAATTCAGACCCTCCTTGAAAACGGCAGGACCGATGAGGCCCTCGGCGAGATCACGAAGCTCGATGAGACGACGAAAAACCAGCCACTTGTCCAGCATCTGACAGGACTGGCTCTGTACCAGAAAGGCCACTACCAGCAGGCCGTCGGACACCTCGCCTCCTCCTTCTCGAAATCCCAAAAGGGGGCAGCGCAACGCCTGCAGGCGGCCCATCTTCTCGGCATGTCCAACTACTTCCTCAACCGCCTGCCCGAGGCGCTCGTTTTCCTTGCGGAAATCGAGGGGTCATCGTTCGATACATCCGAGACCCAGTATCTGCGCGGCATCTGCCAGCTCCAGGTCCACCAGGTGGAAGAGGGGCGAAAGACATTCGCGCGCATGTTCTCGCTTCAGCCAGACTCGGCCGCATCGCATCTGATCAACGCTCAGATGATGATCCGCCAGCAGTTGGAGGAGTTCGCCGTGCCGGAGCTGGAGAAAGCGCTGGCAGTTGATCCGAAACTCCCTCAAGCGCACTTCCTACTCGGGGAGCTGGCGATTTACAAGTCAGATCTCGACCGCGGGATCGAATTACTGCTCAAGGAGATTGCCCTCAATCCCGGCTTTGCGATGGCATATTACCGTCTCGGCGAGGCGTACACACGCCAGCTCAAGTGGGACGAGGCGATACCGCCGCTGCAAAAATCGATCTGGCTGAATCCGTTCTTCAGCGGACCCTTTATCGTTCTCGGAAAGGTCTACTTGAAGAAGGGTGATTTGACGAATGCCGAGAGCATCTTGAAACGGGCGCTCGCAATGGACGTCAATAACTATTCGGGGCACCATCTTCTGGCTCAGGTTTATCAGAAAGCCGGCCGCCAGGAAGATGCCCGAAAGGAGTTCCAGACAGCCGAGCGCCTGCGTTCGGATTCGCCGCAACCATGACACGTCCTGCCTTCCTGCTGACCGCCGGTCTGCTTGCCGGCACTTATCTGTACGCCAACGGGTTCACCGTTTCCTTCACAGACGTTACAAAGGAAGCGGGACTCGTCCATCCCGTCATCTACGGCGGCGTAGACAAGAAGCGATACATCATCGAGACCAACGGCCCGGGCGTTGCGTTTGCGGACTTCGACAACGACGGCTGGATGGACATCCTCACCCTCACCGGTTCCCGCCTGGAGGGTTTTCCTGAGGGAAAGGCACCGACGAACAGGATGTATCTAAACCGGCAGGACGGGACTTTCAAGGATGTAACAGACCAGTCAGGACTGAACAATCCGGGCTGGGCGTCAGCGGTGACTGTGGGGGATTACGACAACGACGGCTGGGTGGACCTGTTCATCACCTGCTGGGGACAGAATCGTCTTTATCGGAATCGCGGGAAGTGGAAGACGACCGAGAGGTTTTTCCAGGACGTTACCCTTCCGGCGGGCCTCGGCCAGCCGGAGACTCGCTGGGGTTCCGGGTGTGTCTTCTTGGATTACGATCGCGACGGCGATCTGGATCTTTTTGTGGCCAACTATCTGAAGTTCGACCTGAAGTCGGCGCCGACTCCCGGCAAGGGCCCCAACTGCCTTTGGAAGGGAGTCCCGGTCAACTGCGGTCCGAAGGGCCTGCCCACTGACACGAACCTGCTGTATCGAAACCGGGGAGGCGGCACGTTCGAGGATGTGTCTAAAACCAGCGGTGTCGGGCTGGTGCAAGGAAAGTACGCGATGACTGCGCTCGTGACGGACTACAACAACGACGCCTGGCCGGATATTTACGTAGCCTGTGACTCGACCGCCTGCATCCTGTATCGAAACAACCAGGACGGCACCTTCACCGACGTTGCCCTCGAAGCCGGCGCGGCCTACAGCGAGGACGGCCAGTCGCAGGCCGGGATGGGAGTCGCATCCGGCGACTACGACGGCGACGGCCTGCTTGACATCTTCAAGACTCACTTCGCGGACGACTTGCCGGTCCTCTACAGGAACACCGGTGAGGGTTACTTTGAGGATGCCTCCCGGGCCGCCGGATTTGATCACACCCGTTATGTCCAATGGGGCACCGGTCTCGCCGATCTCGACAACGACACCTGGCCCGATATCTTTACTGTAGCTGGGAGTGTCTATCCCGAAGTCGAAGCCCGCCTCAAGGAATATCCGCATCGGAATCCGCGGCTTGTTTACCGGAACCTGGGCAATGGGAGGTTTCAGGATGTCAGCAATGAAGTCGGCCCCGCCGTTCAGTCGCCCTATTCCAGCCGCGGATGCGCGTTTGCCGACTACGATAACGACGGGGATATCGACATTCTGGCGATGAACATGAATGAACCACCACAGCTTTTGCGCAACGAACACATTACTGCCAACCGCCCGGGCAACAACTGGCTTAAGTTGCAGCTTGTCGGAAAGCGTTCCAACCGGTCTGCTATCGGAGCCCGGGTCCGGCTTTGGATCGGCGAGCGTGTCCTCGTTCAGGAATTAACCAGCCAGGCGAGTTACTATTCGTCAAACGACCCGCGCCTGCATTTTGGGCTCGGCGCCGCCCAGTCTATCGATCGCGGCGAGGTCCGGTGGCCCAATGGCAATGTCCAGGTCCTGCAAAAGATACAGCCGAATCAAATCATCACCATAGAGGAGCGTGGGGACTAGGGAAAATTTCCCCGGCCACCCCGTCGACCGTCTCGTCCGCTTCTCTCTTCCGAAGGCTTGCAGTTCCTTCTTTTATCAACTTGGAGCGTGTCTCGAAAGAGCTGGCCGCTGACTTGCATGCTCTTCGCAACAACAACAGCACGCTTTGATAACCAGGAGGGTGTGATGTACTGGCCCAGAACCGATCATGAAAAAGACCGTTATTGTTCACGGTGCGGATGCAAACTCTGGCCGTGGGATACACAATGTCCGAATACTGGGTGCCGGCAGGGGAAACTGGTCGTCTTGACTGAATACGACCGCAAGTTTTTAACGGAATTGCGGATCAAGTGGTAAAGGACGAGATTGACGATTGACGATTGACGATTGGCGATTGAGGAGGGATTCTTAATCGCATTCTTTGAAGACTGACACAGCTTTTTGAATCGTCAATCGTCAATCGTCAATTCCTGTTGGCCCTCGGATCGACCTTCCGCCCTTGGTCACGGGCCTCTTGAGCCGCGTCTTTGCGGCCCAATTGCTCCAGGGCTAGGGCAAGCTGGTAATACGCCTCAGCGTTGTCGGGATCAAGCCGAATAGCCGCCTGGAAACGCTCAACTGCGGCATCCAACCGCCCTTCCTTTAATCGCGCGACCCCCGTATTTAGCGCAAACACCGCCGCCTGCAGGTTGGATTTCTTCTTGTTGAGCCGCGCTGCTTCTGCGAACTCCCTTTGTGCACCCAGCCGGTCCCCCTTTTGCCGTAACGCATTGCCGAGAGTATTGTGAATCTCGGGTGCGTCTGGCGCATATTTGAGTGCCTCGGTGAATGCCTGAATCGCCTCGTCGAGCTTTCCTTGCTGTTGCAGAACGGTGCCCAGCGCATATTGGGCTTCGGCATAGTCCGGTTTCCCGGCAATCGCAGCCCGGAAAGCGCCGGTCGCTTCGTCCAGTTTTGACTGCTGGAGGAGAATGACGCCGAGCGTGTAATGAGCCTCGTGGAGCGAGGGACGCAACCTGATCGCCTGGCCGAGTTCGACCGCCGCGGCTTCAAGCTGGTCCTGGTTTTTGAGGGCGAGACCGAGGTTGTAGCGCGCTTCCGCGTTATCGGGGACGAGCTGAACCAAATTGCGGTACACCTGCACCGCCTGGGCAAAGTCCCCCTTCTGAATCAGTGCCATTCCAAGGTTATGGTGCGCGGCGATGTTGCGCGGATCATGGCCGAGCAGGTCCCGAAACGCCGCGACCGCCGCTTCGGGGTCGCGCTTTCGAACCAGTGCCAAACCGAGATCATTCTGCGCTTGCGTGAAACCCGGCTTGATTTCGACAGCCTTTGTGAACGCCGCAACAGCCTCGTCCAGCTGGAAGTTGTCTTGCAGAGCCAGCCCTAGCGCGTGGTAGGCTTCGCTGTTTGCCGCATCGAGCGACGTGGCTTTCCTCAAAGCATCAACGGCTTCCGGGAGATGACCGCCGTTCCTCAGGGCCAGGCCCAGGTAATAGTGAGCTTGGGGATGGCGAGGCAATAGCTTGACTGCCGCTTGGAGTGCGGCCGCCGCCAAGTCGCTATCACCCAGGAACCAATGGGCGGTGCCGAGATAGTAGTGGGCTGGACCATGGTCCGGACGGAGGCGAAGTGAGGCCTGAAACTCCTGGACGGCTTCCGCCAGCTTGCCCTGGGTTCCAAGAAGGAAGCCTAGCTGAAAATGGGCGTCGGCGTGCGCCGGGTCGAGTCTGATGGCCTCACGAAGGCGTTCAATTGCCGGCGTGGGCTGGCGCTTTTCCACGGCCTCAAGCGCGGAGCGATAGAGCTGGTCCGCTTTGGCTTTGTCTGGCGGGACAGCAAAGGCGAGGGTGGTCGCGAGAAGAAGCACACAGCCAAGGGCGGATCTTCTAAGCGGTCGTCCGCTGGGAGCGCAGGCATCTCGCCTGGGAGCGCAGGCGTCTCGCCTGCACTGGGGCCGCAGGCGTCTCGCCTGCGATGCACGGTCGATTGTGCATCGCAGGCGAGACGCCTGCGGCCCCAGTGCAGGCGAGACGCCTGCGCTCCCAGCGGACGCCTCGCGTCGGGTGCCGCGCTCCAGGAGGCGCATCCCTAGCTCTCCCCTTCTCTCACGACGACAACCTTGTTGACGGGGAGATTCTCCAGCTTGTCCACCTGGCCGCTCGGCCAGCGGACCTCGAGAGACTTGACGCTCGTCGCTTTCCCCAGGCCAAAGTGAACCCGAAGGTCGTTCTGCGAGCAGTAACTGCCTCCGCTTCTGACTTCCGCCATCTGGGTTCCGTCCTCAGTCGTGCAGATCAGGCGAGCGCCGATCCCGCTGCGGTTCGACTTTCTACCGACGGTTTTGAATGTGATCCAGGCATTGCCCACGGTCGACTCGCATCTCAAGAGCTCGGGGAAGTCGTTGACGTTGTTGATCAGAATATCAATATCGCCGTCGTTGTCATAATCTCCAAAAGCAGCGCCCCGGGCGGCCGAAGGCTCCGTGACCGGACCGCCCAACTGTTCGGACACGTCTTCAAAGGACCCGTTCTGCAGATTTCGATAAAGGACCTTACGCTGGGCATACCCGGCCTCGGTCGTCAGCTTATCGACTTCGGGGTAGACGTGCCCGTTGACCAGGAAGACATCCAGCCATCCGTTGTTGTCGAAATCCACGAACCCACAGCCCCAGCCGAGCCACTTCGTGTTCTGACCGATCCCCGCCTGAAAGGTCATGTCCTCAAAAGCCGTGTCGCCAAACGAACCGGTAATATTTCGGTAGAGAGTGGACGTATCGCCGGAGAAATTCGTTTTGAAGATGTCGAACCAACCATCGCGATCGTAGTCCCCGGCCGAAACGCCCATTCCGGCCTGAGGTTTGCCATCGACGCTGAAGGCGCAACCGGCTTCCACCCCGACATCCGTGAAGGTCCCGTCACCGTTGTTCTTGTACAAAGCCGCAGGCGCGGAATCATTTGCCACGTAGATGTCCGGCCAGGAATCGTTGTTGAAATCGGCCACCAGGACACCTAGTCCGTAAGTTCCTTGGGTTTCGGTTATGCGGGACTTCTCGGAAACGTCCGTGAACGTGCCGTCGCCATTATTCCTGTAGAGGGCGTTGACGCCGCCCGTCAGACCAGGCGGGCCGCAGGCGACGAGAACTCCCTTGTAGAGACACGGACCGGTTTCCGGAAGCGGGGCGGTTTTCAGATCGAGATCAATGTAGCTGGCCACAAACAGATCGAGGTCTCCGTCGCGATCGTAATCAAGGAAGGCGGAGCCGGTGGCCCAGCGCGTTCGATTCCTGGCCACGCCTGCCTTCGGTGCGACGTCGGTGAACGTCCCGTTTCCCTCGTTGCGATAAAGGGCGTTGTCACCAAAGTAGGCTACGAAAATGTCCTCGTCGCCGTCGTTGTCGTAATCGCCAATACAGACGCTTTGCCCCCATCCGGTTTTGCTGACACCGGCTTGGGCGCTTTTATCCTCAAACGTCCCGTCGCCCTTGTTCCGGTAAAGGCGGTTGGTCGGGGTGTCAGTCGTGGGGGGTCCATCCAACCGGGTTCCATTCACCTGGAAAATGTCGAGCCAGCCATCGCCATCGTAATCGACAAAGGCGATACCGCAGCCGGTCGTCTCGAGTAAATAGCGGTTTCGCCGCTCGTCTCCAAAAGTCGTTTTGTGATTGATCCCAGCCTGTTTTGCCACTTCCACGAACCGGATTCCCATGCTCGGAAGCGGGGTACTGGCGAGGAACAACGCGAATAGGACAAGCCAAGGCATAACTCAAGAAGTAGGATGAAGGCCAATGCGAAGCGGTTTCACGGGATTGCTGACTGCTGACAGCTGACGGCTGACGCTGACAACTGCAAAAACTAAGACGCATTCTGTTTTTGTCAGCTGTCAGCCGTGAGCCGTCAGCTGTCAGCCTATCTTTTCCGATTCCTGCTATGGCGTGGGATTTTGGTCCCACTTCAGATTATGCCGCTTCAGATCTTCGAGGTAGCGGATCAGCTCGGGTTCCGAGAAGAGATTCTGCTCGATAAAGTATCGGCCCAGCTGCTTCTGGCTCTTCTCCTGGTGACGCAGGAGCATGTTGAGCTGAAAGGAATTGACGAGGCCCCGTCTGATCAGGATGTCACCAAGGCGCTCGCCCCGCTTCCGCTCCGCCAGGAGGGAAAAAACCTCGGCCTCTGACAGCCAGCCCCAGCGACGCGCGATTTCTCCCAGCGCTTCCCGCTGCTGTCGCTGCCAGACGAGCGCGGAAATAAGTGCCTTCCAGTTCACGACTCCCGAGAAGTACAGGTATTCACCGGTTCGTAACGGCCAGCGTGGGACTTTGTTAGGTTCGTAAATCCGACCATTCCCATGCTTGGTTCCCGGCGGCGTCCAGACTGGCTCCCGGGCGGCCCTTTTCGTAGGTCGCACGGCGAATCCGGCAAAAATCCCATGATTGCGGTTGGCGCCTGAGCGGAGGGCCAGGTGGCGGGTCAGCTTCTGATACGCCTCGTTTGCCTCTCTGAACTGCGTTGCCTGGAGCGCCTGAATCGCTTTCGCCTGGTCGGCAAAACGATCCGGATGCGTCGCTAAAGCCTTCTTCCGGTAGGCCTGTTTGAGGTGAGAATTATCGAGATTGAGCAGGAACTGCTGGTCGATGATCTGATCCTGACCGAACAATATCTGGCAGGCTCGCTGCAGGTCATCGAAATGATACATCTGTAACATTTTTACTTGATGTTACCCAATAAGGCAACTGACCTATTGACTAAGTGACTATTGACCAATTGGTGCAACGCGGTCGTTTCATGCTACTCGGAGGGTCTGTCACTGTCACCAAAGAACAGTCATTTGGCGTCAGGGGTCAGTGATCGGTGGTCAGTGTACGCGCCCTCGCGCAGCCGCGATATAATTGAGGAACATGCTTGATTTCAAGGCTTTTAATATCCTCCATCCGGACGGGACTGTGGATAAGGCCCATTCCGATTCTTCGCTGACCCCGGACCAGCTCTTATTTCTTTATCGCCTCATGCTTTTGAACCGGCGCCTGGACGAACGCATGATCATGCTGCAGCGCCAGGGCAGGATCGGGTTTTACATCGGGTCCGCCGGTGAGGAAGCGGCGATCATGGGAAGCGCCTTCGCGCTCGACGAGAAGGACTGGATTGTCCCGTGTTATCGGGAGCTGGGCGCAGCGCTGGTCCGCGGTTATCCCCTGTTCGAACTGGTCTGCCAGTTCTTCGGCAACGCGGAAGACATCAACAAAGGCCGCCAGATGCCGAATCATTACGGGAAACGAGCCATCCGCTTCGCTTCGATATCCAGCCCTGTCGGAACTCAGATTCCCCAGGCGACCGGCATCTCGCTCGCCATCAAGATTCGAGGCGGGTCGGAAGCGGTGCTGGTCTATTTCGGGGACGGAGCGACTTCCCAGGGCGATTTCCACGTGGGGATGAATTTTGCGGGTGTCTACAAAACCCCGACTATCTTCTTTTGCAGGAACAACCAGTGGGCGATTTCTACGCCGGCTCGTTGTCAGACCGCGGTCGACAACATCGCCGTCAAGGCACAGGCCTATGGAGTAGAAGGGGTCCAGGTAGACGGGAACGACCTGTTGGCCGTCCACGCGGTGACGGCGAAGGCGCTGGAGAAGGCGCGGCGCGGCGACGGACCGACCCTCATTGAAGCCGTCACCTATCGGCTCGGCGGTCATTCCACCTCTGATGACCCGAAGGCGTATCGTGACGAAGAGCTGGTCGAACAGTGGCGCCGGCGTGATCCGCTGGTCCGCCTGCGCTCTTACCTCACCAGTTCGGGCCATTGGAATGAGACCGAGGATGCCCGCCTGGAGGAGGAGATCAAGGTCCAGATCCAGGACAATTTGAAAAGGGCCGAACGTGTGCCCCCTCCTGGCGTAGATTCGCTCTTTACCGATGTTTACGACAAGCTCCCCTGGAATTTGCGCGAGCAACAGGAGGAGCTGGAGGAAACCGAGAGGCTGACAGACTGACAGGGCGCGTGACCCGCTGGGAGCGCAGGCGTCTCCTGGGAGCGCAGGCGTCCCGCCTGCGCTCCCAGGAGACGCCTGCGCTCCCAGGAGACGCCTGCGCTCCCAGCGGCTGACGCCCGGTCAGCTGTCACTCGACGAAAGGGAACGCGAATGCCGGTTCTAAACATCATTCAGGCAGTCAATGATGCATTGAGGCTCGAAATGCAGCGCGACGACCGGGTCGTCGTGCTGGGCGAAGACGTGGGGAAGTTCGGAGGCGTCTTCCGCGCTACGGTTGGGCTGTTCGATGAGTTCGGCCCCAACCGGGTATTCGACACGCCGCTGGCGGAAGCCGGAATCGTGGCAACGGCAATTGGAATGGCGCTTTACGGACTTCGACCGGTACCCGAGATTCAGTTCGCGGACTTCATCTATCCCGCTTTCGATCAGATCGTGAACGAGGCTGCGAAGATGCGTTACCGCTCAGGCGGCCAGTTCACTTGCCCGATGGTCATCCGAACGCCCTTTGGCGGGGGTATAAAGGGAGGCCACTACCACTCCCAGAGCCCTGAGGCGTACTTCGTCCATACCGCAGGCCTGAAAGTCGTCGCGCCTTCGAATCCCTATGACGCCAAGGGCCTCCTGATATCCGCCATTCGCGACGAAAACCCGGTGATCTTTATGGAACCGAAGCGCGTGTACCGGGCCGCCCGAAACGAAGTGCCGGAAGGCGAATACCAGATCCCGCTCGGGGAGGCGAGGATTGTCAGCGAAGGGAGCGATCTGACGCTGGTGACCTACGGCGCAATGGTGCATACATCCATGGAAGCGGTCGCTAAGCTCAAGGATGAAGACAACGTCGCCTGCGAGCTGATTGACCTGCGCACACTTATGCCTTACGACATCCAGACGATTCTTGGATCGGTCCGCAAGACCGGCCGCGTCATGATTGTGCACGAAGCTCCGAGGACGTGCGGATTCGGGGCAGAGTTGTCGGCCGCAATCACCGAGCGAGCCTTGCTCTATCTCGAGGCGCCGGTGATGCGCGTGACTGGTTTCGACACTCCTTTCCCGTACGCTCTCGAAAACCACTATCTTCCGACGGTGGGTCGGATCGTAACGGCCGCGCGAAAGTTGCTCAACTTCTAGATGAAGTTACCGCGGGGTGGGACGGTAAATATGCTCTTTGAGTTCAAGCTGCCCGATATTGGCGAGGGAGTGGTCGAAGGCGAGATCGTGAAGTGGCTCGTAGGCGACGGAGAGAGCGTCCGCGAGGACCAGCCTTTGGTGGAAGTGATGACCGACAAGGCGACAGTTGAAATACCCTCGCCGGTCGCCGGAAAGGTGACTAAACGCCACGGCCAGGAAGGCGGGACGATCTCAGTCGGGGCTGTGCTGGTCGAAATCGAGACGGGAAACGGAACCCCCAAGCAGCAGGCCAAAAGCGTCGAACGCGAGATGGCCGTCCCTGTGCGTCGTGCGCAACACGCTATGGATGTTCTCGCCACCCCGGCGGTCCGGCGGCTGGCCCGCGAGCGCGGCATCGACCTGACCAAAGTGAAAGGCTCCGGACCGGCCGGGCGAATCACCCTCGAGGATCTCAGTCAGCACCAGCCGGAGGCCGAGAAACCCGAGGCTGCGGTGCAGACAAGCACTCCGGTTGAATCCGAGGAGACGTTGCCGTATCGCGGGCTGCGCCGAAAAATAGGCGAGCGGATGATAACGTCCAAGACGACGGCGCCGCATTATACCTACGTCGAGGAAGTCGACGTCAGCGAATTGAGCCGGGTGCGGAGCATTTACAATGAGATGAGCGGCGGCCGCCTGACTTACCTGCCTTTCATCATCAAAGCAGTCGTCGAGGGTTTGCGCAAGTATCCGCTACTGAATTCCTCACTTGACGAAGAGAATGGCGTTATCCGGGTCAAGCACTACTACAACATCGGGATAGCGACCGCCACCGAGGACGGACTGATCGTCCCGGTCATCAAAGAAGCCGACCAGAAGTCGGTGCTGGACCTTGCTAAAGAGATCGCCCGGCTTTCGGACGCCGCGAAGGCAGGCAAGATTAAGGTGGAGGAGCTCAAGGGCGGTACCTTCACGATTACGAGCCTGGGCTCGCTGGGCGGGCTCATGGCCACGCCCATCATCAACTACCCGGAGGTCGCCATCCTCGGGCTCCACAAGATCAGTCCCAGGCCGGTCGTCAAGGACAATCAGATAGTGGTGCGGGAGATGATGAATCTCAGTATTTCCCTGGACCATCGCGTAGTCGACGGGGCGATCGCCGCGCAGTTTGTTGCCCACGTGCGGATGTACCTGGAAAACCCGGGGTTATTGGCACTGGGCTCGCTGTAACCGCGGATTAGCGCGGATGTCAACGCGGATCTACGCGGATGAAATCCGAAGCTTTTATCCGCGTAGATCCGCGTTGACATCCGCGCTAATCCGCGGTTACCCCAAATCCCCCAACTCGTACTGCAGGATTGAGAGCACCGTAATCGGGCAGGTTTCCGTGCGCAGGACGCGCTTTCCCAGCTGCACTGCTGTGACCCCGTGAGCGGCGAACAACTGGCGGTCCCGTTCATCCCACCCCCCCTCGGGTCCTACCAGGAAATAGCAGGATCGGGCAGTTCGCTTTTCTTCGAGCAGTGAGCGCAACCGCGTTCCTTCCGCCTCATCGAGGACGAATCGCAATTCTGCCGACCAATTCTGCAGGAAAGCCTCGAGAGGCACCGGCATATGGAGTGTCGGGAGCACCTGTCGGCCGGATTGCTTGAAGGCTTCTGCCACGATTTTCTGCCAGCGCTGCATCTTGTGAGACAGCCCTCCCTCGTCCAACCGGACCTCGGTTCGCCAGCTGATGACCGGAACAATCTGATCGATCCCCAGCTCCACGGCTTTCTGGATGACCCATTCGAACCTGTCTTTCTTGATCAGGCTCTGGGCGAGGCAGATGGAAAACGCCGATTCGGTCTGACTTTCGACCTTTTCAACGATGTCACCCTGCCATCCTTCGGGTCCCCTTACCAGCCGGCAGCGAAAAATCGATCCTTTCCCGTCATGCGCCAGGAAGGTATCTCCCGGACGAACGCGCAGTACACGAACCAGATGGTGCGATTCGTCCTCTGAAAGGAGCACGCGGTCTTCTTCGATCTGCAGAGCAATGACTCGGTGCACGGGCTTTAGGATAACCGATTGACGGGCGTTAGTCGCAAGCAGACCCAGCCGTTCGCTTCCCAGCGCTGCGCCGGCTGAAGGCCATGCGTAGCAAAGAGGTCGACCAGGACCGGCGCCTGATCTGTGGTAAAGCCGGAGATGATGAGGCTGTGGGTGGCAAGCGGGGCAATCTCCGCCGCCGCAATTTGAAAAATCCCGAAGGCGAGATTCGCGAGCACCAGGTCAAAGCGCGTATTGACGGCGGCGGCTGTCGCTGCCGCCAGACGAACGCGGCCGGCCCGATTTTTGAGCAGATTTTCACGGGCCATCTCAATCGCCTGCCAGTCGTTATCGACGGCCAGGATCGCGGCGTCGGGGTTTAGTCGCCGCGCCGCCAATGCGAGAATGCCCGACCCGGTTCCGACGTCGGCAATCGAACCGGCGTCGGCAGCGAGCTGTTCAAGGGCGAGCAGGCACAACTGAGTGGATTCATGAGTCCCGGTCCCGAATGCGTGGCCAGGGTCGATGACGAGGTTCACCGGGTAGTCCGCCGAACCGGCCTCCCACGAAGGGTGAATGTAAAACGTGCGGCCAACCGGAAATCTGTGGAAGTTCTTCTTGTAGTTTTCAACCCAGTCGTCGGGATTGGACGTCACTCGCACTAAACAGGCATTTGAGAAGTACCGCTTGAGCTCCTCTTCGGAGAAAGATGGGGGAAAGAAAGCCTTGATTGCCACGCCGTCAGGCGCTTGGATTTCCTCGAGTCCGGTCGTGCCTAATTCCCAGAGCAAGCTGACGTACTTTTCGACCTCATCGGGCCGAACTTTGACTTCCAGGCAGAGCCATTCGTGATTTGATTCAGGCAAGATGAACTTAGCGTCTTAATGAGTCGGACCGCGGATAACACGGATATCGCGCGGATAGCGCGGATCGGATCCGCGCTATCCGCGCGATATCCGTGTTATCCGCGGTTACCCGAAGATGTCCTTCACTTTTCCGAACAGGCCGCCGGACTCTTCCTCGTTCTCCCCGTCGGATGCATCCGCAAACTGCTTCAAGAGCTCTTTCTGCTGTTTATTCAGTCTTGTCGGGGTAACGACGGTGATGGCGACCAACTGATCTCCCTGTCCTCGGCCACCGAGGCTGACCACCCCGCGGCCCTTCAGGCGAAAGACAGTCCCTGTTTGGGTCCCTTCCGGGATTTTCAGTTTTTCCTTTCCCTGCAGAGTGGGAATGCTGATTTCGCCGCCAAGGGCAGCCTGGGGAAAGCTGACCGGAAGCTCGCAGTAAATGTCGTTGCCCTGGCGCTTGAAGAACAGATGTTCCTCAACTTCAATGACGACGTACAAATCACCGGGCGGGCCCCCGTTCGCGCCCGATTCGCCTTCGCCGGCGACTCTCAGCCGGGAGCCGTCATCGACCCCGGCAGGAATCTTCAACTCGAGGACCTTTTCCTTAGGCAGGCGACCGGCGCCCTTGCATTCGGTGCAGCGGCTCTTGATGATCTGACCGGTTCCCTGGCACTGAGGACAAGTACGGCTGATCGTAAAGAACCCTTGCTGGTATCGGATCTGTCCCTGTCCGCCGCAGGTGTTGCACGTAATGCGCCCCTGTCCGGGTTTGGCGCCGGTGCCGCCGCAAACGGAACAGGTCTCCTGACGTGGGATTTTGATCTTCGTCTTGACGCCGAATACGGCCTCATCGAAGCTGATACGCAGGTCATAGCGCAAGTCCGAGCCGCGTTGCGCCTGATTGGGACGGCGCCTCCTCGATCCTCCGAAAACATCGCCAAAGCCGAAGAAATCGCCCAGGATGTCGCTGAAATCCGCGAAGATATCCGGATCGAACCCACCGAAACCGCCGCCGCCCGCACTCACTCCTGCATGGCCGAAACGATCGTACTGTCCGCGCTTATTCGGGTCGCTGAGGACACTGTAAGCTTCTGCCGCCTCCTTGAAATTCTCTTCGGCCTGCTTGTCCCCCGGGTTCTTGTCCGGATGGTGCTTGAGTGCCAGTTTCCGGTAAGCACTCTTTATCTCTTGGGCGTTCGCCTCGCGCGTGACGCCCAGAACCTCATAATAGTCTCTCTTGGCCAAGACCTAATTACTCCTCCTGCCAGCTTCGCCGAATTGCGGATTGGAGACGGCGGAGTCGACCAAGCGTCATCCTCGCACCGATCCCTGGCTAATCATAAGATCGCCCTGACGACTTTTCAACTAATCGGAGTCCACCGGGGTGGGAACGGCGACCTTCACCTGAGCAGGACGCAACAATCGGTCGCTGATGGTGTAACCTTTCCGGTACTCTTCGAGGACTCGCCCTTCCTCGTGCTCATCGGTTGCTTCGGTGATCACGGCTTCGTGGACACTCGGGTCGAACTTTTCGCCTAGTGCCGGCAGCTCCTTCACGCCGAATTTCTCGAGCACACTCCGCATGTTTCGAAGCAGCAGCTCGTAGCCCTGCCGGTAGCCGGCCAACTTCGGATCGCGAGTGTCAGCGCTCAGTGCGCCGAGCCCTTTCTCCGCGGCATCGAGCACGGGGAGAAGTTCTTTTGACATCTCCGTCAGGGCTGCGACTCGTGCTTCGTCTCGCTCCCGGAGAGTCCGCTTCCGGTAGTTGTCGAACTCGGCCTGTTTGCGCAGCAGGAGGTCATAGTATTCATCCCGCTCCTTGCGGACACTCTCCAGAGTCCGCAATAGGAAATCCGGGGTCTGCTCCTCCGCGGCCCCATTGTCGTCGGCACCCTTCGGTTCATTTTCGTCCGACGGCTCTTCATTTTTGAGTGCGTTTTCTTCTTCCGGTTTTTGTCTTTCCTTCATTTAGGCACGCTCTCCAGGTTCAGAAACGGTACCCACGAATTACACGAATTACACGAACTGGCGGATCAGTTCAGGTTGTTCGAGGAATTCGTGGAATTCGTGGATAGCGTTTCTGAACTTTTGACCTTAATTGCGGCTTAGAATCTTGCCGAACAGCTTCGCTACATAGTCTACCAGACTGATGGCCTTCTCGTATTCCATGCGCGACGGTCCGATGATGCCCAGGCTTCCCGAAAGCCCCTGGCTGTAGACATAAGGGGAGGCGATTAACGCCCAATCCTGCATGCCCGGGAGATGCTTTTCCAACCCGATCGTCACAACCGGGCCGTTCGAATTGCTTTTCAGGCATTCCGAAAGAATCTTCACCAATCGGCTCTTTTCTTCAAAAGTCCGGAACAAAGCAATCATCCGGTTGACATCGGCCAGTTCGGGCTTCTTCATGATCCGCACTGTGCCCTGCAGGTAGACTTCGGCGGCGGCCGCATCGCCTTCACTCTGCATGAGCGACGCCGAACCGAGTACGACGACGCTCCGCAGCAGGCGATCGTAGAGGGCCTTCTCTTCGGTCATGAGCTTGAGCAGCTCGTCGCGGATCTCCAGCAGCGTTTTGCCCTCGAAGTCCTCGACCAGGTAGCGACCGGCTTGGTGGAGCTCCGACTGCCCAAAATCTTCGTCCAGCTCTATAAGCCGGTGCTGGACGAGTCCTCCGCCCGTGACCAAAATGACCAGGATCCGCCGCTCGGCAATGCGCACGAATTCGATGTGCTTCATCACCGCCAGGGTGACCGGTGGCGCCATCACAAATCCGATGTTGTCAGAAACAGCGGACAGGATTTGAGAGGCCTTGTCCATGAGCTTGTCCGGATCGGTTTCGTTTTCCAGGCTCGCTCGGATCTTGTCGACTTCGCGATCGGTAAGCTCCTTGGTCTGCAGCAGGCTGTCGACGTAGAATCGATAGCCTTTCTCGGTGGGAATGCGGCCTGCAGACGTGTGGGGCTGCGCCACAAAACCCATATCCTCCAGATCGGCGACGACATTGCGAATGGTCGCCGGACTCAAGCTCTCGCCCGCAAGCCTGGCAAGCCGACGGGAGCCGACGGGCCGCCCCGTCCGAACGTGCTCGCGAATCAGCTCGCGCAGAACGTCTCGGCTACGGTCGCTAAGCTCGGTGGGACGTTTCTGTTTGGGCATGGCCTAAGAAGCAAAATTGCCAATCAAGTATATAGCAGAGTTAAGATTTCAGGCAACGAAACAGCCTGCGGCCAACGGCTGAAGCCAACGGATAACACGGATAACACGGATCAGGCCGGTGCGGCGGCCTGATCCGTGTTATCCGTGGTATCCGTTGGCTTCAGCCGTTACCCCGCAAACATCTCCTCAAACCCCGCTTTCAGCGCCGCTGCCAGCTCCTCAAATCCCACTTGGCGCCCGGCTGCCTCACAGACGCAGATGGTTGACGCGGCGATTAGTTGCTCTGAAACGCCGAGAGCTCCTGCCATGAGCAGAACATTCAATTCGAGAGGAATCGAACCGTGCTGAAGAAAGCTGCGTTTGAGCCGTCGTTGAGCGCTCCCGGCGATCTTTCTTCCCTGTACCAGGAGCTCGTGCCGGGAGGCAGAGGCAAAGCACGGATGCTTGATGTCGACCCTGGCTGACGATCCGACTTCCCTTCCTCCGGCTGCAAGGTCACTGCAAATTCCGAGCTGGCTCAGGCCGTTTTGGAGCGCTCGTGCAATGGTGAGGTAAGTCTGATCGAGACTGTGCAGGGGGAAGAAGCGGTCGTCGTTGGAAACGACCGCGTAGGTCAGCTCTCGGTCGTGCAAGACGGCTCTGCCCCCAGTCGGCCTTCTCACTACCGGGACGTTGTTCGCCTCACAATAAGTCAGATCCGCAGCGCGTACCGGCTCCTGATAATGACCGATAGAGAGCGTCGGCACATCCCACCGATAGAAGCGGAGGAAGGTTAGTGCCTCCGCTTCTTGTTCCGCCTGGTCCAGCAATGTCCGGTCGATCTCCATATTGACCGACCCGGATTGAGGAAGATCAACACGAAAATCCCACGGCAACTTCACAGCAATTGATCCAGGTCCGCATACGGCCGCTGTTGCGATTCGGCGACGGGTGCGCAAGTGACGTAACCATCGAAGGTGTTCACCCCATCCTTGAGCAGCCGGTTCTCCTTGATCGCCCCTTTGAGTCCCAGCCGGGCGATCTTTTTGACGTACGGGAAAGTCGCATTGGTGAGGGCGATGGTCGAAGTCCGGGGCATCGCGCCAGGCATATTTGTGACGCAGTAATGGAGGACTCCCTCTTCCATGTACACCGGATCGCTATGCGAGGTCGGATGCGTCGTCTCCACGCAACCACCCTGGTCGACCGCCACGTCGACGATTACGGCGCCCGGGTACATCGCGGCGACCATCTTCCGGGTAACGAGCTTCGGCGCGTTGGCCCCCGGGATCAGGACGGCTCCAATAACGAGCTCCGCGCTGGCGACGGTCTCAGCGATGGTGTAAGCATTGGACAGCACCGTTTCGATTTTCCCGAAAAACAGGTCGTCTAGATGGCGAAGACGATCCAGGTCGATGTCCAGGATGCGAACGTGGGCCCCCAGTCCCATCGCCATTTTCGCCGCATTGAGCCCGACGGTTCCCGCACCGACAATTGCCACGGTGGCTGGTCTGGCGCCCGGAACCCCCCCGAGCAGGACGCCCCTGCCGCCGCGCGGTTTTTGCAGGTAGTACGAGCCCACGATCACGGACATCCTGCCTGCGATCTCGCTCATCGGCGTGAGTAGTGGCAAAGTGCCATGCGGGTCAGGGATCGTTTCGTAGGCCACTCCTACGACGTTCTTGTCTAGAAGAAGCTGGGTCAAGTCGGGAAGCGGTGCCAGGTGCAAATAGCTGAAGACAATTTGACCGGCTTTCAGTCGAGGATACTCTTCGGCCACCGGCTCCTTGACCTTCACGATCAGTTCGCTGCGGTCGAAGACCTCGTCGGCCGTCTCGACAAGCGTGCCGCCCGCGCCGCTATACTCCGAGTCCTTGAATCCCGATCCCTCACCAGCCTTTTTCTGGATCCAAACCTTGTGTCCCTCCTCCACCAGGGCATGCACTCCCGCTGGAACCATACCAACGCGGTACTCGTTGTCCTTCACCTCTTTTGGCAGTCCGATATTCACAGTCACGCTCCCTTGAAGAATTGACGACAAGATTGTCGATTGACAGTCGGTGAGCGGTCAAGCCCCGAAAGCGGGTTGCAGGTTGCAGGTTACAGGTTACAGGTTACCAGGTTGCAGGTTGTGAGTCGCAGGTGAGGGTTTCACGGAAGTAGCAGGCTGCGAGCGGCGGGGCTGGCATCCAATCTCAAACCTTCAACCTGTAACCGTGCAACCTGCAACCTGTAACCTGCAACCTGCAACTCGCTTTTTAGTCTATCTGGGCTCTTTGGAGGCGGCCGCTGTAGTCGACGTAGACCGACTTCCATTCCGAGAAGACTTCGAGGGTGGCTTCCGCCGCTTCCCGATGGCCGTTGCCGGTGTCTTTCGTTCCTCCGAAAGGCAGGTGAATCTCAGCGCCGATAGTGGGGGAATTCACGTAGAAGATGCCCGTGTTCATCTCGCGCATCGCTACGAACGCCCGATTGACGTCCTGCGTGTAAATGGAAGACGACAGCCCGTAGCGCACTCCGTTCCCGATCTCCATGGCTTCTTCGAAAGAATTGCACGAAATGACTGACACGACCGGGCCGAAGATTTCTTCCTGTGCAATCCGCATCTGGGGGGTGACGTCGGCAAAGATCGTGGGAGCGATGAAATGTCCTTTGCTGTAAGGACCGTCCTCCAGCGCTTTGCCGCCGCAGACTAATCGGGCGCCCTCCTTTTTTCCGGTCTCGATCCAGTTCAAGATCGATTCTTTTTGTTTGCGGTTGACGATCGGTCCCATTTGAGTCTGCTCAGCGAGGCCGTTTCCCACCTGGAGCGATCGGGCTCTCTCAGCGAAGCGTTCAAGGAACTCCTGGTAGACTCCTTTGTGGACGACCAGGCGGCTGGACGCCGTGCAACGCTGGCCGCTGGTCCCGAATCCGCCCCACAGAGCACCGTCCACCGCCAGCTCCAGCTTGGCGTCATCCATGATCATGATGACGTTTTTGCCGCCCATCTCCAGGTTGTGTTTCTTAAAGGCAGCAGAGCAGCTGGCCGCAACACTCCGGCCCGTCTCCGTCGATCCCGTGAAGGACACTGCACGGACGTCGGGATGCTCCACCAGTGGGTTCCCGACCTTCGACCCTTTCCCCGTGACGAGGTTGAGGACGCCGGCCGGCAGCCCTGCTTCCTGTAGAACCTCCACAAAGTGAAGGGCGGTAAGCGGCGTGTCGCTGGCCGGCTTCAGGACGCAGGTATTCCCGCAGATCAAAGCGGGAAAGATCTTCCAGCTCGGGATCGCGATCGGGAAGTTCCAGGGGGTGATGATGCCGCATACTCCGACCGGCATGCGGACACCCATGTTGAACTTGTTTCGCAGCTCTGACGGTGTCGTGTAGCCGCGGAGACGCCGCCCCTCTCCCGCCATCCAGTAGGCCATGTCGATCGCCTCCTGGACATCGCCACGCGTCTCAAGGAGGATTTTTCCCATCTCCCGCGTCATATCGCACGCAATCGCTTCTTTTCGATCCCGCAGGATCTCGCCCGCGCGGTACAGGATTTCACCTCGCTTGGGCGCGGGGACCAGCCGCCACGATTCGAAAGCCTCCCGAGCGGCAGCGACGGCGCGGTTAACGTCCTCTACGGACGAGTCCTGGAACAGGCCGACTAACTCGGACTCGTCGGCCGGATTGCGATTTTCGTAGGTCTGCCCAGTCGCGGACCGGACCCATTCGCCTGCGATGAAGTTATTGAAGATTGATGGGTTTGCCATGCCCCCATTCTATGGAAACAGGAGCTGGAAGTCAGGCGGGGAGATTCGATGAACCGGAATGAAGCCACCGGGATAACACGAATCGCACGAATGATCGGTGCGATTCGTGTTATCCGTTGGCCTTGCTCTTACGGCTTCACGAAAGAAGTGTAGGAAATGCTTCTTTGTCGCGCCTGCCGCTCGTCGGCCGCCACGCTGATGACCCGGAGGATGACGCCTTTACCCGACGGCATGCTGCGGATCCTGTCGTAGAACTCCTGACTGCGGCTCACCGACGTGCCGTTCACATGAGTAATCACCTGATTGGGCTCCAGTCCGGCTTCGTCGGCCAGACTTCCGGGGGCGACCGAAATGATGCGGACGCCACGCGAGTCTTCCAAGCCGAGCTTCGAGGCATCCGATTGGGAAAGGGTCTCGAATTCCAGACCGATCTCCTTCGGCTTCTCTTTCTCTTCCTGTTCGTCGAAAGACAGGCTGTCTTCGCCGTTCCCACGCCGGTCCCGTTCCTCGAGGGTCCGCTCAGCCAGCGTCACATTCAGGCGCTTCACTTCGCCCTTACGGACCACCAGCACTGGAACGGTCTGCCCTGGAGGGGTGTTGGCCACGGCGGACCGCAGATCGTAGATGGTCTCGATCTCTCGGCCTCCGAATTTTACGATCACGTCTTCAGGCCGAATTCCCGCTTTGTACGCCGGTCCTGTTTCGGCCGGATCGCCCTTTTCGTCGATCAACTGGGTGACCAGAACTCCGTCGCTGTCCTTCACCCCTTGGGGGTCGGTCCCTGCAACCCCGAAATACTGAGCCAGCTCGTCGGTCATGTCGTAGACGTTCATGCTGACGCCGAGCCAGCCACGCTCGATCTTGCCTTTGCTGACGAGCTGATTGTACGAATTGACGAACACGCCCGAGGGAATCGCGAAACCAACGCCCTCGGAGCCGCCGCTCTTGGTAGAGATAAAGGTATTTATGCCGACAATTTCTCCGCGAGTATTGACCAGCGCACCGCCGCTGTTTCCGGGATTAATGGCCGCATCCGTTTGGATGTAATCGCCGAACCCCCCGGGTGTGAACGGAATTATGCCGCGGCCGGAGCCGCTCGAAAAGCCGATTCGACCGGTTGCCGAAACGATGCCTGCCGTTACTGTCTGCTCCAGTCCGAACGGGCTCCCTATCGCCACTACCCAGTCTCCGACTTTAAGATTGCCGGTATCGCCGACTTTGGCGAAAGGCAGCGCCTTGGCAACATCGATTTTCAGGACGGCCAGGTCGTTTTCGCGATCCTCACCGACAACGCGGGCAATATAGCTGTCTCCGCTCGACAGTTTGACGTTGATCTTGTCCGCGGCCGACACCACGTGGTCGTTGGTCAAGATGTAGCCCTTGCTGTCGACGATAACGCCCGAACCCAGACTGCTGACCCGTCGTTCTCCGGGCGGGGTTGGGCCGAAGAACCGATCAAAGAAGTCCTCGCCAAAAAAATCCTGGAAAGGTTCCGGATCCGGCTGCGTGCGGCGGCCTGAGCTGCGCTGCTTGATGACAGCGGTCGTCGAGATGTTCACTACCGTGGGACCAACCGTCTGCGCCACGCGGGCAAAACCTTCGACCAAATTCACATTCTGATCAAGGACCTGCGGATTCCCAGCGCCCTGGATCTTTAGTTCCGCTACCTGTTCTTTCTGCCCGGCACTGAAGACACCGTCAGAAACAACCGTCCCAATAGCGATACCGAGCCCGAGCGCAAGCAACAGGGCGGCGAAAGTCAATCCTTTGTTGGATCGCAGAAACTGCGTGAGAGCTGACATTTATTCCTCCAAGAAGACTCTCTATCTTACCTTACTTCTTCGTCTTGCGGTTCCAGAGGTTCAAAGTTCAGAGGGTTTTGCTGGCGGGTCTAATCCCGGTACCGCCTGTTTATCCTCGGTTCCAGCTCATTTCATTAACTCGTTCTGACAATGACTTATACGCTGCGAATCGCGGCCGGTTCCGTATTTCGATCTTAACACAGAAGCTTCCCCAAAAAGGACGCCCAGGACCACCAGTCCGCCGCCCACCCACTCCCGCAACAACAGCTTATCACCGTAGAAAACGACCGAGGCAGCTGCGGCAAAAACCGGCTCCAGAGCAAAAATCAGGGCGGCGCGAGATGGGGATACGTGCTGTTGTGCCCGGATTTGCACCGAAAAGGCAAAGGCCGAGCAGAAGACGGCCAGAAAAAGAAGAGCGAGATAAAAGGACCCGGGAAAGTCGAAACGCGGCCCGTCTGCCAACAGCGCAAGCGGCAGGCTCAACAGCGAAGCGCCCACCAGTTGCACGAACGCGAGCAGTCCCGGGTCGGCTCTCCTCACGTAACGGCCGACAAGCAGAATGTGAAAGGCGAAGACGACCGCGCATGCAAAAGTCAGCAAGTCTCCCCGGTTCACCTCCAGCGGACGATCCGGCTTGACCAGAAGAAAGAGACCGACCAGCGCCGTGAGCACACCAACAGCGACCTCCACGGAGATGCGACTGCCGAAGAACAGTCGGCCGACGATGGGAACGAGAACTACACTAATTCCGGTGATGAAAGCGGACTTCGCAGGACTCGTATACGAAAGGCCGACCGTTTGAAAGACAAAGCCGACATACAGGACGGCCGAGAGCACCAGGCCGTAGACGAGACTCTCGCGGTTGGACTTGCGCCACACTCCACGGAAAAAGAAAACGGCGGCCAAAGTAGCGACAGCAAACCTCAGAAACAGAAACCAGTAAGGAGGGGCAACCTCGAGTGCGCCTTTCACCACAACGAACGACAGCCCCCAGAGGGAGGTGATGAAAATCAGCCAGAGTGAGGCGCTTCTGTCGGGGCGCATAAAAGTGAAAAAAAATAAAAGAGCCGGAGTGTGAGGCGGAACTACAAACAAGCCCGCTCACGATTCCGGCGGTAATCCGGGAGTTTGAACCAGTTTTGAATGCCGCCGGCTGTAAAAAACGTAAATCGAAAGGCCGATCGCCAGCCAGACGACGAACCGGACCCAGGTCGTCCACGGCAACGATATCATGAGATAGCCGCAGGTCAGCATGCCCAGAATCGGGACAACCGGCACGAAGGGAGTGCGGAACGGCCGACGCAGGTGAGGGTCCCGCCTCCTCAGGATTATGACCCCACCGCTGACGAGCACAAACGCGAATAGCGTCCCGATACTACTCAGGTTGGCGGCCTCGCCAATATCCATGAAGGCAGCAAAAAAAGCGACAAAACAACCGCTGAGGATCGTGGTGACGTGAGGTGTACGAAACCGCGGATGGACCCGCGCAAAGACCGGCGGGAGCAGTCCATCGCGGGACATCGAGAAGAAGATACGCGGCTGGCCCATCTGAAACACGAGCAGGACTGCAGTGGTGGCGACGACGGCCCCGAAAGCAACTATTCCGGCCGCCCAATCCATCTTGAGGTAGCTGAAGGCCAGCGAGAGCGGCTCGCTGACATTCAGCTGGTTCCAGGGGATGATCCCGGTCAGCACGGCAGCCACGGCAACGTAGAGGATTGTGCAGACCGCCAGCGAAGCAATCATCGCAATGGGCAGATCCCGCTGGGGATTCTTGGTTTCTTCTGCTGCCGTGGAAATGGCGTCGAACCCGATGTAGGCAAAGAAGATAATGGCGGCCGTCGTCATGATCGCACCCCAGCCGTTGGGCGCAAATGGCACCCAATTCGTCGGCTTGACGTAAAACGCCCCGACCACGATGAAGAAGATCACAACAATCAGCTTGATGATGACCATCAGCGTGTTGAAGTTCGAGCTCTCCTTGATCCCGCGGACGAGCACGGCGGTAATCAGAAAGACAATAAACACGGCGGGGAGATTGATGATAATCGGCAGCCCGAAGAGATGCGGGGCCGAGGACAGCATATCGCTCGTAATCTGCGGATTCGTGTAGGTGGTGGCGAGCCACCAGGGGATGGTGATCCCGAAACCCTTAAGCAGCTGCACCATGTAGCCGGACCAGGAGACGGCTACCGCAATGTTCCCGACTGCATACTCGAGTATCAGGTCCCAGCCGATGATCCAGGCGATCAGCTCGCCCAGGGTGAAGTAACTGTAGGTGTAGGCGCTGCCTGCGATCGGCACTACCGAGGCGAACTCGGCGTAGGAGAGCGCGCAAAGCGCACAGGCAATGGCGGTCAGGACAAAGGCCAGCATGATTGCCGGTCCCGACCCCAGCCGGTCTCCGCTTCCGGCCGCAGCCGTACCCACCAGCGCGAAGATCCCGGCGCCGATGATGGCGCCGATGCCCAACAGCGTCAGCTCCGGCCAGCCAAGCACCCGCTTCAGCTGCGTGTCCGCCTGCTCGGCGGTTCGCATAATCTCGCGGAGATTTTTCGTCCTGAACAGATTCGAAGCCAAATCTTGCCTCCCCCCGAACGCTCAGGCCAACGAATAACACGGATCGCACGAATCTGATTCGTGCGATCCGTGTTATTCGTTGGCTCAAACCTAGACCAACTTCAATTTCGCATACCTCTGCAGCAGTTTTTTTATGCCGATCCCCGGAAACTGCACCGTAATCTTCAGATCCTCTCCGGACTCCTGGACGTCAAGCACCCGGCCGCGTCCGAAATCATTGTGTTGGACCAGGGCGCCTTTGACAAAGCCACCCGGGGCGGCTTTCTTCTTCTCCAGAAAGTGCCTTACGCTGTCCGGCGTATTGTATGTCTTCGAAGGAGCGATGCCTGACCCGGCGCGTGCAGGTTGGAAGCTGCGCGCCGAGAGATCGCGCAAGAGATGCTGCGGCAATTCAGCCAGGAAACGGCTCGGCTTGCTGTTTTCGTACACGTCGCCCCGATTGAAGCGTTTGCGTTTCGAAAAGGTCAGGTAGATTTTCTTCTGAGCCCGGGTCAGCCCCACATAGCAGAGCCGGCGCTCTTCTTCCAGATCGTCCGCTTCGACACTAAGGCTGTGCGGCAGCAATCCCTCCTCGCAACCGATGATGAAAACCACCGGAAATTCGAGTCCCTTGGCATTGTGCAGGGTCATAAGAAGGACGGACGCGTTCTGGTCATACTCGTCGGTATCCGAATAGAGGGCCGCGTTGTCGAGGAAATCGGTCATCCCCAAGCCCTGCTGGACGTGCTCGGCCGCAGCCGTCACCAGTTCCTCCAGGTTGAGCAGGCGCTCGTTGGCTTCCTCGGTCTCCTGCTTCTCGAGCGCCTGTATGTATCCGCTGGCTTGGAGGACACCCCTCAAGGCCTGGTCCAGGGGGGATTCCAGGACGGGAGCAGAAACTTCGATCAGGGAGACAAACTTCTCGAGGGCCAGGTGGGCCCGGCCGGGCAACGCCTGAGAAGTCAGGGCTTCCTTGATCGTCTGCCACAGCGAATGGTGCTTTTGCCTGGCCTCTTCCCACAAGCGGTCGAGTGTCGTTTTCCCGATCCCCCGCGCCGGCTCGTTAATGATGCGCGCCAGCGAGATGTCGTCATTGGGATTTCGGACGGCGCGCAGGTAAGCCAGCGCGTCCTTCACTTCCTTGCGGCTGTAGAAGCTCACTCCGCCGAGCAGCCGGTACGCGATCTGGAGCCGTCGGAGGGCGTCTTCAAGCTGCCTGGAGAGGAAATTAGTGCGATAGAGAACCGCGATCCGGTCTTTTGAATCCTTCTGAAACTGGTATATCGAACGTGAAACAAAGTCCGCTTCTGCCTCGGGGCTTTCGGCCGGAAAGACGTCAATTGACTCGCCCTTCCCGCCGGCAGTCCAGAGCTTCTTTCCTTTCCGCTTCAGGTTGTGGGAAACGAGGCCGGTGGCGGCGTCGAGAATCGTCTGCGTCGAGCGATAATTCTGTTCAAGTTTAACGACAACAGCGCCCGGGAAGTCCCGCTCGAACCGGAGAATGTTGTTGATATCCGCCCCGCGGAACCGGTAGATCGACTGGTCCTCGTCCCCGACCGCACTGATGTTCCCGTGGACCGAAGCCAGGTGCTTCACCAGTTCGAACTGGGGCAGGTTGGTATCCTGGTATTCGTCGATGAGGAGATACTTGTAGGTGGAGGCGTAGCGCTCCCGGACTTTGTCGTGCTCCGACAGGAGCTGAACGGTCAGGAGGATCAAGTCGTCGAAGTCCATCCCGTTCGCTTCTTTCAACCGTCGTTGATAAACCTTGAAGGCGCTCGAGATGATCGGGGCGTCAGGATCGGCCGACCCCTCAAGGTAACTCTCCGGACTGCATCCCTGGTTTTTTGCCCGGCTGATCACCGCCCGGGTCCGCTTGATCGGGACCAGATTGTCCTGCAGCTTCAACTCGTCATAGACCTGCTTGAGCAGTGACTTCTGGTCGTCCTCGTCGCAGATCGCGAAGTCGGAGCCGTACCCGAGAAGGCCGGCATGGCGCCGCAGGACGCGGACCGAAAACGAATGGAACGTTGAAACCAGGGGCGGCGATTCCAGGGTTTCGAGGAGCCGTTCCACCCGGCCCCTCATTTCTTCGGCTGCCTTGTTTGTGAAAGTAACAGCCAGGACATTCTCTGGTCTGCAGATCCCCTGGCCGATGAGATAGGCAATCTTGTAAGTGATCGTCCGGGTCTTGCCGCTCCCCGCCCCCGCCAGAATCAAAAGCGGGCCGTCGGTGCGGGTGACGGCCAGACGCTGTTCGTCGTTCAGATCCTGAAGTAGAGAATTCAATGAGTTCGGAATTGCAGATTTAGGGGCTAGGGCCGGGAGTTTATGTTCGGTTTTGTCCACGAATTTCCACCAATTAAACGAATTTTCTCGAATTAATTCGCGAAAATTCGCCTAATTCGTCGAAATTCGTGGACAAGAACTTAGCATGAACCTCCGACCTCAAATGCATTGGCTCGGCAGCTGCTTCTTGACGGCCTCTTCCACGAATTCCTCCAAGCCCGCCAGAGATTGGTTGTGTATCCCCTTGTACAAGCGCTCCAGTTCTGTCTGGCAGGGCTTCTGATGGGGAGCGCCCTTCTCTTGGGCACCCTTGGCAAAGGCGATCATCGCACAGTCTTCCACCATGGATGGATCCAATTTCCACATGGCGTAGCCAATGTGATAGTACGCCTCGGCATTCAGGCCGTTATTCTTGCTGAAGGCCCTCAAGGTCTGCTTGTAATTGCTTATTGCGGCCTTCATGTTTCCGGTGTCGAAAGCGTGCCGCCCAAGGGCTGAATAAGCGATTGCTCTCTCACGGGCAATGTAATCGTCCCACATCGCTTGTTCTACCGTCGCAGGTTTCTGAATGGACTCGAAGGCCTGCAGAGTCTTCTTCGCGGTTTCCGCAGCCTTTGCCCACTGCTTCTTCTCCGGCGACATGTAGATGCGGGTGAGGTTGGGAAGGATCTGATGGCAGTCCTTGGGTTCGAACTTGCCGCAGGCGATTTCACCGTACTTCAGCGCCTTGGCATCGTCGTTCGTCGGGGCAGTCCCGAATATGGTCGCGAGCATGAAGGCGATCGCTGGCTCCGGTTGCTTCTCGTAAACTTTCTCCAGATACTGCGCCGCTTTCGGGTACTGCTGCGTATAAAAGCAGCCGGTCCCGGTCAGGTACATGGTTTGGATGTCATCCGGCCTGATCGCCAGCAGCTTCTCGCCCGCCTCCGCCATTCTCTGGTAGTTGTTGGTCTTCTGATACTCGACAAGCAATTGCTTGTAAGTGGTGAGAGCGTACTCGACGAGTGAGGATTTCGGGTTGTTTTTTGCGAAGTCGAGGATGGCATCTTCCCGTTTGAGAGGGTCCGGTTCCTCAGTTGCCTTCTGATAGGCTGCGTATTCCTCCGCGGTGTACCGGACGTCGCCATCCTGACTCTGGGCCTGTTGCTCACCCTGAGCAGGTTGCTGAGCCGGAGCAGGTTGCTGCTGAGCTGGAGCAGGTTGCTGCTGCTGACTTTGGTCCGAAGTCGAACTCTGACCACTGACGGCAGCCGGCAGGGCGACCAGAAGAAAGACAAGACAACAGTTTTTGATAAGGGATCTTACGATCGTCACTTGAATGACCTCCTTAATAATGGCGCCTTACTGTCGGACTGCCTCACAACCTTCCGAAAAAGTGCACCGAAATTACCACAACTCCATGTACCCATTCAACGCTACAGCACACCAGATTTGATGTCTTTTTTCGCTGAACGTTGCTTTGCTATGGTAAAAGGGCGTATGTCTCCTCCAGATTTCGCCGGCCTGACGGCCGTAGACTTTGAGCATATTGACTTTAGCGATCAGACCTTTGCGATCGCCCCGGACTGGTTCCCGGTCGATGCCCTGATCGTTGCGATTCGCCGTGTGGGCCTCCTTTGTCCCCCGCATCTGCAGTGTGTGGGACCCGCGAGGTACCGCGTGATACGCGGCTTTCGTCGGTTACGAGCGGCTTCCAGCCTGGGGGTGAAGAGGTTCAATTGCCTGGTGCGAAGCGGAGATCCAGTCGAGCTGTTCGTGGAAGCCTTATTCGAGAACGCCTCAAGCCGTCCTTTGCACCTCCTTGAAAAGGCGAACGCCGTCTGGAGATTGACTCAGGTATTCAGAATAGCACAGCCCAAAGTGATCGGCGAGTTCCTGCCTGTCCTGGGCGTCAAGCCTAACCGTTTCGAAATGAACCGTTTGCTCGACTTGGCCCAATTGTCACGGCCGCTGCAGGAGGCGATCGTGCACGAGAGCCTTCAAGCCGAGATTGCTCTGAGCGCCGCGCGCTGGGACACCGAGGAGCAGAGCGCGTTCCTGCAGGTCATCCAGGCGTTGCGGCCAGGGTTCAGCCGCCAGAAAGAGTTGTTTACCCTTTTGGACGAACTGCGTGGCCGTGAACGAAATTCAGTTGTCCAGCTGCTTTCCGCTGAAGCTCCCGAAAACTTGGAGACACTGCTCCACCGCCTGCGCTCATGCCGCTTCCCGAAATTCAGCGAGTATGAGAAGTTGTACGAGCAGAAGAAAGCAGGACTGCGCCTGCCTCCCGAGATCCAGTTCCACGTCCCGCCGTTTTTCGAGGGCGAGAAGATCCAGGTCGGCTTCGCGATTCGGACTCCGGCGGAGTTGAGAGCTTTCGCCGCCAGGCTGCAGGAGATAGCGGACAAACCCGAGCTGGCCGAGATTTTCGAACTGCTTTAGTCATGAAGTTACTTCGTCCTCAGAAGCTTTTCATCGAATCATCAGTCGCGGAGAGCCAAATCACGAAGAATGTCCTCAAGTTGCTCCCTGAGGTCCCCGTCGAGGTTGTCGATTCGGCAGAGGCTCTTCTCAGTTCCGCAAAGGAACAGACGCCTACGCTCAGCCGGGCGAAAAAGTATCTCCTGTTGGCGGAACACAAGGGCCGGTTCCTGAAGCACTGCCCGGGTGGAAAAGGGCGGTTGGGTATTCAGAATGTCTGCTGCAACTATCTAGTGATCAACTACGCCGCCAACTGTCACATGGACTGCAGCTACTGCTTCCTGCAGTCTTACCTGAATTTCCCTTACCTGACGATCTACGCCAATCACAATGATCTACTGACCGAACTGGAATCTGTTTTTTCCGCCGACCGGAGTCGATTCTTCAGAGTAGGAACGGGCGAATTGGCGGACAGCCTCGCTCTCGATTCTGTTACCCGGTACAGCGTCCCTCTGGTTGAGTTTTTCGCCTCGCAGCCGAACGCAATCCTTGAATTGAAGACAAAAACCGACTGTGTCGACAATCTTCTTGGGCTCGGACATGGTGGGCGGACGGTTCTCGCCTGGTCGGTCAATCCGCCTCGGATCCAGAAAACTGACGAACACAAGACAGCATCACTGGCCGAGCGGCTCGAGGCAGCCCGGAGGTGCGCTGGAGCGGGCTACCAGGTTGCGTTTCATTTTGATCCGATTGTTCAGTACTCGGGGTGGGAAGCCGAATATCGTTCGGTCGTGCGCCAGATCTTCACGCTGCTCCCGGCCGGTGCGGTCGCCTGGATTTCGCTGGGTGCCCTGCGGATGACTTACGCGCTGAAGCAGGTAATCCGACGCAGGTTTCCCAAGAGCCCGTTGCCGTTCGGGGAATTACTGCCAGGGGAAGATGGGAAGCTGCGCTATTTCAAACCGGTGCGCGTTGCGATGTACCGTCAGATGAAGGAGTGGATTAGAGAACTCGATCAGGACGTACCGATTTACCTCTGCATGGAGAAACCGGACGTCTGGCTAAAGGTGTTCGGCCGGGTTCCAACCGATGAGCCGGCATTGGAGCAAGAGATCTGCCGGCGGGTCTGGTGAACGAAATCACAAGGGACAGAAGGGACAGAAGGGACAGAAGGGACACAAGGGACACGAGGGACACAAAGGACTAAGGTCGTTTTGTCCCTCATGTCCCTTCTGTCCCTTCTGTC
>Ga0105104_10000435_pt1 | contig 32035 bp, 24 predicted proteins | sample PPLLaktember2015_3_FD_87034 | JGI IMG/M metagenome (GOLD analysis project Ga0105104, IMG submission 87034) | Freshwater sediment microbial communities from Prairie Pothole Lake near Jamestown, North Dakota, USA - PPLs Lake P7 Core (6) Depth... | ecosystem: Environmental > Aquatic > Freshwater >... | reverse complement strand
GTTGACGATATGCATCAGGAGCCTTTCGGTTTTGGAATACTTTTGGGCAGGATCCCAATTATAAGTTACTTCCCGGCCTGCTTTCCCCGAAAGCCCGCCGCGGCTTTGTGCCTGCCCTTCGACCTCCCCCGCGAAGCATTCCCGCTCGCTCCTATTCCATGAGTGGAATTGCTGGCCGGGTGGCGGGAGTATTTAACATCGGAGTGCTTCCAATGCGAAGATTTTACGAGCGCGGGGCGCATCACCGCTCGCCTTTGGACCGTGAGCGGTGATGGTTGCGATGCATGGCCCGAGCCCCGTCCTTCGATATGCTCGGGACGGGATAATTAGTTGTGGATCTTCTACCAGACAGATTTGGCATTCCAGTAGTCGGATCCAAATCTCGTTATAATGGAACCGAGAATATGGCCCAGCTCATTCCCGACGTACGCGGAAAACTGCCGGAAGGCATTCTCCACCGCCTGCGGCTGATGCGATGGCATTACCGATCGGCACGACGCGCCCTTGGCATGTTGCTTGGTAGCCATCGCCCGGCGGTGTATGCCATCGGCGACAGCCACGCCAAGTTCAATTTCGGCGCGGACCCGAGGATCAGGGTGTGCTATCTCGGCCCGGTGACCATGTACCGTATCTCCCGTGACGGCCGAAATGCGCTTTCCCTGAAGGAATTGGGCGTCGTCCGCGGGGATGCCTTGATCTGGTGCTTGGGGGCGATCGACGTAAGCAACCACCTCATCAAACAGCGGGATCTGCAGGGCGCGCCGGTGGAGGAAATCATCGATTTATTAGCGCGCAATTATTTGCGCTCGGTAGCGGAGATCGGAGCGGAAATCGGCGGCCTGCGGCCGGTAATCCTGGCGGTGATTCCCCCGACCGACCAGCAATTAAAGTTAGAAATTCCCAGCAGGGGAACGCTTGCGGAATGGGTGAACGCCCGCACCCTGTTGAATAACGCCCTGGAAAAATATTCCCGCGAACGCGGATTCTCGTTCCTTAATCCATTTGAGTCCTTCCAGGATTCCAACGGCGTTCTGAAGCCGGGAATGTCTGACGGAAATGTGCATTGCGGTTCACCGTATGCACATTTGGTGGTTGAAAAAGTTATGGCGGAGATTAAGTCGATAGAATAAATATTCGGCCGCCGTCTACCCCATGACACCTTTTCTGGGAATTCCGACGGACACACCGGTAATATCGGAATTCCGGGAATGGTAAAAAGCAATTCGTTACACGCAGCGCAATGGATATCCCCGGGGCGGGGCATTGCGGCGATCTCAACACATTCTCTCTCCTTTCCTGGTCCCATTGATTTCTGGCAAGGGGATTGGCTTGGAACCTTAATGGATCCCGTTTCGCAGAGAAATACGAAGCATCGTTTCCGGTAAAGGGGGGCTCTTTTCGGTTGTTTGCTTCTCAGTTTGTGCGGCATGGAGCGAGGATGAGCAAGAAGCTGTCTGATGAAGTAAAGGCGTTCCCACGAATCTGGGGCGGTGGATACTTCGAAGGTGATCCGTTGGATCCACTGGCCCATTCCACGTATGGCCGGATCGGATATATTAGCGTCCTTCATGCGACCTACCTGCGCTGCATAAAGCCATACATCCATAAAGACACGGTGGCGTTGGAACTCGGGCCGGGACGAGGCGCCTGGACGAAAGCCCTTTTGCCCGCCAGAGAAATCTACGCGCTGGACGCCCTCTCCGAAGAGTTCAACCACTTCTTTGAGTACCTTGGTTGCCCGAAGCACGTCAAATACTTCCAGGTTGAGGATTTTCACTGCCGCATGCTTCCGGAGAGGCATTTTACATACATGTTCTCATTCGGCTGTTTGTGCCACGTCTCTTTTAAAGGCATCGAGGAATATGCGAAAAATATATTTCCGAAACTCAAGCGCGGCAGTAATTGTTTTTGGATGATCGCGGATTTTGATAAATACAACCGCGCCGTCTCCGATCCGGACCGGCTGAGCATTTGGCGGGCGGTTTTGGGAGAATTTCTGTATACTCCGCTGAAATGGAAATACCTTTTTAAAAAAGACAGGTTGTTGAACATAGAGGATGCGGAAAGAAGCAGGAAACCCGGCAGGTGGCACCATGCGGGCATCAACCGGACTTGCTCAATGTTGGAAAAATATGGTTATAAAATAATCGATCCGGATGTCGGAACATGTCTGAGGGATCCGATAATCCACTTTGTCAAACCTTGAGGGGAATAAGGAAAGCAATTATCTGGAATGTGTAGAAAGGCAAATCGTCGCTCCCCCATTCTCCCGGGCTCCCTTCCATTCCACAAGCAGGGAGGCTGGGAGAACAGGGGCGGGGAAGGCCATCAGGTCGACCGCGTCAAATCTCGATCCCAATTGTTAATTATTTATGAAACACTTATGATTTTTTAAAAGGGTTTCCTAACATCCATAGACATCCCCCGCCTCTCCCCATAGAATATCTCAAAGAAACCAATGCCATGACCCGCACCGACCGCTTCCTCGCCCTTGCCATTTTCCTCGCCGTACTGGCCGTCTACGCGCGAACCCTCACCCCGTCGCTTTCCTACCTGAGCCCCGACGGCAGCGAGCTGGCCACCGTTCCCTACGTCCTCGGGCTGGCGCATTCGCCCGGATACCCGCTCTACACCTGGTTGGGATTTCTTTTCAGCCGCCTGGTGCCGCTCGGCGACGTAGCCTACCGCATCAACCTGATGTCGGCCGTAACGGGGGCGCTTGCGGCGGCGGGCGTGTACTGGATCCTGGCCCGCATCCTCCCGGACAGCATCCCTCTCCTTTGGCGCCGGGCGGCGGCAGCGCTTCCCGCGCTCCTTCTCGCATTTTCCAAAACGTTTTGGGCCCAGAGCCTGATCGCCGAAGTGTACGCGCCGAACGCGGCCGGGATCGTGCTCACGCTGATCGCGCTGCTGCGCTGGGAACGCACCCGCCGGGGCCCGGATTTCTTCCTCTTCGCGCTGTCCTTCGGCCTCTCGCTCGGCCTGCACCTTTCAGATCTGGGTTTTGCGCCGGCGTTTATCCTCTTCATACTGCTTTGCCTGTTTGAACCTGTCGACAGGCATGGCGGCGAGCCTGAAAATATTTCAGATGCCGTTGCGAGAAGCGAAGCGACGAAGCAATCTCCCGCTTTGTCGAAGCGGGAGATTGCTTCGCTCCCGGAGTTTCCCCTTGGCGTAGCGAATGGGGTTGCTCGCAACGATACGCCACGCCCTGTTCGATCTCTTCTCTCGGTCGCCGTACTCGGGCTGCTGGGGTTTGCGATCGGCGTGGCGCAATTCCTCTGGCTGCCGCTTCAGGCCGGCACGCTGATCGACCGCGCGATGCTGCGCAGCGCCCCGATCACGCTGGCGGGGATTTACAACTACACGCTTGGCGCATTCCCCAATTTTAAATTTGCCTTCCCCCTCACCGCCCTGCCCGACCGCCTGGTGATCTACCTGGATCTGCTCAATCAGCAATTCGGGCTGATCGGGATCGGGCTGGGCATCATCGGATTGTTTTCTTTGCTTGCGCGCCGGACGCGGCACTTCTTCCTGCTGGCGGGGATGTACCTGGTCGAGATCTGGTTTTTCATCCAGTACAGCGCCTTCGACCTGGACGTGTTTTTCATACCCGCGCACATGCTGTGGGCGGCGTTTTTCGGGTTTGGTGCGGCCGAAATCATCGGCGGCGTTCAATTTGTTTGGGAAAAATGGGCGCGGCGACCGCGCGCCTTCATAACCAAACCGACAACGGTTGTGGCCGGGTGCGCGATGATTTTAATTGCGGCGGTGCCGTTGCACAACAATTGGTCCGCGAACGATTTCTCCGGCGATACGGCGGTTAACGATTTCTACGCCGGAGTGTGGAGCGTCCTACCCGAGAACTCCGCCCTCGTCACTCCGTCGGGCGTGTTCGGGTATGATGCTTTCTACTGGCAGCTCGTTTATGATACGCGCGCGGATGTGCTTCTCCCGCTGCTGCCCGGCCCCAATCCCTCCGCGCAGGATCTCGCCGGGCGCGACCTCTTCACCACAACCCGCGCCATCACCGGCAACCAGGGCCCCGGCGCGCTGCCGGCCGGCTTGCTCACGGGCAACTATTGGTCGATCCCGGTTCTTTTCGGCCAGCAGCCGGAGGAGAGCTTCGGCCGCCGCGAGACTCTTGTGCTCTATCACCTCACGGCCGGTCCCCCGCCGCTGCGTGAAGCCGCTGCGGTTCCGCAATTCATCGTCGAAGCAGATCTCGGGCCGGTGCAGCTCCTGGGGTTCGATCTCTCCACCCGGCGGATCGAAAGCGGGGATGTCCTGACCGTCAAGTTCTTCTGGCGGTTGAAAAGCGTCACGTCCATCCGCGTGGAAACACGGCTCGGGGACCTCACGCTCGAACAGCACGAGATCGGACTCGGCCTGCTCGGGCGGTATTCGCAAACGGTGCCGCTGCCCCCCGGTAGCGTCATCTCGGATTCCTTCGCGCTGGTCATCCCCTCGGGAACCGACCCCGGCGCTTACGCGTTCACCATCCGCCCGGCCGGCATCGGATCAACACCCGGAACCGCTATTAACCTGGCAACCGTGGACGTTATCAACGAAACAGGGATAATGCAACGATGGCTGCAAATCGCTGGAAAATAATTTCTCTTTCCGTCGGGGGCGCGCTGCTCCTCCTGATGCTGCTCGCCTCCACCTTCTCGCTCGGGGTCTACGTCGGCGAACACGGCTGGACCCGCGACGGGTTGAGTTATTCCGGCCCGGGCGGTATGGGGAATGCAAATAACCGCCCCGCCCAGGGCGGCATTCCTCCCGGCGGTCCGGCGCTTCCGGGGGCGCAGCAGACTCCCCATCCGCCGGCGAGCCTGCCGTCGGGGCGGCCGAATCTGACCGGGCGGATACTGCGCATCCAGCCGCAGAGCATCCAGGTGACCTCGTCCACCGGTCCGCGCCTTATCATGCTCACGGCCGATACGCGGTTCCTCGAACAGGACGGCCGCGCGATTTCGTTATTGGATTTGCAGAAGGGGGATGTGGTCGCCGTCTACGGGCTTTTCACCGGCGGCGACGGCGGGGAATTGCGCGCGGATTTCATCGTGCGCCTTCCGCCGAAGGAGTAAAACCTTTTCACCGCGAAGCCGCAAAGGGCGCTAAGGTTTTATTATTTTTTTTTAAAATCTTGGCGTGCTTCGCGCCTTTGCGGTTAAAAGGTTAACGCCTTACCCAGGATCACTTCAGCCATTTTCGCATGCAGCGCCGGATTGGCCGCGATCAGCGAGGGCGTCTCGGTCAGGTACTCGCCCTCCCCGTCGATCGCGGTCACGCGCGCGCCGGCTTCCTCGGCGATCAATCCGCCGGCGGCCACGTCCCACGGCGAAAGCCGCAGTTCCCAGTATCCGTCGAACCGTCCGGCCGCGATGTAGGAAAGGTCGAGCGCCGCCGATCCCAGCCGCCGAACGCCCCGGGTGCGCACCGCGAACCGCGCGTATTGGTCCAGGTTGTTATCCGGATTCGTCCAGGCGTCGTACGGGAACCCCGTCACCAGCAGGCTCTTCCCAAGCTCGGCCGCATTCGAGACATGCAGCCGCTTCTCTCCGCAATAGGCGCCCTTCCCGCGTTCCGCCCAGAAGCATTCCTTGCGGGTCGGGTCATATACAACTCCCAGAACCGCCCGCCCCGCGCGGCACAGCGCGATCGACACGCTGAAGATCGGCACGCCGTGCGCAAAATTAACCGTCCCATCGAGTGGATCGACCATCCAGATCGGGTCGCCGCCGGCGCCCCCCCGGCCGCTCTCTTCGGACAGGATGCGGTGTTCGGGATAGGTTTTTCGGATCCGCCCGAGGATGAGCGCCTCCGAGCGGCGGTCGAATTCCGTCACCAGGTCGATCTCCCGCCGCTTGTGTTCGATCCGTACTCCGGTGCCGAATCCCTGCATCAGGATCCGCCCGGCGGCCTTTGCCGTACGGATCGCAAATTGCGTTTCCTTGCTTGGTTGTCTCAACGTAATTACTCCTTCGAATTGCGGATACAAGTGATTGTCACCCTGAGGCCGAGCAATGCGAGGCCGAAGGGTCTCGACGAAATAGAAAAAGCAGATCTTCGGACGCAAAGATCGCGTCCTCAGGATGACATCGATAAGCCGGTCGCTCCCGGAACGGTTCCCCAGCCTACGGTCACTCCTTCTTCCAGCGGCTGACCGTTTCCAGGTGGCTCGTCTGCGGGAACATGTCGATCGGCACCAGGTCGGTCAGCCGGTATCCGGCGCGGGAAAGGATGCGTGCGTCGCGCGCAAGCGTCGACATTTCGCATGAGACCATCACGATCCGTCCAGGCGCCGCCGCGAGGAGCGCCCGCATCGCCTGCGCGCTCAATCCGCTGCGCGGCGGATCGACCACCGCAAGCTCCGCCCGCGCCGTGATCGCCCCGAGCGCGGCTTCGGCGGACGCGGCGTACAACTCGACCGCATCAAACTCATTAAGATTAACCTCGAAATCCGCCGCCGCGGACGGCGATTCTTCGATCCCGATCACCCGCGCCGCGCGCCCGGCCAGGAACGCGCTGAAGAGGCCCGTCCCGCAATAAATATCCAACACCGTTTCATCCCGCGCCGGATCGGCAAGTTCCAGCACTGTTTTTACCATCGCCGGTATCTGCCCCGTGTTGACCTGGAAGAAACTGCCCGCCGATACCGTGAACGCCCGCCCGAGGATTTCATAGCGCAGCGGCCCGCCCGCCAGATAAAACGCTCCGCCCTCCGAATCCAGCCACGCGGCGGAAACGTCCGACTCGACGATCACTTCCGGGATCATGCCGGCTTCGCCCTCGAAAACGATCATTTCGTCATCATCGCCTGCCCGGAAACCGATCTGGCGCAGTCCCGGATCGGGTTCCCATTCCAGGTTGTTCCATAAATCCCACAACCGCGGTTCGGGCAGGTGGCATTCTTCGATCGGAAGAACCTCCTGCGAACCGGCGCGGAAGTAACCCAGCTTTTTTCCCGACGGAGTGGCCTGAATGTGATTGCGATAATTCCAATCGTTGGGGGAAACGACCGTCGGCCGGATGGGCGCCTCGGGTATCCCCCCCAGGCGAACGAGCTGTTCGCGCAGGATCGATTCCTTTGCCCGCACCTGGCTCGCGTAGGTCAGATGCTGGAACTGGCAACCGCCGCACTCGCCGAAATGCCGGCAGCGCGGCGCGGTCCGGTCCGGCGATGATTCGATCACCTCAAGCAACCGCGCGCGGAAGAATCCCTTGTGGGATTCCCCCGGTTCCACCCGGATCCGCTCTCCGGGGGCGGCAAACGGGACGAACACCGGCCGGCCGTCGGGCGCGCGTCCCATCCCATCCCCGCCATGAACGATCTTTTCAATCAGGATTTCCATTTCGGCGATTATCGTATTCCGTCAATGGTTCTGTAGGGGCGGATGGCAATCCGCCCTTTCCATTTTTGGCGGGCCAGTGGCCCGCCCCTGGTTTGATCGTCATTCCCGCGCCTGCCCCTGCGCAGCTGGGGTGTCCTTAGCGGGAATCCAGGGTTTCCAGGAGTGGCTGCCCGCCAAGTACACGCGGGCATGCCGATCATTTAACGACGCCTTGCCCCCTACCCCAATAATCCCGCCGCGACGATGATCGTGAAGGTCGCGACGAACCAATGGATGAGAAACGGGTAAAGGAATGATCGGGTCCGCCACGCCACCCAGCCGAAGGCGAATCCGCCGAAGATGGTGGAGAGCGTCTCGACCGCCGGCTTGGTGATGTGCGCCAGCGCGAAGGGAACCGCCTGCAGCCACAGCGCGTGCACGCCGAATTTCTTCTCGTACCCGAACAGGAGAAAGCCCCGGAAGAAAAACTCCCACCCGATCAGATCCAGAAATGTCATCAGCGGAAGAATTTTCGTCGCCTGCCAGGCATAATACCTCTGCATCGCCGGGTCGCCACGCCCGATCAGCCAGAGGATCGGCGCCATGATCAGGACGGCCGTGCCCGTGATCGCCAACCCCGCCTTCCAATCGCCCAGGGTGAACCCGTATTCCCGGACCGGCCGGCGGAACGCGAAGACGATCATCGCCAGGGGAATCAGCAAATACAATCCCAGGCCGTCGACGACGTTCACCGGCGTGAGCGGATAGTAGTAATCCACCAAGAGGAGCAGAGTGCTCGCGATGGTGATCGCGACGATCTCGCGGTCGAACGTCAGCTCATCCAGGCGCAGCCATTTTCGGATCATATAGGTTCCTTATTACATAATCTTCAAAAACCTTTTCACCGCAAAGCCGCAAAGGACGCTAAGGATTATTTATTAATTTTTCTTAGCGTCCTTTGCGGTTTTGCGGTGAGATTTATTTGTTCAATAAGGAAAATACGATTCATTTCCACCCGGGGCCAGCAAGACAGAGAGATGCGCCCGGTCCGCCCACAATTCGTATCCCCAGTTTGCAAGCAACAGAAGCGAAACCAACGCCGGCAGCGTCCACCGCCGCCATCCGAGCGGGGCGCGCAGAGAGGCGAAGATCTCGCGCCGGCGCACGATCGCCGCGGCCGCGAACACGGCCAGGAAGGGGATCAAAGTCATGTGAAACCGTTCCTCGGCGAGGATCAGGAGGTGCGGCGTAATGTACGCGGCCAGGAACAGTACCACGAGCACCTTCGCGTCCGAGCGCGGGGTTGCCGCGGCGCCGAAAGCGGCCGATGGCACGAGCAAAACAAAAGGGAGGAGAATGAACAGCGCCAGCCCCAGCAGAGCCGTCGGCGGTAGGTATCCGAAGAAGTTGCTCGAATAGAAATACTGGATCGCGCGCCGTTCCAGACCGAAGAAGTAACCGGCCTTGTTTATCACGAGTTGCGGGACCCGTCCCGGATCGTCGCGGATGAACGCGAGGGCTTTCCGCGTCCCGATCGTGTCGCGGTCCATGTCGTTGAAGATCGAAAGCAGGTCGGTCGAGATTCCAAATTGAAACGTGCCGCTGCTCTCTGGGTGATAGCCCATGTAGAGGTTATAGCCGAGGGATATTTCGACGAACGCCGGCCGCCCCGCGAAGATCGAATTCCGGAGCGCCCAGGGGAAAACCACCGCCCCCGCCGCCGCCGCGAAAAACACCGCCCCGCGCAGGCTCCTGGCGAATTTCCAGATCCAGAGCATCGCAAAAGGAAGAAAGAACGCAAGCACCGAACGGGTGAGGATGCCCAGGCCGAGCACGGCGCCGGCCAGGATGAACCACCGCAGGCCGGGCCTTTCCCACTCGCCCGGCTCGGACGCGGGCTGCTCACCGCCGATTGCCCGGTTGCCTTGCGCGCCGCGCAGCAGGAGCAGGACGGTTCCCAAAGCCAGGACGAAGAACAAATTCTCCGTCGCCAGCGCCAGCGGATAGAGCGCCAGGATCGGGTAGAGCGCGACGATCAGGGCCGCGATACGGGCCGTGCGTTCATGCCCGGGGTCGATCCTCCGCGCCAGCACGTAGGCCATCGGCGCCAGCATCGCGGAAAGCATCGCCTGCGCCAGGCGGGCGAAGAAGAAGCGGCGGGCCAACCCGCCGAAAAAGTAAATGACAGAAAGGAAGATCGGGTACATCGGCGCGCGGAAGGCGGCTTCAATTCCGCGCGGATCGTAATCCACGTTCGTCAAATCCACCGTTATATACGGGCGGATCAGATCCAGATCCGGTTCGGCATACCAGCGGTAGCCGTTGCCGGAAACCAGGCTGCGCCCGAGCATGTCGTACTGATGCATGTCGTCCAGCCCGATCCCCAGGTTGTACGCAGCCAGGACCGGGATCACCCGGATAATCAACGCAAGCAGGAAAATCCATTTGGGGATTTTTATTTCCACTTCGCCGCTCCCGATTTGGGCTTCATTTTACTATGTGCGACCCGGGGACAATGAGTTTGATCTTTTTGCGATTTTCCTTGAATTAACCTGCGGGAATTAAATCCACGAAGAACACGGAGGATCACGGAGAAATTAAATCAAATCATCCGTGACCCTCTGTGCCCTCCGTGGATGATTAATAAATAACAGGCTGCTGAAAAACGGTCAGAGTGTCATTGCGAGGAGCGAAGCGACGAAGCAATCTGCTGATTATCCCAAGAAAAGGGGGATTGCTTCGCTCCCTTCGGTCGCTCGCAATGACGTCAGGCTGTTTTCAACGCCCTGTTATCTTAAAAAAAGCGAACCAAGGATCTATTTCGATCCCTTGCGAAAGTCGGTCCGCGACCAGGGGGAACGGTTGTCCGCCGGGATCCGCACGCGGGGGGTAGATAGTGAGGGGATGTGCGCCGCCGGACCGAGGATCAGCCGCAGCGCTTCCAGCGCGTCTTCATCGTATTCGCAGTGGCGGCAAATGTCGCAGATCCAGGCCGGGAAGTTCGGGACGTGCACCAGCATTCCCTCCAATTTGGCATAGTAGGGGATGGTGCCGGGCTTAAGCGTGCCAACCTGGCATTCCGGGCAAGTCTCGAGAGGGGTCGCGGGTATTCGATCGTCCGTCACGTAATTATCCAGTCGTCACACGATTCGCGCGGGAGAAGAATCCACCCGCATTCGGCGAACGCATGGGGGTAATTGTACCGGAAAGCGCCTGCCGCGGGGGCGGCATCCGGGTCTTTCGCCCCGATCCTCCACTCAAGCAGCCCCCATTCCTCAGGCGGCCAGTAGATCAACCAGGCTTTACCGACCACCTCCGATAGTTTTATCGGCCCGAAAGAGCGGGAATCCAGCGAGATCGGTCGGTTATCGCCCATGACAAAAAGCTCATCCTCGCCCAGCTGCCACTCGTTGTCCGGGTGGGTGGTTCCGGAAACGTAACCTTCGTCCAGGGGCGCGCCGTTGATCCAGACCGACCCGTCCCGGATCGCAACCGTCTCCATGGGCAGGCCGACCACCCGTTTGATCAGGTCGTCGGTTTGCGCGTTGGTCGGCGGCAGGAAAACGACGACATCGCCGCGCTGCGGGGACCCGACCCGGTAAATCAAACGGTTGACGACGATCCATTCGCCGCTCAGGAGGGTCGGCCGCATGCTCGGCCCTTCGACGACGACGCGCGCGGTCAGCAGGCTGATCACGAGGTAGAACACGCCGGCCAGCGCGACCGTCTGCAGGATTTCGATCGCGATCGCGCGGAACCGGGATGCGGGTTTTTCAGGCGCAACCGCCTCGGGAAGGAACGAGCTTTGATTCATGGTTCCTCGGAAAGAATCTGTCTGCGGCCGATGGTTCGGATTCTTCGGCGGCCGGGAAATTATACGGCGCTGCGGGGGCGTTTGTAAGGGGGCGGAAGCCTGAAATTTAATAGCCGTAAAAGGCGCAAAATTCACAATAGAATTCTTTGTGTGATTTATGCTTTCTGCGGCTGAAGAATTTTGCCCATCGAGTTTTTGTTTTTTTTTATGTCTTTTTCCGGAAGGAAAAAACCAGCGGGGTGCCCAGAAACGAATACTGCTTGCGGATCTGGTTTTCAAGGTAACGGCGGTAGGAAAAATGCACCAGGGTCGGATCGTTCACGTGAAACAGGAATGTCGGCGGGTCGGCTTTTACCTGCGAGGCGTAGTTCAACTTCAGTTTCCGGCCGGAGTGCGAAGGCGGCGCGTGCTTCTCCACCGCATCGCGGATTATCCGGTTCAAATCGGAGGTCGGTATCCGAACCAGGCGCTCCTCCTGGACCCGCAAGGCCATCGGCAGGATGTCGCCCGTCCGCTGCCCGGTGCGGGCCGAGACGAACAGCACCGGGACGTAATCCAGAAAGGCCAGCTCCCTGCGGATCGCCTGCTCGAAGGCATCCGTGGAATAGGTATCCTTTTCCACGGCGTCCCATTTGTTGACCACCACCACCGCGCTGCGCCGGGCTTCCAGGATGAATCCGGCGATGTGCGCGTCCTGCATCGAGAGCCCCTCGGTCGCGTCGAGGACCAGCAGGACGACATCCGCGCGCTCAATCGCGCGCAGCGAGCGCAGCACGCTGTATTGTTCCACCCCCGGTTCGATCTTGCCTCGGCGGCGGATGCCGGCCGTATCAATCAGCGTGATCGGCGTTTCCCTGTATACCGCCTGCGTATCCACGGCGTCGCGGGTCGTGCCGGGGATCGGGCTGACGATCACCCGCTCCTCACCCAGCAGGCGGTTGAGCAGGCTGCTCTTGCCCACGTTCGGCTTGCCGACAATCGCAATGCGGATCCGTTCGTCCCCCTCCTCCGCCTCCGGTACGGCGGGAAGCACCGCCGTTATCGCATCCAGCAGGTCCCCCACCCCGGTCCCGTGCAGGGCGGATACCGGATACGGGTCGCCCATTCCCAGCTCGTAGAATTCGGCGGCCTGTTCCCGGCGCGAGCGGTTTTCGCACTTGTTGACCACCAGCAGGATCGGCGTGCGGGGCTCCCCTTTCCCCGTACCGCCCTGTTTGCGCAGAATGTCCGCCACTTCCGCGTCGGCAGGGGTTACGCCGGTCTCGCCTTCGACCAGGAACAGCACCAGGTCGGCATGGCGGATCGCCATCTCGGCCTGCAGGCGAATCTGCGGAATGTAATCCGCGGATCCGGTGGAAAGCGGCTGGCCCCGGCGGAAAAAATCCGGATCGATCCCGCCCGTATCCACCACGTCAAACGTACGCCCCTGCCACTCGCCTTCCGCCATCAGACGGTCGCGGGTCGTGCCGGGCGTATCGTCGACGACGGCCAGCCGCTCGCCGACCAGGCGGTTGAAGAGGGTGGATTTGCCGACGTTCGGTCGGCCTACCAGGGCAACAATCGGTTTTCGCATGGGAAGATATGCCGGGAAAGGTCAGGTCGTGGGCACCAGGGCCGCTTTTTCGATCACCACTTCAACCTGTTCCGGGGATAGGATGACCAGCTTTAATCCGGCCGGCAGGTTCACTTCCGGCGTCAGTTTGTATGTGCCCGCGCCCTTTCCGGCCAGATCCAGATACACATCGATATCGGCCGGTTTGAGCGACCAGATGACCGGGGCGGGACCCGACAGGATGACATCCACAAAGGCGGGCGAAAGCGTGACCGAAAGGCCGGGCTCCAACCCCTGGAACCGGATTGGCCGGGAAATGGTGATGCTGTCTTCGATCGCGGCGATGCTCACCTGGACGACAATCAACGGGTCTCCCACCACCTGAACTCCGGCGGGAAGGACCAGGGAAAGCGATTTGGTTATGTCGGCCGACGCCCCGGAAATATCCAGCGGCTGTGTCTCCACGTATCCGGGCAGAGTCCGGATCACCTCAGGATCGTCGGAATACAGGGTCACCACCTGCGGATTGATGGTCAGGCCGGTCAACCGGTATCCGCTCCTTACCGCGCCGAGCAGCGGCACTTTCACCACCAGATCGCGGTATCCGCCGAGCTGCTGAACCGGGACGGATATGGAGACCGACGCCGGATCGACGGCCACCCCCGTTACGACGGTCCCTTCCGTATCCAGGGGGACCAGCTCGACGCTTTGATCCATCGCGCTTCGCATTCCCTCGACGTCAACCGTCGCGACGACCTGCGCGATCCGGTCCACGACCGACTCCGGTCCGGATACCGTTACGCTCTCGGGCGAAACCGTCGGGGTGCCGGCCTGGAAACCCGGAGCAAGGTTGCCGGCCAGCTGGACATGCACGGCCAACGAACGCGAGGCCAGCCGGTCGATGAGGATCTCCACCTTCGCCGGCTCAACGCTTTCCACCAGCACCGGCGAGATATCGGTCTGGATGTGGACCGGTACGGAATAATCGCCTTCAGCCTTTCCGGAAAGGTCGACCCGGGCATGGACATTTTCCGGCACGAGCTGATCCCACACCGAACGCGGCGCGCGGAAAGTCACCTGCACTTCGACGGAATCATATCCCTGGGCGACCAAACCCTCCTGGAGCCCGACCACCTCGATCGAAAGGGGGATCGAGAAAATCCGGGTTTCATCCGGGTCCGCGGTGGAAACGGCGTTCATCCACACCGCCACGGCGAGGATGGCGGCCAGGAGCAGCGAGAAAATGTTCCCCCCAAGGGTTCTCAATTGTTTCATTCGGAACGCCTTTCCTCGCCTTCGGATCCTTCCGGGTCCGCGGGCCGAGCGGCGGCGGCCGGGCTCCGGCGCGGGGAGAACGGCCATGGGAAGCCCGGGGATCGCGGTGCGTTGCGGGTGAACGCCAGCAGGATGTTCTGCAGCCGCTGCGGATCGAGGCGCCGGATCATCCGTCCGTTATGGGCCACGGAGAGAATCCCCGTCTCCTCGGAGACGACCACCGCCACGGCGTCGCTCACCTCCGAAATCCCGAGCGCGGCGCGGTGGCGCAACCCCATCCGGCGCTCCGACGCGGCCAGGGCGTTGCCGGATGACAGCGGCACAACGCATCCGGCGGCCAGCAGCCGTTCCTGGCGCAGGATCACCGCGCCGTCGTGCATCGGGGTATTCGGATAGAAAATCTGCAGCAGCAGTTCGGTCGAGACATCCGCATCCAGCCGCAATCCGGTGGAGGAAAAATCGTCCAGCCCGACATCGCGTTCGATCACCAAGAGGGCCCCGTGCCGCCGTTCGGAAAGCCGCTTGGCCGCGGCGACCACCGCCTGAATGTACAGGGGGACTTCCGTCGCCGGCGACGCGCGCCGGAAAAAATCCGCCCGCCCCACCCGTTCGAGCGTGCGGCGGATCTCCGGCGCGAACACGACCGGGATGACGATCAGGAGCGCCGGCAGAATGGTTTCCAGGATCCAGGAAATCGCCGGAAGCTGGGTGACGCTGGTCAGGAGCGCGACGGCGACTATCATGATCGCGATCCCGCGCAGGACCGTGCCGGCCTGCGTGCCCCGGAACTGGGTCAGGATGACGAAAAAAAGCAGCGCGACCAGGGCGATGTCGAGCAGGTCGTACCATCGCAGGCGCTGGAATAGGAAAAGGATGTTCTCGACTATCTGAGTCATCGGGTACGGTCAGGTTACCGATCCGGATTCCAATTTTTGAAGCAGGTTCTGATACCCCTCGGCGTTCGGCGGCCGCAGGGAAAGAATGGAACGCACGGTCAGGATCGCCTCGGGGATGTTTCCGGCTTCGATCTGGGCATCCCCCAGCGCATCCAGCTGGCCGATTGCCTCGGCGATCCGCCCCCGCTGCTGATAGGTCTCCGCCAGTTTCCGGCGCAGCAGTGCCTCCTCGGGCCGGACCCGCACAAGTTCCTCCAGCCACGCCAGCACCTGATCCTGGCGCCCGAGGCGCGTCCACTCGCGGATCACGCTGTCGATCAGGTTTTGCGCGTCGGAGGTCTTGCCGAGCCGCATCATCATGTCCACCAACTGGGTGCCGGCCTTCTCGTCGGTCGGGTCGAGCTGCTGCAGGCGCTGGAACGTTTGAAGCGCCGCGCGGTAATCGAGCCGTTGCATGTAGAGGTCGCCCAGCCGGTAGAGGAGCTGGATCTGCCAGGATTTATCGGCGTTGTTCCGGACGGCGAGCATCAGCGCGGATTCGTATGTCTGCCGCGCCCCCTCCAAATCGGCCAGCTGGGTGTATACGTCCGCCAGGTCGAGGTAGAAGCTCAGCGCGCTGCGCATGTCGCCCTGCTGGACGAGGAGCGTGATCAGCTCGGTCCGTGAATTCACGTCCATCGGATTGATCTGCAGGATGCGCTCATAGGTCTTGGAGGCCTGCAGCGTCTCGCCGCGAATCCGGTAGGTCCGGGCGATCAGCGCCAGCTTCGCGAGCGCCTCCGTCTGTTTGTCTTCCTTGAGCTGGATTTCCGTGATGCGCAGATGCAGGGGCAGGTAGGTCGGCCCGTGGTCCAGCGCGAGCATCGCCTGTTCCATTGCCGTCCGCCACATCCCGCGCTGCACCGCCGCATCCAGGTAGCCCATTGCTTCTATCAGCGCCTGCGGCTTTCCAAGGGAAAGCATTTCCGCCAGCGGCGAGGTCCCGGGGGAGTCCGATTGCGCGTCCAATTGCGCACGCGCCAGCCGCAGGCGGCTTTCCCAATCCGGAGAGGTGAGCAGGCTTTCGATCCGTTCCCCGGTCTGGTTCCATTGGTCCGGTTCCTGTTCGGATTCGGGGACTTCCAGGAAAGCCTCGTAGGTGCGCTGGAGGGCGTCCCGCTGATCTTCCGGGACGGTGTTCATGTCGGCCTGGCGCAGGGCCGAGAGAAAATGGATCGCCGATTGATACGCCTTGCCCGAATCACGGTATGCCCGGCCGAGGATGTAATGGGAACCCATCGACAGGTCCGGATGCTCAACCGCTTTCTGCAGGGAGAGGATCGCCGGTTCCAGCAGCCCTTCCGCCAGTTGCAGCGTGCCGAACAGGAACGAAGCGGCCGGATGTTCGAACCCGACGTGGAAGGCACGGTCCAGATACTGCATGGCTTCCTGGTGCTGCTGACGGGAGTAGGCGTCGATCGCCAGGGCGAGGTAGCGGTTCTGGTCGGCGTGCGACGAGTCGGTCTTTTCCTCGCCGCGCTGAAACTGGTCGATCGATACGCGCCGGTGATCGAATGTGTCTTTGTCCGCTTCGAACAACTTTTCCGCCAGGACCGCCATCGCCTTTTTCTGGGCCGCGTCCTGAGGGTTGGCGGATTTCGGTTCGAGATTCGCCGATTGCCGGGGAGCGGGCGCCGCCGGTTCGGGCATCATTCCGGCCGGCAGGGTGAGCATCCCGGTCATGCCCGGCTTGTAGGGCGGCGGAATGGCAAGCATTTTTCCGGATTTCAACGCCGCGCGCGCCCGGGCGAGTTCCGGCGAATCCGGGAGGATTTTCATCCCCTGCTCGACCGCCTGCATCGATTTTTCCGGCTGGCGCGCCCGCTGCATGATCGCGGCGAGGGCCAGGTATTCGGTGACCGCCTGCTTGACTTGCCCCGTCCGTTCGAACGCCAATGCCAGGCGCGACCGGGCGACCATGTTCTCAGGGACCAGGCGCGCGGCTGCCAGCCAGTTGTCGATCGCCTTGTCCGCTTCGCGCGAAGCCAGAAACAATTCCGCCGCGCTCAGCCTGAGCTGGACCGATTCGACGACCCGGCCGCCGCGCTCGAGAATCTCGGCGATTTTTTCGTGTGGGATCGGATTATGGGGATCGGCGCGGATCGCTTCCTGATATACCGATGAGGCCTGATCGAGTTGCCCGCTCTGCATGAAGGCCAGGCCCAGATGGTCCATCGCCACCGGGTCGCCGGGAAATTCCGTGAGAGCCCGTTGGTAGGCGGTGATCGCCTGCTCCCATTTCTGGTCCCAAGCCGCGCTGTTCCCCTGCCGCAGCGCCTGTTCATATACTTCGCGATGACCGGGCATTCGTCCCTCGAAGGCTTCCTCTCAGAGTATAGCATACAGAAGGAAAGCCCCCGCCGCCGTATAAATTTTTTATGAATTTATTTTGGTTCCCTGCGCGCATGCTTTCCGGGGAGCGCGGGCGGGATCGGAGGCAGCCGGCCGTATGCCGAAGCGCAAGCGGACTTCAGTCGGGGATGGGAACAACCGGGATTGCCGCGGAAACACCAGCCCGGACAAGGCAGTCGGAGATCAGACCTGCGGATTGGATCAACGCATTCCCGGAAGGAGGCCGGGATCATTCCCCGGGGTATCTCAATCCCCATTCGGCGCGGATGGCATCCAGGGTTTGCATGATGTGCAGCGATTCCCCGAGCGGCATCACGCCGCTTTCCAGCCTTCCGCCGCGCAGGCACTCCATCACTTCCACCGCCTCGTGGGCATACCCGTTTCCCAGGCTGGGGAGCGTGATGGTTTCATCCTCGCGCCCGGCGCGGGATACCGTTATGGTGTCGGCATGCCACCAGGCGGGGTGAATCCGGATCCGGCCGGAGGTGCCGATAATGTGCGCCTCCTGGGGCGAGGCGAATCGCAGCGCGCAGGAGATCACCGCCAGACGCCCGGCCGAATACTCGATCACCGCCGCCGATTGCTCGTCCACACCGGTCTCCCCGAGCGACGCGACGGACACAAGCCGCCGCGGCGCCTCGCCGAATACCATCGACGCGAATGAAACCGGATACACCCCTAGGTCCAGCAGCGCGCCGCCGCCGAGCGCGGGGTCGAACAGCCTGCTTTTCGGATCGTAGGCCGCCTGAAAGGCGAAATCGGCCTGCACCTGGCGCACTTCCCCGAGTACGCCTTCCGCCAGCAGGCTGCGGATTTTTACAAACACCGGGAGGAAGCGCGTCCACATCGCTTCCATCAGGAAAATTTTTTTATTCCGCGCCAGCGCGATCACATCCTCCGCCTGGCGGGCGTTGATCGTGAACGGCTTTTCGCACAGGACCGCCTTCCCGGCGGCCAGGCAACCGATCGCGTTATCGCGGTGCAGGGTATGCGGGGTGGCGATGTACACCGCATCCACCTCCGGATCCGCCATCAGCGCCGCATAACTTCCATGGCGGTTGGGGATCTTCCATGTTGCGGCGAAGGCGTCGGCGGAGGCCTGCGTGCGCGAGCCGACGGCGGTCATCCGCGCATCCGGGAGCAGTGCCAACGCCTCCGCGAATTTTTGCGCGATCCCACCCGTTCCCAGAATTCCCCAGCGTATGACGCTCATGATTCCTCCTTGCGAACAAGGCCAACACAGTGTGGCATTGCGAGGAGCAGAGCGACAAAGCAATCTCCCCCCCTTCTGGAAAAAGCGGGGGATTGCTTCGTCGGCTGAGCGCGAAAAACCCGCGCTCTAAGCCTCCTCGCAATGACAGACCGCCTCTAGAATCCCTCCAACTTCGAAAGATCCACCACCCCATCCGGCAGGCGGGCGATCCGCTGCAGCATGCCGAGCCGGTTGTTGCGCACCGCCGGATCGTCGGTCATGACCAGCACATCCTCGAAAAATTTCGAGATTGCAGGAATGTGCGGCACGAACGCCGCCAGGAGAGAATCGACTGTCAGCGTGCCGGCCTTCGTAAGCGCCGCAATATCGTCCTCGGCTTTCCGGGTTGCGTCCCACAATCCGCGTTCGGCGGCATCCGTGAGCCGTTCCGGGTCGACGGCCAAGGGCTGCGGATACTCGCGGGTGATGCGGACGCAGCGCGCGTAGGCCGCAAGCGTCGCCAGCCAATCCGGTTTTCCGACCCAGGCGGTCAGTTCCTCCGCGGCGCGGCGCGCCGTCAAAGGGTTGGCCCCCTGCGCCGCAAGCACCGCTTCGACCACGTCGTGCCGGTAACCCAGATCCGCCAGCACTCCGCGCAGCCGTCCGGCGATGAACTCCATCACCTGCGCCTGGACCTGATCGGGAACGGGGATCGGCTGCAACGAGGCCGCCAGGCGGATCCCCTCGCGCAAGTCAAAGGATGTCCCGCGGGCCAGCAGGATCTGGATCAGGCCGAGCGCGGCGCGCCGCAGCGCGAACGGGTCGCGCGTGCCGGTCGGCGCCAGCCCGGCGGCGAACAGCCCCGCCAGCGAATCCAGGCGGTCGGCGATCGCGACGGCCGCGCCCGCCGGCGATTCCGGCAGCGCATCCTCCGCACTGCGCGGCAGGTAATGCTCGGAGATCGCCCGGGCGACCCCCTCGGATTCCCCCGCATCGAGCGCGTAGTAACGCCCGATCACGCCCTGCAACGAGGTCATCTCCACCACCATCTGGGTCGCCAGGTCCGCCTTGGATAAATGCGCGGCCCGCACCGCATCCGCGGTCTGGCCGGCCGTGAGGTTGAGCATTGGAGAAATCTTTTCGGTCAGCTTTTCCACGCGCTCGCATTTATCCAGCATCGAACCGAGTTTGGCCTGGAAGGCGAGCGTCCCCAGCCGCGGCCGGAACGCCTCGAGCTTCTTGCGGTGGTCCTCGCGGATGAAGAAGGCCGCGTCGGCGAACCGCGCCCGCAGGACATGCTCATTCCCCTCGCGCACGTTGGCTTCGCCCTCTCCTTTGCCGTTGCGCACCGCCAGAAAATACGGAAGCAGATCGCTCCCGCGCTGGACCGGGAAGTAACGCTGATGCTTGCGCATCACCGAGATCAGCACTTCGCGCGGGAGCGAAAGCGAGGCGGGATCGAACGCCCCGAGCAGCGCCTGGGGCGCTTCGACCAGTTCGGTGACTTCCTCGAGCAGCCCCGGTTCGAAGGAGGCTTCACCGCCGGCTTTGGCCGCCAGCGCGCCGGCCTGCTTGCGGATGCGCTCCGCGCGGACCGCCGGATCCGGTTCGATCCCGTTCGCGCGCAGGGTTTTCAGATAATCCTCCGCCTGCCGGATGATGATTTCCGGCGAGTTCAGCGGCCGCAGGCCGCGGGTGGCGCGCCCCGAATGCAGGCCGCCCCATTCCACGGGAATGGCTTCGGCGCCCAGCAATGCGGCAAGCCAGCGGACCGGCCGGGAATACGCGGGGGCGGAGACGTTCCAGCGCATCATCTTGGGGAATGGAATGGCGGAGACAGCCGCGCTCAACAGCCCGGGCAGGACCTCCAGCACGGGCAGCCCTTTTTCGACGCGCCGCAGAACGATGTAGCCGTTTTCCTCATGCGCCAATTTCGGATCGATTTTATTCTTCGCGGCGAACCCGGCCAGCGCCTGGGTCGGCGTGCCGTCCGGCTGGTACGCCTTGGCGACGGACGGCCCTTTCACCACAACCTCGATGCTCTCCTGGACCGGCGCCAAGCCGCTTACAAGCGCCGCGATCCGCCGCGGGGTGCCGTAGACGGTTGCCTGCCGGAAGGAGAGGCGGGCTTCCTTAAGCGCCGCCGTCAGTTTTTCCAATAGGTGCCTGCGGGCGGAAACGGAATCCGCGGCCGGCAGCTCTTCGACTCCGATCTCAAACAGCAGCGTTTGCGGCCTGGCGGGCGCCTTCGGTTTCACGGAACGCGCGGCGGGGGCGGATTTGGAGACGGGCTGGAATTTGCCCTGCAGCGGGAACCCTTCCTGCTCCCTGCCTTTGAGGTAGGCCTCCGCCGATTGCCGCGCCAGATCGCGCATGCGGGCAAAGAATTGCGCGCGTTCGGTCACCCCCACCGCGCCGCGGGCATCCAGCACGTTGAAGGCGTGCGAGCATTTCAAGACATACTCGTGCGCCGGGAGGACCAGCCCCGCCGCGAGCGCGGCGCGCGCCTCGGCCTCGAAGATTTCATACGACTGCCGCAGCCGCTCGACTCCGGCCACCTCAAAATTGTATTTGCTCTGCTCGCGTTCGTTTTGCAGGAAGACGTCGCCGTAGGTGACATCCCCCACCCAGGCGATGTTCTTGAAGTGCGACGCCCTCTGCAGGGCCATCAGGATCCGCTCCACGCCGTAGGTGATCTCCACCGCCGGCACGGGCAGCTCGATGCCCCCGGCCTGCTGGAAGTAGGTGAACTGGGTGATCTCCATCCCGTTCAACCAGACTTCCCAGCCCAGGCCCCAGGCCCCGAGCGCGGGGGATTCCCAATTGTCTTCGACGAAGCGCACATCGTTCCGGCGCAGGTCGATCCCCAGCGCCTCGAGCGAGCGCAGGTAAATTTCCTGCGGGTTGCCGGGGTCCGGCTTCAGGATCACCTGGAACTGATAATACTGCTGCAACCGGTTCGGGTTTTCCCCATAGCGGCCGTCCGCCGGGCGGACGGAGGGTTCCACATAGGCGACATTCCAGGGCTCGGGTCCGAGCACGCGCAGGAAAGTGGCCGGGTTCATCGTCCCGGCGCCGACCTGGATGTTGTACGGCTGCCAGATCAGGCAGCCCTGGCGGGCCCAGAATTCCTGCAGACCGAGGATCACCTGCTGGAGCGTTAACGGTTTGCGAACGGCGGCCTTCTTTGACTTCGGCTTTGTCTTTGGCATGAATGGCTTTCCAAGGGGAACGGATTTTCGGATTATAACGTATCCATGAAACAGAGATTGAAATCCTTGATTGGTCCACGGATTACACCGAAAAGAACCGATAACACCGAGGAATCCCAAAGCAAACCAGGGAATAAAAACCGGTTCCAGATATTCTCCCCGCTTCCAATCCTTCGCCCAGCATAAGCTGGGAGAAGGTGGCCGAAGGCCGGATGAGGGAGGAAAAAAGAAATCGCCGCCCGGGATCGGCGGCGATCGGAGTGCGCTGGGAGGGAATTGAACCCTCACGCCTTGCGGCACATGGCCCTCAACCATGCCTGTCTGCCAGTTCCAGCACCAGCGCGGCAGGAAGCGCGGGAATTATAGCCCAGCAAGGGGGGGTGTCAACCGTTTGTAAATAACCCGAAGGGCGGCTGCCCGCGTTTATGGCTTCATCCCGGGATCAACCGGATGATCACCCGGTCGTTGGCGGCGTGCGCCAGATCCGCTTCCGGGATCACGCCCCGTTCATCGCGGCGAATCCCGAAATACTTTGCGTATTCCGGATAGCGGTCGAAATACGCCTTCAGCCCGTCCCGAACCTCGCCCGGTTGATCGATGATCCGGGCTGTGACGGGGAAGGTTTTTCCCCGGTGGAGGAGTTCGCCTGCTTGCCCCCCGAGCAGGTTCCTCCACCAGGTCCAGCTGCTGAAACTCACGACGGTTAATCCCTCCCCCAGCCTCGCGACATCAAGCGGCGGGAGGTTCCTGCGCCGGATACTCCCGGTCCGTCTTCGCCGACATGATGAAATCATTGAGGTGCAGCCCCCGGATCCGGTGCGTCCACCACGAAACGGTCACCTGCCCCCATTCGACTTTCAACAAGGGATGGTGATTCTCTTCTTCCGCAAGTTCCCCGATGCGCACGGCGAAGGCCATCGCCGCAGCAAAATCCCGGAAGCGAAACGCCCGCTCGAGGCGCGGTTCGTCTTCCTCCCGAACCAGGGTCCAATTCGGAAGCTCGGCAATATTTTTTTGGATATCGGTTTCCGAAAAGGGCTTGTCTTCCTTGCCGACCGGACTGCAATGCATTTCCGAAAGGTTCGCCATTTTTCCATCCCTCCGTGGCCAAAATCATCCATTGGATCCAAGCAACTTCCCCGCCTGCGCTCCAACGGCGCCGTTGGGATCCAGCCGCAGGGCCGTCTCCCATTCCGCCTGCGCATCGGCGACGCGTCCCTGTTCGCTATAGGCCATTCCCAGGTGCAGGTGCGCTTTGGCGGAATCCGGATTTAATTCCAGCGCGCGCAGGAACAACCGCTCCGCCAGCGATACATCCCCCATCTTGAACCAGCCCAGCCCGAGCAGATCCAGCGCCCGGTCGTTCTTCGGGGCAAGGATCACCGCCTGGCGCGCGGCCGGAACCCCTCCTTCCGCAACCCGGAAGTCATTTTCAATGTAAAAGGCCGCCAAGACGATCCAGGCTTCCGGCTCGTCGGGAAAAAGTGCAACCGTTTGCTGAACCCAGCTTTCGGCATCTCCCGGGTTGCCAAGGGCGAAATCCGTCTGGGCAAGATCCGCCGCGATAATCCAATCCCCCGGCCGGAGGATCCAAGCCTGCATCAACCACCAGCGGGCAAGCCCGAGCTCCCCCCGGCGCCGCAGCCAGGCGCCGTACACCAGGCAGGCCAGCGCCGAGTCCGGCGCCAGGGCGGCTCCCCGGCGGTACGATTCCTCCGGATTTTCGCCGCTCGCCTCCTGCGCCACACCCTGCAGGGCGTACGCCTCGCCGTAATTCGGGTTCCGTTCAATCGCCCGGCGCAGGGCTTCCTTCGCCAGACCCACCTCGCCCTGCCGGATCAATTCCTCGCCGGTCGAGGCGAAGATGTATTCCGGGACACGCCGGGCGACGGCGGCGCGGATTACCGCTTCCAGCGAACGCGCATTTTCTCCGATCGGCGGGGGCGCGTTTCTTAGCGCCGTCAGCAGATCGAGCGCGCTTCCGGGATTTTGGGCGGCGCGGATCAGGGCCAGAGAGTATTTTGCCGCCGCATCGTCCGGCCGGCGCTCCATCCATAATCCGAGCGCCGCTTCAGCGCGGTCCCAGCGCTCGATCTCGAAATACCCCTTCCACACCCGGGCCAGCAAATCGTCCATCTCCGGATGCAGCGCGAGCGCCTTCTCCCACTCCGCCAATGCCTGTTCGTGTTCGCCCGCCCCCCAGTGCGCCTCGCCCAAATCGGCCAGGAATTGCGGATCCTGATCGCGCGCGCCTTCCGCCAGCCGCAGATAACAGATCGCCGCCGTAAAATCCGGGCGCGCCAACAGTTCCCGCCCGGCGGCGACGGCGAAGGTGGAATCATCCGGAAACCACAACGCCCCCCATCCGGCGGCCGGCCGGGGTTCGGCGGCGCAGGAAGGCAGGAAGGGAATGGCGCCGTGCGGCGTGGAGGCCGGGATCAATCCGAGTACGGTTGAGAATCCGATGATCCAATGCTTCCGGCGGATGTTTTTCCGGATCCAATCCGCGGTTTTCGCAAAAAGGCGCGAGCCGGTTTGTTTTACGGTGCGGAGGAAAACGGGTGATGTTGCGGAGGAGCGCATCGGGTACGCCGCGGCGTCAAACGCTGGTCATGTCCGGCGGCGGGGCCTGGCCGATGGTGCCTTCGACCATTTGATTCAAACCCTGGATCAATTTCTGGGTTTCCCCGCGGTCCGCCAGGGCGGCAAGCTCTTCCACTTTGCTTCGCAGCACATCCGGCTCCAGGGCGTGATTCTCCCCGACCAGCCGGAGGATATCCGGATGATTGGTCTCCCGCAGGGCTGTTTCGTCCTCCCACAGCTGCTCGCTGAGTTTTTCGCCGGGCCGCACGCCGGTAAAGACGATCGGCACGTCCTTGCCGGGTTCCAGGCCGGAAAGGCGGATGAGATCCTCCGCCAGCGAGACGATCCGGACCGGCTTCCCCATCCGCAGGAGGAGCGTTTCCCCGCCTTCGCCGAGGATCGCGGCCTGCAATACCAGGTGCACCGCTTCGGGGATGGTCATGAAATAGCGTTCCATATCCGGGTGCGTCACCGTCACCGGGCCGCCGCGGGCGATCTGCCGCTTGAAGACGGGGATCACCGATCCGCGGCTGCCGAGCACGTTCCCAAACCGGACCGATACGAACGGTTTCCCGCTCCGGCGCGCCGCATCCAGGACGATCAGTTCCGCCAGCCGCTTGGTGGCGCCCATCACGCTCGCCGGGCGGATGGCCTTGTCGCTGGAAATGAGCACCAGCCGTTCCGTGCCCCCTGCCAGCGCGAGGTCGACCAGGTTGCGCGTCCCGAGCACGTTGTTGCTGAAGGCATCCTCGACGTTGATCTCCATCAGCGGCACGTGTTTGTGCGCCGCGGCGTGGAACACCACCTGGGGCGCATGGGCGTGGAAGACGGCTTCGAGACGGGTCCGGTCGCGGATGTCCGCGATGACCGGGTGGAGCGCCAGTTCGTGGTAATCCTCTCCGAGCGCGAGCAGCGCTTCGAAGATGCTGTTCTCGCCGTGTCCCAGCATCAGAATCTCGCTCGGCCCCCAGCGCGCGATCTGCCGGCAAAGCTCGAAACCGATCGACCCGCCGGCGCCGGTGACCATCACCCGTTTGCCGCTCAGGGCATAGCCCACGGCCTGGTCGGCGGTGTGGGCCGGCGCGCGCCGCAGCAGGTCGCTGACCTCGACGTTGCGCAGCCGCCCGGCGCTCACCCGGCCGCCGATCAGCTCGTACAATCCGGGCATGGTGAGGAATGGGATCTTCCCCTTCCGGCACAGATCCGAAAGTTTTCGGAACACGTCGCCCGACGCGGAGGGGATCGCCATCACCACCTCGTCGGCTTCCTGTTCGATCGCAATTCGCCGCACGTGATCCAGGCCTCCGAGGACCTGCACTCCGTGGATGCGCTGGTTCAGTTTTTCCGGCGCATCGTCGAGGAAGCCGACCGGGATCATGCGCAGCTGCGGGTTTCGCTGCATCTCGCGCGCCACCAGCGCCCCCGCGTCGCCCGCCCCGGCGATGAGCACCCGCTTGGTCGCCCCGCTGCCCGGCAAACGGCGGCGGGCCTGCATCAGCTCGGAAAGCAGGCGGATGGAAAACCGCATTCCGCCGGTCAGCACCAGGCTGACCAGACCGTCGATGAATGGGATCGAGCGCGGGATCCGCGGCAGACCGACGGCGAATGTGAAAAGATAGTAGCCGATCATCAATAGGACGTTTACGGCGACCGCGCCGATGATCAGCATCGCTTCTTTTGTGCTCGCATACGCCCAAAAACGGCGGTACAAACCAAAGGCCCAAAACACGACCGGCTTGACCACCAGCGCGGCGGCGATCATCCAGAGCGCCGCCGGGAGGTAGGTATGGAAGATCACGTAATCGCGCAGCGCGAAGGAGATCAGGATCGAAACGGCGATGATCACCAGGTCGGCCAGGAACAGGTAGCGGTTGCGGAGGAAGATGATGGATTTGTTCATGCGGCCCCGCTCCCCGCTGCCTTCATCCAATTCAGCGTTTCGGCCAGTCCGGCGCGGAATTCCATCTTTGGACGGAACGCCAGCAGCTTGCGGGCGCGGGAGGGATCGCAGCGCGAATGGTAAATGTCGCCGGAGCGCGGGGCGGCAAAAGTCAGCGGGATGCTCGTGCCGCACAGTGAGGATAATTCCGAATGCAGTTGCAACAGACTGCGGCCGCGCCCGGTGCCGATGTTCAGTACCTGCCCGGCCGCGCAGTCCAGCTCGCACGCCAGCCGGTTGGCCCGGACCACGTCCGCGATATAAATGAAGTCACGCGTCTGCTTGCCGTCGCCGTAAACGGTCACGCCGCCGCCGGTGATCGCCCGCGAGGCGAAAATGGCGATCACGCCCGAATACGGGGAGGCGGGATCCTGACGCGGACCGAACACGTTGAAATAGCGCAGGCACACCGCCGGCAGTTCGTAGGATTGAAAAAAGGAAACCGCGAGGGATTCTCCCGCCAGTTTGCTGGCGGCGTAGGGGGAAAGCGCCTGGGGCGCCTGGTCCTCTTTGGCGGGCAGCCGGCCGGCGCCGTAGACCGCGCAGGAGGAGGCCATTACCAGCCGCCGGACTTTCGCGCGCCTGGCGGCCTGGAGCACATTCAGCGTCCCGGTGACGTTGACGTCCAGCGTATCTTCCGGGCGTTCCACCGACTCCGCCACCGAGACCATCGCCGCGTGATGCAGCACGTACTCCACGCCGCGCATCGCGGATTGAACCGCGCGCCGGTCGCGGATGTCGCCTTTGCAGATCTCGACTTTGCCGCGCAGCGCCGCCAGATTCTTCCGTTTCCCGGTGCTGAAATTATCCAGAATCCTGACCGTGTGTCCGTCGCGGACCAGGTTTTCCGCCAGATGCGATCCGATGAATCCGGCTCCGCCGGTGATGAGATACGTCGACAACGTCATCCGCCTCCCAGCGGAAAAACTCCATTTTACCAACTCGCCCGGGATCAGGCGGCCGGCCGGCCCCGCAACAGCCGGCCCAGAGACCGCGCCGCTCCGATCCAGAAACCCGCGCCCCATGCGGCATGGATGCAGAAGAAAACCAGCATCAGGGCCGGGAGGAGCGCCGCCTCTTTCCGCGCCGCGGCTTCCCGGCCGGCATATGCGGCGCTTATGGCAGCATACACCGCCAGCTCCAGCCCCAGGATTATAGCCAATGGGGGCAAAAGAAAGGCCCCGGCGGATAGAATTACCAGGGACGGCGCAAAAAAAGCCGGGATTAATTGCCTCGGCCGGACCGATTTCGGGTGGAACGAGAGCATGACGGCTTTCTGGTGCCCGTAAAAATAATACTGCCTTGCCAGCGCGCCCAATTCGCCGCGGGCGATATAGCGCGACCGGATCTTCGGGGTGAAGAAGATCCTTCCGCCGGCCTCCCGCACCCGGTAGTTGAATTCATAATCCTCATTCACCGGAACCTGCTCGTTGAACTCACCCACCCGGCGGAACACGTCGCGGCGGAATGCGGCGAAAGGGACCGTATCCACCTCGCCTTCCTTCCCGCCCGACCGGTAGCGTACCCCGCCGGTGGCAAACGGGTTGGCCACGGCGGCGGCAATGGCGCGCGCCACGACCCCGCTGCCTCCCGGCTGAATGACGATCCCGCCCCCAACCCCCTCGCACCCCGAGTGTTCGAGTGCCCAAACGCATTGTTCGACGTAATCCGGATCCGGAATGGCGTGCGCATCCATGCGCAGGATGATCTCCCCGCGCGCCTCACGCAGCGCGGCGTTCAACCCGGCCGGCGCGGAACGCCCCGGATTGTCCACCCAGCGCAGCGCCCAATCTGGATGCGCACCGGCATAGGCTTCGATCTTTTTCCGCGTCCCGTCCGTGGAGCGGCCGTCGGCGACGATCACTTCCATCCGCCCGGCCGGGAACGACTGCCGATGCAAGGCTTCGAGAACCCGATCGATCGTCCGTTCCTCGTTCCGGCACGGAATCAGCACGGATACCTGCGGGAGGGATTCGTTCATCGCGAGCGGGAGCCCAGGAGTGCCTGATATACCTGTTCGAGATCAGCGGCAATCCCGCTCCAGCCATACCCTTCAGCCCAGGCGCGGGCGGCCTTGCCGATCCGTTTCCGTTCGGCTCCCTGGCGGAGCAGACGGACGACTTCGACACTGTACGAACGGTCGGCCCCTGCCAGGATAATCTCATCCCCATTGCGCGCGGAGATGCCCTCGGCGCCCATCGGCGTGCTGACGACGGTTTTTCCGGCGGCCATGGCCTCCAGAATTTTCAACCGCATTCCTCCGCCTGAACGCAGCGGGACGACCACCACCGATGCGCGGTGCAGGTGCGGCCGCACATCGTCGACAAATCCCGTCACTTCAATATTGCGATCCTCCTCCGGCCAGTGCAGGATGTCGGCCGGCGGCGATTTGCCGACCACGATCCAGCGCGCGGTCGGCTCCTCCTGCGCAATTCGCGGCCAAACCTTGGCACGGAACCAGCGGACCGCATCCGCATTCGGCGGCCAATCCAGGGCGCCCACGAATACGATCGTCCCCGGCTCCTCGCTCATCGGCTGCGGAGAGTACCGTTCCAGGTCGACTCCCGCCGGAGAAACCGCCACCGAGGCATCCGGGGCGATCTGGAGAATTCGTTCGGCATCCTCCTGGGTGATCGCCACGCACAGATCGGCCTGCCGACAGGCCCGGGTTTCGAACGCACGCATCCGCCGCGCTTGCAGCCGCACATAAGCATTCAACGGAAAGCCGGCCGTCCGGGCGTAGCGCGCCGCCAGAGCGGATTCCACATTATGAAGGCGCAGGATCACCTGAACGCCCAACCCCTGCGCCAATCCGAGATAATGCGCCATGTGGGTGCCTTCCAGCTGGACCAGGTCAAAGCGTTCCTCATTGAAGGCTGCCCGCACGGCGACAGTCATGGCCCCGGACCGGTATTTCGACGCCGTGTACGGCATCGGGGATAGCAGTGCGAGCGCGGCGTTCACATAATTCGTGGAAGTATCGTGTGGTATTGCCTTGGCCCAGATCAATCCCGCCCGGGCGCGAAATTCGTCCGCCGCCTCCGGGTTTCCAAATCCCAAAAGGGCGGCCTGATGCCCGCGCGCGGTCAGATGGCGGATGAGTTCATAGATGGCGATCCGGGCGCCGTCGGTCGCCGGCCAGGGTATCTTCGGGGCGATGAACAGAATTTTCATATCATCCGAACCTCGCAAGTTGGTCCTCTCGCTGCCGGCGAATCCGGATATGCCGGATTAAAACCACGGCCGCGGCCGCCCCGAGCGCCAGCAGGATCGGCACGATGCTGTTAAGCTTCCATGCGATAAAACCGGTCAACGGGATCCAGACGAGCAACCCAACCACCCACCATCTCCGGCTGAAGACCAGCCCTTCCGCCGCCAGCATAAGCGCGATCGGCATGATCATATCCCGGTGCCGGTATTCCCGCGGAATAAAAATCGAGACAACCAGAAAAACCGCCACGGCGTAAAAGAGCACCGGCCATACCCCCCTGTGGTTGCGCCGCACGGCCTCCCGAATTCCAAGAAACGAAAACGGCAGCAGAAAATACCACAGCCACATTCCGGGAAAGGCGATCATGTAGGTTTCGAACCGCGGCACCTCGGGCAGGGTTCCCGGCAGGATCCAGGCATACGGCGCCAGCCCCGTGGAAATCATCGACAGCGCCAGATAGTGGAGGAATCCGAGAGGGTGGTTAAGGATCCATTCCAGAAAGATGCCCACCGTCCGCGTATCGGGCACATCGGTTACTTGAAAAAGCGTCGACTGCGATCCGAGAGTCACATGAAAAAGGGTGCGCGCGGAAATGGCCGGCCAAAAAACAATCAGGAACAAAGCCGCCGACGCAATCACCAGCACCCAGCGCCACACGCCGCCCGGTTTCAGGAATTCCATCAGGAGGACCAGGGCAACCGCTCCCGCCAGGACGACCGGTATGTAATCGCGGAGTTCTCCGGCCATCAGAAAAATCCCGGCCATCACCCCGGCCCATCCTGCGGCGCGCAGCAACCGGGCGGGGCTCCGCTCCGGCAGGATCAGGATGTTCCAAATTCTATACAGTCCGAGGAAAAACAGCAGGATAAGAAACAGGAAGAGCGGATCCTTGAGAGTCATCATCTCCCACAGCCAGAATCCGGTGTAGAGCGCCGTCAGCCACCCGGTCCAGCGCGCGACGACCGGCCCGAACAACATCGCCGCAATCCGGTAGGTGAGATACACCGTCGATGCGCCGAGAACAATATTGATAACGATCGCCGCCGCGGTCGCATGGCCGATCAGATAATACACGCCGGCCAGCAACTGCGGGAAAAGATCGTTCAGGGCAAAATCCAACGGGCCCGCCCCCGCCGCCGCGGTTCCGGGGGCATGCCAGGCCTGGGCGAGAATCCAGGCCACCCGGTCATAGGAATTGGAGTCGGAATAGAGGTATCCCTCGTTCCCGCCGATTATCCAATGGAAGAGGCCGGCGGCTGCGAGCCTCACCCCAAGCGCCACAAGGAACAACCGGGCGACGAACCGGCGTTCCTCCGCCGGGGTATCCAAAAGGGCCAGGCCGAGGGCCAGGCCGCCGGCCAGGAAAAGCATGAACACCGGGGCACCGAACGTTTCCCAGGGCAGGAAGGCAAGCGCCAGCGCACTTCCGCCGGCTATAAGCGCGGAAATCCCCAAAAAACCTTGGCGTTGAAGAGTTGGCATCGTCATGGATAATGGTCATCCCGCCCCGGGATGTTCGGCTAATACCTCGGAATACACCGAGCGCGTTCCGTCGATCATCCGCTGCAGAGTATACTCCCGCGCCCGCAACGCCCCTTCCCGTCCCATCATTATGCGCAATTCCGGATTCTCTCCCAGGCGAAGCATGGCTTCCGCCAGCATCCCCGGATCGCGCCGGGGAACCAGCAGACCCGTCCGGTCCGGTTCGACCAGATCCCGGTTTCCGCCGACATCCGTGGCGATGCAGGGCAGGCCGCAGGCCATGGCTTCCAGGAGCGTGTAGGAAAAGCTTTCAAAATCGGAGGGCAGGACGAATACATCGGCGGTGTGCATGGTCTCGCGGATTTTCCCGCGCATTTGGAGACCGAGCAGATCCAGGTGTTTTCTCCAACCGCCCGTTTCCGCGGCGTTTAGCAATTCTCCGCGCTTCTCCCCTTCCCCCGCCGTCTGCAAACGCGCCGCCGGCATCCGTCCGGCGACGATTTTAAACGCCGCCGCCAGATTCTCGATTCCCTTTTCGCGCGCCATCCGGCCGACGAACAAAAAACGGACGTCCGGTTCCGGCCGCAGAATGTGAGGCGCGGGGCTGAACCAGTCGGCCTCCAATCCATTCGGGACGAGCGCGGCCTTCTCCGGCGGGACAAGGCGCCCGTCCAGGTAAATCTGCCTGATCGTTTTGGAGACGAATATCGTCCGGTCGGTGGCATGCCGGTTGAGGAGGGTTTCCGCCATGCGGTAGGCGCGGATGGCCAGCGGATTCGTCGGCAGGAAGAACGAAGGCGTATGGACCGTATGGACGGCGGGCAAACCCGCCGCGCGGGCTGCCATCCGCCCCAGCAGCCCGCCGCGGGTATCGTGGGTATGCACCAATTGAATTTCCTGGGCCAGAAATTCACTTCGTAGGCGGAGAAACGCCGGGCCGTCGAATTTCGAGGCCGGCGGGAGCACCGTGCACTTTATGTCCAGCCCGCCGGCGATCGAAAGAAACGGTTCGGCGAGCGTTCCCATGACGCGGAATTCGAATTCCTTCCCCAGCCCGTGGAACAACTGCAACAGATGAGTTTCAATCCCCCCGGCTGCCAGCGGGGAAAAGGAGATGATGGCGATTCGCGGCCTGCTCACCGCAACCCTCC
>Ga0105104_10000434_pt1 | contig 32066 bp, 28 predicted proteins | sample PPLLaktember2015_3_FD_87034 | JGI IMG/M metagenome (GOLD analysis project Ga0105104, IMG submission 87034) | Freshwater sediment microbial communities from Prairie Pothole Lake near Jamestown, North Dakota, USA - PPLs Lake P7 Core (6) Depth... | ecosystem: Environmental > Aquatic > Freshwater >... | reverse complement strand
GCTTTCCGATTTTTCTGAAATCCACGCGTATTCGGACATCGTTTATCCGGGGTGATGCACCGGTCTCGGAGTCGAATTCGCTGGCTCTGTGCGGACATATCGGCATTCCCGTTTATACCGTTCGTGCTTCCGGACATTTCTTTACTTCCGATAATCCCAAAGCATTTTTTCGGTTGATCGCCGGTATTCTCACCTGAATCCCTCCATAAAATTCTGAACGGACATGGCGGAGCAGGACAGTCGAATCACACTTCTTCGCGAGATTTCGCGCAGCAACATTGCTACGGTCTGGGAGGCCTATGACGCCGAACTGGACCGCAAGGTGCTGGTCAAACGCATCCATCCGCAATATGCGCGCGACGAGGCAATTCGCGCCCGCTTCATGCGCGAGGCGAAAGCCATTGCCCGACTGTCGCACGTGAACGTCGTGCAGATTTACGATCTACGCGAAGATGAAGACGGATTATCTTTAGTTCTGGAATTCATCGAGGGGATGAATCTTGGCAAGCTGCTCAAGGATCGCGGGCCGCTTCCTGCAAACGTGGCGGCCACGATTGCGGCGCATATTCTGGCGGGTCTTGATCCTGCTCATACAGCCGGGATCATTCATCGCGATCTGAAGCCGGAAAATGTCATGATTTCCGCGAAGGCCGATGTGAAAATCACGGACTTCGGCCTGGTGACGCTGAGGGATCAACCGTCACTCACGCAAGACGGCATGACTCCCGGAACAACGCGTTATATGGCTCCGGAGCAGGTTACGGGCCGTGAACTTTCCGCGGCGACGGATCTCTTTGCTTTAGGCCTGATCCTGTTGGAAATGCTTTCAGGCCGCCGCATGTTCGAGCAGGATAATCCCAATGCCATCCTTTTAGCCTTGCTGAACTACAAAGGACCGCATCTCGAAGAATACGGCGAGGCGGTTCCCGCGGCGCTTGCACCCGTTTTAGAACGCTTATTAGACCGTTTGCCGGAAAAGCGATACGGTTCTGCGGCGGAAGCACGAGAGGCGGTCCTGCAATCCCAGCCTGAAGGATTGCTTCCGCGAACGCTGCTTGAGGATTTTCTGTCGGGCAAGCCGTTCAGCCGTCCACCTGTTGCAAAAAGTGTAGCCCGGCGTAAGGCGTGGACACGGCCTTTTCGGACGGCATCTTTAATCCTGTTGGGGATGATTGTGATTGGGCTTGTCTATCACCTTGCCACGATCACGCAGCAACCGGCAGTGATTCAGTGGCCGCCGCTGGTTTTCGCGCCCGAGCCGGATTCGACAGCCAGAGTGGAACCGGGCGAAGAACCGGGGACTCCCGGGGAACCGGTGGATGTTGATTCTTCCGACGATAATATCCCGCCGATTCCCGATCCGAGACCTCCCGTGATCAAACCGGACACAATACCATCCATAACGGTTCCGAAGGAACCCGGGTTTCTCACGATTGCATCCACTCCGTGGGCGAGCATTTATTTAGGCGATTCACTCATCGGGACTACTCCGCTGCCGAAACCGCTGACGCTTCCCGCGGGAAATCACAATGTCGTTTTACTCAATCCGCAGATCGGTCATCCGGTGATACGGCAGGTGGCGATTCAGCCCGGAATGACGAGCGAACTCAAGGTGAATCTTGAAGACTTCGTCGCCCGCTTAAAGATCGCATCCGTTAGGCCGTGGGCGGACGTGTATATCAACGGAAAACTGGAACTGCGCACTCCGCACTCTAAAACGATCTATAAACCACTGGGGACTTACGACATTCTGCTGCGGAATCCGGCATATCCGGATTGCACATTGACTATTAGTTTTCGGGAGGGTGATCCGGTAAAAGAGATCCGGGTGGACCTTGCGCAGCGCTGAAATATCAGAGGCGAATTTCGACCGGAGGCACCAGAAAAAATTTTAGCCGCTTGGGATCAGATTACATATTGCTTATATCAATAATAACAGTAAGATAAAACGAGAGACGCAGCATTAGAAAATCTAACGAATACATCTGAGGGTCGGAACCTCATTTTCGTCTTTTGAGTTAATTGGAAGTTAGCGAAAGTCATAACAATCTAACCTGTCTGGAAGAGTCTATGATCCAACTGTCAGAGGTAACCAAGTCCTATAGCGGGGTCAAGGCGGTGGACACTGTCACATTGTCCATTCCATCGGGGCAGATTCTCGGGTTTCTGGGACCGAACGGAGCCGGGAAAACCACCACGATGCGCATGATCACGTGCTACATGCCGCCCACATCGGGCAAGATCACAGTGGACGGTCTGGATACGTTGGACCAGTCTCTGGAAGTGCGAAGAAAGATCGGCTACTTACCTGAGATGGCTCCCGTGTATCAGGACATCAACGTAGTAGATTATTTGAACTACGTGTGCGATTTAAGGAAGATTGACAAGGACAAACGGCCGAAGCGGATCAAAGAGATTGTGGGGCGCTGCGGCTTGGAAGACGTGCTTTCCAAGGACGTCGGTCAACTGTCTAAAGGATACCGTCAGCGCGTGGGTCTGGCGCAGGCCATGATGCACGATCCGGATATTCTGGTGCTGGACGAACCGACGGCGGGACTCGATCCCAATCAGATCGCAGAAATTCGAATGCTCATTAAAGAGCTTGGCCGCGAAAAGACCGTCATTCTTTCGACGCATATTCTTTCGGAAGTTCAAGCCACGTGTTCGCGGATTGTCATCATCAATCAGGGGCGAATCGTGGCCGATGACACTCCCGAAGGTTTACAAGCCGGAGTAGCGGGGCACTCGGTCGTTCTGACCACGGTAAAAACGGGTGCCGCGGACGTGGTCGCCAAAGCCCGAACCGTGCTGGGCGTTGAAGACGTTCGCATGGTGCCCAGCGTCCCGGGAACGCACCGACTGCGCATCGAAAGCCCCACCGACCGGGATATTCGGGAAGACTTCTTTAAGCTTGCCGTGCGCGAGAATTGGGTGATGCTCGAAATGACTCAAGAAGCGCGCAGCCTTGAGGACGTATTCCACAAGCTGACGCTGGAGGACAACTAATGGATAACGTTCTCTCGATCTTCAAACGGGAATTCCGTTCGTATTTCGATTCCCCGGTAGCCTACATTGTGTTGATGTTTTTCCTGCTGGTGTCGGGCTACTTTTTCACGTCGAATTTGTTTTTAATGAATCAGGCCAATCTGCGCACGCTGTTCGGGATTGTGCCGCTGCTGTACGTGTTGTTCATTCCGGCGATTTCGATGCGGCTCTTGGCGGAAGAGAAGAAATCCGGCACGATTGAACTGCTGTTTACCTATCCTTTGCGCGACTCTGAGATCGTGGTGGGCAAGTATTTAGCGGCACTGGCGATGATTTTTGTGCTTCTGCTGTTTACCTTCGTCTATCCGCTGGCGGTGAGCACTCTGGGAGATTTGGACGGCGGTCAGGTGGTCACGGGATACATCGGACTTTTCTTTTTGGGCGCGGCTTATCTGGCGATCGGTATGTTCGCCTCGTCCATTACCGAGAACCAGATTGTGGCGTTCATTGTCGCGCTGGCGATATCGTTCTTCTTTTTCATTCTGGACAAGATCCTGTTTTTTGTTCCGCCCTCTTTGGCCAGCATCATGGAATATCTGGCCATCGAATATCATTTCCAGAACATTGCACGCGGTGTGATTGACAGCCGCAATCTGATTTACTTTTTCTCGATGATTTTTATCGGTCTGCTTTTAGCCAGCCACGCGTTATCGAGGCGCAAAGGCGACTGAATTCGAATCACCGGGACGGGTTGTGCGCCCGTCCGGAATGTCCGAGCAAGAGGCGATTCAACGATTCGCCTTCAGGAATCAAGACAAACAGGATTATTGAGATATGAAACGTAAAGCCTGGTCAGTTTCCTCGGTATCCAACCTTTTGGTGATGGTGGCTATCGTGGTGGTGGTCAACCTCATCGGCCTGCGGCTTTTTACGCGCGCCGATTTGACGGAGAACCACATTTATACGCTCAGTAAAGCGTCACGCAACGTGGTGGCGAACTTGGAAGATCGGCTGACGGTGAAAGCCTATTTCACGAAGGATTTACCGCCGCCCTACAACGCGAATTCGCGCTATGTGAACGACGCATTGGAAGACTATCGCTCGTACAGCCGCGGGAATTTCGTGTTTGAATTCGTGGATCCCGCCAAGGAGCAGAAGCTCGAAGAAGAAACGCAGCGTTACCGCATCCAGCCCGTTCAGGTGAACGTGATGGAGAAGGACAACGTGCAGCTGAAGAAGGCGTACATGGGGCTGGTGTTAATCTACGGCGACAAGCACGAGACCATTCCGCTGGTTCAGAACGTGGAGAATTTTGAGTATGAAATGACTTCGGCGATCAAGCGGCTGGTGTCCGAGAAGCTGCCGAAGGTGGGATTTTTAAGCGGATATGGCATGCCGGATCCCAATCAGGATTTGCGAAATGTGGCAATGGCGCTGTCGAAACATTATCAAGTCGTTCCGGTCAGCACGGAAATGGGGAACAATCTGATTGATCCCGACGTCAACGTGCTGCTGATCGTGCAGCCGAAGGAAACGCTGGACGACTGGACGAAGTTCTGCATAGACCAGTTCATCATGCGCGGCGGGAAAGTCGGCTGGTTTATCAATAAGGTTAAGGCCGATATCCAGACTTCCACGGCTACGGCAATGCAATTGGGGATTGACGATATCACGCGGCAGTACGGGTTCGTCGTGGGTAATAACCTTGTGATGGACTTGAACGCCTCCATGATTAACGTGCAGCAGCAGCAGGGATTTTTCATGATTACGAATATGGTGCGCTATCCGGCGTTTCCGCGCATCGTGGACATTAACCGCACGCTGCCGCTCGTAAAGGAATTGCAGGAACTCACGATGTTTTTCCCGAGTTCGGTGGACACGACGCCTTCGGGGAAGGGGAAAGTGGAATACACACCGCTGTTCCAGACCAGCGAATTCACGCGCCTGCAGGTCGGACGCTACGACATCAATCCGATGAATCAGGCGAAGCGCGAGGATTATACCGGAGGGAAAAAGGTTTTAGGTTTGGCGATGATTGGCGATTATGCATCGGCCTTTCAAGGCAAGCCTGTCCCGCATCCGAAGGACAGTACGGCGGTTCCGGCGCAAGTCCAAGTGATGGAGCATAGTCCGCAGACACGGATGATCGTGATCGGCGACGGGAATTTCCTGCAAGGTCAATTTGCGCAGGGCGGTCCCAACATGGTGCTCTTCCTGAACTCCGTGGACTGGCTGAGTCAGGATGACGATTTGATGAGCATTCGTTCCCGGGAAGCGGCGATTCGTCCGCTTAAGCCGGATCTCACCGACGGAACCAAGCGTACCGTGAAATACGCAAGCATGTTCGTTCCGCCGGCGCTGGTTCTGGTCTTAGGTTTGTCGCGGTGGACACTTCGCCGCAATCGGCGGAAGGCGGTGACGATATGAAACGTTCTCTTGTTCTCTTAGTTGTGCTGGTGGTACTACTCGGAATCTACTGGCTTGTGCAATCCAAGAGGCCGATTGTTTCCGCAGCCCGTCCCTTTGTGGAATGCGACAGCGCGAAAGTGGATTTCCTTCGCATACAGACGGCGGCCGACACGGTCGAGATGCGGAAGGAAGGGGAACAGTGGACGGTCACCTATCCGCTGAAATACCCGGCGGCGCAAAAGACCGTAACTGCCGCAGTCGGCAAATTCCGCGAAATGGAAAAGCTGACGCTGATTACGAAAAATACGTCGCGGCACGGTGAGTTTCAGGTGGATGACGCGTTGGGTGTGAAAGTCACGGTGGGGCAAGGCAAGAAAACGACCACCATCTACATCGGAAGAAGCGGCCCGACCGGACAAACCTCTTACGCGCGGGCTGACGGCACGAATGACGTGTGGGAAATCGGCGGAAGTCAATCCGCGACCTTCAAACGCAAAGTAAAAGACTGGCGCGATAAAACGATTACGGAATTGAATCAGGCGGACTTCCGCAAGATCGTTCTGGAATATCCCGATCACAAGATCACGCTGACTCTCAACGATTCATTGTGGGACGTGGACGCGGGCAAGGAAAAGTTCGTCGGAACGAAAGATCTGGTCGGGCGGTTGACGGGAATGCTGTCGCGGATGTCGGGCGTGGATTTTGCCGATACTCTGGCACCGAATGCCTTTAACGCGTCCGTCTTTCATTTACAGGCCGAACTTAACGACGGACAGTCGGTGGATTTGCGATTGATTCCCAAAGATCCGGAAGGGAATCAGTTTTTTTTACGCAAGGCCGGCGCTCAGGCGGACTATGTAATATATAAGAGCACCGCCGGAGCCTTGATGAAGAAGGCCGAGGATTTCCGTGAAAAGCCGGAAACCGCGTCGCCGGACAGCCCCGCCAAGGCGAAAGCCAAAGCGTGATGTTTGAGTGATTAAAAGATGCTTCACACGTACGAAGCCCGGGACTGTTGTCTCGGGTTTTGAACTTTGGATAATAACATCTCTTCACAATCCGCATTGACCGTTAAAACATGAACGCGCTTAAACGGCTGCTGCCCTATCTGCGTCCCTATCGGACGTCCATCCTTATCGGCGCTCTCGTGGCGGTGCTTAACAACGCCGTGGGTGCGGCAGGGCCGTGGCTGCTCAAATTGGCGGTGGACGGATTGCAGTCGGGTGTCACACTCGGATTGCTGGCATGGTATGCTTTGCTGTTTGTTGCCATAGCGGCAGTAGCGGGCGTGCTGCGTTTTTATATGCGGCAGATTTTAATCGGAATGTCGCGCCATGCGGAATTGGATTTACGGAATGCGCTTTTTGCGCATTTGCAGAAATTGCCCGCCTCGTTTTACAACAAACATCGAACGGGCGATATCATGGCAAGGCTGACCAGCGATCTGGAGAGCGTGCGTTCGGTACTCGGACCGGGCGTGATGTATCCACTGGACACGATCAGCATGGCGCTATTCACGCTGACCATGATGTTTCTGTTGTCCGTTAAGCTGACGGTCGCCGTGCTGCTCGCCGCTCCACTCGTATCTTTCACCGTATTCTACTTGGGAAAGATTACCTACAAACTGCACACACGGATTCAGCAGCAGTTTTCCGCGCTTTCCGACTGCGCGGAAGAGAATTTAGCGGGTGTGCGCGTGGTTCGCGCGTTCGCGCAAGAGGATCGCGAACTGGGCAAATTCAACGAATTGAATCATGAATATGTTCGGCGCAATCTGGCTATGACGCGTGTTCAGGCGGCGTTTATGCCGGTGATGGTGATGATGTTTGAGCTTGCCACCGTAATGATTTTGCTCTTCGGCGGGCGCGGGATTATCCGGGGGGAACTCAGTCTGGGCGATTTCGTGGCCTTTGTCGGGTACTTAAGCATGCTCGCCTGGCCGATGATTGCGGTGGGATGGGTGGCCAATCTTTTCCAGCGCGGCGCGGCTTCCATGAAAAGGCTGTGCGACATTCTGGATATCGAGCCGGAAATCGCACCGCCGCCGGAGTCGCGCCGCAGTGAATTGCCGCGCGGCGAAATCGTTTTCGAGAAAGTCCGTTTTTGCTATAACGATCAACGGACGGCGCTGGCCGACCTGGACTTCCGGATTGATGCCGGTAAAATCGTGGCATTCGTAGGACGAACCGGAAGCGGAAAGAGCACCTTGATATCCTTGATTCCGCGTCTCTTTGATCCGACGGAAGGACGCGTTCTTGTAGACGGGATTCCGACGACGGAGTGGAATCTGTCGGAGTTACGCGCGATGATCGGCATGGTGCCGCAGGACGCACTACTCTTTTCCGACACCTTGCGTGCCAATGTCTGTTTCGGCGTATCCGATGCGACCGATGAACATTTTCTGGTTGCCACGGATGTGTCGCAGATTAATCGCGACGTGGAAAGTTTTCGCAGCGGTTATGAAACCGTGGTGGGTGAACGCGGGTTGACGCTGTCCGGCGGTCAAAAAGGGCGCACGGCTCTGGCTCGTGCCTTAATGAAGAATCCGTGCATATTAATTTTAGACGACGCTCTGTCCGCCGTGGATACGCAGACGGAAGATCAAATTCTCGGCGGACTGCGGCGATTCATGGCGGATCGCACTTCCATCATTATCTCGCACCGGGTTTCCACGGTGAAGCACGCGGATGAGATCTTTGTGTTGGATGAAGGGCGAGTTGTTGAACGCGGCACGCATGAACAGCTCATCGCTTTGGGCGGTTATTATACTGAATTAGAACGTATGCAAAGACTGGAGGCGGAGCTGGAGGAGATTGACGAGGACTCGCGAATATGAGCAGCTATGAAGACCATTCCCACGAAGAGGAAGTTCTCGGCAAGGCATATGATGCGCGATTGGCGAAACGGTTGTGGAGTTACATCGGCGATCAGAAAAACAAGATATTTTTGGCCGTAGTGCTGCTGGTGGCGGGAGCGTTGGCGGAACTGGCAGGGCCTCTGTTGGTCAAATTAGCCATTGACCGCTACATTGCCGCAAAGGACTGGCCCGGTTTGGTTCATATTGTTCTTTTATTCGCGGGTGTTTCCGTTGCCGCGGCGGGGCTTCGCTGGAGCGAAATGTATTTGACAGGCTCTGCCGGACAGTTCATCATCTATCGCCTGCGAATGAAGCTGTTCGAGAGGCTCCAGCGGCTCTCCGTTCCCTACTATGACCGCAATCCGGTGGGACGGCTCATGTCGCGGTTGACTTCGGACGTACAGGCACTCTATGAACTGTTTAGTTCCGGTTTGGTGGCGATAGTGGGCGACATCGTGACGCTGACGGGAATTATGATCGTGATGTTCGTCGTGAACTGGAAGCTGGCGCTGATCACGCTGTCCGTGATTCCCTTTCTGATTCTGGTCACCTTTATCTTTCGCAAACAGGTGCGGGACTTGTACCGGCTGACGCGGCTGAAAATTGCGCGCTTGAACAGCTATCTGCACGAAAATCTGGTGGGGATTCGGGTCGTGCAATTGTTCAACCGCGAATCCCGCAACTATCAGGTATTCGACGAAATCGGCAGTGACCTGAAGCATACTTATATGCGCACGATTTTTTTCTATGCGGTTTTTTATCCAGCAGTGGAACTCATTTCCGCTGTGGCTGTTGCGTTGATTATTTTCGGCGGTGGCGGCATGATGCTGACCGGTGCGGTGACACTCGGCACTCTGGTCGCGTTTATTCAGTATGTCGAGCGATTCTATCGTCCGGTGCGGGATCTGGCTGAAAAATACAACATTTTACAGGGGGCGATGGCTGCGGCGGAGCGCGTGTTTAAAGTGCTGGATCACCCGATAGAGATCGAACCGCCTTTGGCTACGAACGGAATATCCGAGCAAGTTGATCATGTATCCATCGAATTCCGCAATGTGTGGTTTGCGTATCATGATGAAGAATGGGTTTTAAAAGACGTCAGTTTTATCGTGAACGCCGGGGAATCCATAGCTATCGTGGGAGCTACCGGAGCGGGAAAGACCACAATCATTTCGCTCTTGAGCCGTTTTTATGACGTACAAAAAGGACAGATTCTAATCAACGGTACGGATATCCGCGAAATTGATTTTCATCCCCTGCGCAGGTTGATGGGGATTGTTCTGCAGGATGTGTTTGTGTTTGCGGGCACGATTGCCGAGAATATTCGATTTGGATGTCCGGATGCACAGCGAACCGAAGTGGAGAAGGCGGCGGAACTGGTTCACGCGGACTATTTTATTAAAAGACTTCCTCACGGTTATGACGAACCGGTAATGGAGCGTGGGGCAACTCTGTCAACGGGCGAACGGCAGTTATTAGCCTTCGCGCGGGCTGTAATGTGTAAGCCGCGGGTAATGATTTTAGATGAAGCGACGGCATCCATAGACACCGAAACCGAACGGCTGATTCAAGATGCCATTGCCCAGTTGTTACGGGGGCGCACTTCCATCATCATCGCCCATCGTTTGTCTACAATTCAGCGATGCGACCGGATTCTGGTCTTTCATCATGGTCGTTTGCGCGAGCAAGGCACGCAGGAACAATTGTTAGCGCAACGCGGGATATTTTACCGCCTGTGGCAATTGCAGTATGGCGGCGGCCACACTGTGTCGCAACCTATGAAGTGACTTGACATTGGGGGATTTTTCCTATAGATTGCGGTCGGTAAAATGGGTGATACCAATTATTGAGGATTGTCATTCAAAATGCCTGTTACCAAAGAAGATATAGAACGCACGGCACACCTTGCCAGACTGCGGCTATCACCGGAAGAATTAGAGGCTATGACCGCTACGTTAGGCAAGGTTTTTCAATATATTGACCAGCTTCACGAAGTGGATACGACGAACGTTCAGCCGTTACATCATGTTCTTGACATGAGTAATGTCATGGACAAGGATGAGCCCCGGCCATGCTTATCGCGGGAAGAGGCTCTTAGCAATGCGCCGGATCGCACGGAAGAATTCTTCCGTTTACCGCGGGCCATCAACTGACGTGAGTACGCTGGTTGTCATTCCCGCTCGCTTTGCATCCACCCGCTTTCCCGGAAAACCGTTGGCGGTTCTGGCGGGCAAACCGATGATTCAGCATGTCTGGGAGCGAAGCCGTGCGGCGGGGTTGGAGGGAGTGATCGTTGCCACGGAAGACAAACGCATTCTGGATGCCTGCCGCGAATTCGGCGCGGATGTGGAACTGACTTCGGCCGAACACGCATCGGGAACGGATCGCGTGGCGGAGGTCGCGAAGCGACATCCCGAATACAATCAAGTTCTCAATGTTCAGGGAGATGAACCGGGCATACCTGCCGAAACCGTGCGCGCTGTCGCGGATGCACTGCGAAACCCGTCGGTTAATATTTCGACGGCCGTCGCAGGGATAAGGGATCCGGGGGATTTGTCTAATCCCAATGTTGTTAAAGTAGTCATGGCCGATTCCGGGGCGGCACTGTATTTCAGCCGCGCGGGAATTCCGTTTCGGCGAGATGCGAATGCCAGCGCAGCGCCGCCGTATTTTCGCCATCTGGGAATATACGGTTTTCAGCGGGATATTCTTTTGAAAGTCACGCAGCTTAAGCCGTCGCCTTTGGAATTAACTGAATCTTTGGAACAACTGCGCTGGCTGCAAGCCGGATATCGCATACAGTGTGCCGTAGTGAAGGATTTTTCGGTCGGCGTGGATACGCCGGCTGACTTGAAAGCTTTCGAAATGTTCATGCAAACACAGGTCCGGTGAACTCATGGTAAAGAAGACGACTGCATCCGCCCGCAAGAAAACGAAGTACATCTTCGTGACCGGCGGAGTCGTGTCTTCCTTGGGGAAAGGAATCGCCGCCGCATCGTTAGGCCGTTTGCTGAAAGCGCGCGGATTGCGCGTTACGATCATGAAACTCGATCCCTATATCAACGTAGATGCGGGGACGATGAATCCGTTCCAACACGGGGAAGTTTATGTGACTGAAGACGGCGCGGAAACCGATCTGGATTTGGGACACTACGAGAGATTCATTGACGAGGATATGAGCCGCCTGAACAATGCGACGACGGGACAAATCTATCAGACGGTCATCAACAAGGAGCGCAAGGGCGAGTTTTTAGGCGCTACAGTGCAGGTGATTCCGCATATTACAAGCGAAATCATTGATCGCATCCATTTGCTGGCGGAGAGCAAGGAATCGTATGATGTCGTGATTGTGGAAGTCGGCGGTACTGTCGGCGATATCGAAAGTTTGCCGTTTCTGGAAGCGATCCGCCAGATCGCATTGGCAAACGGGCCGCAAAACTGTCTGTTCCTGCACGTCACTTTAATACCGTTCATTCCGACCATCGGTGAAGTCAAGACCAAACCGACGCAGCATAGTGTGAAAGAACTTCGGGAAATCGGTATTCAGCCCGATCTTCTTCTCTGCCGGACGCAGTATCCGTTGGAAGACAAAGTCCGCGCCAAGATCGCGCTGTTCTGCAATGTCGTGAAAGACGACGTGTTTGAAGTGCGCGATGTGGAAACGGTTTACGAACTTCCACTGGTGCTGGAGCAAGAAGGATTAGGGGAACGGGTTTTACGACATTTGGGAATGCGCGCCAAAGAACCGGATTTGAGCGGATGGGAAACTCTCGTCTGGCGCATCAAACAGCCGCACCGAACCATGAAGGTTGCCGTGTGCGGGAAATACGTCGAAGTACGCGATTCCTATAAATCCATCATTGAAGCGTTTGTGCACGCCGGCGCGCACCATGATGTGAAAGTGGAACTGCATTGGATCGAAGCGGAAGAATTCGAGAAGCAATCCACGGCGGAACTCTTAAGCGGTTGTTCGGGACTTCTGGTGCCGGGCGGATTCGGTTCCCGCGGAGTGGAAGGTAAGATCACCGCTGTGCACTATGCGCGGGTGAATAACCTTCCGTTTCTGGGGTTGTGCCTCGGTTTGCAGATGGCCGTGATTGAATATGCGCGCAACGTGTGCGGCATCAAGAAGGCCAACTCGCGCGAGTTTTCATCCGACGGCAAGAATGCAGTAATTGACTTTATGCCTGAGCAGCGCGGCATCCGTCATAAAGGCGCCACGATGCGATTGGGCAGTTATCCTTGCTTTTTAACTCGCGGTTCGCAGGCGCATAGAGCTTTCGGAACCGATGCAATTACCGAACGGCACCGGCATCGTTTTGAAGTGAATAATACGTATCGTGAGACGCTCGAAAATCACGGGCTGAAGGTTTCCGGCGTGTGGCCGGAGGGTAATTTGGTGGAAATCATCGAACTGGAAGATCACCCCTGGTTCCTGGCCGTTCAGTTTCATCCTGAATTGAAAAGCCGTCTGACTCATCCGCATCCGTTATTCCGGGACTTTGTCGGAGCATGTTTGGCGCAGAATGAAGGTGCACTGAATCCCGCCCTACAGAAATCCCGCGGGCAGGCTGCGGCACTTTAAACATCATATTCGTACTTAAGAGCGAGAGTTCATTCCATTGCCTGAACGCAACCTATTTCCATTGGCGGTAATCGCGGGACCCTGCGTTATCGAATCCGAGGCTCTGTGTTTAGAAATAGCGGAAGCGTTTTTCGCAATCGCCGTACGCACTGGCATTCTGCCGATTTTTAAGGCGAGCTTCGATAAAGCGAATCGCAGTTCAGTCGAGAGTTATCGCGGCTTGGGAATGGAAGAAGGCTTAGCAGTCTTGGCAAAGGTGCGGCGTGAGGTGGGGCTGCCGGTGATGACGGATATTCATTTGCCCGAGCAGGCAAAACCTGTTGCCGAGGTCATAGACATTCTGCAGATTCCGGCTTTTCTCTGTAGGCAAACCGATCTGTTATTGGCCGCGGGGCGAACGAGCAAGCCCGTAAACATTAAAAAAGGGCAATTTGTCGCTCCCGAAGACATGATACATGCCGCCGCTAAAGTGGAATCTACAGGCAATAATCGAATTTTATTAACCGAGCGCGGATCCAGTTTCGGATATCGAGACTTGGTTGTAGACATGCGTTCGCTCGTGAAGCTTGCCGAAACCGGATATCCGATCGTCTACGACGCCACCCACAGCGTGCAGCAGTTGGGCGGGGCCGAAGGAATTTCCGGCGGAGCGCCGCAATTTATCGAGCCTTTAGCCCGTGCGGCCGTTGCAACCGGAGCAGTCTCAGCGGTATTTGTGGAAACGCATCCGCGAATTCAGGAAGCGCTTTCTGACCGAGCCAGCATGCTGCCATTGGATCGGCTGGAAGATTTGATTCAAAGTCTGGTGCGCATCGTGGATGCATTGGGAATCAACACCGGGACAGCGGCTCTTTCAGAAAGGCTCGCAGGGCGATGAGGCATCACGATAAAATCCGTCTTAACGGCATGCTGTTCTATGCACATCACGGTGCGTTGGCTGAGGAGCGGACGTTGGGACAGCGCTTTGAAGTGGATGTGGAAGCCTGTGGAGATTTTTCCCGGCACGAAGGCAGCGACGATCTGCACTGGACGATTGACTACACACTGCTTTACCGGGCTGTGTGCGACATCTTTTCCGGTGAAAACTTTCGTTTGTTGGAAACGTGCGCCGGCGTGGTAGCGGACGGACTCATGAAGCGCTTCGAGAAGATCGAGGAAGTCACGGTGCGAGTTCGCAAGCCGCACGTACCGATGGGTGGATTACTGCAGAATGTAGAAGTGGAGGTTACGCGCCGTCGGCAAGCTTCCTGAACATGCCTATATCGGCTTTGGTTCGAATTTAGGCGACCGCATTCGGCATTTTTCCGCTTCCTGCCAAAAGCTGACGGAGAAAGGGTATTCCATACTTCGGGCGTCTTCCCTCTATGATACCGAACCGTGGGGACGAGCGCCCGGAGGCGTTTATCTAAACGCCGTACTCGAAATCGAACGACGCGGGGACGCGGCGGATTTTCTGAAATTGTTGCTTGAGATCGAAGTGGCGCTGGGACGCACTCGCCCGAGTCCGATGTCTCCGCGAACCTGCGATCTGGACCTCCTGTTGTGGGGATCCGAGCGGATTACATCCGCGGATCTGGTTGTACCGCATCCCCGTTTAACGGAGCGGCGTTTTGTATTGATTCCCTTATGTGATTTGATTCCGGATGGACTGCATCCGACGTCCGGTTTGACTTTCACCGAGCTATTAGAAAGCTGTACGGATACGCTCCAAGTATGGCCGCATCGGCCACCGAATCTTACTGACAAGGCATGAGCGAACCAAGCTACATTGCAATCGAAGGCGTAATCGGAGTCGGCAAAACATCGCTGGCTCAATTACTGTCGGAAAAACTGAACGGGCGGTTGGTGCTGGAGAATCCGGAAGAGAATCCGTTTCTCGATTCCTTCTACAAGGACCCGCGCCATTACGCTTTTCAAACTCAGTTGTTTTTCCTGCTGTCCCGTTTCAAACAGCAGCAGGAATTGCCGGAGCCGGATTTTTTTCACCGGCTGCTTATCGCGGACTATCTATTCGCGAAAGACCGCATTTTCGCATACATCAATCTCAGTGAAGCGGAAATTGCGCTCTATGAAAAAGTAATGGCGCTCATGGAAGTGCGCATCCGGAAACCGGACGTGGTCGTTTACCTGCAGAGTTCCACCGAACGGCTGATGCGCAACATCCGGCAGCGCAACCGGCCGTATGAGAAGGATATTTCCGAAGCGTATTTACGAACATTGAACGAAGCGTACAATCATTTCTTTTTTCACTACGACGATACACCCCTGCTTATTGTGAATGCCACGGCGATAGATTATGTTGCCAATCCCGATCACTTGGAAGCGTTGATGAAGGAAATCCGGCGGGATGAAGTGGGGACGCGGTACTATAATCCGGTGGAGCCGTGAGAGTATTCCTGCGCATTTTACTGATTTTCGTCGCGCTGTTTCTCCTGTTTCGGTACTTGCTGGCCGTTATTTTCCCGTCGCGCCGCGAAACGGGAGTGAAAGGATCACCGCGCCGCCGCGGCAAGCGCATTGACGACGAACGCATTCAGGACGCAAGCTTTAAGGATCTACCCAAAAAATGAAACGCGATATCGTTTCCACGGCCAAAGCGCCGCAGGCAATCGGGCCCTACAGTCAGGGCATTCGCTTCAGCGGCGTTTTGGTATACACGGCGGGACAAATTCCGGTGGATCCCGCGACCGGTCAAGTTGTCGGCAAGACAACGGCGGAACAAACCGAGCAGGTTCTTCGCAATCTTACCGGAGTGGTTGAAGCGGCCGGCGGCTCCATGGCCACCGTGGTCAAGGTCACGGTCTTTCTGAAGAACATGTCGGATTTCGCGGAGATGAACGAAGTCTACGGGCGGTATTTCCCGAAGGATCCCCCGGCGCGCAGCGCGGTGGAAGTCGCCCGGCTGCCGAAAGACGTGTTAGTGGAGATCGAGTGTTTAGCGTTGGTCGAATGAATCGGATTGCGCTGCGCGTTTGTGCGATCCTGTTTTTCATAACCGCAGTCGGTTCATTATCGGCCGCGGAACAGGTTCCACTCAAGAAAAGTCCGACCGGCGCGATGCTGCGATCTTTTGTGATTCCGGGCTGGGGGCAATTGTACACGGAAAATTACGTGAAGGCGTTGGGATTTGCCGTGATAGAAGGATCGCTGATTTACAGCGCTTCGCACCAACACGATCAAATGAAGCGTTTTGAAAAGGCCGGAATCTTTGCCAGTGAGAAATTTTACCGCAACAGCCGCAACAAACTTTTATGGTGGCTGGCGGGAACGGTTTTACTTTCCGTCGGAGATGCGTACGTGGATGCACACCTGTACGGGTTGGACGTGTCTCCCGATATCAGTATGTCGAACGGAACGGTGGGCATCACTGTTTCGTACAAATTATGATGTGAGTTTTGGCTATGAGTCTGTTGGATCGGATGGTGGTGGTAACCCTGCCCTTTGTCCCGAAGTTCATCGTCGGCAAGGTTGCCTCGCAGTATATTGCCGGAGAAACTTTGGATGATGCGGTTCGCACCGTGCGCGAACTGAATCAAAAGGGTTTTATGGCAACGGTGGACGTATTGGGTGAGTTCATTTCCGAACGGGCGGAGGCGGAAGCCAACGTTCAGGCTTACGGTGTACTGCTGGACAGAATCGCGCAAGAAAAACTCGACGCCAACGTTTCCGTGAAACTGACCGCGCTCGGAATGGACATTGATCTGCAGTTCGTTCGTGCGATGCTGAATAAAGTCATTGCGGCGGCGGCCCAACACGGCAACTTCGTGCGGATTGACATGGAGGATTCGCCGCATACGACGGATACGCTGAAGATTTACGATGAACTGCGGCGCACGCAGAATGTCGGAACCGTGATTCAAGCCTATATGCGCCGCTCGTCGGATGACATTAAAAAACTGATGGACAGCGGAAAAACGAATTTCCGACTTTGCAAGGGAATCTATCGCGAACCGGAAGAGATTGCTTATAAAGGCCGCGAAGAAGTCCGGGACAATTTCATGCGACTGCTCGATCAAATGTTCAGCGGCGGAGCCTACGTGGGCATTGCCACGCATGATGAAGTGTTGGTGGAAAAATCCGAAGCGATGATCAAAAAGTATAAGCTGACGCCGGATCGCTACGAATTCCAAATGCTGTTGGGCGTGCGGCACGGATTGCGCGATGATATCCGCTCGCGCGGACATCGCTTGCGTGTCTATGTGCCATTCGGCGAAGCGTGGTATGGTTATTCAACCAGACGCTTGAAAGAAAATCCGCAGATTGCGGGCTATGTGTTCAAGAGTATGTTGGGATTTTCACGATAAAACCGGGGTCACTCCAACCACGTGTGGTGAGTGACCCTCTCTCTGAGCGCCTATGGAACTTTCCGAAAATCTTTTAAACGCGTTTATATGCGGCGACTGTTTCGAGGAGATGCCGAAACTGCCGGATGAATGCGTGGATCTTGTGCTCACCGATCCGCCGTATGGAATTGACTATCAATCCAACCGGCGGGTGGCGCGGCCCAAGCTGCCCAAATTCGAGAACGACGTAGATCTGAGCTGGGTGGACGGTTGGGTGGAGGAGGTCTATCGTGTTTTAAAGCCGGATCGTCATTTCTACTGCTTCACGCGCTTCGATATGTATCCGGTTTTTTATCGCTCGATTAACCGTTTTTTTAAAGTGAAGAATTGCCTGATTTGGGTGAAGAACAATCACGGCAGCGGGGATTTGAACGGCGCGTATGCTCCACAGTGTGAAATGATCATCTACGCTGGTAAAGGCAAACGGCTGCTCAACGGCTCGCGCGAATCGGACGTACTGCACTGCGATAATGTGCCGTCGGCCTTTCGCCGTCATGCCACGCAGAAACCAGTGGAATTGTTGCGGCAGCTTATCGAAAAGAGTACGGAACCGGGCGAGCTTGTGTTGGATCCGTTTGCGGGCGTGGGAAGCACGGGATTGGCCTGCATAGATAGCGATCGGTTTCATGGCGATCATCACGAACGCAACTACTTGCTGTTTGAATTGAATCGGGAATTCGTGGAGAAGGGAAGAGCGGGAGGATTGGGACGACAGGAGATTCTGTTGGAAAGTGCAAGAATAGCGCGGCAAGAACATCCTAAGAAGCGTCCTGCCTTGCGTACCAATCGCGTCCGCGCCAGACGAGACGAAACACTGCCGATACCATTTTAAGGAAGGATTCTTCCTAAATGAAAAACCGCCCGGCAGTATGCCGGGCGGTTTTGTTGTTTGGGTGCTGTCAATCATGCAATCACCTTCAACGATTTCCCCACTTTCGTGAACGCGGCTACCGCATGATCGAGGTGCTCGCGCGTATGAGCGGCGGAAATCTGCACGCGGATGCGGGCTTGTCCCTTGGGAACAATCGGATAGAAAAAGCCGATGACATAAACGCCTTCATCGAGCAGCCGTGCCGCCATTTCCTGCGCAATCGCCGCTTCGTGCAGCAGAATCGGCACGATGGGATGTTCGCCCGGGCGGACTTCAAATCCGGCTGCCGAAAGTTCTTCGCGAAAATACCGAGTGTTTACCTGTAAAGTTTCACGAAGACTGCCGCTTTGCGAAATCAATTCCAGAACCTTCAGGGCCGCCGCAACAATCGGCGGCGGCAGCGTATTGGAAAAGAGATAGGGACGCGATCTTTGCCGCAGCATGTCTATGATCTTTTGATGCCCCGCCGTAAAACCGCCGGAAGCCCCGCCGAGCGCTTTGCCAAGCGTAGACGTAATGATGTCCACACGACCCAAGACGCCGCAGCGCTCGTGAGTTCCCCGGCCTTTGGAGCCGACGAATCCCGTGGCATGGGAGTCATCCACCATCACCAGCGCATCGTATTTTTCAGCGAGATCGCAGATACTCTCTAATGGAGCGATGTCGCCGTCCATCGAAAACACACCGTCCGTGACGATCAAGCGGAAGCGCGCAGGCTGCGCCTCGATCAGCCGTTCCTCCAGATCCGTCATGTCCATGTGCCGATAGATAAAACGCTGCGCCTTCGATAAACGAATCCCGTCAATGATGGAGGCGTGATTCAGTTCATCCGTGATGATGACGTCCTGATCCTTCATCAGCGTTTCGAAGACGCCGCCATTGGCGTCGAAACAGGATGTATAAAGAATCGAGTCATCCATCCCGAGAAAAGCGGCAATTTGTTTTTCAAGCTCGCGATGAATTTCCTGCGTGCCGCAGATAAAGCGCACGCTGCTCATGCCGTAGCCCCAACGGTCAAGTGCCGCCTTGGCCGCGGCGATGATTTCAGGATGACCGCCCAAGCCGAGATAATTGTTGGCGCAGAAATTCAACACTTCGCCCTGCGCCACGGAGATCACCGGCCCCTGCGGGGATCCGATGATCCGTTCCGATTTAAAAAGGCCGGATTCCCGAATCGTAAGCAACTCGTGATCCAGCCAGCGATAGAGTTTTCCGCAAAGCATGGAATATAAGGGAGGGGTTACTGGAGTCGGACGGGCAGCACGACGAATTGAAGCCCGTGGAACATCAGCCGCCGTTGAAGCGACAGCGGAGTTTCATTATGCAGGAGGCGCGACCAGAAGGTGTCTTTCCAGAATAACAAACGCGCGGCAAAGAAGACGGAATTGGGAAAATCGCGGTGCAGGCGGAGGCAAAGCTGTTCAATCTCGTTTAGATAATCTATCGCACAAGCGGTTCGTGCTTCCGCTTTCAAACCATAGGAGCGGGCCAGCGTGACGTATTTTTCCGCCTGCTTGCGAACTTCGCTTTCGAGTTCCACCAGTTCATCCACGCCTTTAAAGTGGCCGGAATCAATGGCGCCGACGGAAGCGAAAATATACTGCTTGAAGCGCGGGCCGAACAAACGCTGCACGTTCAACATAACGTGAATTCCCGTGCCGCTGTATTTTTCCACAAGAATAATAGCCGTTGGTTCGTTTGATTCGAGGGGCTGCGGCGCGACGGGCGCGTCGCCATAGGACAGCGTCATAAGGATTTCATCAATCTTCTCGACCTTCTCATGGACTTCGCGATAATGACGGCGGATGAGAAAGCATAATGCCACCAACGCAACCGTAACAAACAGGATCAACCACACGCCTTTGGTGAAGTTGATGGACACCATGCTAACCAGCATAAACGCGCTGACGGCGAAACCCGTGAAGCAAATGATAAAGCGCCGCTTCCAATGTCCTCCGCCCTTGCGCTTTGTCCACCACAATTTGGACATGCCGAGCAGCGCAAGCGTAAAACCGACAAACACATTAATGGCATAGATGGCAATAAGGATGCTAATGTTGCCGCGTGCATAGAGAATAAAGAAAACCGCGGCTGCACCCATGAGGATAATGCCGTTTTGCGTGACCAACCGCTCGGATAGATGGCTGAAGCGGCGAGGCAGCCACGAATCTTCCGCCATATTCGCCAAGACGCGCGGCCCGCCGATAAAACCCGTTTGGGCAGCCACAAAGAGCAGCAGTGCTGCGGACAGCAGCATGACCCACAAGAGAATGTTGCCAACATCCAATCCTTGGAATTTCCAGCCGTGGGTCATCGAATCGAATAGCACGGCGTTCAACGTACGACCGGGTGTAGGGCGAACGTCGAACAGGAAATAGTCAATGAGAATGAGAGCCGCTAAAAATGACAGGGAAATGGCCATATAGGCCATGGTTCGTTTCCCGGTCTTGATCCGCGGCTCTTTTAAAGAGAGCATGCCGTTTGAGACGGCCTCAATTCCCGTCAACGTGCCCGCGCCCATGCTGAACGCGGTAATCAAACGGAGCAAAATAAACCACAATCCGTCCCGGCTGAGTGCGGTCTGCGCCTCCTGTGATCCGCTGACCCACCGTTCGGGTAAATGAGGGATATGAGTTAAAAATCCAAATGATACCATCACGAAGTGCGTGACGATGAAGATCATGAAAATCGGCAGGAGAGCCATGATAGACTCTTTAACGCCCCGCAGGTTCATGACCACCAGCAAGCACACCGCAAAAATTGCTACGTAGATGCGCGCCGACGCCCAATGAGGAGGCAATATGCTGAAAAGAGCATCCACTCCCGATACGATTGAAACGGCAATAGTAACTATATAACCGATAACCAACGCCGATCCGGCTACCACTCCCGCGCGTGGGTGCAAGAGCTTGGATGCCACCAAGTAACCGCCGCCGCCTGTCGGAAATTGCTCAATTAAGAGTGTATAGCTGGCAGAAACGATAAGCACCGTGGCGGCGATCATCACGGCTAAAAGGGGTGCAAGAAACGTCAATCCCCGCAGAGCATGATAAGCCTCTTCCGGACCGTAGTTGGCCGAGGAAACACCGTCCGCTCCCATGCCCACCCATGCAAAAAGGGCGATCAGCGAAATATGCTGAAACACCTTGGGGTCAAAAGGATTCCGCCGACCGCCGATGAGCGTTCGGCGGATCCTTGTAAAAAACGGTACGGGTTCGGTGCTGTTTTCGGCAGCCGTTGGTTTGCCGGTCATGGCATTAAGCCGAGAATTACTCTCGCTATCCTTTATAGTCCGTTCGGATAGAGAACGATCTTAAGACCTTGTCCCGCGAGCTTGACTTTAAAGCCCTGCTCGAAATCCTTTAATGCGAATTTGTGCGTGACCACGCGCTTCGCGGTTTCCAGGAATGGGCCTTGCAGTAAGGCGAGCATTTCTACCCACGTTGTAAAAATCTTGCGGCCGATGATGCCGCGAATCGTCACGCCTTTGAAGACGACATCTTGCGAGAAATTCACGCCGATTTCGCCTTTAGGAAGTCCTAACAGGGAAATTTGGCCGCCCATACGCACAGCGGCGAAGGCATCGCGATAGGCCGTGGCGTGACCGGAAAGTTCAAGCACAACATCTACGCCGCGTTTGCGCGGATCGGACTTGCAGACGGCGAGGAATTCTTCGCGCAGTTTGGCATCGCCCACATTGAAAACGCCGTCCGCACCTTCATTCTTCGCGGCTTTTAGTAACGATTCCTGAACATCGGTTACATAGATTCTACGCGCACCCATCAAACGGCAAAGTGAAGTTGCCATGATACCCATCGGGCCTGCGCCTAATATCGCCACGTCTTTTCCGACCATATCGGCGGAACGAACCGTATGCACGGCATTCCCGACGGCATCCAGATAGGCTCCCACTTCTTCAGGAATTTCCGGAGGAAGGGGTACTACCGCACTGGCCGGAAGGACAACGTAGTCGGCAAAGATGCCGTCACCGGTGATTCCGCGAATCACGGTATTCAAACACCATTGACCGTTTCCGGTGCGGCAGTTGTGGCACACGCCGCAAATAATGTGCATTTCCGCGGAGACATAGTCCCCGACTTTTAGTCCTTTTACGCCGCTGCCGATATCTTCCACAATGCCGCTGAATTCATGGCCGGTGATAACCGGCAGGATATCTTTCATGCGGTTCATCAGTTGCGGGTCGGAACGGTAGATGTCCACGTCCGTACCGCAAATTCCTGCGGCCTTGACGCGAATTAAAACTTCGTCCGGCTGAGTGATCTTTGGGGCCGGAACATTGGGCAGATAGGTCAGTCCTGTTGCCGTGGTCTGTTTCTGGATTGCTTGCATGTTGCTTTTCCGTGGTCATTGTCTCGCATTAGAGACGTGTGAATTAACCCGCAAAGTTACCGAATTATAAGGAAATAGTCAAGCGAACGACGGTCACGGCAACTGACCACGGGTCGGTCCGGATATTGCAGTCAGGAATACCGCCGGTGGTTATCTTGTTAATTTGGAATATTGATGTTGCGGGCCTGCAACGGGCTGGTTGACAGAGGGCACCTTAAAGATAACTTACCCGGCAACCGATAACATGAACAAAGAACTCCAAACGGGAAACAAGGCCATGGAAATCGAGCGCTTTTCCTGCCCCAACCGCACATGCGAAGATTATGGGAAGATCGGTGCGGGCAACATTGCCCTCTATACGCGATATGGCCGCAAGCAGGTTCGCCTTCTGATTTGCAACACGTGCGGTAAAACCTTCAGTGAATTGAAGGGGACACCCTTCTGGGACAGCCGCCTCGACTGGGATACTATCGAAAAAATTTACCGCAGCTTGCTCGAAGGGCAGGGGATACGGGCGACGGCGCGCTCCCATCACCTTTCCAAGAATACCGTGAAGCGGTATCTTCGGCTTGCCCGTAAGGATTTCGGTACGGTGGAAAGATTCCTGCAGGAGCGGGGAGTACTGGGAGGCAACACGGCTCCGTTGCGGGATCTTGTAGACTTGCACATCGGGCGAAGTGTGACCATTAATCATGCGGCGCGGCCGGTTGTGACCCCGTAGCCAGCGTTTTTCGATTTGCGCAGCCAGCGCAAGCCCGGGCGGACATTTCGCGCGGGCTTTTCTCTATTATTCTTTACGGTTTGGAGGCATGTTTCGGCCCAATGTTGCATAAAGGCCGTAATATGCGTAAATTGCCAAAGTTTCGGGGCGTAGCGCAGTCCGGTAGCGCATCTGCTTTGGGAGCAGAGGGTCGCTGGTTCAAATCCAGTCGCCCCGACAAGATAACTTTTGATTATACAAATTTTTACATTCCTAATCATGACCACATTTTAATGAAAACCAAAAGAAGTACAAGGATGTACAGGCTTAGTTCGGTACTCTTGCATTGAGTTTTCGGGCGGTGCCTCGGCGGTGCCGCCTATTTTGTGCACACATTTCAGTTCAGCAGCCATCGCACATTCTAATTTGACATGCAATTTAACTCCGTTCACTTTGTCGTATTTTTTGCCGCAGTATTCCTGATCTACTGAGCTATCGGTTCCGTGCGTTGCAAAGAAATGAACCACCGAGTTGCGAAATCACGTTTCACCAATTTTCATCATATTTTTCCCGTTGACATTTTGTCCGGGTTTGCGTATATTCCGGGTCACGTGAAAGGACGATTATGAAAGAGAAATTCCATCCCGCATACCACATGGTTAACGTAAACTGCGCCTGCGGCAATACGTTCCAGACCCGGTCCACCATGCACGGCGACACCATGAAAGTGGAAATCTGTTCAGCCTGCCACCCGTTCTTTACAGGCCAGCAGAAACTCGTGGACACCGCCGGCCGTGTGGACAAGTTCCTCAAGAAGTACAAGAAGGTACAGGCTTAGTCTTGTGTCCTTGCACCGGAGTTTTCGGGCGGTACCTCGGAGGTGCCGCCCATTTTATAGGTGAGTAATGAGCGAAGCGCAGACCGATACCATGAAACAACCGGAAGACCGCCGGGATATTTCCACCGAACTTGCCATGGGCGGACAGGCTCTTATAGAGGGTGTCCTCATGCGCAGCCCCACCCGCGTGGCTATGGCGGCTCGTAAAGCTGACGGCGAAGTGATTGTCAGAGAATTTCCGTATATTCCCATAACACGGCGGATTAAGTGGCTTGGTCTGCCAGTGATTCGAGGATCGGTGGGGATGGTTGAATCCATGAGAATCGGTATTGATGCCTTGAATTGGTCGGCTGAACAAGCCGCCACTGAGCCCGTTTCGGATTCTGCGAAGTCCAAATGGAAAGATAAACTGGCCCTCGGGTTTTCCATGCTTCTGGGATTGGCTATTGCCCTTGGTCTTTTCATGTACTTTCCTCTTTGGATTGGCCGCTTGGCGGCGGGTGCGGATGGGATGGCTACGGGCAAAGGTCAGATCGTGCTCAATCTGGTCGCGGGTGGAGTACGTATTTTTTTACTTTTAGGATATTTATGGGTAGTGTCTCTGTGGAATGATATCCGGCGGGTCTTTCAATATCACGGGGCGGAGCATAAATCCATCTATGCATTCGAAACGGGAGCCGGGCTTTCACCGGAGGCAGCCTGTCGAATGAGTCGCTTCCATCCCCGTTGCGGCACAAGTTTTCTGTTGATTGTGGCCGTAGCTGCCGTACTTTTCTTCAGCATTGTAGACAGCCTTGTCACCATTTTTATTGGGCAATATCCGAGCGTGTTAGCAAGGTTCGGAGTCCACATTTTATTGGTTCCGGTCTTGGCTGGACTTTCATATGAAATATTAAAGTACTCTGCAAAAAATACCGAAAATCGGATTGTTAAGATTCTAATCACGCCCGGTCTTTGGCTTCAGAGAATCACGACGCGCGAACCTGACGAATCTATGTGTGCCGTGGCTTTAACGGCACTAAAAACGGCTATAGGTGAAAAACCTGCGGTTGTACCGCACTTGGAACACACCCCAAATCCTGCGGAAATGAACACTTGATGTGTATGGGCGCGGGAATTGCACTTTTCTGGTAAAATTTTAGGGTCGCTTGCGTTTTTCTTTTTCGGACATTATCTTATATTGAAATATCGGAGTTTTCGAGGGTAGATCCATGCGCACTCTTTTCATCGCTTTTTCCTTGATTTTGGCGGCGAGCCTGACCTTTGCCGGAGACAAGTGCGGCAACAAATGCGGCTCAACATGCGGAGCAAAGCCGGATTGGGCCTATTCGTACAGTGATCCGCATTATATGCCTGATTGTGCCCCTAAGCCGCTGCACGAATTCCATGAATTACTCATTCCCATGATGGAAGCCCGCAAGAGTCATGAATCGGCTTACATCCGGGAACATGCCGGCCATCTCTATAAACATTCCAAGGATGTTAAAAAGTCCGATGAATGGGTAAAAGACGATCAGAAGAAGCGCTATAAGAGCGCGGCTAAAGATCTGATTAAAAGCTGCGACCGTCTGCGGGACATTTGTTTTGGAGGCACAAACGAAGCCATCTATAATCAGATGAAGCAGGTGGAAGAAGATTTTGTAAGACTGACGAATCTCTGCCAATAAACACCGGGGAATCGTTATTCGACAGCCCGTCCCGTTCGGGGCGGGCTCTTCTGTGTCCGGACTTGCTGAAGTCCGGGAAACCCGCTATCTTTAGGCGAACATGTGAGGTTCTAATTCTATGAATATCGGTATTATCGGTCCGGCACGATCCGGGAAAACAACCACATTTCACCTGCTGACTGGAACGCTGCCGAAACATGCAGATGAATTCAAGCGGGAAGTCCAGCATGGAACCACGCATGTACCGGATACGCGAGTGGATAGGCTTGCGGAAATGTCCAATTCCAAGAAGTCAACCTATGTGACGGTTGATTATTTGGACACACCCCCATTGGATGCCGGAGCCTCCAAGTCGGAGTGGTTCACCGCTGCGATGGAAGGCGGTGTAAAACACTCGGAAGCGTTGCTGTTGGTGGTCCGGGCTTTCGGGGCAGACGAGATTTCTTCGGGTTTGGATCCCCTGCGGGACATCTCGACCGTGCAGGAAGAATTAGTTCTGGCCGATATGATTATCTTAGAAAAACGAATCGAGAAGCTGGATAAGCAGCGGCGGGTCAAGCCGCTCAGCGTAGAGGAAAAACTGGAACACGAAGTGCTGGCGCGCGCATCGGAGCATCTGTCGGCGGGAAAACCGTTGCGGACTCTAACTCTGGAACATGTGGAAAAGAAAATGCTGCGCGGATTTCAATTCATTTCCGAAAAACCTCTGTTAGCCCTTGTCAATGCCGGTGACGACACTCTGCAGAAAAGCATTTCGGATTTGACCAATCTGAACTCCCAACTTCAACCGCTGCAGATCCATGCCATCGCACTGTCGGCTAAATTGGAGGGGGAGATAGCCAACCTTCCGGCCGAAGAGCAGACCGAATTTATGGACGATATCGGTGTTCACGAATTAGCCCGAGACCGTGTGCTGCGCGCCAGTTTCGAGATGTTGGGACTCCAGAGTTTTTTGACAACCGGCGAGAAGGAATCGCGAGCCTGGCCGATGGAAAAGGGTGGGACCGCCGTGGATGCGGCAGGCGTTATTCATACGGATCTTGCCCACGGCTTCATCCGGGCGGAAGTTGTTCACTACAATGATTTCGTCAGAGAAGGCGGGTATCCCGGCTGCAAGCAAAAAGGACTTCTAAGACTGGAAGGCAAAGAATACATTGTGAAAGACGGCGACATTCTACTCATTCGACATAGTGGCTGAAGCTCAACATACATAGGCAAAATGAAGCCCGACCGTCCGGTCGGGCTTTTTTTACACTATATCTTAATCGTGGCGAAGATAAAACCATGGAGTTTAAATCAGCCAAGACAGCAAGCAAATCAGTCAGAAGTACGCAAGCGATTGCAGAGCATGCTGCCGATACCGAACGTTAATCAGGGAGAAATTGCATAAACCGTCGGCATTCGTCGTCAGTTTTGCAGTTTTCAATAAGAAGGCGGCTGCAAGGCATGCGATTTGCAACTTGTCGGGTGTTCTTTTGCATGATGCCAAAAGCGATGAAAAATCGAAACATCACTGACCGTACATGAACTCACGGATTCCCAATCTGCTTTTGAATAACAACCTCCTGTCGCAGGAGCAGTATCTCTTGTTCAAATCGCGGCAGAAGGATTCGGGAAACTCCGTGGTGACCGACTTATGCAAGCTGGGCGTTGTCACCGAAGACCAGATCGCGTCGTTTCTGGCCGGCTACTATGATCTGCAGAAAATTGATCTGGAAGGCACAGATATTCCCGAAGCCGTGCGCAAAATGCTGTCTCCCGAATTTATCCAGAAGTATCAGGTTCTTCCGGTAAAACGCTCGGGAAAAACTCTGCAAATTGCGCTGGTGGATCCCAGTATAGATTTCGTCCTTGAAGATATCAAGTTCATTACAGGTTTCAACGTTCAGCCGACGGTCGTAACGGAAACGCAGTTCCTGCGTGCCATCGAGACTTACTACCACATGGGCGGCACGCTGGACAAGATTCTCAAGGATATCGGAGATGATGTATCCGCCGAGATCATTCAGGATACAAGCGATGCCGAGCAAGAGAAACTTCGTGAAGAGATCGAAACCGCGCCCGTAGTCAAACTGCTGGACGGTGTCATTGCCGACGCCGTGCAGAAGGGGGCTTCGGATGTTCACATCGAACCCTACGAACAACAACTGCGCATTCGTTTTCGTATTGACGGCATGCTGACGGAAGTCATGTCGCCGCCGTATCATATGAAGAGCGCCTTGATTTCACGAGCAAAAATCATGGCGAATCTGAATATTGCTGAACGTCGAGTGCCGCAAGACGGTCATATCAAAATGAAATTGATTGACCGAACTATTGATTTGCGCGTTTCAACGCTGCCGACCCTTTTCGGCGAAAAAGTGGTGATGCGAATCCTGGATAAATCGAACCTGACCCTCGATTTGGCCACTTTCGGATTTGAGGAGAAGGCTCTGGATGATTTTGCGCGCGCGATTCGTTTGCCCTACGGAATGATTTTAGTGACGGGACCCACCGGTTCCGGCAAGACCACCACGTTGTACAGCGTTTTATCGAAGCTCAACACTCCGACCGTAAATACGATGAGCGCGGAAGACCCCGTGGAGTACAACTTCGCCGGTCTGAATCAAGTGCTCGTACGCGAAGAAGTCGGTCTCACGTTTGCCAGCGCGCTGCGTGCCTTTCTGCGCCAAGACCCCGACATCATCATGATCGGCGAGATCCGCGATCTGGAAACGGGTTCCATCGCCGTGCGCGCGGCGTTGACGGGCCACTTGGTCTTGTCCACGCTGCACACGAATTCAGCGGCGGCCACGATTTCACGAATGGTGGACATGGGCATTGAACGATTCCTCGTATCGTCATCGCTCTCACTAATTGTCGCTCAGCGCTTGATCCGGAAAATTTGCGTGAAATGCAAGACACCCGTTGAAGTGCATGAAGAAGCGCTGCGTGAAATCGGGTTGGATCCGGTTCTCACAAAGGGGACGACGTTCTATAAGGGAGCCGGATGCATCGAATGCAACAACTCCGGCTATCGGGGAAGAACCGGTATTTATGAAGTGATGTCCATAACTCCGAAGATCCGTACGATGATTCTCGACGGAAAAACCCCGACGGACATAGAAGCTGCGGCGGTTGCAGACGGCATGGTCACTCTGCGAATCGGCGCTGTGTTGAAGTTTGAACGAGGCATAACGACCATTGAAGAAGTTCTCCGGGTGACCGGAGACATGTAAAGGGAGAATCGAGATGCGAGATCGCGTGTCTCTCTTCTTCAACGATCTATCGCTCGAAGAGATTCTGCACCTTGAAGAGGAATTGGATCGCTGCAAGGAAAAATACCGGCGCAATTATGCCGTACTGTCCGTGCAAACCGACCGTCCTATAATGCGCACCGAGCATTTGCTGGATTTGGAGCGCTTTCATCGCGACATGCGCCGGTTCATATCCGGAAGTGCGGCGACCGGCGGCGGTTCACTCCTCTATTTTTCTCCCGAACTCAGTGTCGTGCTGTTTCAATCTGTGGCGGGAGCGAGTCGCGCTTGCTCGGCACTGCTCAGCGGATTGCCGGAATTGAACGGTCAATACCGGCAGGATACGATGCGCGTCGGTCTTAAACTTGGGTTGGCTTCGGGTACAGACACGCTGGCTCCGGGATCTCCGCGCAGCCTGCGCTCCTCGCAGCTTGTTCGCCGCGCCAATCAGGCGGCCTGGCGCGGAACGCCCAACAACGTCATCATGGACGAAAACAGCTATCATGAATGGCCGGAGAAACTGGCCGTTGAGCCGGTTCCTTTCGATATTGAAGGACAGCACAGTTATCGGGCGATTCCCGGGATGTTGGGCAAGCACCATGCTCATTATGATGATGAAGCGTTGATGCGCTTCCTGCGGCAGGTTGCAGACGCCGGTATTCCTACTTTAAAATACGATTTGGAGCGCATTGACGAGGTTTCGGATGAAGGAAAACAGAATGCGCCAAGCAGCGTGCAGATCGCTTTTGAAGCTTACGATGCGGAGGCGCAGCGCAATCTGCAGTTGAAAGAAAAAATAGCGATTGCGGATTACGGCGACCGCATCGAAGTAGTTAAACGCATGATGAGTACCTTGGGATTGGCGCTCGTTCGTTACGAAACCGCCGAAATATAGACGGCTCACGGTCATCTACAGAGGAGTGTTGCCATGGCGCTGGACATCCGCATTCTGCTGCGGGATTTAATCGAGAAGAAGGGGAGCGATCTTCACTTGGTGGTGAACAGCCCGCCCCGTGTTCGCGTGGATCAACAGATCATCGCTCTGAAGTATGATTCGTTGTCACCGGAACAATGCAAAAGTCTGGCTTACAGCATATTGACCGACAAGCAGCAGAAAAAACTCGAGATGGATTTCGAGGTGGACTTTGCTTTCGGCGTAGACGGCTTATCACGATTCCGCGGCAATGTGTTTTTTCAGCGCGGTTCCCTGACAACCGTGATCCGCGCCATTCCCTTTCAGATCCCTCCCTTGGAGCAGCTTAAACTGCCGAAAATCTGTCAAGCTTTTCCGTCGAAGCCGAAGGGGCTGGTTTTAGTGACAGGTCCGACCGGTTCGGGCAAATCCACGACGTTGGCCGCGATTGTGGATCGAATCAATTCCGAGCGTGCCGTGCATATTATTACGATAGAGGATCCGGTGGAGTACGTGCACACGCATAAGCAGGCGATTGTCAACCAGCGGGAAGTCGGCGCGGACACAAAATCGTTTGCCACGGCGTTGAAATATGTCTTGCGTCAGGATCCGGACGTCATCATGGTCGGTGAAATGCGCGACTTGGAGACGATCCAAGCGGCGCTGACCGCCGCCGAAACCGGCCACCTTGTATTTGCTACACTGCATACAAACTCCGCGACGGAGTCGGTCAATCGTATTATTGACGTTTTCCCGCCGCACCAGCAAGGTCAGGTCCGAGCGCAGCTTTCGATGTCGCTGGAGAGCGTCGTCACGCAAAAACTGCTGACGCGAAAGGCGGGCGGAGGAGTGGCATTGGCGGCGGAAGTCATGGTTTGCACTCCCGCCATTCGCGCGCTGATTCGCGAAAATAAAGTACATGAGATGTACGGCATTCTGCAAGTCTCGCAGAAATACGGAATGCTGACGATGAACATGTCGCTCTATGATCTGGTGACCGCGGGACACGTGTCCGTTGAACGCGCGCTCAGCACTTCCAATCTTCCGGAAGAGCTGGACCGCATGCTGGGAATGACGCGGAACGCGCCGTCGGATCGAGCGAGAAATTTGGCTGGACGATTGGAACGATAAACGAAGTCAAACGGGTGAACCATGCCGGTCTTCGTCTACAGCGGCCGCACAGCGGGCGCAAAAACCATCACGGGTGAAATCGAAGCGCGGGACAAGCAGGATGCCGTGGCAAAACTGCGGCAAAAACGCATCGTCGTGGCGGACGTGCGCAGTAAACCGCGCGACTTGGCTGTGGCAGGAAAACGCAAACGAGTGGGCGTCAAGGATCTGAAAATCTTTGCGCGCTTGTTCGGCACGATGATCAATGCGGGTTTGCCCATTGACATGTGTCTGCAGATTCTCTGCGAACAGACCAAGAATAAAACTTTCGCCAAAGCTATCGCCGAAGTGCATAATAATGTTTCGGGCGGAGCGTCGCTCGCCGATGCCCTGGCCAAACACAAGCGCGTGTTCGACAATTTGTTTGTGCACATGGTGGCTGCCGGTGAAGCCAGCGGCGCTTTGGCGATGGTCTTCGGCAGGCTTGCCACATACCTTGAAAAGGCGGACGCGCTCGCTCGAAAAGTGAAGGGCGCGATGATCTACCCGATTGTCATCGCCTGCGTTGCCACAGGAGCGACGATTTTCATGCTCATTAAGGTGATTCCTGTCTTCGCCAAGATGTTCGCGGATTTGGGCGCAGAATTGCCCGGCCCAACGCGCTTTGTCATGGCAGTATCGGAAGTATTGCAGCGCACTTTTCTGCCCGGTTTGGTGGTTCTGGTCGTGGGCATTTTTATGTTTCGCAGATGGCATCGCACAGAGGCCGGTAAACGGACTGTAGATAAGGCGCTACTGAAAGCGCCGGTGATCGGCGGCGTGATTCGAAAAACGGCTATTGCCCGCTTTACGCGAACTCTGGGTGTGCTGATTTCGTCCGGTGTGCCGATTCTGCATGCACTGGACATTACGGCCAAGACAGCGGGTAACTGGGTGGTTCAAAACGCCATCGAAAAAGTACGGCGTTCGATTTCGGAAGGAAAGAATATCACGACGCCGCTTGGAGAATCGGGAGTATTCCCTTCCATGGTCGTACAGTTGGTGGCTGTCGGTGAACAGACCGGACGGCTGGCGGAGATGCTGGGTAAAATCGCCGACTTCTACGATGAAGAAGTGGACGCGGCGGTTTCTGCCATGACTTCTCTCATTGAACCGGTGGTTGTTGTCCTCATGGGCGGCGTTATCGGCGGCTTGCTGGTTTC
>Ga0105104_10000433_pt1 | contig 32091 bp, 28 predicted proteins | sample PPLLaktember2015_3_FD_87034 | JGI IMG/M metagenome (GOLD analysis project Ga0105104, IMG submission 87034) | Freshwater sediment microbial communities from Prairie Pothole Lake near Jamestown, North Dakota, USA - PPLs Lake P7 Core (6) Depth... | ecosystem: Environmental > Aquatic > Freshwater >... | reverse complement strand
TCACCGGGGGCTAAGCGGCCTTCGTCCCTTCGGGACTCTGCCCTTGCTTCAGAGTCACGCCATCGCTGACAAGATCTCTCGAGATGTGTATAAAGTGCAGGGCAGAGGGAGGCCTGATAAAACCTCGGCCTCCCTCTGCCGCCGCACTCCACAAACTCCGCTGCGTGCGCGGCTTCCGTAACGCGTTCTGAACTCCGCCCCGGATTCAATGGATAATAGACAGATGACTTCCCCGCTGCGGTCGTTTCTCCAGTTTGCGCCGCTCGAGCGCAAGCTGAGGCAAGTCGCGGAAAGATCACCCGACTGGAAGGGGCAAATAAAGACGCTAGCCGGGCCCCCGCTGATCCGATACGAGCTCGAGAAGGCCCGCCGGTGGGACATCAGCTCGCCGAGCGCCTCCCGGCTGGGCGATTGTTTGGATCTGGTAACGGCGCCCGCTCAGCCTGCTGAGGAACTGAGCCAGGCCTACCTCCTGCAGCTCCAGGCCCTGCTTCTTGACCACGCAGCCGGCGACACTGAATTTCGGCAGGGGGCCGGAACTCGCGTTTCGGAAGGGCACGTCTGTCTGGATCCCACGGCAGTTCCACGCGCGCTCGCCCGTTTCTTTGAGTGGACGGCAAGCGAGGCATTCGCTCAGATGCACGCACTGGAACAGATGACGCTTTGCCAGGTGCGGCTGTACGAGATCTGGCCGTTCGACGCCTATTCCGGCCTTACCGTCGATTTCTTCTCTCTGCGGGTGCTCTATCTGAAGATGTCTCTGGTGCCGCTTCTCGCGCCTGAACAGACGGGCGAATTCCAGGAAGCGCTTTCAGAAGCGTTCGGTTTCGTAACGAAGCCTTTGGTGGATTTTTATCTGCGTGCCTGCGATCGGGCTTGCGAACAGGTTCTGAGGCAGCTGTAGGAATACAGCTGCCGTTCGGTTACTCTTCCATTTCTGATGAAGTCAAGACGTTCTCGTCGCTGCCTTTGACTTCGTTTTCCTTGTACATGTACTTGATCTGCTGCTTGGGAATAAGGAGGTTCGGCTCAGCATCACGGTTCACCTTAATGCAAGCGCGGTCGTACCACTCAATCACGCCATGAATCAACTCGCCGTCGGCTAGTTTGATCACCATCGGCGTCTTGCTGGACATCTGCTTCAGATAGTAATACTGCTCCGCGTTGGTTTGTTCGGGCGGGACTCGCTTTCGCTGGGCGTTGCCGAATTTGGGCTGCATCTGCTGTTCGCGTAAATCAGAAAGTGAAGGTCGTATCAATTTCCTGTTCACCATAGTCCCTCAGTCGAACCAAATTCCACAAACCCGTTGTCTGAGGCGGGCAGGTCAAATAAAACTCGAGAACAAACGTGTTGGGTGGAGATAGCCTAACATCAGGCTCCCAGTTTTGACAAGGGGAAAAGCCGCGTCTATACTAGTGTGCACGATCATGCGTTGCCTTTCCCTTGTCTTGGCGTTTTCCCTTGTATTTGCTTCAGTTGCAGCCCAGCAGCAGCAGGAACCTCCGAAGGGTCGCAAACCCGTTTTAATCCGCGACGATCCGAACGAAAAGAAGCCCGAAGAACAGGAAATGGTTATCCAGCCGAACCCGAAATTGTCGGCCGAGAGCATTACGGTCGGCGACTTTTATTTCAGGCGGGATAACTACAAGGCGGCAGCGGAGCGTTACCGCGAGGCGGTGAAATACAATCCGAAGTCGGCAGAAGCATACGAGAAGCTCATTCGCAGCCTCGAGAAACAAAAGGCTTTTGAAGAGGCCCTTACCGTCTGCGAGCAGTTCGTCGCCACCAACCCGTCGGCCAAGGAGATTGGGAAATTCCAGGAACGCGCCACGGAGATGAAGTCAAAGCTGGGGCATTAAAGCTGGGGCATTAGGGTTCAGAGGTTCAAAGGTTCGGAAGTTCCAAAGGTTAGGCTAAACCGGTGAACGCTTAAACCTAGAACAGGTCCTCTTCCAGCGGAATGAGCTCTTCCTCTTCTTCTTCGGCACCGGGACAACTCGCACAGCAGCCGGGCTGATCGAGCTCGAAATTCAGGCAACACTTGAGCCGGCCGCACATGCCCGAGAGCCGGTTAGGATTCATTCCCAAGTCGAGTGATTTGGCCGTCTTCACGCTCACGGATCTCATCTGCTTCAGGAAGCGGGAAGAACAGCTCTCTCCGATACTGCAGCATCCCATCCCGCCGATCAACTTGGCCTCGTCGCGAGCCCCGATCTGGCGCATCTCGATACGGGTCCGTAATTCCCTCGCCAGATCCTTGACCAGCTCACGGAAGTCAATCCGACGGTTCGCGGTGAAATAAAAGACAACGCGGCTTCCGTCGAAGATGTATTCGACGCTGGAAAGCTTCATCGGCAGTTTGCGAGCTTTGATCCGTTTTCGGCAAAGCCGGTAGGCGACTTCTTCCTTGTCCTTCTTCTTCTCGTACAGATAAAGATCGCGCTCTGTCGCCTTGCGGAGCACTTTGGGCATCTTCGCATCGGCGGGAGCCGCGTCTACGGCCCGGCCACCTAAAACGATCGCTACCTCGACGCCACGTTCAGTCGCAATTAGGCACCGATCACCGACTCGAAAGGTTGAGTCGCTCGAAAAGCAAACAGTCGGCCCGGGATTGTTATCGAGCCTGACTGTAAGAATCTCGGCCATACTGCTTACCCTGTTCCGCTCGCAGCCACAGTGTCTCGAAGGACATCAACGGGCTGACATAATGATCGACGTCCCAGTAGGACTGAGCGATATGGTAAAGAAGATTACTGATCGCGTCCAGAGTGAGTTGTCGAGAGAGCTTTTCCAGCTCGGAGCGGCGGTCGAGGTTGATCAGCCGCTCCGGTGTTCCTATCTGGATGAAATAGAGATCTTCAGTGAGCGCGTGCAAGAGCTGGAGAAGCTCCTTGGTCCGATCACGATTCTTCAAATCCGTCTTTAGCGGAGACGCTTCCGCTCTCTTGAACACTTCCTCAAATGAATGGGTCGCTGTCCAGGCGCTAAAGACATCGAGGACCAGATCGCGGTCTCGGATCAACTCCTGCATATTTAAAGAGAGCGCCTTGCCGATACTCCCGTCCGCAAACGCGGCGCGCAACTCGCTGTCATCCGCATGATCGGTAGCCGAAAGCCAGGAGGCGATCTCAGGGCGAGTCAGCGGGCGGAATGTGAAAGTCTGGCAGCGCGATCGAATGGTCGATAGAAGGCGGTGCGGAAACGCAGTCACGAGCACCAGGTGCGAGGTGGGCGGCGGCTCCTCCAGCGTCTTCAAAAGCGAATTGGCGGCTTCCTCCGTCATCTTCTCGGCCTCGTCAACTATGAAGAACCGTGCTTGTCCCTCGAAAGGCCGATAGTAGGCCTCACGGCTGAGGTGACGCATCATGTCGATCTTGATGACGTTCTTCTCAGGCACGAATAGAGTGATGTCCGGGTGATTGCCGGCCTCGGCCTTCAGACAGGAACTGCAGGAGCCGCACATATCATGATCCGCCGGCTGCCGGCAGTTCGCCACCGCAGCCAGGGCCAGCGCTGCCGTGCGTTTTCCGATGCCGTCCGGCCCCTCAAAGATCGAGGCCGGCGGCAAAGGGTTGCGCGCGAGTAAGCCCAGCAGTTGTTCGTTCCCGATGAGGTTCTTTAAAAGCATTTCAAAGCCAGAAGGACTGGCACGGACGAGCACGGACCGTCCGTGGTTGCCCGTGTCACTCCAGAATTCCGCGGTCAGCGAGTATCTTTAAGATCTCGCCCTGCGTCTCTTCCGGCGAGCCGGAGGCATCGACCAGGAGCACGCGCCAGGGCTCGCGAAGAGAGAGCAATCGATACCCCTCTCTCACTCTGCGGTGAAAATCCAGATCTTCTTCCTCAACACGGCCCCAAATCTCGCTCCCGGCATTTCGCGCCCGCGCTCGCCCGAGAGCCGGTTCGACATCCAGATCAAGCACGAGAGTGAGGTCGGGCATGGGGATCGCGAGGACTTCAGCCAGCCTGTCTATAAGCTCGAATCCAAGGCCCCGCGCGTGGCCCTGGTAAGCCAGGGTCGCGTGGTGGTACCGATCGCAGAAGACATGGCATCCGGCCGCCAGAGCAGGCTCGATTCGTTCCTTCAGATGCTGGTATCGGTCGGCGAGATAAAGCAAGAGCTCAGGGATTGGCTCCCGCCGCGGTCCGGCGCGATGGAGCAGGATTTTTCGGACTTCCAGGCCGAACTCGGTACCGCCCGGCTCCCGCGTCGTCACAAACCGCACGCCCCGCCGTGCCAGCTCAGCCTGAAGGAGCGTCAGCTGGAGGCTCTTTCCGGACCCCTCAATTCCCTCGAAAGTAATGAATTTGCCCGTCTCCACTCCGGCTCCGAAATCCTTGAAAAAGACCAGCCTATACTACCATAGCCGATTGATATACTTAGGTCGTGATCGACATCCGGACAAACCTTGAAAAGGTACGCAACGAAATCGTTGCGGCCGCTCTCGCGTGCGGGCGGGACCCTGCCTCAATCGATCTTCTCGCCGTCTCGAAGACGTTCGAGCCGGATGTGGTCGATCTTGCGGCCGGCGCCGGCCAAAAGGCTTTTGGCGAGAACCGGGTCCAGGAGGCCGAAAGCAAGATCCCTCTGGTGAAAGCGCCAGGGATTGAGTGGCACCTGATCGGACATCTCCAGTCGAACAAGGCCAAACGTGCCGTCCAGCTGTTTGATGTCATTCAAAGTGTGGACAGCGACAAGCTGGCTCGCATGCTCGACCGGAACGCCGCGGAGCAAGGCAAGAGGTTGCCGGTCTTTGTCGAAGTCAATGTTGGCGAGGAATCGCAGAAGAGCGGGGTTCCGGCCGGCGAACTTGCGCCGATGCTGAGCGCGGTTGCGAGCCTCGAAAACTTAGAGTTGCGTGGCCTGATGGCCATTCCGCCGTGGAACGACGATCCCGAGATGTCGCGACCCTATTTCCGACGGCTGGCTGCCCTTCTCAGGGACGTCAACCGCACGCTGGCCACGCCCCTTCGCGAGCTTTCGATGGGCATGAGCCACGATTTCAAGGTCGCCGTCCAGGAGGGATCGACGCTGGTGCGGGTAGGCACGGCGATTTTTGGGAAGAGAACACCGAGAACTTAAAAGCCGATTACGAGCACGAGTACGAGCACGAGCACGAAGCTGGCTCGGATGCCGTAACACTCAGCTTGACAGTGGAATGGAGCGCGTCTTGGTTTTTCGTGCTCGTGCTCGTGCTCGTACTCGTGCTCGTAATCGGCTTTTGGTACTATGAAAGACGCACTCAAGATCACCATCCAAGCGGAATTCACCTGCATCCAGGTTCACCTGCAGCCGCGGGCCAGCCGGAACGAGATCGTCGGGGTCGTGGAACAGGGCCTGAAGATCCGGCTCAATGCGCCGCCTGTCGATGACCGCGCCAACCGTCAGCTCGTTGAATTCCTCGCCGAGACGCTGGATTTGCCCAAGCGCGACGTGGTCCTGCTCCGCGGCCAGAAGTCCCGCTCGAAGACCGTCGGATTTAAAGGAATACCGTCTGCAGAGCTCACCCGCCGACTCCACAATATTTTGTATAATTGATTCTCTCCTCCAACAACAAATTGGGTGCTGACAATTTAAAAGATAAGGTGAAAAATGTCAGCCCCTTGTACTAGAATCGATCCCACTTTTTGCCCTCTTTCCCAGGAGGGGCCATGGGTGAAATTACAGGGGAGGGAGCAGGAATGAAGAAAGTGGCAAAAAAGGTTGAGCTGTCGCAAGGGCTGAGAATTACGCCTCACTTTTGTCCTGACGGTGTCCATCCTTTCAACCAGGTGCAATGGGAAACGCGCACCGCGGAAATCAAGGATTGGAAGACCGGGAAAGTGACTTTTCGCCAGGAGGACCTCGAGTTTCCGTCGTTCTGGTCCCAGCGAGCCACCGACATCGTGGCAAGCAAATATTTCAGGGGCCAGTTGGGCACAAGCGCGCGTGAACGCAGCGTCCGCCAGCTGATCGGCCGGATCGTGAACACGATTACCGACTGGGGCAAGAAGCTCAACTACTTCGAGGCGCCCGAGGACGCCCAGGTCTTCAATCACGAGCTCACCTACCTTCTGCTTCACCAGCGAGCCGCGTTTAACTCCCCCGTCCAGTTCAACGTCGGAATCAAAAAGAATCCTCAGTGCTCGGCCTGCTTCATCAACTCGGTCGATGACAATATGGATTCGATCATGAAGCTGGCGAAGACTGAGGCGATGATTTTCAAGGGCGGGTCGGGGTCGGGCGTCAACCTGTCCCACATCCGGTCGTCGTTTGAGTCGCTTTCGGTCGGCGGCCTCGCCTCCGGTCCAGTGTCGTTCATGCGCGGCTATGACAGTTTCGCCGGCGCGATCAAGTCGGGCGGCGCCACCCGGCGGGCGGCGAAGATGGTAATCCTCAACGCCGATCACCCGGACATCAAGGAATATATCTGGTGCAAGGCCAACGAAGAGCGGAAAGCCCAGAAGCTGATCGAACTCGGCTACGACGACTCCATTGATGGAGAAGCGTATCGCACCGTCCAGTTTCAAAACGCGAACAACAGCGTCAGCGTGACCGACGATTTCATGCAGGCCGTGGCACGCGACGCGGAATGGCAGACACGGAGCATCACGACCGGGGAAGTGGCGCAGACCTACAAGGCGCGCGAGATGATGCGGTGGATCTCCGAGGCCACGTGGGCGTGCGGAGACCCTGGCCTGCAGTTCTCCACGACCATCAACGACTGGCACACTTGTCCGCATGCGGGCCCGATTACGGCCTGCAACCCTTGTTCCGAATACGTCTTCCTCGACAATTCGGCCTGCAACCTCTCCTCGCTGAATCTCATGAAGTTCGTCGATGAGGACGGGCAGTTGGATATCGAGGGCTTCAAGCACGCCGTGAGCGTGATGATCCTCGCGCAGGAGATCATTGTCGATAGCTCGACTTATCCGACACCGGAAATCACCAAGAACAGCCACGAGTATCGGACACTCGGACTCGGCTACGCCAACCTCGGGGCCCTCCTGATGGCGCGCGGCCTACCGTACGACAGCGACCGCGCTCGTGCGCTCGCAGCCGGGATCTCGGCCCTGATGACCGGACAGGCCTATCTGACCAGCAGTGAGATTGCCCAGAGAATGGGCCCGTTCAGCGGGTATGAGAACAACCGCCTGCCGATGGCGCGGGTTATGCACAAGCACCGCGATGCGCTTTCGCGAATCGACTCGGCGCTGGTTCCGATGGATTTGCTGCATGCCGCCATCGAAGCCTGGGATCAGGCCATCCTCAATGGCTCGGATCACGGCTACCGCAACGCCCAGGTCACGCTCCTCGCCCCGACCGGCACCATCGCCTTCATGATGGACTGCGATACGACCGGGATCGAGCCGGAGTTCTCGCTTGTGAAGACGAAAAAGCTGGTGGGAGGCGGGACGCTGAAGATCGTCAACAACACAATCCCACGAGCGCTGAAACGCCTGGGGTACACCGAAGAGCAAGTCCGTGACATAACCAAGTACGTCGAATCGGAAGAGACGATCGAGGGAGCTCCCCACCTGAAGGACGAGCATCTCCCGGTATTCGATTGTGCCGACCGCACCGCTCACGGCCATCGCGCCATTCATTACCTCGGTCACATCAAGATGTGCGGGGCGGTTCAGCCGTTCCTCTCAGGCGCCATTTCGAAGACCATCAACCTGCCGGCCGAGGCGACTGTCGACGACATCATGGAGGCGTACATCCAGGGCTGGAAGCACGGCATGAAGTCGGTCTCGATCTATCGGGACGGATGCAAGCTGGTTCAGCCGCTGTCAAACAAAGAACGGGCGGCACAGGCGGCCGGGGTCCCGTTGCATCGGAACATGCCCAAGGACCACGCGGCTTACCAGCACGAGTTCAGGATCCGGGGCTTCAAGGGCTTCCTGACCATGGGGTTGTTTCCGGAAGATGAAGACCTCGGTGAGATCTTCATTAACTTCGCCAAGCAGGGATCCACGTTACAGGGCATGGCAATGGCGTGGGCCATCGCGATCTCGATGGGTCTGCAGCGCGGCGTACCGCTCGAGGATTACGTGCGGATGTTCTCCCACATGAGCTTTGAGCCGGCCGGTTACACGGATAATCAACAGATCCCGTTCGCGACCTCCATCCCCGACTACGTCGTGCGGTACCTGGCGACCCGGTTTCTCCCGCCGGACGTGCAGGAGGGCTTGGGGATCCATCAACGTAAACAGAACGGGACACAGAACGGCTCGGTCCAGAACGGCGTCCAGGTGAGCTTCGCAGAGACTTCACGACCGGCCAAGAACGATGCGACCAAGCGCTTGCTCTCGGATAGCAGCCTGAGCGAAGCACCGACCTGCGCGTGCGGAAACCTGATGCAGCGTAACGGCAAATGCCACGTCTGCACGGTTTGCGGGAACACGTCGGGGTGCAGCTAACAAGAAAGGAAGAAGGAAGAAGGATGAAGGATGAATTGACTGTCTTCATCCTTCATCCTTTCTTGTTGACCCCTACAATTCTGTTACTGTCGCCTGCCTTTTCTCCAATCTTGTAACCCTTTCCTGTATATTCGCTTCATGGGCGAAAAAAGCAGCGAGGTACGCAGGCTCGCGACCTTCCTCGATATCAGTCAAACCCTCTCCGGCACTCTCAATCTGAAGCAGTCGCTCCACCAGGTTCTCGAGAGTCTCGAACGCTTCCACGGAGTGATTCGAGGCGCAGTCACTCTCCTGGACCAGGAGACAAGCGAACTCCATATCGAAGCGTCCAATGGTTTAACCCTAAAGGGACAGCGGGCTCGGTACCAGCTGGGCGAAGGCATCACCGGCCGAGCCGTGGAGACCGGGAAACCGATCGTCGTGCCTCAAGTCAGCCGCGAGCCGATGTTTCTCAACCGCGCTGGAGAGAGAAAGCGAAATGAGGAGGAAATCAGTTTCATCTGCGTGCCGATCATCGTGAACCGAAAGCCGGTCGGAGCGCTTGGAGTTGACCTTGCCTTCAAGAAAGACCGGGATTACGACCGGGAGCTGAAGTTCTTTCGAGTCGTCGCCTCCATGGTCGCCCAGGCGATCAAGGTCCACCGGCTGATCGAGAACGACCGTCAGCGGCTGGTTGAAGAGAACATCCACCTGCGCGAGGAACTACGGGAACGCTACGACTTCTCCAACATCATCGGCAGCAGCGGCCCGATGAAAAGCGTTTACGAACAAGTCAGCCAGGTGGCGCGCACCAACACGACCGTGCTGATCCGGGGCGAGTCGGGAACGGGAAAAGAGCTCATCGCCCACGCCATTCACTACAATTCCCTGCGTTCCGCTAAACCGATCATCAAGGTCAGCTGCGCGGCGCTGCCGGAGACTCTGATTGAATCCGAGCTCTTCGGTTACGAAAAAGGGGCTTTCACCGGCGCCCAGGCGCGCAAGAAGGGGCGTTTCGAGCTGGCCGAGGGCGGCACCCTCTTCCTCGACGAAATCGGGGATCTCGACCCGCAGACTCAGGTCAAGCTTCTGCGAGTACTGCAGGAACGGGAATTTGAGAGACTGGGCGGCACCGAAACCATCAAAGTGAATGTGCGGATGATCGCGGCCACCAACAAGGATCTCGAAAAGGCGATCGCCGCGGGTTCATTCAGGGAGGACCTGTATTACCGGCTCAACGTGTTCACGATCTTTGTGCCGCCGCTGCGCGAGCGCAAGCCCGACATCCTTCTGCTCGCGGATCATTTTCTGGAGAAGTTTTCGACCGAGCACAGCAAAAACATCAAGCGGATTTCGACGCCCGCAATCGATATGTTGATGGCCTACCACTGGCCGGGAAATGTCCGGGAAGTGGAGAACACGATCGAACGAGCAGTACTGGTCTGCGAAGGGCAGGTCATTCACGGTCACCACCTGCCTCCTACCTTGCAGACAGCTGAAGCCTCGGGCACGACGGTGCGGATGTCCCTGGCGGAGTCTGTGGCCGGTTACGAGAAAGACCTGATCCAGGATGCGTTGAAGAGCGCTCGAGGCAACCGGGCCAAGGCCGCCAGATTGCTGTCGACGACCGAGCGGATTATCGGCTACAAGATCGCGAAGTACGGAATTGATTGCGAGAGATTCAGGTCGTGATGGTGGACTTCAAGGACAACAAGGACAACAAGGACTTCAAGGACAGGGTTTGCGTCCTTGTTGTCCTTGTCGTCCTTGTTGTCCTTGTTGTCTTGAAGTCCTTTATCCCTTGATCAGGCAAGCACTTCCCATTTGATGGGAACCTTCTTCAGCGCGTAACCCAGCTCGCGCCGGTAGTCGCCGTAGCCGGTCATCCAGTGGAACCCGGGCATGTTGCGGGCAACCAGGCCCGAGTCGCAGTCAAACCGAACGTCCACCTGGGAACGGCAGACATCCATGTTCGGGTTTTCGGCGACCTTGGCACAGAACCCGACCCAGCGTTCAGACTTGAAGTCCGGGATGATGTTTGTCACCACTTGTCCGATCTTCATGTCGACTTTGGGTGCCGCACCATAGTCGGACTCGAAGTGCGTCATAATGCGGGCCGGATCCAGGTTCTTGCCGTCGTTCTTGCGCGGCGCAGTGCAATGGGCCAGGGTAATCAGGCCGTCATGCGGGTAGGTCGGGTCATTCAGGAAAACCGGTTTGCCGGAAATATTGCCGAGCAGCAGCCCCGACGGGATGACGACGAAATCCGATTCGCAAAACGCCTGGTAGCCGGCATCATTGAGCAGGCTGAGGACGAGGCAGGCGGTGGTTTGAGCCATCGGCATGATTGTCCCCATGCAGGAATTCACAGTAATTGCTCGTGATTGGGCCCGCTGCATCAGCCCTACGAAGACCTGCTCGAGCAGAAAGGCGTTCTCGACGAATTCCTTCTGCGTCTCGAGCCTGGTGCCCGGCAAATGGAGATATTCTGCCGCGCGTTTCTTGGCTCGCTCGACGGCGGGCTGGTCGGCCCGGGCTTGTTCGATGAGTTTACCGAGCTCGTCATAGGGGACGTTCTGAATGTCGAGCTTCCAGAGCCGCCGGACCAGGTCGGGTACAACCCCTTCGGGTTGTGCCCAGGCTCCAGCGCCGCCGATCGCTACAATCCGACTTCCCCTCGTGTTGTGCAATCCGCCCAAGGCGCGAAGCCGCCACAAGATCTCATCCTGGCTGTCGACTACGACATCGTCAAAATCGACTCCGGTGACTGCCAGCTGGTCCTTGTGCTGGCGCAGGTAGCGAGGGCTGATGATCTCGTACCAGAGGTAGACCGGGCCGGACTTGTGCCGAACAAACAGGACAACATCCTTCCCCGATTGTCCGATCTTGTCGTAGACGCCTTTTGGCCCGCCCGCGCCATAAACAATCGTCGCCTGGCAGTTGGCGATGTCCTCTCCGAGCCCATTAAGCTCCTCGGTCTTCTTGATGGCCGAGACGGGCAGAAAACGCACGGGAAAGTCGGCCTTCTTTTCCAGTTGGGCAAGCTCGGCCTGGATCCGTGCTACTTCCTCCCGGGCCTGATCTTCGGTTTGAATGCCACCCCAACTCCGCCAACTCGTCTGGGACCTTCGGGTTGGGATTTCATAGACGAGGATGGGCTTAACAACCAGAGGCGAGCGGTCTGAAGCCGGCTTTTGATCGAGCCCGGCTGCGAGCGCCTGCCATGAGAGATGGGTCAAAGCGGACCCACCTATCACCGCTCCTACCCCACCCAAAAATCCCCGCCGTGTGACATGCGGGCAGCAGCCGATATGCGTGCTATCCATAGTTACCTCCCCTTCGAACTGGCAAACTGACAGACTGACAGACTGACAGACTGACAGACTGACAAACTGATCGACGCTAAAGGGCGGCCCCAGGTCAGTTGTCCGTTGTCAGTTTGTAGGTTTGTCAGTTTGTCAGTCACTTCGTCTTCTTGGCCGGGCCGATGCGGTCGTCACCGTGCTTGATGATCAATCCCTCGACCTGACCGTTTGCCCCGCGCTGGAATTCGAATTCGATCCCGATGTATTTGGAGAAGAACTCGTTTTCCGACCGCGGATAGATCGGGCGCGTAGGATTGCCGGCAAAGGTGGCCAAAAGCTGGTCCTGGTTCCGGGTAATCGTGATAACCGGCGTGCCTTCGCCTTGATACTCTCCCACGTACTGTTGGAGCGCCGCCCCGCCCAGAGAGATCTCCTTGACCTTGTCTCGATCCGCCACGGGACGCGCCGGCAGCTCGCGCACCCACACGTTGCGGAAGCGCACCGGATTGCCGTGGTCCTGAAGCGCTAACGGTAATTTGTCGGCATGTGCTTTATACGCGGGTCGGTTCATCCAGGTTGTGGGACCGAGAATCTCCACGTTGTCCTGTGTCAGAACACCATTCTGGAGCACCGTCACGTGAGCGGGTTCAGTCACCTTGCCCTCGTCGTCGAAATGCGGCCTGTGGAAGATGATGTCATAGGTTTGCCACTCACCCGGTCCGCGGCTCGCATTGACCTGAGGAGGATACTGCCCATAGACCGCAGACGCCTGCCCATCCGGATAGGTCAGATTGTTGAAAGAATCGAGGACCTGCACTTCGTAGGTGCTCATGAGGAACACCCCGCTGTTGCCCCGTCCCTGGCTTTTTCCCTCGACCTTGGTCGGAGTCGCCCATTCAATGTGCAGCTGGCAATCTCCGAAGGACTGAAGCGTGCGCACATAGCCGCTTCCTTTTACCGACTCCATCACTCCATCCTTGATAACCCATTTCGCAGGGCCGCCATCCATGGCTCTCCAATTTGAGAGATCTCGGCCATCGAAAAGGATGGTGGCGTCGGCAGGCGGCTTGCCGGGTTGCTGCTGGGTGCTCGCTGTTCCGGGATCAACGACCGGCGGCTGAGGGCGAGTCCAGTCGTGAATACGGTACTGTCGGGCGGCTTTCGCGCCTTCATCGGGTGTTCCGGCGAGAAGGTAAAAGCCGGTGAAAAGAAAACTGACGGTAACAAACACGCTAAGTGCTCTTTTGGTCATGACCTATCCCTTCCTGGTTTAGCAGCTTGAATTATAGAACAGAGATCGAGCAAAAGGGGGGAAGGTGGGAAGGGGAAAAGGGGAAGGTCAGGCGGTTGTGTCTTTGCCCCCGTTAGGGGGCAGATGTTTATAGTCGCTCAGGTACCGGGATCGGGCGCCCCAGCGGGGCGCGATGTTCCGATGCATCACGGAACATCGCGCCCACGCTGGGGCGCTTTCCCTCTTCCACCACAAACTAACTATAAACACCTGCCCCCCACCGGGGGCAAAGACTAGCTCGCGTCTACTTAATCGATGCGCGCAGACTCTGCAGATCTTTTCCCCGCCACTGGAAATGCGATACCAGGTTGCGGGCGAGGAGCGAGCCTTCCTGGGCGCCGCCAGTCGCCTCCTGGAGGTGACGCTCGTGATCCTTCTTGTACTTGGGATCGAGTGTCATGAGGGCTGCAGCGAAGTGCATCTCCGGATCCTTGTTGGGCGTTGGCAGGTCTTGCATGGCTTTGACAACGAGGCTATAGCCATCGATCTGATGCGGTTCCGGTCGTCTGTTCGCCATGCTCGCCTGGCGGTATGTCTCAGCGAAATATCCGAGATCAAAGAAGCCGTAGGCCAGGCTTCTTTGGTCACCGCTGTTTTTGACCCGAGTCCTCAGCGCCTTCAAGAGCTCCGCCCCCGCTTTTGGGTCTTTTGCCGCGTAAATCCCGGCCCGCCTCAGCGTCTCCATCCTGGCCAGGACCGACACATCATTTCCGAGCAGACTGACGGTGTCGTCGACCAACTTTGCGGTGTTGTACGTCGGGCTCGTCTCGTGCCATCCGGTGCCTCCCCAAGGGAGAGAAGGCTGTCCATTGGTTTCGAACGGGAAACAGACGAGAGGCGGACCGGCGAAGGCGAGGCTGCCAAGTCCGACCAGGGCCACAGCGATTCCAATAAACGCAATTCGATTCTTCATACTTATACGCTCCTTTTGGAACAAGGCGGCCGCCTGTTCATCTGTCCGGCCTGGGACGCCGGATGCTTTTGTAGGGGTTAGACACCGGCCGGGGAGGAAGGGTTTAAAACTGTTCAATGGTTCAAAGGTTCAAAGGTTCAAGGGTTCAAGAAGAGGTTAACCCTGGAACATCTGAACCTTGGAACCTGCAACCTTTCCGCTCCTGAAGATGTCTTCTCTTTTAAACCCTCATTTCTCGAGAGGTGTCTTAAGAATCAGATGGCTATGGAACCGGCGGCAGCTCGAGCCAGCCAGGGGGCGGCATCCGACATGACCTTGCTCGTCGAGCAGGCGCAGGCCGGAGACCAGACTGCCTTTGAAGCGCTCTATCGGCTGCACGTCGGCCGAGTGAACGCCCTTTGCCGGCGGATGCTGGGTGACGCGCGTTGGGCCGAGGACGTGGTCCAGGATGTTTTCGTGAGAGCCTGGCTGATGCTCGGCCGGTTCCGGCACGAGAGCGCGTTCGGTTCCTGGCTTTATCGGCTGACGGTCAACGTCGTTTTGCTCGAGCTCCGGTCGACGAAACGACGGTGGAGTCGCGTCTTCACCTGTGAGGACCCGGCTGAATTCGAGAAAGGCCGGGACTCAGCGGCGCCAGAAAGTGCCCTTGATTTGGAAAAGGCAGTCGCGGGCCTGCCGGAGCAAGCCAGGATCGTTTTCGTGCTGCACGAGATAGAAGGTTATCAGCACGAAGAGATAGCCGAAATGCTTGGCACCGCCGTTGGGACAAGTAAGGCGCAGCTCCACCGGGCTCGACAGCTGCTGCGGAAGAGGCTCGTAAGATGACTTGCGGTAAGACACAACAAGAATTGGATGATTTCATGACGGGCCGGTTAGTGCCGGCCGAGCGGTCGGAAATCGAGCGACACCTGCTCGCCTGCCCAGATTGCCGGTCCTACGCCGACTGGTATCGCGACCTTGCCGTCCAGGTCGCGGCCCTGCCCGACTCGATCGAGCCTTCCCGGGACTTCTGGCCTGACATCTCGTCACGTCTCTCCGGCCGCGAGGATCGAGCGGCTCACATTGTCCGGCTGCCCGCCAGACGCGAGGCAGCGGTTCATCCTCGGCGGGTCAGTTGGAACGCATGGTACAGGCGACCAGCCGCGATCACGGCGGCTCTTCTGGTCCTCATAGCGGTCAGCACCCTGTTGACGTTCAACGTGCGGCAGCAGCCGGGGCAACCGCCGGCCTGGACAGTCACGGGCCTCTCCGGGGCACCGATGATCGGCCTTCGACGCGCCAGTGAGGGAGGTCCCCTTCAAGTGGGAGAATGGCTCGAGACGGATGCGGCATCGCGTGCGGAAATCGAGGTCGGCGATATTGGCCAGGTGGAGCTGAGGCCAAACAGCCGGCTGCGACTTCTTCAGTCTCGGGCTAACGAGCAACGGATGGCGTTGGACAAGGGAAGCATGCGTGCCCTCATCCTCGCCCCGCCCCGTCTGTTCTTCGTGGAGACGCCGTCGGCTTTGGCGGTCGATTTGGGTTGCGCTTACGAATTAACCGTGGATCCTCAGGGAAATGGGCATCTGGCCGTCACCGCCGGTTGGGTCTCGCTTGAGTTCCACGGAAGAGAGTCACTGGTCCCTGCCGGCGCCTCGTGCGTCTCCCGTCGAGGCCTGGGGCCCGGAACGCCCTACTTTGAGGATTCGACGAGCGACTTCCAGAAGGCCCTGGCGGCCGTTGACTTGCACCGTTCGCCCGATGCTTCTCTCGGGGTGCTTCTTTCCGAGTCAAGGGTCCGGGATACTCTCTCTCTGTGGCACCTCCTGCCTCGGCTGTCGCCCGAAAGGCGCGAGGTCGTCTGGACCCGGCTGAACGAATTGCTGCCTGCTCCGCCGGGCGTGACCCGCCAAGGCGTTCTCGACCTGAACCAGACGATGCTCGACCGCTGGAAGGACGACTTGGAACAGTTCTGGTTTTGATTAACTGGCGGAGGCTGAGCTGGAGTCGTGTTACAGACCCACGGATAACACGGATACACGCGGATAGCGCGGATCGATCCGCGCTATCCGCGTGTATCCGTGTTATCCGTGGGTCTGTAACGCGACTCCAGCTCGGCCTCGCTGCGGGCGCGGCTCTGTCCGACTTATAAAGCGGGCTTGCCAAAACGGAGGGATTGCGCTATCCAAGACGCATGACATCAGTGAAGGCCCTGATCACATTGTCTCTTCTTCTGGTACTCACCCCGTCCGCATACTCGCAGATACCGACAACGAAGGCTAAGGCCATTACGGCGACTGCCTCGTACCTGCTCCGTCCCGCCCGGATCTTCGACGCGGCTGGGGAGGAGATGCGGGAAGGATGGGCTGTCCTGGTGGTGGGGAATAGGATCCAGGCTGTCGGTCAATCAACCGCGCTCTCCGTCCCGCCTGGCACGCAAACGATCGACTTGCCCGGCCTGACTTTGCTGCCCGGGCTCATCGATGCTCATTCGCACATTTTCCTTCATCCCTATAACGAGACGCTTTGGGACGACCAGGTGCTAAAAGAGCCGCTCGCATATCGGGTGATTCGTGCCGCGCGGCACTGCAACAACACCCTGATGGCCGGTTTCACCACGCTTCGAGACCTGGGAACTGAAGGCGCAGGATTTGCAGACGTATCGGTCGAGCGAGCCATCAACGAGGGGTTGATCCCGGGGCCCCGCTTGATTGTGGTCACGAAGGCCATCGTCGCCACCGGTTCCTATGCGCCCGGTCCGCCGGAATACTCTCCCGATTTCACACTTCCCAAGGGTGCGCAGGAAGCGAGTGGGACTGTGGAGATTCTCAAGGCCGCTCGGGAGCAGATTGCGGGCGGGGCCGAATGGGTCAAGGTGTACGCAGATTTCAGAAGAGGACCGGGAAGGAAACTAGCGCCAACCTTCTCCATTGAGGAACTTCGAGCGCTGGTAGAAGAGGCTCACGGCGCCGGATGCCCGGTCTCGGCCCATGCGCACGGCGCCGAAGGCATGCGGCGGGCAGTGGAAGCAGGTGTCGATACGATCGAGCACGGCGGCGAAGGGACAGACAGGATTTTCCGCCTGATGGCCGAGAAGGGCGTAGCCTACTTTCCAACGCTCACGGCCGTCGAAGCCTATAGCGAGTACTTCCAGGACTACAAACGAGGCACCCAGCCGTACACCGAAGACATGGAACAGGCGCTGAGGGCTTTCAAGGCCGCTCTGAGGAACCGGGTGAAAATCGGGCTTGGCAGTGACGTCGGCGTCTTCACTCACGGGGAGAATTATCGGGAACTGGAGTGGATGGTCAAGGGTGGAATGACTCCCGCGCAGGCGCTACTGGCCGCTACCGCCGTCAATGCCCGCGTGCTCAAGATGGAGGATCGGATTGGACAAATCCGCCCCGGCCTCTTCGCCGACATTATTGCAGTTGCGGGCAACCCGGCAGAGGATGTGTCAGTGATGAGCCAGGTTAAGTTCATCATGAAAGACGGGACCATTTACAAGCAGCCGTAGATGAGGCAAGCATGGTCATATTCAAGGTCAGCTACCGGGTCAGACTGCACCACCTGGCCGAGTTCGAGGAACAGTTTCGGACGCGGCTCATGCCTTTGATCAAACAACACGACATGCGGTTCCGCGGGCTCTCCCGGGCCTTAGTCGGAAATGCGGGCGAGTACTTGGAACTGTGGGAGTTTCAATCGGTGGCCGATTTTGAGAGGTCATGGAAGAAGTTCATGGCTGATCCACGGCTGCTCGAGATTCTCAAAACGACCGGCCCGATGGTGGAGGATGAGAACCACACGCTGTTTGAGCCGGTGATTTGAGTGGCGGCGCGCTCGCTACCGCCCGTTTTGCCGCATCAATCTCGCCAGCAAGAACGCCATTTCCATCGCTTGCTCGTAGTTCAAGCGAGGATCGACGCGCGTGCGGTAATCCCGCTTCAGGTCGGCCTCGGTGACACCGCTCGCGCCGCCAAGGCACTCGGTGACGTTGTCGGCGGTCAGTTCGAAGTGAACGCCGCCGAGGTGCGTCCTGCAGGACTTAAGGATACGGAAGGACTGCTCAAGCTCGGACAAAACCCTTTCGAACCTCCGGGTCTTGATGCCGCTTCTCGTCGTCTCGGTGTTGCCGTGCATCGGATCGCAGCACCACAGCACTTTTTTCCCCGCCTTCGTCAGAGCCTCGGCTAATGGGGGCAGGCACTGGTCGACACGATCAGCGCCAAGGCGATGGATCAGCGTCAAGCGGCCCGGCTCGTTGTCCGGATCAAGAACCTCGCACAGACGCAGGACTTCAGCGGGTGTGACCGACGGCCCGATCTTCACGCCAATCGGATTGGAGATTCCTCGGAAATACTCGATGTGGCCGCCCCCCAGGTCACGCGTCCGTTCCCCGATCCAGGGGAAATGCGTGGAAAGGTTGTACCAGCCGGGGCGACGCGGGACCTGCCGGGTCTGGGCCTGCTCGTAGTAGAGGTGCAGGCCTTCGTGACTCGTAAAGAAGTCGACGCGGTTGATTTCTGACGGAGTATGCCCGGTGAGGGTCTCCAAGAAGCGCAAAGACTCGCCAAGCGACTCAGCCATCCTGGTGTACTCACCGGAGAGGGGCGACTTGGAGACAAAGCCGAGGTCCCAGTACTCGGGATGGTGAAAGTCCGCAAAGCCGCCGTCGATCAGAGCCCGGATGAAGTTGATGGTCAAGGCGGCCCGCTCATAAGCCCGAAGGAGCAACTCCGGGCTGGGCATGCGATCGGCCAGGTTGAAGGCGGGACGATTAATCATGTCGCCGCGGTAGCTGGGCAGCGTCACGCCCTGGTGAGTCTCCGTCGCGGCCGAGCGGGGTTTCGCATACTGTCCCGCAAACCTTCCCACCCGGGTAATTCGCTTCCCGCCGCCCTGGACGAGAACCAGGCTCATTTGGAGCAGGATCTTCAATTTCTTGGCAATCGCGTCCGATTCGCAATCTTCAAAAGCCTCCGAGCAATCACCGCCCTGCAGCACAAACCGTTGGCCACGCTCGGCATCCGCCAGCTGTTTCTTTAAATTCTCTATTTCCCAACTGGTTACGAGGGGAGGCAGTTTCGCCAGCTCACACAAAACCCGATTCAAGGCCTCGTGATCGTTGTATTCCGGCTGCTGGGCTACCGGCTTCAGTTGCCATGATGTCGGGGACCATGGTCCCTCAGGTGGAGCTGCTTCCCTTCGCACTCCAAGAAGGATAGGCCAGAAGGGAGGTTCAGCTCAAGCAGCAGCGCCTTCGTTCGTCCCGTTGACATCGTGGACGGAGTGGACCAAGTGGACCAAGTGGACGAAACGCGGCCGTCCATTTCGTTCACGCCGTCCACGACGTGCGGCGCTCACAGTCTTTTTAGCGGAACGCGGACGGCCACCATCGTTCCGCCCTCGGCTATCCTGGTGATGGAGAAGAAGCCACCCAGTCGCACCGCTCGTTCCTGCATTCCGATGATGCCGAGGGTGTCACGGCACATCCGGTCCGGCTCTATTCCGACCCCGTTGTCCCGGATTTCGAGCAAGATCATTTCCTCTTCCGCCCGGATCTTAACGTCCACTTGGGTGGCATTCGCGTGACGGGTGACGTTCGTCAGAGCTTCCTGCAGAATCCGAAACACGGTTGTAGCTGTTGCATCGCTGCAATCGAGACTCTCCGGCAAAGACAGGGAACAGCGAATGCCTGTCCGTTGGCGAAAATCGGTGCAAAACCACTCGACGGCGGCTTTCAAGCCGAAATCCTCGAGAAGCGAAGGCCGGAGATTGCGGGCAATGCGGCGAACGTCTTCGGCCACGGTGTTCAGCAAGGCTCTCATTGCCTCGGTCCGGGGCTTGATGTCTGCTGCCTTCGTGACTTTTTCGAGGAAGCTGAGCTCGACTTTTGCGGCAGTCAATGAGGTGCCGAGCTGGTCGTGGATTTCACGAGCGATGCGTCGGTTCTCTTCCTCCCGGATTGTTTCCAGATGCGCGGCAATGCGGCGGAGGTCCTTGCGGGACTCAAGCAGCTCCTGTTCAGTCCGTCGCTTCTCCTCGATCTCGGTTCTCAGCTCGGAATTCGCCCTGGCCAGCTCATGAGTCCGATCCTGAACCCGCTTTTCCAGTTCATTATGGAGCTTCTTGAGCTCTTCCTCGGCCCGCTTCCTTTCCGAGATATCGAAGCAAAGACCTCGATACCCGACCACGTGATCCCGTTCGATCAGTGGGTTCACCCGCATGATCGCCGGAAACGTATATCCGTCCCTGGCTGCCAGGGACAGCTCGAAGCTGTCCACTTTCTCGCCGACGCTGCCCGCCAGGTATTCGCGTACCCGATCCCGGTCCGTCGGCGCCACGATATCGAAGAAGGAAAGGTTGTCCCCGAGATCCTTGGACTGGTACTGCAGTCGAAAGAGGCCAGGCTGGTTCATAAAGGTAATGCGTGCGTCCCGATCCAAGTCCAGCACGATCTCGGGGAGACTGCTGGTCAGCAACCGATACTTCCTTTCGCTTACGCGCACGCCGGCTTCCGCCTTCTTTCGCTCGCGAATATTAAGAGTCAGGAAAACTATGAGCACACTCTGACAGCCGACGAAAATCAGGCCCAGCCAGATCCAGTAGTGGTACTTGGCGTAGAAGGAGACCGGCTCGCGCAGAACTACACTGCCGGGGGGAAGCTGCGACAGCGCGATCGAAAAGCGCTGGAGCTCCGGGTAATCGAACATCGGCAACTCGGGGGTTTCGATCAAAACCGGGATAGAACTCGCCTTCTCGCCATTAAGGACCCGAAGTGCAAGGGCGGCTGCCCTTCTGCCGTGCGCGACCCCTGATATGACGTATCCCCCAACCAGACCCCTTCCCAGATAAGACCGATTAGTGGTGTAGACAGGGACCGAGGATCGGTCGAGTCGAAGAGTGTGGACAACTGCGGCCGGATCCAAGCCCCCGCCACCAAGATCTACCGAGCACGGGCCGAGATACACGACCGAATCGGAGGACAACAGCGACAACCGGTCGGCGATGGCGGTCAGCGGCAGATTGTCAAGGAAGACCGGCCGCACGGTTCGGCTTATATCTTTCCAGATATTCTCGATCTGTGCCTTCATGGCCCGGCCCGTTTCCGAGGTATCAGTGATGACTACAAGTTGCTTGGCGTGGGGGTGCAATCGGAGCGCGAGCAGCAGCGTACTCTTGATGTCGGCGTGTTCCACTATGCCGGTCACGTCTTCCTGACCTTCCAGGATTTCAGGCGAGTAGCCGTTCAAGCCGCAGAATACAACGGGAGCACCGTTGAAGATTTCCTGACGGTACTGGAGCAGGAAATTGAAGGCGGCATCGTCGGCAGCGATAATGACATCGAACTTGAGGGGCGAGTATTTGCGAAGAAAGAGATCGTGCAGCATTTCCAGGTATTCCGCACCGGAATTGTGCTTCGTGTCCATGTACTCAACCTGGAAATAAACGTTCGCATGGTCTCTTCGGAAAACTTCGGACACACCGATGGTGATGTCATCCACCCAGGTCATGCCGCTGTGGTAGGAGTGAAGGAGCAGAACTCGCCGGCTGGGCTGGCCTTGGAGGAGTGTCGCGGGCCAGCAACTGAGGGCCAGCAACAAGAGCACGGAGACGAGGTTCGTGAACCTAACCTTTAACAATTCCTCCCTCCTCCGGTGTCGGTGGGAACAGCCGACGTCTGGGAATGCCGCTGGTAGTGTAGTCCGAGCGCCGCAAATAAACAATAATCGGAACGGGGGGTGCGGCTAGCGACCAGGCGGCACTCAGCTCAGCGGCATACCCGTTGCGCTTAGTTGTTCAGACTCTACAAGAAAGATCCGGTACTTCCGCTATAATCCTCTTCCGTGTCCGCACAAAATGCGCCTGCACCCCTGGAAGAGACGCCGCAATTGACCAGGAACGGCCCTCGGTATCCTGGCCCGCTCCTGAAAATCCGGGACTTTCTGCACGAACGGGAGATGCTCCTCTGGTGGTGCCACAGTTGCTGGTCGTTCTTGTTCGGCATCGGGGTCATGATTCTCGGCGCGAAGAAGCCTGCATATGCGCGGATCATCATTTTCCACATCGGGTTTATCTGGGCGACAAGCCTGTTTTTGCCGGTCCTCCGACGACTCCCCGGACTGTCTGCAGCATGGGCCGAGCGTCTGCGGCTGCTGGTTAACTACTTCAACAAGAACTTTTACCAGCAACTCCTCTTCTTTGTAATCCCAATCTACTACGCGAGCACGACTTTCCCGTCCCGCAATGTCCTGTTCCTTGCCGTTCTCGTCGTGTCCGCAGTACTCTCGACGCTTGATGTGGTATATGACCGATACGTTTCGGTGCATTGGCCTTTGACGGCGCTCTTCCTGGCGTTCAACGCCTTTGTGTCCGTCAACGTGATGCTGCTCGTCCTGTTTGCGATCAGAAACGATGTCGCCCTGTACCTCAGCACCCTGCCGGCTGCTGCGATATTCGTGTCGATGTTGTACAGGTTCGCAGGGCTTCGGGGTCACTCCCTGAGGATGGTTGCCGCCGCGACGCTGTGCTGTCTCGTCTTCGCGGTGCACTCCGTTACTTCTTTTATCCCTCCAGTGATGGTCTCGTTGGGAGACGCCTCGTTTGGCACTTCGGTTGTCAGCAGGAAGGTGCTCAATCCCATGTTGGAACTGCCCGCTAATTACAGGGGCCGGCTCGCAGCACTGACGCCGATTAAGGCGCCATTTGGCCTAACTGCAAAAGTGAGACATATCTGGTACCGCGACGGGAAATTGATTCCGCCTGCAAAGCCGGAAAGGGAGAAATACGGAGCGATTTCGGGCGGCCGCAAGGAAGGATTCCGCTATTGGTCCGACAGGACGATCCAGGAAAGCTGGGACCCGAAACGCGTCTGGGTAGATGTCGAGACCTCTTCAGGCCAGCTGATCGGCCGGGCAACCCTGGTGCGTGCAGCCGAGGAGTAACGTCCGGCGACCGGATCTCCGAGAGAACGTTCACTTTCCCGGTGACCGTGTTAGACTCGGTTTTAAACACTTTTGATATGCCCATCGTCCTCGATGCCTTGTCCAAATCCTTTGGGAGACAGCCCGTCGTCAAAGAATTCACCCTGGAAGTGAAGGACGGCGAATTGTTCGTGCTCCTCGGATCGAGCGGGAGCGGCAAGAGCACGGTTTTGCGGCTCATCGCCGGCTTACTCCGGCCGGATGCCGGGAGGATACTGCTGGAAGGACGAGACATTACCCACCTTCCGCCTCAGCAGCGCGGCGTCGGCTTTGTTTTTCAAAACTACTCCATCTTTCGGCACATGACCGCTTCGGCGAACATTGAGTTCGGCCTGAAGATAAGGGGAGTCAAGGAAGCCGAGCGGATCCGGCGCCGCAATGAGCTGTTGGATCTCGTGGATCTGGCCGGCCTGGGCAATCGCCTGGCGCACCAGCTGTCGGGCGGGCAGTTGCAGCGGGTCGCGCTGGCTCGGGCACTGGCATTCGAGCCCGCTATCCTCCTGCTGGATGAGCCTTTTGGCGCCCTCGACGTAAAAACGCGAACGTTATTGCGGCGGAGTTTGCGCGAGATTGTCAAAAGATTGAAAGTTATGACCATCCTAGTCACTCATGACCAGGAAGAAGCGTTCGAGCTGGCAGACCGAATAGGCGTGATAGAAAGAGGCCGCCTGCTGGAGATAGACGAACCGAGCGAGCTGTACTCACGGCCGAAATCGCTTTTTGCTGCCACCTTTGTAGGGAGCGGGACGGTATTGGTGGGGCGAGAGCGTGAGGGTCACGTCCAGCTCGGCGGCCTTAGCCTTCCAATCCCTCCGGAACGGTTTCATGACAAGGGCGCTTCCGTTCAGGTCCTGTTTCGGCCGGAAGAAGTCTGGGTCAGCCCCACGCCTCCGCGTTCTCAAGGTGAGATTCTTGGCAGGGGATCCGTCATTGACGAGACTTTCACCGGCTCCCACAAGCGCGTCCGGCTGCGGCTCGCTCGCCTCAAACGGGTCCGCCAGATTGCTCCCCATTTGCCTTTCGGTGAAGAAGGGACAGTCGTTGAAGCCCTGGTTCCGGCTGATCTGGAATTGCCGCCAGAAGATGTCTATGTCGGCTTGAGATCCTGCCACGTTCTCGGTCAGCCGAGTCGGCGGATCTTGTTCTGCCATTCGGGGGCCGCCGCCGCCAGCCTCCTTCCCACTGTCCGCCTTTTTCGCGACCGGCTGGGTGCCGCAGTGAGAGTGTTGTGCGTCGCAAACTCCTCCGAACAGGGGGAGCGCCTGAGCACCAGTCTCCACGAAGAGCTTCACACCAGCGGTTTGGGAGACGCGGACGTCCTTGTGAGGTACGGGAAAGCGGCCGAACAGATCGTGAGCGAACAGGCAAGCGAACTCTACACGATCATGATCATGGCCCGAAGCGACCAGCCGTCGCCGGAGACAGGCCGCTTGGGATCGCAGGTTTCAGCCGTTCTGCGGCAAGCAAGCGTCCCCATTCTGGTCCTTAAGGAAGCCTGCACGTCGCTGAATCGCATACTGATCGCGACGGCTGCCGGCGAGCCGGGCAAGAATGATGTGCGGATGGGAGGCTGGATAGCGCGCCGCCTAAGCGCTGCCGTCACTCTTGTTTATGTTGCGAGGTCGGGCAACGAAACGGAGCCGACCGTCCAATCACATCTCGACCGGGCTCTCACGACTCTCACATCGCTGGAAATCCAGGCGGAATCGGTGATCTCACGCGCCTCGAAACCGGAAGAGGGGATCCTCAACGAGGCCCGGGAACGACGGTCCGATCTCATCGTCTTAGGGAGTCACGGGCCGGAGGCCAGGTCGATTTTCGGTCTCGATGACGTGACCCTGCGAGTAGTTTCAGCGGCAGAACAGGCTGTCCTGGTTGTCCCGGGCGAGTGATCGAACCAAATTATCCGGGAAATCATCAAGATGGGAGAGTAAGGAAGGAGGACAGGGGTGTATCTCATACTGACCGTCCTCAGTATCCTCATAACCCAGTCGGACGCGCGGCCCAATTCCTCACCCAGCGATTCGGACCAAGTCATCCTGCAAATCGTCAAAACCGGCGGTGTCGGGGGCGTGCATCAGGAGTGTCTCGTGTTCCGAAACGGACGCATGGTGCTGCCAGACGGAACGATTCTGCAGCTGGACGCGAAGGAGACAGACAGGTTACTCACCTTGGCAAAGAGGCTACCGCCCAAGCCGAAAAATAGGAGAACCGGAGGAATGGGGGGAGCGAGCCACGATTATCCCCTCTGGTACCAGGTGAGAATCCACGACGCCGGGAAGGAGACTGAGGCGTTCTTTGCGGCAGAGGCAAAGGATGTTGCGGTGAAGGAGTTCGTGGCGGCGATCAAGTCACACGAGCGAGGAAACAAGCCGCAGATGAAGGCGCCGTAGGGGGGCGAGCGCGGCGTTAGAACGCCTTACAGAGCCGCGCACGCAGCGGAGGGCTGCGAAGCGTTTTCAGCGGAGCAGCCTGGAGCGGAGTAAGCGGGCCACCCAACGCGCCTTTAACGTTCGTTGGGTGGCCCCGCTTACTCCGCTCCTGGCTGCTCCGCAAAAAACGCTTCGCAGCCCTTCGCTGCGTGCGCGGCTCTGTAACGCGGTTGAACCCTCCGCGCTCGGTGATTTGCCCTGCGTCAGCCCACCTACTCGGCGCGCTGGTGTTCAGCCTGTTCGTTGACTCTGAGGCTGGACATCATTTCGCCCATGACCTGGTTCATATCGTTGTAGTAGCGCCCCGGAGCAATGAATAGAGCATATAGGATGTGCCCGTCCGGCAGCTGCTGGGTACGCAGGGTCACCCGTTCTTCCTGCCCGGTGACCCGCGATCGGCCGCTCAGTGTCGCAGACAAGGTGGGCTGACCGCGCACGGAGCCCTGGCGTTTCGTGCCGCTCACGAGCTTCAAGTCGGGATTTCCCTGCGCGATCTGCTGAAGCAGATCATCGGTCGCATCCGCGAGCGAAATCTGCTCGCCCGTGGAACGGCCTTGGAAGGGGGCGTAATGATTGATGATTACGCCGTAGACGATGTCGGGCTGGCCGTTCCCGGCATCGACAATCCCGCCTTCCGGAGCAACTGTGGCGGCAAGACCGTTCTTGTCCTCGTACACTTTCCAATTGTCGGGGTACTGGACTTCAAACAGGCCGCCTCTTGGCTCAAATGTCCGCATTCGGCTGGAAGGTCGCTCGATGTTCACATTCACAGGCTCACCATTTCCGCCCTGTCGTCCGCCACTCTGGGGGGCACGGGTTTGAGCCAGCTGCTGCATGGATCGGGCTGGCGGCAACCGGTCCAGCTCAGACTGAAGGGAAGCGAAGTCGCCGACCGGGCGGCGCTGATTAATGCCACCAATCAGGTTGGCTTCCTTCTGAATCCGCTCTGCCCGGTTCTTGGGTGACGGATGGTCGCTGAAGAACTGCTCGAGCTTGCTCGGATCGCGACCAGCCTGTTGCCGCAGGGTCTCGAACATGCGCGCCATCGCCATCGGATCATACCCGGCACGCCCCATCATCTGCGCACCAACGATGTCCGCCTGTTCCTCGTCATCGCGGCTGAACTTCAGAAACAGGCTGTTCAAGCCGAAGCCGCCGATCGCTCCGATGATCTGGCTGGTCCCGCTGTTCCCCAGCACTCCGCCAAGGACACCGAGCCCCGCTTGGGCAAGGTAAGCTTTCGACGCCTGGTTGGTGCCGTGACGTAACGCCACGTGCGCCATTTCATGGCCCATCACGCCTGCAAGCTCCGCTTCGTCACGAGCTGCGTCAATTAATCCTCGATTGATATACATGAAGCCCCCCGGGAGCGCAAAGGCATTGACGTCAGAAACGTCGACTACCTTGAACTGATAGGGGAACTTGGGTCCGGCGGCGTCTGCAGCCAAACGCTTACCAATCTCCGATACGTACTGCTGCACTCGGCTGTCGCGCAGGATGGGCAGCTGCTGCTCCACTTCCTGCGCGGATCGGCGTCCGATCTCAACATCCTGTTCGGCACTGAACAGGTTGAAACCCGGTGTCACCTTTGTCTGAGCAAAAACCTGGCTCGACATTGGAATTGTGACCAGTGTGCAAGCCAGGATCAAAACCAAAATGTTGGGGAATCGCTTACTCATGTAATCCTCCGGCTGGAGTGCCTGCAATCGGCCTGCCAGTTTGCGGCCCGGCTGTAAGTGCCGCAGGGAGAACAACCGGAGCGGCCGCACGGTTTCCAACCGGGGAGAAATTCCCTGACGTGAACAGCTTCGACGCTGGCTTAATCGAGAGGTTCGTGTTAGTTTGGCGGGTGCCGGAATGCTCAACCTTCGCCGCCGTTTTCCTCGAATCTTGCTTTTTTTATGCCCGATGTGCTGTCTTTTGGGTCTCGGGCGGCTGACTGTCGCCCAAATCAAGAGCGAGAAGACATTCAAGGTCGACGTGAACCTGGTCCTGGTGAACGCAACTGTAACCGGGCCGGACGGAGCGACAGCGCGCCAGCTTGGGCCTGAGGACTTCGTCATTACAGAGGACATGAAAGAGCAGGAGCTGCGGGTTTTCCACCCGACAACCAGCCCTTTTCACGTCGTTCTCCTCATAGACACGAGCGCGAGCACGGCAGGCAAGCTCGACTTGATTCAACGCGCGGCCGCTCGGTTTTTCGATCAACTCGCTCCCGCGGATCAAATCTCGATCCTGGAGGTTGGCGAATCCCCGAACCTGATAGAAGGATTTACGCGCGACCGAGGACGCCTCACCGCAGCGGTCAAGCGGCTCGGGAAAAAGGCGTCTCGCTCGACCCGACTCTACGACTCGATCATTTACGCGCTGGACAACTTGCTCGGGAATTTGAAAGACCGAAAAGCGCTCGTCATTCTCTCGGACGCCTGCGATAACGGCAGCTCGGCAAACCAGCACCAAATGAAGCTGTCGCTGTACAGGAATGATGCGGTCATCTACGGCCTGTTGGTGGACACGGCAGCGGATCAGATTGAGGTTCTACGGACCAACCTCCGTCGCGCTTCATGCGTCTCCCTGGTTCTATGCGCAGACAATCCGAACTCCGAGAATGGCGTCAAACAGGCTGCCCGGCTGCTTGTTGATTTTCTTCCGCCCTCCAGCCGGGTTTCGCTTTATCAGAACGACTACCGCAGAAGCCTGGTGAACATCCTCCAGTGCGAGCTTTCCAGGGACCGGATCGGCCGGGGAATCGAAGAAAGCAAGCCTTACTGCAATTCTCCTGTTCGGGCGATTCAACGGAGCCGATTGCCGGACGGTGAGCACCTCACAATCGCGATTATCAATTCGATCGCTGCCGCTCGTGACCTTATTCCGGGGATTGTGCTGAAAAAAGCGGCGCCTTTACTGGTCGGCGACCTATCCGAACTCGAGATTCGGCACCAGATTTCGGCGATCGTCGGCGATCTGCCGGCAAATCCGGAAGAGGTCTTCGCCTCTTTGCCGGAATCCTATCGAGAGGCGCGGAGCATCCTTTCTGAGGCATCGAGAACCACCGGCGGCAGGGCCTTCGACCTCGCAAAACTCGAGCAAGTGGATCAGTACTACTCGCAGGTAGCCCAGGAGCTGAGGACCATCTACACATTGGGCTACTACTCATCAAACTCGAGCCCTTTGCTGCGGTCGGTTCGCGTCAAAGTCCGCAGACCGGGCTACACGGTAAAAGCCAGGGAAGCGTATTTACCAAGAGCCCGATAACCCTCCCGCCAAATTTGTAGGAGCATGACCGGCAGATTAAACAGACAAATCCGACTGGCGGGGCCTGGAGGAGGGCAGGTAGACTGGTTTCACTTTCAGACGATCGATCGTAGCGTACGCAGAATCAAGTAAACAAAAAGGGTGGCTTAGGCCGCCCTTTTCGTTTTAGTCCCGCCGTGACGTCAGCACCAACGGCTGCTTCTTAGCACTCTTACTCAGCAAAGCCAGCAGTGACATCGGGTCGATGCGCGAATTGCAGAGCCGGACCGACCAGTGAAGATGCGGTCCCTGGACGCGTCCCGATCTTCCGGTAAATCCGATCACCTGGCCGCCCTGGACAAGTTCTCCCACCTTCGCGTTAAAAGCCGAGAGGTGTGCAAACTGGGAGTAGAGTCCCAACCCGTGGTCCAAGACAATCGAATTGCCTGCAAAGTAGAGATCCTTGGCCAGCACCACGCGGCCACCGGCCGGCGCCTTCAAGCGGGTCCCCAGACCTGCCCGCAAGTCGACGCCTGAATGGATGCTCCGGGGCTGTCCGTTAAGGACGCTGCGTTTCCCGAACGCACTGATGACGCCGCCCGGGAGCGGCCGACCGAACGAGCCGTTCCAGAGCCGATCTGGAGAAACCGTGGCGAATATTGCCTTCAGCTCTTCGGTCTCCCGCCGGATCCGTTCCTGCACCGCTTCCGGAGGGTTTACGTATTTTTCCGGCAAGGTGAGATGCCGGGTGGCAAAAGCGCGGTGCGAGATTCTGAGCATCCGCGTTTCACTCGTCTCGCCGGCCTGACTCACGACCGTCAGTTCCAGTGGATATTCACCGGGCGGCAGGTCGACATCGAGGCCGATGAGAGCCTGCCACCGAGTCGGTCGGTCGGCCTGAAAGAATCGGACGTCGGCGTCGAAAAGGGTGCCGGCAACGGAAGAAGGCTCTTCGGTCTCCACCGTGACGACAACCAGCTCGCCCGGTTGAAAGGCGCGCGCGTCAAGCGAGATCCTGACCGGCGAAGCGGCGGCAGCCGTCTGAACGATCAACAAGAACAGGCCCAAGGCCCAAGAAATGCGCATGTCCCCCCGCTTTCGTTTTCGGTTAGCCGTCTCTCTATACAGCAGGGAGGTGACGAGGAAGTGTGATCCGGATCCGGGCGGGGGGCAGCGCTTCTGTTTCGGGATCAATAACGCTAACATCGAAATATACCTCATGCCTCTCGGTAACAAGACCCACTTCGAAGTGTCGGAATCGGCGGAGGACTGGACCGTCGAACGCCAGAGACTTCTCGAGAAGAAAATCAGCGAACTGGGCCTCAGCCTCGAGGGAAGTCCGCTCGAGAAGATCGTGCTCCAGCTCTACGACGAGTTGGAGAAGGCGGGCATCGAGCTCAAGCCGCCGGTGTTTCTCGCCGACGAGTGGGGATGCCCGGAAGGGGTACCGGCTATCGGGATTCCGTTTTTCCTCGCCGACGAGCGTCTCTCCCGGATCGAGGAAGAGATGATGGAGATGATTGAGGCCAAGACAGATAAGGAGATCCTGAGCTACCTCCGGCATGAGGCCGGGCACGCGTTCAACTACGCCTACAAGCTCTATGAAACCGAAGAGTGGCACGATCTCTTCGGCCCCTATTCCCGCCCTTACCGAGAGGACTACCAGCCCAATCCGTTTTCGCGAAATTACGTCCGGCACATCCCCGGCTGGTATGCGCAGAAACATCCGGACGAAGACTTTGCGGAAACGTTTGCTGTCTGGCTCTCGCCTGATTCCAACTGGCGCGAGTACTACAAAGACTGGGGCTGCTACAGGAAACTGCTTTATGTAGAACGAATCGCGAATAAGTTCGGGAAATCGCCGCCGAAGGTCGCGGTCCCTGAATACTCTGAAGAGCTCTCCTATTCCCTCGCGGAACACTACCGGCGCTTCGGCCATCAGCAAGTAGAGGTGCCTGCGTATTTTGACGGGGACTTGAAGGACATCTTCGAGCAGAAGGTCCCTAAGGGGAAGGAGTCGGAATGGCTCGCCGCAGACAAGTTCCTGTCGCAGCACCGTCGCACGCTTGTCTGGAAAATCAACTACTGGACAGGCTTGAGTGATTCGGTCGTGCGTGGACTGGTTAATCACTTCATTGAACGCGCGAAGAGCTTAAAGCTCTGGGTCGATCCGCGGAAAAGTACCGATGTACTTCTCGAGATCGTCGCATACGCCACCACCCTCGCGATGAACAAGCTCTATAAGGGCGACTTCGTCATCAAGTAAAACAGCTGAGGACGTAAAGAAATTGGATCGAAGATTAAATATTACTGTCCTTTACGACGCAATCGAGGATCGGGAAAAGGCCCGGGCGGAAGCCAAGGGCGATGATTTCGCACTCGCGTACGAAAGCGTAGCCAGGGCCCTTCAGGAAAACGGCCACAAGGTAACCCTTTTGGCCGCCGGCACAGACCTGCGCAGCCTGGTCTCGACAATAGCGAAGGATGAGAGCGAGCTGGTCTTCAACTTGTGTGAGTCGCTGGGCGGCGTCGCACAGCACGAACAGCACGTGGTCGCCCTGCTCGAGTTAATGGGAAAGCAGTTCACCGGTTCATCTGCCCTCGGACTGACATTGGCGCAGGATAAGGCTTTGTCCAAAAAGCTCTTGCATTACCACGGGATCAGGTACCCCAAGTTCACCGTGCTGCGCGAGGAGCCGACCGAGTGGAGCGCGGAAGTGGATTTCCCGCTTTTTGTCAAGCCTCTCAACCAGGACGGTTCCGTCGGAATTGACCGCAATTCGATAGTAAGTAATTTCGACGAGTTGAAGGAGCGCGTGGCTTTTGTCCACAACGAATGCGGTTCCCCTGCTCTTGTCGAGGAATACATCGAAGGGCGAGAAATCTACGTCGGTATCCTCGGCAACCAGGACGCCGAAGTGCTGCCTATCCTCGAATGGGACTTTTCGGACGTTCCTGATCACCTCCCAAAGATCGCGTCGGCTGAGGCCAAGTGGGATAGAGAATCACCCGAATACAAGGCGCCGCAGGTTTTCCCAACCGACATCCCTGAAGAGATCGTGACACGGATCAGGCAGGCGTCGCTCGACGCCTTTCGCGCGCTCAGAGTTCGGGACTATGCGCGCGTGGACATGCGTCTGCGGCCTCCAAACAGTCCCACGCCTGGAGGCCCTTCTGAGAAGTGGGAATGCTTCATCATTGAAGCCAACCCAAACCCTCACCTGGACCCCAAGGGCGAACTGGCCCTCGCGGCCAAAAAGCAGGGACTGAGATACCCCGATTTGATCAACCGAATCGTCGAGCTGGCGGTGGAGCGGTGCTGAAGGGGGCCGGCTTCGCCCCCTATCGTTTATCGACCTCTGAAGCGCGGCAGTTGCGTGTCTTCTTTCGGAGTGCGGTGGCCCTGACACCGCTCCTTACACGAACTTTGGCAGTTCCACCCCGAAGGGGCATAAGCGCTCAAATAAGGGTCTTCAGGGCCAAGGGCCCGATTCAGTTTAGCCTAGGGCGAAGCCCTAGGAATCAGGTGCCGTGCGGTTTTAGCGCTGTAGGCGCGAGTCAAAACCAGCC
>Ga0105104_10000432_pt1 | contig 32176 bp, 30 predicted proteins | sample PPLLaktember2015_3_FD_87034 | JGI IMG/M metagenome (GOLD analysis project Ga0105104, IMG submission 87034) | Freshwater sediment microbial communities from Prairie Pothole Lake near Jamestown, North Dakota, USA - PPLs Lake P7 Core (6) Depth... | ecosystem: Environmental > Aquatic > Freshwater >... | reverse complement strand
AGCAGGAAGAGCAGCGACGGGCGCAGGAGCAGGTCAAGCAACAGCAGCTCCAGCAGCAACAGAAGCAGGAAGAGCAGCGACGGGCGCAGGAGCAGGTCAAGCAACAGCAGCTCCAGCAGCAACAGAGGCAGGAACAACAGCGACGGACCCAGGAGCAAGGCAAACAACAGCAGCTTCAGCAGCAACAGAAGCAGGAAGAGCAGCGACGGGCACAGGAGCAGGAGCAACTACGCAAGTTGTGCCAGCAGAACCCGAATGACCCGAAATGTAAATAGTCAACCGGACGTTCGTCCTTCCACGTTCCTTCAAGTGGCGCAGCATGCAAGACAGGAGCCCTTTGAGTCCTGCAAGGTCTGCGGGAGTGGCTCCGGAAAAACCGGTTAAAACGGACAAAGACCGTTACCCGCAAAGAAAGGTCAGTCAACCGGGAATGGTGTCCCTCAATATGCTGAGGCTCCACTAGATATTGAGGGCAACCAAATCATTTCATACTTTTCCTCAGTGCTCACCGATCAACCTAACACGCCGTTATTTAATGATAAATTAATAACCTTGATCTTGCTTAAACTGTTGGCTGGCTATTTGCATTATTACTTACTGATGACGATCTTGTCAGTCAAAACGGCGAGAGAGCCGAAATAATATTTAAAAGGAGGGCAAAATGAATTATTTTATCAGGATATTTTTTTGCGGATTACTGTTAATTGCGTGCGGTGCAGTAAATCAGGCAGTGGCAGAGGCGGACGAGTATGTCTTGCCCATAGCACAAGGGGAGTATCAGGGGATTCCATATATGAGCGGCGGTGCCAGCTTAGATGCGCGGAAACAGCTTGATGCCGAAAGCAAAAACTATAGCCTGAAACTGGTGTTTGCCGGTAAAAATGGAGAATACCTCTCGGACATTAAAGTAGTAATTTTGGACAGAACCGGGAAAAAGGTTCTCGATGCCGTTTCAACTGGCCCGTGGTTCTTCTGTAAGCTCCCGCCGGGGAAATACACAGTCTCCGCGACAATGGGCAAAGAGAAACGGAGCAGGATAAATATTGGTAGAGGTCAGAGCACTCTTCGTTTTTACTGGGCTGAAAGTGATTATTAATAATTATTTGAGGCAATCAACCACCTCACAGCAAGCTATCGAGGTATGAAATGGTCGTTATCATATCACAGCAAGCTGCGGAGAATTAATACTCGTCCCGCAGTAGCGGGATTAAAAGGGAACAGTTCCATTATTTTTTACTACCCCCCCTATTTATGTAAAGAATTTGGAACTGTTCCCTAAATAAATTCATTCACTGATGAACGGACTGAGGCACTGCTTCCGGAAAATTAATGTGCGAAAAAAGCGGAAAATGATCAGATGGGTAGCACCGCTTTTGCCGCAGTTGAATGATTTGCGCATCATGCACGCAGACGGTTGAGGGAACGAAAATATAATCAAACTTGAACCGGAAAAAAAACCGGCGGTAACCGTGAAAGGTGGCTGCATTGCGATGGTAAGGATATCTTACCCGGAAAGTGTCCATTAAAGGATTAGGGTTTTGCACCTTCCCTTCCGCTTTGGTGTTGATAAGAGCATTACCTTTTAGATACTGGATAGGCACGCTTTTTTCCCTGGCATTGAAATCACCGGTCAAAACGAAAGCGTTCGGATAAGACCGCGCATGAATTCGGCGTGTTAAGAGGATTACGCCTTTTTTCCGTGAACGCTGTGAAAGATGGTCCAAATGGGTATTATAAAAATAAAAAGCCTGCCCGGTTTCTTTTTCAATCAGCCGTGCCCAGGTACAGCTTCGCGGCATGATGTTCCCCCACCCTCTAGACCCGGGATCATTGGGTGTGTCCGAATACCAGAAGGTGCCTTCTTCAGAAAGTACGAAACGCGTCGCATTATAAAAAATGGTATTATGCAAAACTTTATTGTCCCCCGAACTGATGACGTTGACCATCCCATAGCCGGGGAGCATGGCGCGGATTTCGGAAATTTGAAAATCCAGAGCTTCCTGCAGACCCAAAACATCCGGGGAATAATCCTTCAATATCTTATTCACCAGATCGCGGCGGAATATCCAGTGATTTTTGCCATCCTGCTTTGTTCCGCGCCGGATATTGAAACTCATAATATTGACATTCAACCCGCAGTCGGGCTGCGAATTAGAAAAAGAATTCGAAGGTATTTGGTGATATCTGTGTTTTGGACTGAACCTCTCCAGCCATTTTGCCGTCCGGGAAACGGGCTTGAACGCTTTTTTAACAAATTGCATTTGCTTCATTTTATGCCTTTTTCTTATAAAAACCGAATGGATAGCGCTTACTGCACGATCAGTTACAGAGATAGTTTAAGCATGAAATTGAAAAAAGCAAAGCCGTTTATACAGGGTGGCAAAAGAGATTTAGTATGATAGGATATACCCATGAAAATCATTAAACGTATCTTTGTGTTCTGTATTTTGGCAGCCATGTTGAACCTCGGCAATGGGTGTGCGACCTTGCCGAATGTCGCTGATAAGATGGATGAGGCGCCGACTTCCGGAGAACCCCGTCAGATCGTTTCATCTAAAGGACTCTTATCTCCCCAGAAAAGCAAGGCCATCATGGAACGGCTGAAGCGGCAGGTCAACCCGACGGACATTCTGGAACGTTTCACTGCCGTGGTGGAATCGGTTACCGAAAGCCCGCTGACCAAAGGAAACAAAGTCACGCTGCTTATGGATGGTCCGGCGACCTATGCCGCGATGTTCGAAGCCATACACAATGCCAAAGACCATATTAACCTGGAAACCTTTATCCTCGAAGATGATGCAATTGGACGCAAATTTACCGAACTGCTTTTGCAAAAACAGAAGAACGGCGTTCAGGTCAATATCATTTACGACAGCATAGGAAGTATCACAACATCCGAATCATTTTTTAAACGCCTGCGGGACGGTGGAATTCATGTAGTAGAATTTAATCCGATAAGTCCGATCAAGGCTCCCGGACGCTGGTTCCTGATGAGCCCGGATCACCGCAAGATTTTGATCGTTGACGGTCAATTAGCCATTCTCGGAGGCATCAATATCAGCAACGTTTATTCGGGCAGGCTTTCCGGAAGGAAAAAAGTAGAAGGAGAGCCGCTGCCTTATCGTGACACAGACGTAAAAATTGAAGGACCGGCAGTTGCTGAAGCCCAAAAGCTCTTTTTAGAAACCTGGTCCAAACAGGAGGGACCGAAACTTTCCGGACGGAATTATTACCCAAAGATAAAAGAAGATGGGAATGCGCTGGTGCGGGTCATCGGCAGTACACCGGGCTCTGACAACAGAATTACATTTATCGCCTATGTTGCCGCTATCACTTATGCTGAGAAATCTATTCATCTGACGAATGCGTATTTTGTTCCCGACAAACAAATATTAAAAGCCTTTACTGATGCTGCCAGGCGCGGCGTTGACGCAAAGATTATTCTCCCGTCAACCAGCGATTATGAGTTGGTCTTAAATGCGGCGCGACATAATTATTCAGAGCTTTTGGAAGCGGGAGTGAAAATATATGAACGCCGCAACGTTATGATGCACGCGAAAACCGCCGTCATCGACGGCATCTGGTCGACGGTCGGATCCACAAATCTGGACACCCTGAGCCTTCTGAGTAATGACGAGGTGAATGCGGTTATCCTGAGCCGGGAGTTTGCCGTCGAAATGGAACGCATGTTTGAAGGCGACCTTGCCCAATCCGACCAGATTCAAAAGGATACGTGGGAGGAAAGACCTCTATCGCAAAAAATCAGGGAAGCAGCTGCACACTTGTTTTCCCGCTGGCTGTAAAACATCGTTGAAAATCGGTTTACTACAGCAAAAAACTTATAAAACAGGCATGGTTCATCATGAGAAAAATTAAACAGCACCTTATTTTTATCATATTTCTTGCGGCACTTTTGATTGGCGGCGGTTCTATAAACGTCAACGCTGCTGCCGGGGAGGGAACGCCACAGAGCAAGGTTACACCGCCACATCATACGATAAATGGTTTTCACAATATTTATGATAATCCGGAACGCGGATTCGCGGATTTTCTGCATTGGAAGTTGGGCCACATCCCTAACGAAGAAGCGGCCATTCCTCATGATCGGATGATACCCTATGTGCCGGATATTGTTGCACCGGATTATCAACTCATCGATCATCCCGATCCCGCTAAAATTCAGATCACCTGGATAGGTCAATCGACGTTTTTAATCCAGGTGGAGGGAATGAATATCTTAACCGATCCCATTTTCAACAACAGATCAACGCCTCTGGGCATTGGTTTCAAACGTCGCTGTACACCGGGAATACCCTTTGATCGCCTGCCGCCGATTCATGCCGTACTCATCAGTCACAATCACTATGATCATCTCGACAGATACACAATTAAAAAGTTGGGAAACTCGCCAAAATATTTTATTCCGCTGAAACTTGGACAATGGTTTAGCAGTCGTAAGGTTACGAACTACGAGGAGATGGATTGGTGGGATACATCGATGTTCAAAGACATTCGCGTGGTGTGTGTCCCGAGCCAGCATTTCTCCAGGCGAGCCATCCTTGACGGCAATAAAACGCTCTGGGTAGGATGGGTACTGGAAACGAAACGCGGGAAGATATTCTTTGCCGGTGATACGGGCTACGCCTCCCATTTCAAGGCAATCAGGGAAAAGCTGGGACCAATGCGTCTGGCGTTTTTACCGATCGGATCATACCGGCCCCGCTGGTATATGAAGACCATCCATATGGATCCCCCGGAGGCCATGTCCGCCCACAATGATCTGCAGGCTCAGCAATCCATTGCCATGCATTGGGGAACATTTTATATAGCTGACGAACCGCTGGGTGAACCGCCACTTTATTTGAAAAAAGCCATGAAAGAGGCGTCCATGGCAGAGGATTCCTTCCTGATTATGAAATTTGGTGAGACGCTGGTTTTTGAATAAAAAGCCTGTTCGCCAATCAACCACCTGCAGCAAGCTACGGAGAATTAACGCTCGTCGGGCGTGAGCGGGATTCAAGATATCCCTCCAAATATTGAGGTTCCACCGTATATTGAGGCCAGGCGGAGCATCTTATGCTTTGGGTCTGTTCTTGCCTATCTATGTAACAACCTGTTATTAAATCATTAATCCGGTATTCCAGATGTTTTTCGACTGATGGCAGACTATATGCAATTACATTAGTGTGATCATTCTTTTATGAGAATGAAGGCCCTTTAAGGGAAATGTTCGGGAATGAAACAGACATCCAACAAACAACGAAACAAATGGAGGACATTATCATGGGTACAACAGAAATTATCATTCTCGTAGTTGTGTTATTCTTATTGTTCGGCGGCGGCGGTTACTGGTGGAGCCGACGCGGGTAGATCTCCTTTGACCTTTTGAAGCCCGGAAGATTTGGCACGGAGTTGACGCGTGACCTCGTGTGACTTTCAGGTTATTAGTTATCCGGTATCCAGCATATTTCTGGATTCCCCGCCTGCGAGGCGGTGCCGCAATTACCTTTTTGTCATAACCTTTCAGGTCACGCGTGCCGTGCAAGCGAAGCGCGACACGGCTTGTGCCCTTTCGGGTAACAGTATTATAAGGAAAGGTACCCCGCCTACGTACCCTAATACCCCGAAGGGCACGCGAGGGCACAAGCGGGGACGACGTCTGGATGCCGGCCTAAGCCGGCATGACGTGTTTATATTGTAATTCCGCCATCGACACAGAGTCTGTACGCGGGCATGACAATCATTGTTGCCATGGTAATAATCAAACACCTCGCAACACGTCACGGAGGATTAACCCTCCCCCACAGCAGGGGATAAAAATATCAGCTCAGACAGAGCTTAGAAAGGAAGGCATATGCCATGAATATTTCTATATCGCCACAACCGGTAGTTTCTCTAATCGCGGGAATATTGATTTTCATTTTCCCGAAACTATTAAACTATATCGTCGCCGTCTATCTCATTATCATTGGCATTCTTGGATTGATCCGCTAATTGATTCACGAATCTTCAAATTCTTAAAGGAGGATAGACATGCCGGATTTCGGATCACCATTTTCAGGGTTGGCAAATGACAGGATGCTCACGGATGAGGAGCTTATCAGAGCAATTCGTTTTATGGTGGCTGCGGAGTATGAAGCCATTCAGTTGTACATGCAGCTTGCGGAGTCAACCAACAACCATCTCGCTGTTGAAGTGCTCAAGGACATAGCGGACGAGGAGCGTGTGCACGCAGGAGAGTTTCTACGGTTACTCCACGTGCTTGCCCCCGATGAAGAAAAGTTTTATGCCAAGGGGGCCAAAGAAGTGGAAGCAGAAATCAAAAAGAAGAAGTAAGGGGTTCCCGAATACAACATCAAGTGGACGGCTTTGTCTTGTTATACCTGACGTGCCGCTGCTGAAGCATAAGCAGTTAGGAGCATTTTAACGAGGAAGACATGAAAAATATATTGGTTACGGTATTTGTTATCCTGGTGCTGTTTTCCGGGATAGTGTGCGCCCAGGATAACATAGAAAAAAAGAAAATCGATTTTTTAATATCCTCCGTGGAGAATTTGCAAGGCACAAAATTTATCAGAAACGGATCAGAGTATAGCGGGCAGGACGCCGCAAAGCATTTACGCATGAAACGTCAACGTGCAGGTGATCATGTTCAGACCGCTGATGATTTTATAAGGCTGTGCGCTTCAAAATCTTATACGTCAGGCAAACCGTATCTGATTAGATTATCTAATGGGAGGACCATAAAATCAGAAGAATATTTTCGTAAACAACTTAAGGAATATAATTAATGCTCTCTACAGCAGGCAGGAGTATTCTTTCACTTATTGGCAAGTCACTTGCAGTTGTGATCATAGAAATGAAGATGAATCGGTATGGCATGAGGAAAATTTTTTAACGGCGAAATCGACTCAACATGTACCAACTAAGTCCGTATGCATGAAATCAAGAGATAAAGGAGGAAATGCTTTATGAAAATTATTAAAATTTTGTTTTTTCAGGGTTTGGTACTAACATTTCTATTCGCTGGCTTTAATGCCTTAGCCGCGGATCAGTCCATTTGCCATCCCGGCGAAAAAATCTTACTTTATGACAATGGATCACTGCAAACCTGCCGACTCAAAAATGATTACGATGTAAACAGCATCCAATGTAAAAGTAATACCCCTATTAATTTTTATAATAATGGAAGCCTGATGTCTTGCGTGCTTGCTAAATCGACCAGCATCGGGATGATTAAATGCCAGCAAAATGGTTTAATTTCTTTCTTCATTGGCGGCAATTTAAAATCATGCACAAAACCGGGCAACTAAAAAAGAGAATCGGATTGCGAATCCTCTATTACCGGGAAATTATCATTTTGTGGCAATGCAAATAAGGGGATTTCGCTCGCAGCAGGTAATTACGTTTTTTAAACAAAAAAAAGAAAGAAAGGAAAATTAATCATGACATTACAGGAAAGATCAGTGGGGCATTTATTCTTTGGATTGTTGATCGGCAGTGTCTTAGGCGCATTGGCCGGTATTCTCTTCGCGCCGAAATCAGGGAAAGAATTGCGATCTGAGATCAAGGAGAAAGGCAGTGCGATTTTAAAGGATACAAAGGACATTTACGCAGATGCCAGTATGAAAACAAAAGAGATTGTTGAGGAAGCCAAGCACCAAGCGATGGAGTTAAAGAAGGACGCTGATCGACATCTCTCGGAGGCACGCCAGAAGACGAAAGAAATTTTGGCCCATGGTGAAAGAAAACAGGCCGAAGCCGGTGTTACAGATAGATAAGGCACAAAGAAAAATTAGTTTTCAGCAGGCAGGAGAAGATCATCAATCCGCTGATCGCGATACTATTGGCCATGAGTGTGGCTATCAGCGGAATTTCCTGTCAGCTGCATGGATGTTTCGTCGCATCCACTCAATAGCAGGCGGGTTCAGTTGGCGGCATGGTATCATTCACCTTCTGATTTTCACAACCGTCTTTTTCGTCGGGATTGTTGCGCTTGGATTATATCGCATCTATTTTGACCGAACCAACCTGCCTGCCATAGAACCACTGACCCGTTTTGAGTTTGCAACCATCGGCCACATTTACGATGTCCATGGCCAGCCGCTTATTGAGATGGCCAGAGAGTACCGTCGCAATATTAGTTATCAGGACATCCCGCCCGTTGTTCGCGATGCGATCCTCGCCGCCGAAGACAAAAATTTCTTCCTCCATAACGGCGTTGATTATTCCGTCTTTCCTCGCGTCCTCAGTAAAATCAGATTTAAAACTCTGAAAGCAAGACTTACAATGTTCAGCCGGTCAGACGAGGGAAATAGTGAAGCGATCTTCCCGCACGGCGGATCGACCATCACCCAGCAGCTCGTGCGGTGTCATTTCCTCAAAGATCTTACGAGCTTACAGGATATGACGGTACAGGAAAACAGTGATCAGCTTCAATACGGCGCGCACTTGCCCCGAATATTGTCTTACCTTATCGGTTCACATAGTGTCAACATGCTGGTTCGGAAACTGGAGGAGATTCGGCTATCCATATGGATTGAAGACAAGATGAAAGAAAGCTTCGGTTCAAAGCGCCGCGCTAAGGAAGAAATACTGGCCCGATACGCCAGTTTGATCTACATGGGAAATGGTCAGTACGGATTTGCGGCGGCAGCGGAATACTATTTTGACCGGCCTCTTGCCACTTTCACCGCGGATGATGCAGACCTGGCAGCCCTGCTTGCTTCAATCGCCAAGTCTCCTCGCCACTATGCACCCGATGCGAAAAACACCGGAAGAGTCTTGCGCCGGAGAAATCAAAGCCTGGCGCTTATGGCGGCCAACGGTTTCATTTCTCAAGACAAGGTAAGGGATGCCCAGCAGCGCCCGATTCAGGCTGTCATGCCGCGAAAGAACAAGGCGACTCTGGGACCTGCGGTCGTTGGAAATGTTCTACAGGAACTCAAAGACCGCCATGCCGACCTCAGCATTGAAGACCTCCTGCAGGGCCGCATCCAGATTTACTCGACAGTGGATGCCCGGGTACAGCAAATTGTGGATGATGCCCTGGAGCATGGCCTTGCGCTTTACGAGAAACGGCACCCTGCTGCCAAAGGGCTGATCCAGGGTTCTGTTGTTGTGCTGAGGAATCGCGATGCAAGCATCCTTGCCGAGACGGGCGGCCGCCAGCTCTACCAGGATCGTTCCAGTTTATTCAGCGACTTCAACCGCGTCACAAACGCTCTGCGGCAGCCGGGCTCCGCGATGAAACCCATCGTTTACCTTGCTGCTTTTCAGCAGGGGAAATTTAATCTGGATACACTGGTTCCCGACAAACCAATCAGCGTTCCCGATGGCGGGAGCCAGAAGACGAAATGGATTTCAAACTACGATGGTCGATTCAAAGGCTTGATCCCGCTTCGGGAAGCCCTGGCACAATCCAGAAACACCGTGGCGATTTGGGTTACCGAACGGATTGGGATTAACAGCGTCATGTGGACGGCGCGGAGTCTAGGGATCCAGACGCCTTTGCATCCATACGCCACAACCGCGCTGGGTGCGTCCGAGGTGCATTTGCTTGAGTTGGCCAATGCTTACCGCACAATCGCATCGGGCATTTCTTCAACCCCATATGTGATCCAAAAGATCGTCCGCAATACGGGGGAGCCGTTGGTCGATAACGAACACAGAGGGCCGGTTCCAGTCAGTCTTTATGCGCTTGCGCTCATTCAGGAAGGACTGCGCGGTATTGTGCGCATGCCTACCGGCACAGCTCATGCGCTGGACACACGTCGTTTCCCGATCCCCGTTATGGGAAAGACCGGAACAACCAACGACTTTCGCGATGCTCTTTTCGTAGGCTCCACTTACGGCTCTGAAGGAATCACGATCGCCGTGCGTATCGGCTTTGACGACAACCGTTCCCTTGGACACAAAGAAACCGGCGGTAGAGTTGCGCTTCCGGTGTTCAGAAAAATCATGCTCAGTGTTTACGGCAAAATGCTGGTAGGACCTGTGCCTGCGTTTCCGGCTGGAATGGAACAAAGCATAAATAAGTACCTGAAAGGTGTTCGCGTTAAAGACGTGGTAGCACCTGAGATAGATATCCCTCAGAATATTGAGGCTCCACCAAATACTGAGGCCAAACGAGTCATTCCAATCCGTGTTGCCGCTGTCTGACTTAACATAACATTAAGTTATTAATAGATTAATCCAATTTTCTGATGCTCCCTCAGCGATTGGCAGACTTCTTGCTGTTACATTGTTATGATCATGCTCATTATAGATCGGTCGAAAGGAGGTAATTATCTATGATCCTTGTCATCATAAGAATGAAGGCTCTTAATGGGAAGCGCAAGGAGCTTTTACAGACATTTACTTCACTGATCGTTTCTATAAGAATGGATAAGGGATGCAAGCGCTGCGATGTTTGTCAGAACATGGAGGATGAAAATAACATCATTCTTATTGAGGAATGGGATAGCCAGGAGAATCTTAAAATCCACCTAAAGTCAGGGCGCTTCAGAGTGATACTGGGGTCGACGAATCTTCTCCAGGAACCCTATGAAATGATGTTCCACAAGACCTTTCATTTGGATGGAGTGGAGGAAACGTAATGGACAGAATGTTTTTCAAGAAGCATATCATCGAACTGGACGAACAAAATTTATTTTCAGAAAGGAGATTCATATGTTGTGGACAATTGCTGTAGTGCTGTTAGTTTTATGGGCGTTGGGGTTGGTGTCCGGCTATACGATGGGTTCTTTTATTCATGTCCTGCTGGTCATCGCTGTTATCATTGTACTGGTCAGACTCATTCAGGGCCGCAGGGTCGTTTAGACAAGGCGTGTTGACTGACGTGTGTAACCCCTCATAGGGTCCACATCGTATGTCCCTTATGTGCTTTAGGTGATCACGCCTTGTCACTACCGGGTGATTAAGTGGTTAGATCATCCCCGAACACACCGAAAGGACAGATGGTATGATTCAAAGCACATCCCGTGAGATTAAAGATGAAGATGTAACCGATATGATAGCTAAAATTATTGCCTACATGGCCATCCCCGCCGCCATGTTCATGATTGTAATAGCACTATGGACGATTTTCGTCACATCGGGAAATGCTTGCGGTTTCGGCATTTGCTAAAATAATTGAGGTTGCGACAATGTCCGCTACCAATATTGAATACCAACCCTACCTCGACAACGACGAATTGAAAAAGCGAATTGTACTTCTGGAAGAAACGTCACTGGAAAACGCAAGGACCAGAGTAGAGGCGCTGCAAGATTCCGAAAAGCGTTACCGGCGGCTCTTTGAATCAGCCAAGGACGGTATCTTGATTCTCGATGCCGATACAGGCAAGGTCACTGATGTCAATCCTTTCCTGTTGCACTTACTTGGTTATTCTTACGACGCAATATACGGGAAATATATTTGGGAACTGGGCGTCTTCAAAGACATTGCCGCGTCCAAGGAAGCTTTCCAGACCCTGCAGGATAATGAATACATCCGTTACGATGATTTGCCGCTGGAAACCCTTGATGGGAAGCCCATAGCGGTAGAGTTTGTCAGCAATGTTTACCTGGTGGACCATAGCAAGGTGATTCAGTGCAATATTCGTGACATCACCGAGCGAAAGCAGGCGGATGCGGAGCGCAAGCGATTGATGGCGGCCGTCGAACAGTCCGGCGAGATCATATTCATGACCGATGCCAAGGGGATTATCCAGTATGTGAACCCGGTCTTCGAGCGGACAACGGGTTACAGCCGAAAGGAAGTCGAAGGCCAGACACCGAATATCCTCAAGAGCGGCGAACAGGACGAACAATTTTACCATAATCTTTGGGAAACTATCTCCAGCGGAAGAATCTGGGAGGGCCACATGGTCAACCGCCGCAAGGATGGGACTCTCTATACGGAGGAGTCAACGATTTCGCCGGTTCGCGACCCTTCTGGCCGGATTGTCAACTATGTGGCCGTCAAACGGGACATCACCCCGCATATGAGGCTGGCGGCGCAGTTCCAGCAGGCCCAGAAAATGGAAGCCGTTGGCATGCTGGCAGGCGGTGTGGCTCATGATTACAACAACATGCTCGGTGTGATTATCGGTTACGCGGAACTCGCCCTGTTCAAAGTGGATGAAGCACAGCCTCTTTATTCCGACCTTCAAGAAATCATCAAGGCCGCGAAAAGATCTGCGGACATTACCCGGCAATTGCTGACCTTTGCCCGCAAACAGACGATAATACCCGTCGTATTGGACTTAAACCAGGCTGTGGAGGGTATGATCAAGATGCTGAGCAGACTCATTGGCGAGGACATCGATCTGATCTGGATACCCGATGCCAGCCCGTGCCCGGTCAAAATGGACCCTGTCCAGGTCGATCAGATCCTGGCCAATCTATGTGTCAACGCGCGAGACTCCATTACCGATGTCGGCAAGGTAACCATCGAAACGAGCAATACCGTTTTTGATGAGAAATACTGTTCTGATCATTTTGGATTTGTAAAAGGGGAGTATGTGATGCTGGCCATCAGCGATAATGGATGTGGCATGGATAATGAGACCATCGGGCAGATATTTGAACCGTTTTTTACCAGTAAGGGGGTAGGCCAGGGAACCGGGCTGGGGCTATCGATGGTGCATGGCATTGTCAAACAGAATAATGGATTCATCAACGTCTATAGCGAACCCGGAAAAGGAACAACCTTTAGAGTCTACCTGCCTCGGGATACAGGTCAGTCCGTCGTAAAGCTTCAGGAAAAGGTTGCGCAATACCCTATGGGACACGGAGAAACAGTGCTGGTGGTGGAGGACGAACCTGAGCTCCTGGCGCTAGAGAAAAAGATACTGGAAAAATTAGAATATCGGGTGCTCACCGCTGGCACACCGGGCGAAGCCATCCGGCTGGCCGAAGAACAAGCAGGCAAGATACAACTTCTCATCACTGACATCATCATGCCGGATATGAATGGCAAGGCATTGGCTGAGCGGCTGCAAACTCTTTGCCCCGGCATGAAAATAATGTTCATGTCCGGCTATACGGCTAATATGATTGCACACCAAGGCGTACTCGATGAAGGCGTAAACTTCATCCAGAAGCCATTTGCGATGCATGACCTAGCTGTCAAAGTAAGTGAATCACTCCTGCAGGTGTGATAACCGGACTTCCAATGTCTTTTCGTTACGTCGCGTTCCGTTTGTTCATGCGGCAATAATTTGTTTTTCGAAATCAGGCGTCAGGATGGAATCAACACGGTCGCCTGCCCGGCATAAACAATCACATATCTGAGCACATACCCCCCTATAAGAACCGCTATGGTCGCAACGCCGGAAATCCACGGATTGTGTTCCCGCAGGGCCGTATGACTTACAAAGTGAGGGAGAAGTTCATAGAGTTCCAGGCAGAAGGGGATCAGAATCCCCACCACTACGGCAATGCCCCAGAAGAGAAAGGTATATTCGCCCCCCATGATGAGTTTGGCCGCCGCCGCGGAATTACGCGAAACCGTGTAAAGACCAAAGATAAACAGGATGATCGTGATCATGGACAGAATCATGAGAAAGAAATCCACGGAATGGATGACAAACTTATTTGTTTCCACTTTCTCACGGCTCATGCCTTTCATTCCCAGCACAAAACAACCGATAAAGCAGACAGAGGCCGTTCCCGTCTTCAGGGCAGACACGAGGAAGAGCATGGGCAGCATGGGATTGTTCCAGAAAGGCCTGGGCGAGAGCACCCCTAAAAGCACGCCCGTGTAGATTCCGACAAAAAGGGCGACCGGCATTCCGATCAGACCCACCAATGGCCTGAACCGCTTAAGGTTTGGGCGGGTTAAGGATTCCAGGAAACGGCTGTCCCTGATCCTGCACAAAATGGCAGGCTTCTCCCGTTTTCGGAACGCTTGACGAATGAACTCGACCAGGTCAAAGCGGTCGGGCAGCCAGAGGTAGAAATTCAGAAAACTGAGGATTGAAAAGACAAGAAGCAGCCAGGCTCCCAGGGACATCACGGAGTTGATCTGGACAGTGACAAGGAGTTTCCAGAAAAGATAGGGTCTTTCAAGGTCATAGATGAGAAACAGAAGTCCAAAAATCAGGGGAAAGGGTGCAATATAGGCGCCGATTCGCGCAATGTCTTCGTATTTTTCCTCGCCAATGAAATAGGCCAGAACCGATATGGCAAATGCTCCGGCACTTACTCCGGCAACGAAAAGATAGACCGCCACGGTCCAGTTCCAGAAAACAAAGTGCGTTCCTTCCATGTTACACTCCCTGTTGTATTGTTCAAATGAATAAGACAGATTGAACTTTCTAAAGCGCCTGTCACCCCATCGGGTAATCTTGATTCGCCGCCGGCGAATCTGGTTTTAACTTCACCCGCCGCCTGTCTTGGGCTTGAAATTGGGATCTGCTTTCCCGAATGAGGCGTCCTTGAAAAAGGCGGGCGTATTTTTTGCGTAGGCCAGATCAATGGGCTCCTTCACCTCTTCGGATGATGACGCAACGGACCAGTTCTTTTCCTGATTAGACAGTTTAGACGCGCTTTCCGTTTTACCGCAGCTGGCCAGCACAGGTACGGCACATGCCAGTAAACCGGCAATGCCTAGCTTAACAAATCCTCTTCTTTCCATCATCTTTAACCTTCCCGTCACTTGTTTCATGATCTAAAAATAATTGTATGAACTCAACCGCATTCCTGTAAAAAGGGGAAGAGCCTGCCTTATCCATTTCGTTTTTTAGTTCGGGGATCCAGTCGAGATGGTCCGTTACGAACCTTGATATCCATTCCTTCGGCGCCGACTGATGAAGCAGGGAGAGGAACTCCAGTTCAAGCACCAAATGATCGGGTGTGCTCCGGAAGTCTTCCGGAATCTCCAGTGACAAACGTTCATAGATATCCAGAAGGTGAGCCGCCCAATCTCCCATGACGAGTCCTTTGGATGCGGCAAAAATTACACCGCAGTCTTTATCCAACGTCCACGGCTTGTATGTTGATTCCACCAGAGAAACCCTTTCGCCGTCCACGTCGGTGAAAAGCCTCTCGTATTCGCTCTGAAGTGCACCGAGAAACGAATCCCGATCGATTCCCCGGATAAATGGAGATACCATCTCAGAATCACACCCCCATTTGCGAAAGCATTTTGCAAGCAGGCGGCGGAAGCCTTCCTGATCCAGATCATCCACCAGCATCGCATCGGGCGGGGCAAACAGCATCGCCGCAATTGAACAGATCTGCTCTTTCTCCTTCGTCGTCATCTTTTCAAACCTTTTTGTAATATATCCTCGGCCGCGTATCAAATTCTTCTTTGTAGGTCTTCAGCAAGTGGATATTTTGGGCAACGTAGCGGGAAATTTCGCTGTTGGGATCATCCAGGTCTCCGAACATGCGGACTCCGGTCATGCAGGTAGTCACGCAGGCCGGCTGCCCCCCCTGCTCGACGAATTCGAGGCAGAAGCGGCATTTTTCAATATATCCTTCTTTCTTGATAATACGCACATTGTACGGGCATGCCGCGATGCAATACTTGCAGCCGATGCAGTCTTTCTCATTGACAAGAACAATCCCGTCCTTTCTCTTGTGAGATGCGCCGGTCGGACAGACCGAAACGCAGGGGGGATTGTCACAGTGCTGGCATTGGACAGGTAAAAACACACGGTGGAAGTTGGGAAATTTTCCGTATTCCCTCTCCTCCAGAAAGTTGTATGCCTCATTTTCCCGCAGATGATTCAGGTTTTGACAGGCTACCCGGCAAGCGTAACATCCCACACATTTTGTCTCGTCAATGACCATTCCATATCGTGCCATGATAAACCCCTTTAAGCCTTTTTCACCTGGACAATAACTTCCGACGCCATCACATGACCAACAGCGGGATCAAACAGGGTCGGCAGGAAATCGTTGTAGGACAGTCCCTGATCATAAGCCGTCGTCAGGTATTTCGAAAAATTTCCATAACCGCTGGGAAGCCAGACGCAGGAAGGATGCAGTCCCTCCGTCAGCTTTACCCTGATTTTACCCTCTCCAATCATGGATTTCATTTGAACGACATCTCCATCCTTCAAGCCGATCTTTTCCGCTCTTGCCCGGTTGATCCACAACCGGATCATGTCGTAACGGCGGCTGATGGCCATGAGGTAGGGCTGGTTGGCGGTCATGGCATGCGTGTGGTATGCCTGTTTGCCATGGATAAGCCGGAAGGAATGAGGGTCTTTGTCATCCGGAGAAACAAGCGGCGCCTCCCACCGGGGAACTGCGGGATAGCCCAATTCATTAAGAACCGCGGAAGCAATCTCTACCTTTCCTGACGGGGTATCCGCTTTTACAAATCCTTCTTTCCATTGAGGACCTACAGGCAGCACTCCCTTGGCTTTCAGGGTTTTCAGGGATACCCCAAGCGGTTTGAGACGGAGCTCGTTTGCCTCGTCGAGAGTGAAATTGAAGTACTTGCCGACACCAAGATGCTTGCCCAGATCCGTAATAATCTGAAAAGCCGAACGGGTGTCGAAGACTGGCTCGATGGCCTTTTGCTGTATGCTGACCTGGGCCTGCTTTCCGGAATGCTTGGTGTCCACCGCATCGTCTGCCTCCAGGTAGAAAGAGGCCGGGAGAACATAGTGGGCGATGGATGCGGTCTCTGAAAGCACCGGATCGATGACCACCAGAAGATCCAGTTTCTTGTAGCCTGCGATGACTCTTTTCGGATTGGGATTCGTCCTGAGGGGGTTATGGTGATAAACAAACCCGCATTTGAGTATCCCCCTCAAAGCAAGCTCAGGGATGGAATGGGATATACCGTCTCCGTAAGAGCCCAAAGGGTATCGGCCGGGTATACCGGTTCCATCCGCCTTGGAACTGGAAGGACCCGCGGGGGCGGGATGAGTGGGCTGCAGCTCGCCAAGATTGGCAGATTCTGAGAAATAGATTCCTCCCTCCTGATTAATATTGCCCAGAAGGCTGTTGGCGATGGCAAGGGCCCTTGCCGTTTGAAAACTGTTCAGGTACTGAGCTCCGAAGGCGCCGTGATAACCTCGATGAAGCAGGGCACGTGGTTTTTGCATGGCCATCTCCCGAGCAATTCGCACAATGGTTTGCGCGGGAATTTCACATATTTTTTCAGCCCAGACCGGAGGGTAATTGATAATTTCGTCTTCGAGCTGCTGGAAACCGACCGTATGGTTCTCAATAAAATCTTTGTCATAAAGCTTTTCTTCCACCATGACATTGATCATGGCCAGAAGAAAAGCGAGATCCGTGCCCGGTTTGATGGGCAGCCATTCATCGGCAAGAATGGCCGTTTCGCTGTGGCGTGGATCAACGACGACCACCCTGGACCCTTTTTCTTTGGCCTTGACGATATCCTTGACCTGTCCGAGATCGATCCCTCCGGCCGGATTGCGTCCCATGATCATGATGTATTTTGAATTGACCAGATCATTCGCAGGGAGTTTCCCCACGGTAAAATTCCATGCGGCATTTCTTGCGGTGAAACAGGTAGATCCATGGGTAAAATAATGGGGACTGGTCAGGGAATGCATCAACCTCAAGGCATAGGCATGGTTGGGCATGGGATAGTTGACCCAGAAGATTGATTCAGGACCGTTATCCATCAGGACAAGGTTAATTTTCTGAGAAATCTCTTTATAGGCCTGATCCCAGGAGATGGCCTGAAATTTCGTGCCAACCCTTTTCAGGGGGGAACGAATTCTGTTGGGATTGTACAGGTCGTGAATATAGCCGTGACCTTTAGGACAGATCACCCCCTGATTGCCGTTAGCCTCAGGATTTCCTTCAATCCTCCAGACACGCTTGTTCTTGACGTAGGCAAAGATGGCACAACGGTTCCCGCATCCGTTGCAGATGGTGGGGATACGGGTCACGGGACCTTCCATGCTGGTCCTGGACCAACTCATAAAATCGAAAACCCCCATGGAAATAGCGCCTACCGCCAGTCCCGAGCCTTTCAAGAATGTCCGTCGCGATACTTTTATCGGTTTCATTTTCGTTTTACCGGGTTTTTTCCGTTAAGATTAAAGAATAGTTACTTTAAAAATGAGGGGGACCGGCAGGACAATCCGGCACCCCCTTCATCATGATGATTAGCGTTCCACCGGGTAACCGGCTTTTACCCAATCGGCATACTGGGCGCTCATAAGAACCGCATTTTTGTAACCCAGGTCATTCAGAGTTTTGGTGGCGAGAGCCGAACGGCCCATCGTTTTGCAGTAAACATAGATCTTCTCGTTTGTATCCGGAATTGCTTTAGCGACCTTAAACTCGAGAGTCCCGCGGGAAATGTTCTGAGCACCCGGAAGATGGCCGGCGACATACTCCTCTGCATCGCGAACATCCAGATAAATGGCTTTTTCTTTCGAGTCGATGGCTTTCTTGACCGCATCGGCCGGTACACTCTTAATACTCTTTTTGGCGGCCGCAACCATTGATGTAACTTTGTCGGCGACTGCTTTATTGCCCTCTTTATCCTGTGCCATACTCATACCGACAGTTGAAAGCATCAGGGACAGCACCACTACAAAAACTAATAATTTTTTAGACATTGTAATCCTCCTGAAAGTTTATTGTTTTTGTTTTACTTCTATCAATTATTATACCATCTTTAATCATTCATAGAAATTAAAAATAATATAATATTTTCATAGCCATAGAAAAATCAGAACAAAATATTGTAAAATACATGCGTTAATGTTAACCATTATTTAACATATGTTTCTTAACAAGATGATTTAAGTTAACATCCATGGTAACGCGACGCGGGAAAATCATCATCAGGAGCACATCATGAGGAGAGATCTGGGAGACTACTGGAAAGTAATTGTGGATACCATGATGAATGGAGTCATGGTCGTCGACACAGATGGCATCATCATCACCGTCAATAAGGCGATGAAAGACATCACCGGCTACACATCAGAAGAGTTAATAGGAAAGTCCTGCACGTTGCTCGACTGTGACGGCTGCTTCGTGGCCGGCCCAAAAGGACAAATAGAAAAAATCTGCCCGCTTTTTACTTCTGGAGAGGTTGTGAGGCGACGCTGCCAAATGCGCAGGAAAGACGGCTCCTTATTTTATGCATTGAAAAATGCGACAGTTCTGAAGAATGCCAAAGGCAAAATCATCGGCGGCATTGAGACCTTGAACGATATTTCCGACCTTGTGGAGAAGGAAAAGGCCATACGGGAGCTGAAAGACCTCTTTCTCCCCGGAGACACCTTCGAGGGAATCATCGGAAGCGCCCCAAGCCTGCATGCCGTAAAAGAACTAATTCAAAACGCGGCGGCATCCGATGCCCCTGTTATCATATACGGGGAAAGCGGCACCGGCAAGGAACTGGTGGCAAACGCCATCCATAAATTGGGAAAGAGGAACGGGGAACCTTTTGTCAAAGTAAGCTGTGCCGCGCTCAACGAATCGCTCCTCGAAAGTGAGCTGTTCGGCCACGTGAAGGGCGCTTTTACGGGAGCGGGCAGAGACAGGAAAGGACGATTCGAGGCTGCCCACAAAGGCGATCTTTTCCTGGATGAGATTGGCGATGTGCCCTTATCAACGCAGATCAAGCTTCTCCGAGTGCTTCAGGAAAAAGAGATCGAACGCGTAGGCGATCAGACAACCATTTCCATTGATGTACGGATCATCGCTGCCACACATCGGGACCTGGAACAAATGTGCGAGAAAGGCCGATTCAGAAGAGATCTCTATTACAGGCTTAACGTTATCCCCATTTACCTGCCGCCCTTGAGAGAGAGGAGCGAAGACATTCCCTTGCTTATAAATCATTTCCTGAAGATTCTTAGACTGCGCTCGGGAAAGCCCATCAACGGGGTGAGCGAACAGACCATGCAGAAAATGATCGACTACACCTGGCCGGGCAACATCAGGGAACTGGCCAACGTTCTGGAATATGCATTCGTTGTTTGCCATGCGGAGTTTATTTCGCCTCAACATCTGCCGCATTCGTTAACCCAGGATCATCCTGTACCGGGAGTTCGCCGGCGAAGCGATGTCCCCGCAAGCGCAAGCCAGCGGGAAGACCTTGTAAAAGCACTGGAAACCACCCAGGGAAACAGGCAGGAGGCGGCGCGTCTTCTGGGGATAAGCCGTGTAACGCTATGGAAACTCCTGAAGAAACACGGCATCAGGGTGGAAGGGATTGTCAGGCCTGCGGCATCTTAACCGGGATTTCCTGAAGTGTACAATAAACACCTGTTTGTTGATGATGTGTGCAATAATACGGATCAATTCCGTGAAGGATTGGTAAGATGAAAAGAGAATATGAAATAAATACTAAAAAACGCAATTTCGATCAGGAGGCAACGAACTGGGATCAGGTTCCCGGCCGTGTGAAAGTGGCTCAGGACATATCGCGGAGCATGATCCGGGAGCTTACCTTAACCCCTGACATGGACGTTCTGGATTTCGGTTGCGGCACGGGACTCTTGACTTTTGCCCTGCAGCCTTTTGTTAATTCCATAACGGGCGTGGACAGCTCTCAGGGAATGCTGGATGTCTTCAGAAAGAAGGCTAAAGAACAAAACCTGCAAAATGTAAAAGCTGAATTTGTTGACCTGGAAAAGGGTGATGTTATGAGGGGTTCATTTCATCTTATTGTCAGCAGCATGACCTTGCATCACATTAAAAACATCACCCCATTATTCAAACAATTTCATTCGCTGCTTCTTCCATCCGGCGAGCTGGCTGTTGCAGACCTGGAACCGGATAGCGGCCAGTTTCACAGCAACAATGAAGGTGTTTTTCACTTTGGGTTTGACAGGAAAATATTGTATCAAATGTTTACAGACACGGGCTTTCGTGATGTTCGACATCTGACGGCCGCACAGGTTGAAAAACCGGTTGAAGGCGGACAAACCCGTTTGTTTAAAATATTTTTAATCATCGGCCGTAAATAACAGGCCGGAATAGTCAATCGACCCGACATAGGAAACAGCACCGTATTGATGTCAATCCAAGACCGGCTGACATCGGTTTTTATGGTATTGACAGACCTTCCTTTTGATCCTATAGTTATTCAATAGTAATTCCTCTTTTAGAGGATAAGCATCCTGTAAACACAAACCATCCGGCCGGCTCCTTCCAGACCGGTCAACCAACCAGACAGGAGGAATCAACATGTCAGCTCTACTCGCATACCTGAGCCCGTCATGGCGAGACGAAGCGCTTAAAAGGCTCCAGACCGAACTTCCACCGGAAAAGATGAACAACGTCACCACATCAATGTCCAACATTTATAAAAACTGCCCCGGCGGGGAGGAGCAATTCCTCTTTGTCGAATGCAAAGACGGGAAGGTCACCCGCGTGGAAACGGGAACGGGCGAGCCTCCCCAGGCCGAATTTCGAATCATCGGCGATTATGACACATTTTCCAGAATTTCCCGCGCGGAACTCGGCGCACAAAAAGCCCTGATGACCGGAAAACTCAAACTCAAGGGCAATCTGGCTAAAGCGCTCAAACTGGCATCCGTGTCCGACCGCCTGAACAAAGTGTTGTCACGGATTCCGACTCAGTATTGAAGGGAGAAAAAATATGACCAGAATATTGGATCCCACCGATAAATATTACATCGACAATCCGGGACGCGTGAAGGCAATCCAGGAAGAAATGGGCAGGCGGGGCATTGACGTGTATCTCGGATCGCGCATCCGCACGATGAGCTTTGTCATGGACACCTTCTGCCCGTGGAGAAGCTACCTGATCATCCCGTCCGAAGGGCAGCCCACCTATTTCACGTTTGTGGTTGACGCCCTGCGCGTGGGTGACGAAACATGGCTGGACGGCGATCACGTCCGGGCTTACGGGCCGATGGGTGGTATGGACCAGGTTTCAGCCATCACGGATTTTATCAAGGACGAACTCGGCATTCAAAAGGGGCGCCTGGGATACGAGGACGGAATTTCCACCTACACGGCGGAAGGGAACCTGTCACACTGGGAGTATACGCATTTTAAAGACATGCTTCCCGGTTTTGAATGGGTGAACTCACACGATATCATCGATGCTCTTTCTCTGATTAAGGACAAAGGCACTATTGAACGATTCCGCACCGCTTCGCTGATTGTTGACCAAGGGCACAAAGCGGCCCGCGCGGCACTCGAAAACGGCGGCTACAAGGGCATGACGGAAACGGTGATTGCCGGCATTGCCGCCCTTGCCATGCGCAGGGCGGGCAGCGTATCCGAGTGGAATTTTGCAGGGCTTAACGAAATTTCCAGCGGGGTCCGTACGGGGCTGGGTGCCTGCACGCCGCCCACCACCAAGGAGATCATGGCCGGCGAGCCGCTGATGCTTGATTTTCACGCGATGTTCAAGCTGGCACTGGGGGACCACTCGCACAATTACCTGATCGGACCTGCGACAAAGCGTCAGCGCTGGCACGCGGATAATTTTGTCGCGATCATTCAGAAAGTCATTGACAATTACCGCGCCGGCACAACACCGGGTACACTGGCCGCCCTCATGATGGACTTTGCGGAATCCCGTGGCTGCGGTGATTTTATTCAGCCGGCCTGCGAACACGGGATCGGTCTTTTCGGTGATGAGTGGAGGATCGGCGCCATCGTCAATCCCGACCTTCCCTACTGGACGGACCAGGATCACGTTTATCAGGAAAACGAAATGGTCGTCTGTGCGATGCAGTATGCCTCACCCGAGGAAAACATCGGCTTCCGTTACGAAAATGACATCGTCATCACAAAGGACGGCTGCGAGGTTCTGTCGAAATATCCGCTGGGTATTGAAGAAATATCATAAACCCGGATGGTATTGCATGAAAAGGCAAAAGAAAAATTGAAGACTGTGCAACTCCCATGGCCGCTGGACCTGTCACGGTTCTTCTTTGAAAGAAAAATTCTGGGCCGCCGGGTCCCCCTGCTGGCAAGCTTCAAGGTTACCTGCCGGTGCAACCTGGCCTGCCGGGCCTGTCCTTATCATCTGCGCACAGGCGATGAAAACGGTCACATGTCCTGGAATGCGGCCATCGGAGCGCTGGAATCTCTGCACCGTCTCGGCACGCGCATGGTTGTTTTTGAAGGCGGAGAACCCCTGCTGTGGCGCGACGTCCCGTATCGCCTTCATGATCTTGTGTCCTACGCGCGCAAGCGTTTTCTGCGGGTTGCGGTTACAACCAACGGAACCCTGCCGCTGGATGTTCCGGCGCATACCCTCTGGGTCAGTCTCGACGGCATGAAGGAAGCGCACGATGCATTGAGAAGTGATTCCTTTGACCGCGTTTGTTCAAGCCTCAAGACCACAAGGCACCCCGGGGTTTTTATTCATTGCACGTTGAACAGCCGCAACTGGCAGGACCTGGAACCTCTGGCAAAATGGGTACGGGACATACCCACAGTAAAGGGGATGACCGTCCAGTTTTTCTATCCTTACAATCAGGGAGAAGACGACCTTGCCCTGTCACAGAGTGAACGCCGCGCAGCCATAGAGAAGCTGCTGGACCTCAAAAAGCAGGGCTATCCCGTTATGAATTCAGCGCGAACACTACGGGCAATGACGGACAATCGCTGGCGCTGCCATGATGATGTGCTGATCAACGTTGATCCGGACAGTACAATTACAAAAGGCTGCTACGTCAAAAACCGCGGCAGGATCAACTGCGATGCCTGCGGTTTTACGCCGGTTGCCGAAGCCTCCGGAGCCCTGGATCTTATCCCGGAATCCCTTTACGCAGGATGGCGGTTGTTTCTTAAAAGGAGTATCTGACTATAAAAACAATCTTAAAATAATATTCGGATAATAAAATTGCTGGCGTGAAAGGAGACAAAGATGAGAACCAGAGAACAATACATCGCAGGTCTTAGGAAGATGAAAAGAAATCTTTACTACAACGGCAGCAAGATTGACCGGGATGACGAAGAGCAGCTTCCCTCCTTAAATGTCATGGGCTTTACGTTCGACGCCCCGCATATTCCCGAACTCAGGGATTTGTGCACTGTAAAATCACATCTTACAGGCGAAACCATCAATCGCTTCTGCCACATTCATCAGAACCCGCAGGATTTGCATAATAAACAGGATATGACACGTACATTGTGCCGGACCGGCAGAATGTGCATTCAGCGATGCATGGGAACGGATGCGATTAATGCCGTCAACGCGGCAAGTTTCGAGGCGGATAAACAGAACAACGGCAGCACGCAGTATCACAAGAATTTTATCAGGTGGCTGGAGAATTTTCAGAAGAACGATCTGGCCGGTTGCTGCGCCCAAACCGATATGAAGGGAGAGCGTCTCAAGAGACCGGCCGAACAGACCGATCCCGATATGTACCTGCGGGTAGTTGAAAAAAAGAGCGACGGCATTGTGGTCAGAGGCTGCAAACTGCATATTTCCGAAGCATCCATCGCTGATGAGATTATGGTTGTTCCCACAAGAATTCTTGGACCGGATGAACAGCAATACGCGGTAGCATTTGCCGTGCCGGCGGATTACGATGGAGTGAAACAGGTTGTTCATATTCATAAAATACGCAAGAGAACTCATTATAAAACGGGGAATCCCGACATAGGATATACCGATTCTTACGTTATTTTCGATGATGTGTTCATTCCCTGGGAGAGAGTCTTCCTGTGCGGCGAGTACATGCATGGTGGAGCATTGGCCATGTTGTTCGCCCTGTTCCATCGTCACAGTTACTCGGGCTGCAAACCGGCCATCGGCGATATGCTGCTGGGGCTAGCCTCCCTTGCAGCCCGGCACAATGGGATATCCAAAGCCCCTCATGTAAGGGAAATATTGTCCAAGATCATTATGGTTACCGAACTGGGTTACGCCGCCGGATTCACAGCTTCGGCAAAAAGCAAGCCCGAAATTTATGTTCCGGGCATAGGCCAGATGCCTTATGGTCCGGGCAGTTATATTCCGCATTCCATTTATGCCAACGTGGGCAGATGTCTGTCAGGCGAGGCCGTTTTCAACGAACAGGAAATGCTTTGTAACATTGCCGGCGGCTTGCCTTCAACGTTCCCCTATGAAGCAGATCTGGCCAATCCGGAATTGAAACCGCTTCTGGAAAAATATCTCAAGCGCAATCCTAAAATTCCGATAGCTGATCAGTTGAAATTCTGGCTGCTTTTCGCGGAAGTAACCTGTTCTTCAAATACCGGTTTTATGTGCTATGGTTCTTATCACGGCGGCGGATCTCCCATCATGGAGCAAATCGCCATAACCATGCAGTATGATATAAAATTGAGAGAACACCTGGTCAATTCCGCGGCAGGCATAGAAAAACTGGATATGGGACGGATCACAAAATTTTAAATCTTTTCAATGCTGAGATCAACCACCTCGCAGAAAACTACGGAGAATTAACGCGCGTCCTGCGTGAGCGGGATTTAATGGACTGATTGATCCCGATTTTACCGGCTGGTTTTCTGGTGGGCCAAAGTGTGCCTGAACCTTACCGAAGAAACAATCAATGGTTACTACTTAATGACTCCCGTACTTTGTCGGCCAGGCTTTTTGCCGAAAACGGCTTTTGGATAAAATTCACACCCTCGTCCAGCACGTCCTGATGTGCGATAATATCGGCTGTGTATCCGGACATGAAAAGGTGCTTGATGCCTGGATGGAAATGTATCATGTTTTGAGCCAGGTCCCGTCCGTTCATCCCCGGCATGATTACGTCTGTCAACAGTAGATCGATTTGAGAGTTATACTCCCCGGCCAATCGGATCGCTTCACCCGGCGTGACCGCGGTCAGTACGGTGTAACCAAGATTTTCAAGCATTATTGAGGTCATTTCCAGAATGGTCGGCTCGTCCTCAACCAGCAAAATGATCTCATTGCCCCGCAGGAGCGGCTCCACAACATCTTCCTTCTGGACCTGCACAATCTCGCCCACGTAACGGGGCAGAAAGATCTTGAATGTCGTGCCGAGGCCCGGTTCGCTATAGACATTGATGAAACCTTTGTTCTGTTTTACGATACCATAGACTGTGGACAGCCCCAATCCGGTTCCCTGGCCAACCTCCTTGGTGGTAAAGAAAGGTTCAAAGATGCTGTCCATGGTTTTCTTATTCATACCGCAGCCGGTATCGCTCACGGAAAGAAGGACATAATCACCGGGAACAAAACCCGCGTTATAAGCACAGTATGCTTCATCGAAGAAAGAAACCCCCGTTTCGATAGTGACCTTGCCCCCGCTTTTGATAGCATCCCGGGCATTGACGCACAGATTGGCCATGATCTGGTCGATCTGGGTTGGATCCATTTTCACCGGCCATAAAATTTTGTTTGGCAACCAGACAAGGTTGATGTCTTCACCAATGAGACGTCTCAGCATCTTGAGCATGCTTTCCACTGTGTCATTGAGGTTGAGAATTTTCGGGGTAACGGTCTGCTTCCGGGCAAAAGCTAACAGTTGGCGCGTCAGATCCGCGGACCGCATCCCCGCGCTCATAATCTGTTGAAGCGGCTTATAAACAGGATCGGAGTTTTTAATCCCGTTAAGGGCTAATTCCGTGTTCCCGATGATCACACTGAGCATGTTGTTGAAGTCATGGGCAACGCCTCCGGCCAATTGTCCCACAGATTCCATCTTCTGCGACTGCATAAGCTGCGTCTCAAGCTTCTTCTTTCCGCTTAAATCGACTATTGAAATAATACTTTCTTTCTTATCAGGGATGATGGCTGCACTCATCATGAGATCAAGAACATCACCCTTCCGGTTTACGGCGCGAAATTCATAGGATGAGGGTGGTGCTGATCTGTGACGCTGCCTGCGCATCTTGTGATAGGTTTTCATTTTTCCCAGGTCGTCCTGATGAATGAAAGCTTCCCAGTTCATCTTCCCTTCCAGTTCCTGTTTTGAATATCCGCACAGTCTGACAAAGTTGTTATTTGCCATGAGAATGGTCAAGTCTTCAGCAATCATGATATTGGCGGTGGATGTACTTTCGAATATGGTTCTATAAAGCTCTTCGCTCTCCCTGGTTTTCTGGTAAGAGACGGCATTCCTGATGCTGATGCCGATCTGAGGGGCGATACCCATCAGCAGGTTTATCTCTGTCTGGCCCAGGGGCTTTTTCGTCTGGACGTTATCCACCGAGAGGATCCCCATGGATTCCCCCTTGTGTACAATAGGAACACAGATGAAGGACTGGGTGCCCATATCGCGAATGAAATCACGGGTCCTTGGCGACATGTCCTTCTCGATTAACGATACATCATTGACCAAAACAGGTTTCTGTTTTTTGAAGGCCTCAACGGCCGCGCCTTTTGAATTCGGGTTATCCAAATGAAATACAACATTTGCCAGGTAGGTCTCATCTTTTGGATTGTATCCGCAGCTGACCGAATAAACGAGCAGGTTTTTTTGCTCGTTGGCCAGCAGGATCATTCCCCGGTCAAAATCCAGCCTTACGATCAGCGATCTAATCATGTGCTTGAGGATCTTGTCAACCTCGGACCCCATGGATGCCGCCTGTCCGATTTCCTGAATCAGAAGGGCTTCGTTGTATCGGCTGTTGATCTGATCCAAGAGGCGGTCGGCCGCATCCGCTTGGGTGTTGACAGTGGATAACAGTTCCTTCTTTTCCAGATGTTCGGCTTGCAGCGTCAACCCGGTCAACAGAATAATATATGACAGGACCAAGGCATCCCAGTAGGTAGCCGGTATGAAATTCAGCGACAGGATGCAAAGAACCAGTCCAATGACAGAGGCGTAATTGCGAATGCGCTTCCACACCATGGAGGGAGTTTTTTCCCAAGAGATGACATACAGGCAACAGTCACCGCCCTTGTGGACGCAAACGGGATGTTCGATGCTGGCTAATTTATTGGTGGAGAGTTTTGCCAGGGCCTCCAGCCCACCTAGCCGGTTAGAACACTGGTAAGGTTTTTCCTCCACGCCCGGTTCCAAAGTGACTTTTGCTTCAATTTTATCCGGCGCGATAGCATGTGTTTTCATGACCGCTGCCCGGCTGAGGCGGCCGTTGATCTTCTCCAAAACACCGTACACCGTTGCCGGGTTCATGAATCCCAGCATATACTGTCCGAGGGCTCCGGAGGCACGAGACGTTACCGAAAAACGTCCCACCTTTCTGGAGATATCCGGATCCTGCGTCGCCTGCTCAAGTATGTCATGAAAACGGTCAACCTGCTTCTGGGTCAGCCAGTGTCCTTCATCATCGAGTTGGAACGTTTCAATGCCTGCGTGTTTCAGCAACGGAGCTATATCTATATCCGGAAAGAACTTTTTCAGGTACTCTACATAGCTCTTGATAATCCGACTGCTGTAATACTGTTTGTCTTCCATCATGTACCCTTGAATTTTCTCATAAGAAGCCGGATGACAAATCTGATCCTGAACTTTATATTTTCCATCATGTATTCACTGTATTCCCTGGCACAATGAGCGTTAATGATCCAGAGATTATATTTCTTTTGAAAAAAAGGGACTTCCTGTGTTTGAAAATAATCAGATGGATAAACGAGAATGGGGATTTGTTCCACCCGGTAACAGCCGACCACCTGGGAAATCGCCGCGGACAGGATCGGCCAGGGCAGGCCCGCCGCATCGGTCACAATGATTTTAAGCCCGTTTAAAAAGTCCGACAGACTGAGGCCGACATTCGACTGGTTCACAACCAGAACCGCTTTTACTCTGCCGTGTTGCGTAAGAGACAGGCTATGGCAGCTTCTGATAAACCCCTGGCGCGCATACAGCTCCGTCAGAAAGGCTCCATCATCGCATTCTTTGTCCAAATGCAACACATCCAGCAGAAGGCCGTTGGAACTATTCCGGTAAAAAAAGTTCAGTTCTTCCAGGTCCCTGGCTGTGCACTCTCCAAGCGACCACCCATTCGGCAGGGGCTTGCGGGAGCATGTTGTCGGATAGTTCAGATAAGAGAAAAGGTCCATCGAACAGGCACGCTGGTTCTTAAAATGCCTGGCGAAACCGCCAAAAAAATGATCGGGAAAACGGTTTTCCGGCCGAAAATAGAACATCATATAGTCCATTCCAACGGTGGGCAACCGATAGAGACCATTGAAATAATGCATGATATTCTTCAGGACTTGCAGGCCTGTCCTCTTTTTGTCAAGCGGTCTGGCGGCAAGGTGATGGACCATCCAGGTCCGCCTGTAGGATCGGATCATGGAAGCGTGCCCGTATATCCGGCCATTTCGCTGATAAGTTATCTGCGTGGTGATTTCCGGATTATCATGATACAGCCGTTGATAAGTTTGCTTCATCAGCTGCCGGTTCGCCTGGACGATATTATATTTTTGGGGGTAGATAAAACCGCTGTCAAAAAGAAATTCCCACAGTTGATCCGCATCGACCTCATCGGCAACATGAGCACCGGGATCAATGATATTCATCACAATATGACTGAGCCGGTTATAGGCGACTACATCCATATCCAAAATGACAAAACCATAGCAGATAAGATTCTTTTTTTCTACGCTACGGTAGAGAACCTGTCCTTTGCACGATATGGGCAAAGCGCCTGAAAAGTTCATCTTCAAATCCCGGATGATCATTCCCGGCATCAGAACATCTTCATCGGCTGAAAGCGCAACGGAAAAGCCCGAGGAGGAAAGGTTTTTAATATCCATCTGTATATTTTTAGAAATCAATGGATGTTCAAAGGTAATATTCGGCATAGGACTGACCGAAACACGGGGACTACGCCATTTTTTCTTTAAAAAACGGGTCATGTGGCTGGTCGTCGGAGAAAACACAATCTCCCGGACCCCCTGGTCTGCTGTCTGCCTGATACATCGGCAGTATACCGAACAAACCATCCGGCCACTCCGATAAAGATTGATTGTCGACGGGTTGTCAGCATTAAACCAGCGGAAAGAACCGATCCCTTCCGGACTGACCTTGATGGTGAAGGCCCGGGAACTGAAATCCGTCAACTGCCCCTGTGCCTGAAATCCGTCCTGCACCAGTGTGGCTCTGATCCCATGACAATTAAAGTGCCTGGCCTGCCGTTTACCCAGGACATACGCCTTATCGGGTACTTTAATTGTAAAATGATCTTCCTGAACGTCCCTGATTTTAGCGGGTAAGAGGAATATCGTGAGGCCATCCGTAAGAATAATATCCAGAATTTTCGCGTTTTCCACAAACGGACGGTTTTTCTCAGGCCAATAGCAGGTCATTGATTGGTCGCTGCAGGGGGAAGGATGGGCTTCGACAAGTATTTCCTTGTTGTCGCGGTAGTGACGGAGGTGGACTTGAACCATACCATCCATGAAGTGGATGCTATTCCACAGGTTGATGAGCTTGCGTTGCTTGATAGTCTTTTTGGCATCGAGGTTTTGAACAAGATCGTGATGGTGGAAGTAGAGCGGCCTGGCCACGACATCAGGATCAGGTTGTTCATTAACCTGTTCTACAATTATAGGACCTTGCTGATTCATGGGTTAGGCTCCTGCTGGAAATTCTGCTGTTTAGATTCCGTATGAAATTCAAAATTGCCAAAGCGGCTTCTTTAGGTTTTTCGAATTGTATAGCATGCCCACTATTTAAGGTAATTAACTGATTCCCGGTGTCACCGGAAAATAAGGAATCCAATAATTGTTTGACTTTGTTGTTGTCCACGATGCGGTCCTGTTCCGCCATGATCGCAAGCACGGGAATGCGGTTTTGGAGCATGGCAAACCAGGACATCTCCTGAATTTCATCCATGATCCTTGTGGATTTTAAGTTCAGAAATATGGTTTTGAGATCATCTTTCTCGATGAAATCCAGCCATTCATCAACCAGTGTAAAATCTGCTGCTTCCATGGGAACGGGAATGCAGGCATGATCGTGCTCGGGTTTCAACTTAAACTCGGCAATCATGGCCCATACGATTTTCTCGCTAATGCTTAAAACCGAGCGGAAGCGTTCATTTGAGAAAAAAACAGGCGCCATCAGCATGAGGCTGGAAACGGCATCAGGCATCCTGGATGCGGCAACTGCAGCGTATTGCGCACCCTGACACCAGCCGGCAAGATGCACCCTTTTGAAAGATTTTTTCAGAAATTCAACGTGCTGAGTGACATCTTCAATAAGCGCATGCACGGAACCAAGGTCTCCCCGTTTATCATTCAATCCGCAACCCCGCCGGTCGGCGGCGATAACGGTCAGTTCCGGCATCATCGATCTCAACTGAATCGCCAGCGGCGCCTGCCATCCTGAATGACTCATCCCCCCGTGCAGAATCAGTACTGCATCTTCACCTTCCGGGCAGCCCCAGCGCCGGTAATGAATTTTATACCGGTCGGGCATTTCCAGAAAACAGATATCCGGTGCGCCATCATCCGGTGTCTGAGGCATTCGGCACTGCATGCCAAATCCGGCATTCCAGTTTTCCACCGGGATAATCTGAAGCCCCTGTATGGTTTTCAGATAGTAGGGCAAACGCAAATCCAAATGCCCGCCGCGCCCGAACTTCAGTGTCGGTTGAACCGGCTCCCGCTGAACCAGATAATCGCCAAAAGCCCCTTCATGGGCCACAAGGTTTTCTCCTGCCGCAGCAGAAGCTACGAGCGCAGCCCTCGTCAGCAAAGACGTTTCACCAACATGACAACCAACAATAATCGGCCATCCCAGTTCTTTTACCTCGGCGATCATCCCCAACGCCCGGACAAGACCGCCCACCCGTGAGATTTTGATATTGGCGATGAAGTGACCCGGCACATTTTGAAATGACCGCAGATGATCCAGAGTACACAAGCTTTCATCAAGAATCACGGGAAGCCCTGTGACTGTGCTGAAGCGGCTGATATCTTCAACATGTCTGGCCTGCACCGGTTCCTCTACAGCAAATATCCGTTCACATCCCAGCGCCTGGGTAAAGGCGATGGCTTCGTCACAATGCTTCTTCCATAAATTATTGGCGTCCAGACGAATGCGGAGAGCGGGGGCGTGATGTTGAACGGACAAAGCCTCCAGGAAATCGACCTTCTGTTTATCTTTTTCCAGATTGCCGCTGAGTTTGATTTTGAAATCCGTAATTCCACGGATCAGATATTGATCGACCAGCGTGGCATATTGCCATGACTTGCTGTCCCCCAGAACGGCTGTGTAGCGGCCAAAACGCATGGCGTCGGTAACGCCCAGCAGCGCCTCCACTGAGCAGCCCTTTTCCCTGGCCAGAAGGTCAAGCACCGCCATTTCGACGGCGCACCATGCCGAGGGATATT
>Ga0105104_10000431_pt1 | contig 32192 bp, 36 predicted proteins | sample PPLLaktember2015_3_FD_87034 | JGI IMG/M metagenome (GOLD analysis project Ga0105104, IMG submission 87034) | Freshwater sediment microbial communities from Prairie Pothole Lake near Jamestown, North Dakota, USA - PPLs Lake P7 Core (6) Depth... | ecosystem: Environmental > Aquatic > Freshwater >... | reverse complement strand
GGCTATCCGAAGATGGAAGCCGTCCTCCGCGACGAGTTCCACGTCCAGGGACCGGAGAACCTCACCAAACGGCAATGCTCGGACCTCATCGAGCGGATGAATGGAGGTGCCCATGCCCGGAGATAACGGGTACGTGAGCTTTTCAAGGCTGTCGTCGTATTTGACTTGCTCACTCCAATTCTATTTCCGGTACATCCGTCAGGAGGAGCCGGTCTTGGTCTCATCCAACCTTCTGCTCGGGGGAGGTTTGCACTTCGGTCATCTGCTGATTTACGAGGGCATGTCGAATGGGGGGATACCTCCACTGGCAAAAGTCCAGGAGGGAGTGGTGGAGGAGATCCTGATGCGCCAGAGGATCTCGCCGCCCGTTAAGTTCTCCAACGGCGGCACAATCGATCAGTTGATCGCCGAGGCTCAAGGCCTGACCGAGGCCATGTATCGCGCCGTGAAACCCGAGCCAGTCGTGGCAGCCAACTTGGAAGAAAGAGTCGATCTGGTTGATCAGGACGGACGACGGCTGGACAAACAGCTCCTGGTGATCTACGACCTCATAGTCGGCAATGGCGACGGTGAGTGTATCGTAGACCTGAAGACGGCAAAGCAGGCGTTTTCTCCGGACAAACTGAGATGGGATCTGCAAAGTACGGCTTACCTGTACGCCAGGGCCATTACCAACGGCGGCCATCCCGTCTCCTTCAGGTTCGATGTCCTGAAAAAATCGAAAACGCCGAACTTCTCCAGCCACCCGGTCACCAGGACTCCCGCTGACTTTGCCCGGTTCATCTCGATTATTAAAAAAGTGGACCAGGGTATCAAGGCGGGGATCTTCCTACCTAGCAAGGGGAGTATGTATTGCGGTTCGTGCGGTTACGCCGAGCCGATGTGCTCAACCTGGTGCGGCTGATCGAACTGGGAGGGGGGCATCCGGAAAACGCCTGGTGCCCCCCTCCTTCCTTATAAAGGGGGTGATGTTCTGAAAGTCATCGAAGTTATCCGCGACGTACTGGAGGCGATTGATGTGGAAGTGTCAATCGACGAAGGCGGGAAAAAACGCCTGCGAATCTCAAAGGGAGGCCGGAATGGCAGAGCCAAAGTCGAAGGGCTGGGAGGTTCTGGGTCTGGTAGGGCTGATCCTGCTGGAGGTGATCCGGTTTCTCCTGAATAGGATCAAAGAGAAATCAACCGACAACCATTCGCCAATGGGAGGCTGACCTTAAGTTGCCTCTTCGTGTGTGGAGGGCAAGATGACGGTGTGGCAGAAAACTATTGAGATACTGGTTTTGGGGGATTCAGCCGCGAGCGCGGCCCTAACCCCTGAAACTGGTAGCCCGGAAGAAGCCCGGGCGCTGGAGCTGGGCCAACAGGGAGAGGACGTTCCATTCTAATCCGGAGAAGAAAGTGGGGGAAGGTCAACCTCCCCACTTTTTTTCAAATAATGGCTTTTTCTGGTGATCTTAAGCTCATTTATCCTCCACTTTATAGGATTTATTTAGCTTTTAATGAGTATATTCACCCACCCGGAGCCAAAGAGCCACCAATTTAAGTGAAATTGGGTAGAAACGGCATGGATCCCCGCATATATACGAGATTTTGGCCCCCGGGGAGGGATATCGGCGTTCCTATGGCCATGAGAAAAGCGTCGGAAACTCCAGAAGCATCGGTCTCTTTACCCGGGAACTGACCTCCCCGACGTTCTTGATGGTTTTCCCTTGGATACGGCCATACTGTTCTAGCTGAACGAGCGAGTGGGGGGAGCAACCCAAACTTTTTCAAATAATGGCTTTTTGCGGTGATCTTAAGCTCATTTCCCCTCCACTATGGTGGGATTATCTGGGGTAATAACGAGGTTCTTCCCCCACCTGAGTCTCCCAGGCCACCCCATGAAGTGTGATCGGGGAGATACGGCATGGATCTCGCATATATTCGAGATCCTAGGTTCTCGGAGGAAGGATGACGGGAGTTCCTATGGGCAAGGGAAAAATGTCGGAAACTACAGAAGCATCGGGCTTTTTCCCCCGGGAACTGACATCCCAGACGTTCCTGATGTTTTTTCCGAACGTACATCCTGATAGACATTCCCCCCTAACTACCTGGATACCAGTCCAACCCAGATTATCCCGCCTGGGCTATCCTGGAGAGGAAATCCACCCTCCTTGCCAGCCCCAGCCGGATGAACATCTAATCAAAATGCTCTTGCCAGAGATGGCTGAAGGTATAAAATCATAACCTAGAGAGGACCACCAATGGCTGACATCAGGACTCTGTCAGAGCTTATCGATGCCGCAAGGATCACGGCCAAGAAGGCAGGGCCATTCCTGTGGTGGCGAGGTCACGCTGACCACGCTTGGAGTCTCGTGCCCAAGGTATTTCGTTCAGGCGATAGTCCCGTATTGGAAGGTAATTTGGCGCACATGTTCGTCACTCGCGCCCCAAGCAGATATCCTAATAATCCGATGTCGGGAAACTATGCGGCCTGGCTCTTCTTTGTCCACGCCGTCCCGGCCCGCCGAAACGGGCCGGTCCGTCGGGGCTCAGCCGCCGCCCGTTAGAGTTGTAATGGAAGTGAACAAATATATTAAAAACATTCTTCGTGGAGCTGTAGTTATTTTATGCATTATCTTATGCCTGTATATAACCACTGCTACTTCATTATTGAGGGTATTGTGGCATCCTGAACCCGAACCTCCGATTGAGTCATTAGCCGACGGAACTTTGCTACCAAGATTGGCTATGACAAGTGGACTATGGAACCATTTCCCCGCTATTGTGACTTACCCTGAGGCGATAACTGACCTGTTTCAGTTACAGGCATTAATTATATTGGCTTTACCATTAGTAGTTATATTCTATTTCTTTAGACTGAAGAAAAAATGGGACTTATTCTATGTAGGGTTTTTATGCTTACCTTCAGGCATTATTCCATATTATTACGGGGTATGGGTTTTATCTAGAAATCCAGACCCTTCAATTATTGCTCCATGGTTACGAGTAATGTGGATTGGTTTAATGTATGGCATCTTTGTTTGTGGAATCTTTTCTGGAATCAGCATCTTTAAATCAAAATGAAATAGCTCTAACCACCCGCTCCAGCCGACCTTGCCCGCGGTGCGGGCAAGGCGGATGAGCTCTGCGTTGACTATATGAAAGGAAATGGCCATGGATTATATAATTGGTATTCTTCAAGGAGTTATCATTGTCTGGATGATTATTCTTAATTCTTATGCAAAGAAAAAAGGAGAAAACCTAGCTACAAAAGAAGATATCGAAGAAATCACAAGAAAAGTCGAAAGTGTGAAAACAGAATATATGTCGCAACTTGAAAAGCTTAAATCTGAGTTAGATAAAACAGTGTATATAAGCAAAGTTCAATTTGAAGCCGAATTTAATATATACAAAGAAATCTGGAGCGAACTTATCAATCTTGAACATGCAACAAAAGAATTGAGACCTATGCTTGATTCCGGATATAAGCCAGGAGAGACAAAGGAACAGCGCAAGGCAGAACGAAGTAAAATAGCTCAGGAAGCCCATCAATCTTTTGTCAAGCTGATCGATAAGTATAGACCATTTTATCCTCAAAAGATTTGGGAAGAGTTGAATAAACTTTTAAATATAACCTGGGGTGAAGCTGTTGATTATTTTGTTGGAGACCCTAAAGCAGATCATTGTACATATTGGAAAGAATCAAAAGAAAACATGGATAATATTGTTGTAGAGATAAATTTGATTTGTGAAGCCATAAGGAATAGATTGGCAGAAGTAAAAATAGTCTAACTTGGCGCTACTCCCGAATTTTACCCGCCGTGCGGCGGATAAAAGCGGGTGAGCATTTCGATGGGCCATGAAACTTACGCTTCTCATATGCGTTTTCCTGCTCTGCGGCTGTCCAAGCATGGTATCGGTCGACGTGAAACAGCGAGTTCCAAGACCAGATGGAAAGTATATTGCAGTCGCTCAAGTCGTTGATGGAGGAGCTACAACGTCCTGGTCGCCACAAGTATACATTCAGTGGCATGAATGGCGCAGCCAGAGAGAAGAGGGTAAGGTTTTTGTCGGCTATCGATCTCCAAACATAACGGTTGAGTGGAAGTCAGACACACACCTCGTGATTTACAGCGATTGCGAGGTGCGCTACCTCGTGAGCAGAATCTGGGATATTCAGATCGAGCACCATGCTTGGGAGGCACAACAAGCCGCTCCAGCAAATTTCGAGGAGCCCGGGCGCTCCTCGAAATAGCTGAGCTCCCCTATAAAGATTGAAGGAAGGCAGAGATTTCGTCAGCAATTTCATAAACCATCATTGAAGGAGGGAGCGTTATGCCCGATGACGATGATAAGGATGACGGTGTCGGAATCAGCGATGAAGACATTGATAATCTAGATTTGGGCGTGCCGTTCCCGGTTGATCCATTTTAGCTGGCGTCCGCAGATTCATTCTCGAATTTAAAAAGGGGGAGCTTCGGCTCCCCCTGGTTCTCGTCACTACTCCTTCGGGTCTAGCGCAGGCGCCGCGCTCCTTCTTTTCATCCCCGCTCTGAGGATTTCATCCACCAGTACCGAGAGGGATTTGTCCTCGGCTTTCCCCAGCTGGTGAAGCTGGATCAGGATGTCTTCTCTGATCAGCACTTTCAAGTTTTTACCTCCTTTCTCCCCGTTGCGCCTGTTGCGGGGAGTTTGCAACAGGGTTATCGGCGGCGATTCGTGTTCCAAGAGAACTTTCAAAGTCGAGGATGGGATGTCTCGCATCGGGGTCAGAGGCAATTTTGCAACTGGTATCGCCCCATCCTCGTTGTCCTGGGCGGCTTCCACCTCATCCCAATCGACCAGCAGGACTTCAGTGTCTTTGCTGTCCGAATAAACCGCGTCTACCAGACCCCCGCTTGCTTCAATCAGTATGGTCTTCTTGGGTTTCTTTTTCATCGCCACCTCCTTTCTTTGGGCGCTGTCCTGGTTGTTCGTACCCTTTCTTCACGCAGCCCTTGCTCAGAATAAAGCTCGGAGCCCAGCCGGTGCGGTTGACGAATTCTTCTGCCGCCGGTCTTGGCCACGGTTCGTCCCAGTCCGTCCCGTGGGCAACCAAGTGCTTGATCAGTTCCTTCTTGGTCTTGAATTCCGGAGTAATCGCTCCCTCAATCTCGCTGACCGTCTCGTGTACCGCCCACAGTTTCCCCGATCCCGCAGGCCTGTGTCGCAGTTCTCTACCCATCGGGTCCTTCCGTCAGTTGAACTCCGTGATGACGTGCTTCTCCTCGAGCGCGGCACCGCCATGTCTGATCTTTTCTAGCAGTTCTTCGATCTGTTCGGCTGAGAAGTTGCTGGGAACCTGGACTATGGCGCAACCATACAGGCCGCTGTAAGTTTCCTTGTCGTCGAGGACCATCAGGTACATCGGATCACCTCCTGCTGGGTTGTCGCTGATCACCGCCAGGGACTCATTCGCCCTTGCCACGACCTTTCCCGCCTCGCCTCTCCCTGGATACGGTGTGCTCGATGAACGCGAGGGAATACCACTCCTTGCCTTCCGATCCGCAGTCCGGGCATTGCCATTCGTAGTAGATCTCTTCTGACTCCGGATAGTCTCTGCCGTAGTCTAAGTCCCGTGATCCGCAGACTGGGCATACCCCCTGACAGCTCACCGCTTGCTTGCTCTTCATGGGCGCCTCTTTGTTGGTAAGGCATCGTTGTAAGAGGGCGGAGGATCTTCGGGAAAAGACCCTCCGCCCCCCTGTTCTCCCAAGGCGCTACTGTATCCGTATAACTTCGCCAAATGGAGGGGAGAACTTCTCGGCGGGATACTTCCCTCCCAGGACCCAGAGGACGGGATACGGAGGCAGATTGGGAAAGACGCCGCACCAGCCGTCTGTAAGGTACACAGCACACGCCGGCGTCAGTCCTTTTTCCTCAGCCCAGGCAAACCCCGGCCGGTAGTTCGTCCCCCCGCCGCCCTTGGGCTCCAGCTTCAGCGGGATGTCTCCCGTGGTGAATCGCTGGTGGCTCTGGAATTTCGCGTCCACGTACACGACATCCATTTCTACCTGGTACGCCGCCATCACCGCCTGGGCCTCGCTGGCGAGGTCTTTCATGTCTTCCTGGCTGATTGAGCCGGAGGTGTCGATCAGGAGCAAGATGGTTCCGGTAGGCTCGCTGGCGATCGAAGGGAGAAAGACGCCGCTGGTGGCGTAGCGGCGGTTAGGCTCTTTCCAGGAGTAGTCGCCGTCGATGGTGTCAGTGAGGTAGGAGACAAGGACCACTCGCCAGTCTATCTTGGGATCCAGGATCTCCTTCACAAACCGCTCCAGCCCCTCCGGCAACTCATCCCTAGCTTTCGCGATCTGTGCCGCCTGGGAGATCGCAGTCTTCCAGGCGGCTTCCTGTTCCCGTATCTCAGACGCGGTGGGGCCACCGTCACCCTTACCGGGGTATTTCCTCACTTCTCCCGGACCGCAACCCCCGGACCAACCTTTGGGCGGCTTCTCCGGGAGAAGGGGGTAGATTGACTCCGCAGACATACCCCGGTACTTCTCGTCCAGCAGCCAATCGTCCGGTATCTCGAATCCTGAATCTTTCAGAATTTCGTTCACGGCATAGTCGCAGGCGCTGTTCCATCGCTGGTGATCCCGGGATCCTTCGCGCAGGTGATGAAGCATCGACGGATGACAGACCTCATGAGCGATGAAGGACACCACCTCCGGCTCGCTCAAGCTCTGGATGAACTTCGGGTTGTAGGCGATCTTCGTCCCGTCCGTGTAACCGGTGGCGCATTCTCCGTCTCCGCAGGCCACGAAGGGGAGACGGAGGGCAAGGCTAGCCCAGAACGGATGATTCATCACCAGCACAGTCCTGGCCTTCGTCAGTTTCTTCTGGGCGTTCATTTGCCACCACCTCCTCCGACGTAACCCTTCATCTTATCCAGGATCTCTGACGCCTCCTTCGCCACCTCTCCCCGAACGCCATCGGTCTTCCTCATTTCTTCCGGGGTGTGGCGAATGATTTTCTTCCTGATCTCATTCGTCATGCTGTTCAAGGCCGCATCCCCCGCGATATTCAGCTTGGGGAGGATGGCGATCAGGTCGTGGACTTTCTCGACGACTGAGTCCCGGATGATCGCCTTGGGGTCATTGAGCTTTTCCGAGAGATGTCCCACGACTTCATACAGCCTCTCCCACACGCTCCGCATGGCTTCGGCCTGCAAATCGTTTTGCCGGGACTCGATCTGCTTCTTCAGCTTCTCCACGTCCTCCTCTTGGAGCTTCACCCGGACATCATTCGCGTCGGAGATCGGGGTGAAGTGGGTTTCAAAGCTGAACTTGCCCCGGAGGGCGCCGGGGCTCGGGTAATCGTCCTGCTTGAACAGACCACCGAGGCTCTTCTTCGCATCGCGGATGAGCTCCGGGTAGAGGGAGAGGAACTTTTCGACCCGCGAGATAAACTGCTGCCGATAGGCGCTGATACGTTTTGTGAAATCGAGGTAGAGGGTAGCGGGGAGCAGACGGGACCCGTTGTCTCCCCAGGGAAGCGTGACGGAGTAGTGATACCGGCGCGCCTCGTAAACCAGCTGCCAGATCTTCTGGATCTCCTCTCTTGCGACTAGGGATTTGTTCACGCGGGCGTACGCCGGGTCGTTCTTATACTCGTTCGAGACGCTCTGGGAGGCATCCGCGTCGTGGATCCTGGCGCTCCAGTTGCCGATCCTAAGATCTACGAGCAAGGCTTTCTCGGGAAGTTTCGTCAACATTGTTTCCTCCTTTAGATGACTACGTCTTGGTGTTTTATGAACCAATCCTGATACGGCTTGGTCTGTCCGAGATCCCTGTTGCGGGTGAGGGCATCCGTGATTAGCCGGACGTTGAATTCATCGGGAAGCCGGTTCGAGAAGCGCACGACAGCGTCGAAGTTCTTCTCTGTGGCCTTGGCTGCGATTGCTCCGGTGAGGGCGTACAGCGTGGCCGGGTCTTCCGGTATCTCCACCTTCTCGGGATGGGAGATGACGTAGGCTGGATCCGGTAGGGAGCGATAGATTTTCAGGAAACCCATCAGCTCCGTAGCGAACCCCTCCCCGCAGCACCCCGTGAAAAGCTCATGCCACGTTTCTTCGGGATACCCCACCTTCATCACGTCGCCGCACTTGGCCACGCTTCTCGGGCAGGGAGAATTCTTGATCTCCCGACTGGGTGTGAACTGGTGGAGAAGCTCGGGACGGAAGCGGATGAAGGCGACGAGTTCAGCCGGGATGCCGCCGGTGATGGCCCAGCGCGCCCAGTCGTCTACGTCAACGTCGAGCTCGAGGATCAAGAACCGGCTTTTGACGGGCTCTAGGATCGACTGCACCCCCGCGAGGTCTGTGGCGCGGTTGGTGGCCCCGACGAAGACGACGTGCTCTTTATTGATGGAGTGGCCGTTGATCTGTCCGCCGAGCACCAGCTGCATCAGAGACGCCTGCACGGCTGGCCTGGCTTGTCCGAGGTCGTCGAAGAACATCACGGTCAGCCCCTCGTCGGCCTTCATTAGAGCCAAGAGATCCCCAAAGGGTAGAAAATCTGCGTGGGATTTACCGACGGGGAAGGGGTAGCCCTTGAAGTCCGTGGGGTCGGAGACCACGGGGTGGGAGATGATCAGGTGGGCCTTGGCCTCGTCGGCGGCCTGGGCCGTTAGGTCTGACTTGCCGATGCCCGGGGCGCCGGTGATGAGGATGTTCTGGCGATTGCGAAAGGCCGTCATCAGGACGGCTTTTAAGACGGAAGGCTTCATTCTCTCCCCCTTTCTACTGCAAGTGGTTATGGAGATATTCCCGATACCACTTGCCTTATGACGCCCGGGAGGGAGAGATGTCGGTCAGGGCGGGGATTTCCTTTGCCTCAGAGGAAAGCGGGGGAGTATGATTATTTATAAGTACACTTGGGAGGGGAATGACAACATGACGTAAAAATCAAAAAACCTGCTTTACTACGGCGACAACCTGGACGTGATGCGCCGTCATATCAAGGACGAAACCGTGGATCTGGTCTACCTTGATCCGCCCTTCAATTCCAACGCGAATTACAACGTTCTATTCGCGGAAAAGGACGGGAGCAAAGCCGCAAGCCAGATTCAGGCTTTCACGGATACCTGGACATGGAACCAGGAAAGCGAAGCCATTTTCGCGGAGATAGCAACGACGGGTGGCCGCGTGGCCGACTGTCTGAAAGCCTTTCGGACCTTCCTGGGCGAATGCGACATGATGGCCTATCTCGTGATGATGGCCCCGCGCCTTGTAGAACTCCGCCGTGTGATGAAGACGACGGCGAGCATATATCTGCACTGTGATGCGAACGCCGGGGCATACCTGCGGCTTCTCATGGATGCCGTTTTTGAACACCGCAACTTCCGAAACGAGATCATCTGGTATTACTATAACAAAATGCACGATAGTCGGAAAAAGCTATTCGCAAAAGCAAACGACATCATTCTGTTTTATGTCAAAGACGTGGACAGCGATTTTACCTTCACCCAGTTGAAAGAGAAGCGGGATACGCCTGTGCGCCAATTGGCTCGGAAGAAAGTTGATGGCCGTATGGTGAATGTCAAAGGTCCAGATGGGAAGTGCATCTACCGCGTGAAAGAGGATAGGACACTGGACAATGTTTGGCGTATCCCATGCCTTCAGCCTGCATCCAGCGAAATGCTGGGGTATCCGACCCAGAAACCCGAAGCCTTGCTTGAGCGGATAATCTCCGCGAGCAGTAATCCCGGCGACCTTGTTCTTGACCCCTTCTGCGGCTGCGGAACCACGATTGCCGCCGCGCAGAAATCGGGCCGCTCGTGGATCGGGATAGACGTTACGCCCCTGGCGATCACGCTGATGAAGCACAGGCTGCTCGACGCCTTCGGCGATGCGGTTGAGTACCAGGTCATCGGCGAGCCGACGGACCTGTCCGGCGCGCAAACACTGGCAGCAGAGAACCCTTATCAATTCCAATGGTGGGCGCTTGGCCTTGTGGGGGCGCGGCCTGTCGAGCAGAAGAAGGGAGCGGACAAAGGCATTGACGGACGAATCATCTTCCAGGGGGACAAAGCCGGGGTCTTTGAAAGCGTGATCCTGTCCGTGAAGGCAGGGCATACAGGATCCGCACATGTCCGCGACCTGAAAGGTGTTCTGGAGCGGGAAAAAGCGTCTATCGGGGTTATTATCTCTATGCAGGACCCGACCGCCGATATGAAGAAAGAGGCGGTAACGGCGGGATTCTACGAGTCCGCGACCTGGGGGCGGAAATATCCCAAGTTGCAGCTTTTGACAGTGGCTGAACTATTAGCTGGGAAGAAGGTTGAAATGCCGCCGATCCGGCAAGTTGGGGCAACGTTTAAAAAGGCACCGCGGGTGACGAAACATGAGGGGGAGCAACAGGAGTTGCAGGTATAAACTAGCCCGCGGGGGAAAATATAGCCAAAGAGAAGACTCCCGGGACCGGGGTAATTGTATAACTCACAGTGGAGGATAAACTAATGATTACGTTTAAATTAGTTTGCAAGAAGCAAGGGGCATGGCATATCCACCATTGCTACGCCCTATGCGATGCTGGAACAAACGTTATCGATAAACCTGATAAGTCAATACCAGTATTAGTGGATGGCCCCCAATCAAAGGCTACAGGCGAACTGGTTATGTATAATCAGAACAACGATGAAAGGATATATGGATCTGATATATGTACGAAATGCTTTAAGAGATTCAAGGCTGTTTTTACTTCGCTGCCCCTAGATGATCCACACCTTAATCGCGGTTATTAAACAGACCTGTCAGCGGAAAGCCAGCCGGGATGGATGATGCTGACAAGGGGATTATGCCCGGAAAACTTGAGTGTCGGAAGTCTCCCCCGCCTGAGATCGTGGGTTATATCGAAGCGTAGAAGACCGTTTCCGGATGGGAAACACGAAAACAGCCTCGAAGACCACGAGACGGTGGTAGGAGGATACGCAATCCCCGTCAGATCGTCTCTCCTGGACCCAATAGGAGGCGGGAAAGACGTATCGGAGAGATATACCAAGGCCCTAATATCAGAGCGATGGATAATTCAATTGACTCCTCCCCCACCTTTTTTTGGATTGAGAAAACGATATAGCTTGGAATATAATCAAATGGTTGGGATGAAGACATCAAGTGGAGCTACACCGAAGCAAATAGTTGCTCTGAGTAATGAAGTTGAAATATCTATCAAACTAATAAGTCTAGGACTAGGAGAGCTCCAGGCTATTAGCGCAACCAATTGCTTTTACCATTTACCTCTCCTGCTGCTTTCCAATGGGTTCGAACGAATAATGAAATGTATGATTTGCTTTAAATGGCACCATGATACAGGCAAGTTCCCATCCACCAAAGATATTAATACTCATGATCTTGTGAATTTGAAGAATCGTATTATTTCAGGGTGCATTTCAATAAATACTGCCTTCAGCCGGCCTATTACAAAAGAAGATTACGAGTACATGAGCAATGATGAGGAGCTTAATAATATTATTATCATGTTATCTCTTTTCGGAAAATTCGCGCGCTATTACAATTTGGATGTGGTCACATCTAACATGAGGTTGACCGTAGATATCGAGCGTATGTGGTCTGGGTTCGAAAATGAACTAAAGGAAAAGCATTATGATCTTATCGCTTTATCTAATGATCCAGCACGTCTGGATGACTATTTTCATGAGCTTAACCGCATCATTGTGATCAAGCTAGAACGCTTTGCAAGAGCGCTTACCCGTCAGTTTACACTCGGGGATTTAGGCGATGAAGCAAAGAGACATTGCGGCGCCATAGGATGTTTCTTGCATCTTAAAGATGATCAACTCGGCAACACAAATTATAAGTCAAGCCCAATAAGGGGAACAGCATAACCATAACCAAAGCGGAGGTGCTTGCCATGACAGAAAGATTGCTCAAAACAATTTATGCAGGGAAAGACCCCCTTTATGAAATATTGGAAGATGATCAATACCCGGATTCCATAATACTCCGTCATGCCGAAGAACCAGAAAAGCATATCGTAATTTTCAAGTCTGCTTTGCATATCTTTGTTAATAGCATGAATGATGTTTTACAAAAGTATGCAGCCGATGTTAGGGAAAGGATGAAGAAATAGACGATCCCTATTATTTTCCCTAGTAGATTGACTGACTTAAACTTGCCTCAGTTGGAGACCGTTTTCTGAAGGAAAACTCGGAAATAGCCCCGGAATACAATGAGCCAGGGGTTGGGTTTGGATTCCCCACTCCCCGCCAGATCGCCTCTTCTGGGCACGATATGGAATAATGAGAGATGTGGGTGGCTCCTTACAATTCGACTGCGGATGGTCCCCTTTGATCCGATCGGTGACATTATCCAAATATATTATCTATTATGGTCCCATAGATCATGGTGAGAGTAGATGTATTGGGGAGGTATACTATGTTTGATCAATCAAAGAAATTAGAAGAAGTGCTTCACTATTTCGAAGACATTAAAGAGATATACGACACGAATGATATAGAGAATAAACTTATCGAATTATGTAAAGAAGCGCGAAAAACAGGTTCTGAACCGGCTATAGAATTATTTGCTGAAACATTAGCTTTTGATTTTTATGAAAGTTCATCTAGGCAATCAGTATGGGGAACATTCTTTGGCCCAATATTTATTGGGCCAAATGAACGCGGCCAACAGGTAGAATTTCCTAGTATTCAACATATTTCGCCAGGAATCATTACATATTGGGGGAAAAGGGCAACTGAGGTAAAACATCCTTTGATGAAAGCTCGATATTCTGACTTAGTATGGGACTTTTCTAAACCTGTCATCGGCAAAGCAGCTGATGTCACTATGGCGCGACTCGCTATTGATTCGTATTTAGATATTGTAAGAGGCAAACATTTCAAACACAATATAAGGGCAATAGATAAATTGAAGCGAGCCTTGAACCTTGCCCTGAGCATCAATGATATCGATAGAATTCAATCTGTACGAGATGCTATTATTTATCTTGAAAATGCAATAGCAGAGGATGATTCTCCTAGATTATGGGGCTTTTCGTATGACTTATTGGTTGACAATACAAAAGTTCCCCTATTAGATAAACAAAAAGAAACTATCATCGATATTCTCGAACAGCGTTTCCTTCGCTTATGCGGTATAAGCGAAGGAGCCTCATTGAAAGTACTCAAGGCTGAGCGAGCTGCTATGAGATTAGTCGGGTATTACCGGAGACTTAACCGTCCCGACGAAGTAAGACGCATATTAAAAGTCTACGGAGATGCTTTTGTGAAAGCATCTCAATTGGGGGCCGGATTACTGGGGCTAGTGTGGATAAACAAAGTATACGCTCTTTATATGGATAATGGGATGAAAGAAGAGGCCGAGGCTTTAAATCTCTTACTGCGAGAACTGGGTGCAAAATCAGCTTCCGAAATGAAACCAGTTCGTGCCGAAATCAAGATCCCGAAGAAAGATATTGATGCCTATATATCAGCAATGACGGAGGGGAATCTTTGTGATGCTTTAAAAAGATTAGCCATACATTTTTTGCCTGATCCCGAACAAGTTGAAGCGCAAGTAAAAGATCTTGCTCGTAAATTCGTCTTCCAGTCTATTATTCCAGACACGATACTCGATCACGAAGGGAGAATTATTGCTCAAATCGGTCCTGTTGATGACGATTTAGAAGGTAGAGTAATAATGCAGATAACTGAAAACATAGCTTTTGAGAATACAATATTAAGGTTGGTAATCGATAATGCATTTGCAAAATTCTCGCTATCAGCAAAAGACTTGTTGGATTATCTATATATATCCCCAATATTCGATAGGGAAAATCGCGATCTAATATATGTCGGTCTAGAAGCATATTATCGGAAGGATCATATTGCCTTTGCCAGTGTAATTCTCCCCCTGATAGAAAGCACGTTAAGGCATTTGCTAGTGTTGCTGAAGCGGCCAACTTATCGACCAGGGAGAAGAGGTGGCCTCTTTTTGCGGAACCTTGACGAAATATTGCGCGACGAAGGGATTAGATATGTATTGGGGGATAGGATTACAAAATATCTCCTTGTCCTACTTACAGATCAAAGAGGATTGAACTTCCGAAACCGAGTTTCCCATGGCTTAATGCCATTCACGGGTTTCGGAGAGCAAGTATCCGATCGATTGTTGCATATTCTATTACTTCTGGCGCAAGTATCCGAGAAAATGAAAGAAGCATGATTCTCCACAGAAATATATCTCAGCTGGGGTATTAGTGGGGGCCCCAGGATAATCCGATTGACTCTCTATGCCTGATCTGGAATAATTCGCGATATCGGCTCATTCAATTACTCCGGAGGGAGACAGCATAATATCAACGGAAGAATTGAGAATTGTTGAGCCTAACTGAGCGATGGACATGAATAAACCGCTACTCGTCCCCCTTATTTCTGGGATTTCTGTATTCTTGGGAGCATTATTAGCAAACGTAGTTTCTCCATATCTAAATAATCGAATCAAGAATAAAATGTTGTCCAGAGAAGTAGATTCAAGGATTTACTATGAAATAGTTACATTGTTAGATATATTAGTTAAGAAATATAAGAGCGGGACCTGTTTACATTCCGGTAGGGATGATATTCTCATACGAGAAATATTATCACATACCGGCACTAGCCAATTTACTCGAAGAAAAGCAAGGAAATTGTGGAGGAATTTATCAATATATATACTTAAGATCAAAGATTGCAAGATTCAAGAACGTATCGGCCGGAAGACGATAGATGATATAATTTCGTGCTATGATTTATTTTGCATATACATGAATAAAATCGCGCTTGCTAGAGAAAAGCCTAAAATAGGCGAGGATATAAAAAATGCGGCCAAGAAACTAAAGGAAGACCAGGCCCTAACTGCAACAGGGAATAGACCATGATAACCATTGATAACAGTATACTGAAATTTGATAGCGAGAAGTTCGATACTATTTTCATCACGCTCATGCGGGAAAAAGATGAGGTGGGTATACGCCAAATAGGATATCTCATAGAAGAGGAGATAATTAAACTATGGAAAGGGATTATCGATAGTAATGACAGAGCGATAATATCCAGTACATATTCATCGATAGATGGGCTATTAGATAAGCTAATGATATGTGGATCTTCGTCCTTGAGATACCAGCATCGAGAAATATTGGGCGATATAATAAACCATTACTATGAAGTATATAAATTAGGGTTGCTGCCAGGGCCAAAGTACAAAGGAACCGAAGGCCACTTCACAAATAGTCGGTTATGGAAGGATGTCATGTTGCGTGTATATGTTTTAGGTGCCTTATCTATATATAGCGCTAGTTATGATGCAGCCAAAATTATTGCGGATAAGCCCTGGCTATCAGATGAATCTTACGAATAGGCAAATTCTATACTTTGGGCGAGGCATGCTTTAACTATGCTTGCGAGAGAAAATGCCCTTAAAGAGAAATCCTTGTGTACAGCAGCAGAAAAACTTGCAATGAGCAATGAATATATTTATCGATATTTTAGGGGCGAAAAGGTATCGTTGCAAAAGTCATTAGCTCAGTATGACATCTTCCAGTGCATTGTTGGAATGATGGCTTCAAGTTTACTACAAGCAGTATATCCTAGCTATTCTATTTATCCGAAAAAATATATTGAACCATTGGTAGCAGATTTAATTTCTAGCGGGCAATCTAGAAATGTACTGGGAAATATTAGCAATAAAGAACTTGCAGGGATGATCAAACTATTGGACAATTATGCGGATAAGGAGAACTTTACAACGTGGACGAAACATTGGTCAAACTCCAAGATATCCGAGTTATTAGATATTTCTACGGAGAGCGATCTCAAAAAGAACTGAGCTCGATAGTGCAATAAATAGAAGGGGTGGTCTCGACGGCCGAGACCACCCCTTTGTACAACTAGACTGGCAGTCCAGCTTTCCCTAGCTCCCCTTCTCCTCTGTCTTCTCCCCCTCTGGAGCGGCCTGGGACGCCTCAGGAGCAACGTTCTCCTTAGCCTTGGCCTTGGGAGCCTTCTTGGCCTTGGCGGCCTTCCGCGCCTTCCTGGGCTTCGCCTGGAATTCCTCTGCGGCAACTCCTAGTAGCTTGGCAATACTCTCCATCTGGGATTCCCGAGGGAATGATCTTCCCTGTTCGTAGGCCCGAATCGAGGCGACATGAATATCCAGTTTCTTCGCGAGCTCCTCCTGGTTAATTTTCTTCTCCTTCCTGTACGCCTTCAACTTGGCTGGGAGATCACCAGTCTTCCCCTTGCCTTTGCTTCCCGCTGGCCTTCCGACCTTCCCTTTTCCGGCTGGTCTCCCAACCTTACCCTTCCCCGCTGGTCGTCCTACCTTTCCCTTACCGCCGGTAAAACCCTCCGCTGCCTCCCGGACTGATTCTACTAGTTGATCCGCCCGGGAATAGGCATTGGACAGCCAGTCAATCTTCGTAACCAGCGACCCAAGAAGCTGTTGCACTTCTTTCTTCATCTTGGCCAAATCGGACAGCTGAGCGCTTAACCCGCCTGCTCTCTTCTTCATCCGAACTCTCCTTCCAGAGTTAGAGTTAGAACTAACAGTTTGTTCCCGCGATACCTATATAGAATCCCTGGCCGCTTGTCAAACGAAACTATTAGGTTTCACCGGGACCGGCTCTTGGGTATTTTTCTTATCGGGAGGAGGCAGATACGAAGTGTCCATCACCTTCAGTCCCTCCAGATCGTCGTTCCTGGACGAAATATGCAGCGAAAAGGAGGTATTGGGAAGTAACCCGGGTCTCTCGTAAAATCCCCCGACATGGCCATCTTCCGGGACTCAAGTCTCCCCCGCCCCCGATCGTCGTTTATACGCGATCCTGGGAGTCCGTTTCCGACGGGAAACCCGGGAATCGCCACGGTAGGACGGGAATTTAGCCTAGGAGACAACCCCCAGTCCCCGCCAGATCGCCGCTCCTGGACCCACCAGGAGGCGGGAATGGGTATCCGGGAGTCGTCCCAGCTCTCGCCGGATCCCCTCACCTCCTCCGTAGTTCCGGTACTCCTCCTCCCACCGTGCCTGGAAGTCGTCCATCATCGACACCAGCTCTACTCCACCTCCGGGGACCAAGGCGGTGCAATCCAGACAGACCGGGGTCTCACCCTCGAAGATCGAGAAGGCCGGGATAGGCTCTGAGCCTAACTCCTCATCCCCGCCGCCTAGTGGTCCTCCGTCTCCCCGTTCCAACACAACATAGCCGGGGATAGCTCCAGCCATGTGGGAATACACCTCTCCACACCGACGACAGACGAGCCTTTCTACCCAGACGGGACGGATGCTCGGAGCCATGATTCACCTCCCAGAGATAAGGACTCATGTCCCGGGTAAAACCTTGCAATATAATTGACTCCCGTGGATTCACCGTGATATCGTCCTTTCCAGCCAAGGGAGGTTCCCATGCATTTCGTGGGTGAGGTCATGTGGCTTTCTGAACCCGGTGCTGGAGGGTAGTCCAGGCCGGGTATTTTATTGAATGCATTTCACCGGAGGAGACATCGTGAGAATAATCTGGGGAGAGAATAATCTTTAAACGTGACCCGGTAGCCGGTAAACGGAGTAAATGATCCAATCCGGGTAATTTTCTTCTAATTGGAAAGGGGAAGGTAATGAAAACGATGCTTGTCGCATTGATTTGCTTGTTGGTTATGGTCTATTCAGTTCAAGCTACCGACTTCGATGGTGACGGAAGAGACGATGTGGCCATTTTTCGTCCCTCATCGGGAATGTGGTCAGTGCGAGGATTAACTAGAACATATTTTGGTTCCACAGGCGACGTTCCGTTTGTTGGTGATTATGACGGTGACGGATCTCTGGACTATTGTATCTATCGTGGATCTGTGGGACTTTGGGCGATACGAAATGTTACATATACCTACTTTGGTAGTCAGAGCGATGTGCCAATCACTGGAGGAGTTACCAACATCTCCCAATTTACTGCCGGGGATATTCCGATTGCACAATCAACAAGTATGAACTACTGGTGCGGTACTTCTTATAGGCTACTTTCAGAAGCACAGCTTGGGCTCGGAGGTACAATATCGGTAAGTTTCAGAATATATCCATCCTCTGCTAGCGGAATAGCCTCTGGGCAGATTTATAGGAATGGTCAGCCCGTTGGGACTGAATTTTCGACCGCAACTACTGATCCGGGGATGACATTTTCGGATGATATTTCTGGATGGAACGCTGGTGATTTAGTTCAATTGTACTGCAAACGAAATGGCAGTGGTTGCATGTATGGTGGTGAACTTACAATTAAAGTTGGACCAGGTGGTCCATATGCAGGGATTACTAACCCATAATAGGCGTTCCCATCATATTCCTCAATGTGCAATATCTCCTTTCGCCCGATTATGATGGACTCGACTGAGTGTATTTCCGGGTGACTAGGTGGCTGGTATCTTTCGTCCCTGCTCGGGGATGGGGGCTCTCCGTGATCTGACAAGGATTTACTTCGGGAACTGTTTTGATCACCCAGTACCCGCCGACTACACTGGTGGCGGAGTTTCCGATATCGGGATCTTTCGTGACACCGACGGACTATGGTCGCTAAGGAACATCACCAGAATCTACTTCGGAGGTACGGGAGACATCCCAGTTACGCGGTAAAAACAGTCTGGGAAGAAGATAAGGGCAGCCCTCGTTGGTGACGGGGGCTGCCCTTTTTCCAGTAACCAAACAGCTATGCCGCCCAAATCGGGGGTGTCGGAGTCAACCGCGACGCCGATCGTCGTTCCTTCGAAGGCCTGGCGATGGTTTTTACGACGGGAGACGACGGATCACCCCTCGGAGACACCGTTGGGGGTAAAGAGGGTATCCCCTTCCCTGCCCAGAATCGTTGATCCTGGAGCTGACTGGAAACGGGAACAGGGGTATCCTGGGGTCGTACTGAGAGGAACAGTCGGGGGCTAGGATAAACCTGTTGACTACCTCTGACCGGGGGAGAATACTGTTCCCAGCGGTTCACTTAACCCCGGCGGGAGGCGTTGTGAGTTCAGACTGGGGACATGAGGTTCGGCAAGACTGACCCGGCGACGGACAGCGATGTCCGGCCGGGTTTTTATACCAGACTATAGCGAGGATATCTGATGTTATACCGCGATTCTGGGGTCTAATTAGACGCAAGGCTTACGCGTCGCATTTAACGGAGCGCGAGTTGTGCTCGCGGTCAGATCGCGCTCCGTTGGCTTGAACCTAACCAAAGACATGGAGGGAAAATGAAAGCGTTCATCATGTGGGTCGCCGTAGGGATTCTTCTCTGCGGCACCCTATGCATCGCCCAGACCGCTCCACCCGGAACAAATCCACCGGCCACAACAGCCGCACTGGGGGCATCTTCGACGATAGCTACGCATGATGCCTTTGACACGTGGTCTCTTGTCTTCACTGGGGTTGCAGCATTCGGTAACTTTGCGATTGCCATACTTGCGATCTTTGGCCAGCAAGTGCGAAGCTGGCTCACCCGACTCAAGATCAAGTCAGCGGTCGGCGAGGCTTCCCCATTCGTCGAGAGATTTGAGGAAGAGGACACTTCCGCTGAGCATGGGAAACGAACCTTTTACCATATACGGATCGAAGTTACGAATATGGGAAGAGAAATCGCGCGCAACTGTATGATCCTCTGCAACACCGTCTACCGGCAACGCGCAGGTGGCGCCGGATTCTACGAGCTCAAGAAGTTCGTTCCCAAGCAGTTCTTCTGGACATCGCGAGAGCAGCGTCTCGATGTTGCCCCAAAGATCCCCTCCTATGTCAATATTGCAGAGATATCGGAACCTTCCCCCTCTGTGAAGGGCACCGGAGGCGTAGCGGCCGGGCTTCAGAGCGAGTGCCTGCAAATTCTTATTGAGGCGGAAGGGGTGAAGGGCCGCTTCTTCAGGGTTGAGAACGGGAAAGTCATATTGCCGGTAATCCTCTATGCAGACAACCTTCCACGCCCTATCAAACAGTTCGTGGAAATCTGCTGGAACGGAGCTTGTGTGAAGGACTTTTCCCTCGACAAGTTTCAGGTTCGCATGCTGGACGAGAAGCAAGGCAACGCCCTGTTGGGAGGTGTGCAATGATCCTTCTTGTATCATATGACTTGAAGGTTCCTGGAAGGGACTACGCGAAGCTGTACGAGACGCTCAAGTCGGCTGGGGGTTGGTGGCACTATCTAGAATCTACGTGGATACTCTCTACGACCGATTCCGTCGTAACATGGACAGATCGCATCCGCACTACGATGGATGAAAACGACATCTTCATCGTTGTTGACATAACCGGAAGAACGAGCAACGGATGGCTGCCCAAGAAAGCATGGGAGTGGCTCGACGAACACAACAAATGAGAGGACAGCAACCCGCTGCGACCGATCGGATGCGCACCGGCGGCAGAGCGGTAGCGTTAGATTTCCGGGCGACATCCCCGTCACCCGCTAGGACAGGCTGAAGGGGAGGATATCAATCTCGGGAGGATCGTCGATCCTTGGCTCAGGGAAGGGCATCGGTAGGGAAGGCTGGATCTCCCCTGCCCTATCGGAGTAAAAGGCGCGATTTGGTCTGGCTGGGAGGAATGGAGGTTCCGGAAGGATCCGCTCTTCGCATTGATTGTAGAAATATCGTATCTCCTTGCCTTTCAGGGGGTATCGAAGATCGCCTCCATCTCGAACCGGAATGTCGGTTTGCGTCCATAACCTAAGGATGTTAGGGACGCAACAGACACGCTGGGACTATTCGGCTGGAGATCATCGATTATACGGAAGCCTGGCGAGGGTATTTGACTACGGGAAACGACGGATCACCCCTCGGAGACAACCGTTAGAGGGATGAGAGGGTTCCCCTGTCCTACTCCAGATCGTTGATCCTGGAGCCGCCTGGAGACGGGGAAAGGGTATCAGGAAGCATGCTGGGGCTAGTAACTGGAGGGGCAAGACAATCGGATTGACGCCAGCCAACCGGAATGGAATAATGCAACCCGTCGGTTCGCTCACTTACCCCTGTTAAGAAGCAAAGTTAGATAACGAATACCTGGTTATCTCATGGGGTCATCGATTCATCGGGAAAGGGGTTATTGCTACCCGTCGAAATGTCACCCCGACCTCACGTCTAGGTAATGGCATCAAAAGCGACGGGAAGGAGACACTCTGTGGCCCGTGCTGACCTATTGAAGAAGCTCTTTGAGAGCTATCAGAGCCGCGACTATAAAGCGTTCCAAGTAGCCGCGGATGAAATCATTAGCGAAGAACGCAAGAAGCAGCACCCGGTTCTCGCCAATGAGCTACACCAAATTCTCTCGAATGGCTCGAGAAGATTAGAACGCGCCCACGGCCCGGGAACTGGTTTTGATCCCGTCCCGATGGATAGCGAGCGTCGAACGCCGCTCCTGACAATCAGAACGCCGGATCGCTATTTCAATGATCTCGTCCTGCGCCTAGATGCTCGAAATACTCTAGACCGAATCATAACTGAAGTCCGTGGTTGGGAGATCCTCGAAGCAAACGGTCTCAGGCCCACCCGACGACTATTGTTCTGCGGTCCCTCTGGCTGCGGCAAGACTGCCGCTGCCGAGGCGATGTCTGCCGAACTGGGACTACCCATGCTGTATGTGCGTTTCGACAGCGTGGTTTCCTCCCTCCTCGGTGAGACTGCTGCGAATCTGCGGAAGGTGTTCGACCACGCATCTCGAGGTCATTGGGTTGTCTTTTTCGATGAATTCGATGCGATTGGTCGTTCTCGTGATGATGCCACAGAACATGGAGAGATAAAGCGGGTCGTCAACTCATTCCTCCAGCTTCTTGATGGGTTCGAAGGGCGTTCCATCGTAATAGCAGCAACGAACTTCGAACAAGTGCTTGATCCAGCCATTTGGCGTCGATTCGACGATGTCCTGCGTTTCGACTTGCCAACTCGCGAATCCCTAGAGCTGCTTGTCACCCTCCGCCTAAGACCGATTCAGACACAGAAGGAACAGATCAAAACTTTTGTTGACGCTCTTTCGGGCGCTACCTTCGCGGATGCCGAACGCACATGCTTTGATGCACGCAAACGATGCGCCCTCAACGGTAGCAAGGCACTAAAGCAAGAGGATGTGGAAGCAGCAATAGTGCAGTTCCGTTATCGACAATCCGTGTTGGAGAAGGCAGTCCCCAATAGCATGCCACCCACGGTGGACCGAGAGTAGAAAGAACAATGTTTCCAGAATAGAACATGGCTAATCTGCCGCATATTGCGATAGAACGGGAACCAGACGTTGAGGTTGAACGCCGTCGCCGAAATTTGCCCCCACCTCCACCACGTATTGCCGGACGTCCTCAGCACGGGAGCCAGATCGCAACAAGCTTGTCTTCGGTTGCGAGTACTGCCGCAAATATGAGGCAGCGGCTCGGGATCGATCCCTCTCGACTGCTCGTTGTCGAGTTCAAATCTGTGGGAGCAGGTGTCCGCGAGGTTTTTGAGGAGCGCTTCAATGCCTCAGTGGTAGACGAACACACAAATGGCCAACAGGTCAGCCGGGTCTTGGCTGTCTCCGAGCATGGTGATTCCGCCGAAATACTAGCCCAGCGTATTACGGAATTGGTTGCCACCAAGGGTGCTCCAGAACTTGCTGCCGAACTGCGGCTTCGGCGGGCGAATGCAGTAGATATGGCCAAGGCTACGCGGGCAGGATCCCCGATTGAGGAGGATCTTGCCAGCAACCCCCAGAGGGCTATTGTAGTCGAGACCGCAAGCTGGGATCCCCATATCGAACAGATGTTGTGCGAACTCGGCCTTTTACCGCTTGCAAAGACTAATGAAACCGTTGACGTTACCCGTATGCTCGTCCAATTCCCTACTCCCGATGCTGTTCGCAACTTCGAAGCTGAGGCTCGTCACTACATCAGTAACGAAACGCGGCAAACGTTGCTTTCTCATAGCGTTCGAAGAAACTTCTTTGACGCATTAGAGTGGATTGGGTCGCGTGATAGGAAAGATCGCATGGGAGCTAGGCTCAGAAAAGAGGGCTTCCCGGATACAGTACGATTTGCTCTCGACATTGATCTTTGGCATCCAGGTACGCGGGAAGGAGCACGCACTATACTCGTTGAACTCCGAGATATATGCCAGCGGCTCGGGGGACGGGTTATAGATGATCTGCGGACTTCAAGTTTGGTGCTGGCCCGTGTTGAAGCGAACCGTGCGCTCGGTGAAGCTTTGCTTGACCTCGACTTTGTGGCACAAGTAAATCTTCCTCCAATCCTGCCCGCCGCATACACAGCGCTTTTCGATGACGTTCAACCCTTGCCAGATCATGCAGCACCGGACGGAACTGAGCCGATAGTCACTGTTGTAGACAGTGGAGTACTCGCGGGGCACCCCCTGCTGCGAGGATGGATATTGGAAGAGCGGGATTTCGATAGCGGGGAGAACACCGCTACTGACCAGCAAGGGCATGGAACGAAGATTGCAGGCCTCGTCGTTTATGGGGACATCGCTCGGTGTCTTGAAACAGGACAATGGAAGCCCAGGGCAATGGTCGCGAGCGCAAAGGTCTTGCGTCGGGACCCAATCGATGGAAGCCGACCGGTATTTCCAGAAAACCACCGACCGGAAAAGATCGTCGAGGACGCCATTCGATACTTCCACAGAGAGCGAAAAAGCCGTGTCTTCAATCTCTCTGTAGGAAACCCTGACGATGTCTACGCTGGCGGGAGACAATTTGCATGGGCAGAAGTGCTGGACCAGTTGGCAAGAGAGCTTGACGTCATTCTTGTCGTCTCAGCGGGTAACATCACCTCGCCACCATGGCCGCAAGCGGCGACTACACGAGAGCAATTCCAGGAAGAGTTAAGACGCCTCCTCCTACAGACTCCGGAGTGCAGATTGTTCAGTCCCGCAACCGCTGCCATCGCTATCACTGTGGGTGCGATAGCGCGCTCGGATAGGACTGATCGGCATGTCTTGGCCGCTGCACCAGCAGGCGCACCCTCTCCATTCTCGCGAGTGGGTCCTGGTTACGAGCCCAAAGACACCCAGCGTTCGATCAAGCCCGAATTTGTGTCCTTTGGCGGCAACTATGCGATCCAGAATCTCGACAGCGATGGGCCTTCCTGGGTGATGAACGATATACAGCTCGGCGAACCGACGACTCGACTAAACTCGGACGGCGGACGACCGCTTACAACCGTGTTTGGTACGTCTTTTGCCGCACCCGGGTTAAGTTTTGCAGCTGCATTTGCTCTGCAATCGGCAGCGCACACCCTCGGTACAGCTGCTCCCACTGCCAATATTGCGCGCGCCCTTCTCGGCGCCTGCTCCCAGATTCCACCATGTGGATCCGACCAGCTCTTTGATCGAGAGGGCACCGAATGCTGGGAAAAACTCCGCTTGGCAGGATACGGCCAAGTCGATGTCGAGAGAGTCGTCGCTGCTCTCCAAAACGATGTGTGCTTACTGACTGAGGATCGCCTGGCTGAAGATCATTGGCACTTATATGCGGTCCAAATCCCTCCAGGATTCGTGAGTGGCCGCGGAAAGCGTGGCATTATTGTGTCTCTTGCATTTGATCCACCAGTTAGAGCCAGTAGGCGTGATTACTTGGCTCGAACCATGTGGGTTGAGGTTCTAAAGGGTCTTACCCAAGACGAGATTACAAGATATCGCTCGCGCCAGACCGGAGCTAACAATGCCGATTCGCTGCCTCCATCGAAACTTCTTACCATGAGGCCAGCCAAAACCGAAGTTATGTGGTCAACTTTGCAGGTGAGGCGGCATTCCTGGTGTAGAGCACCTAATTTGCCAGTGATAGAAGAGCATGCTGAACCAACGCTGCACATCCTGGTCGGATGTCAGCAGCGTTTCCCATCAGGCGAGGATCCAAACCAACGATATGCGCTGGCTGTTCGGCTCTGGCATACCGACATGCTGGTTGAACTCCACCAGCAGCTGCAAAGCCGTGTCCGTATTAGAGCCGTCAGTCGCTTGCGCGTCGAACGACGTGGCTAAGGGTCGTATCAACCCGTCTGCACCGCCACACTTCCATTAAGAGGGGTATCCGAATGATATTTTTCCTTTGAGCGTGATAAGACCTCATGGGATGAAGAACCAGGACAGTAAAAGCAAGCGCAAGATTAAGGCAGCGATCTCGCCATTCAAAGCGGTCTATACGTATAGATCCGGGTCCAGAGATACGGGAGCGCATACTCGATAAGATAGTCGATCTGATTTTCCCGGAGCTTAAGAGGTAGAAGTTGCAGTGCAACAATGGGTAAGGTGTTGGGAGGGGCGGTTCACTGTGACCGCCGGCGTGAAAGTTCCTTATTTCGCCGGTTTGGAAGGTACTCTTTATTATGGCATGCGACTTGCTACGCCAATCATCCTGAACCACTGGTTACGTAACTCTTCAGCTTCAGTTGCTTGGGATACATCCGAAAACGACCGCTAGCCGATCTGGGAAGCAACGAAGAAGATGAAGAAGAAGGGAACTTTCAAACCGGTGGAAGAAGATAACTTTCAAAGCGGCGTTCACATCCACTTCACCCCAATACTCTCGCCTTGGTGGAACCAGGTTGAAATCTGGTTCAACCGGATAACCCTGCAAGCGATCCGCCGGGGGACGTTCCGAAGTGTGAAAGATCTGGTGGCGAAGATCGATCAATTTGTTCAGCACTGCAACGCGCATGCCCGTACGTTTATTTGGACAACCATCGCCAATTCTATCCTCGAAAATATCAAAAGGTTTTGCTTGGGTATTTCTGAGACGCGATATTAATACACTTATTTCTCTTTCAAGTCAGGAAGCAAGCGAATAGAGAGTAGGCAAAAGGTAGGAGGTCAAGATGAACGTCAAGCGAGTCTTGTCTGCAGGACTTGCAGTATTGGCTATGGCGGCGGCGGTTATCCTGCTGAATCGGCGGACCGCAGGCGGTGTCAAAGTCGGTATCATCGAACCCATGGTTCATGTGGCAGTATCGGATGTGACAAGGGGGATTGAAGAAGGTTTGAAAGCCGAGGGCGAAGTAAAATATATCGTTACCGTCAAAAATGCGAACGGCGACTCGTCTACCATCCCTCAAATCATAGCACAGTACAACGATATTGGTGTGCGAATCTTCGTGCCGATCTTTACGGCTACTGCGCAGGCAACAAAAAAAGCCGTTGGTAGCAATCCAATAGTGTTCGCAGCCGTCACGGACCCCGTCGCGGCTGGGCTGGTCAAGAATCCGAAATCTCCTGAAGGGAACGTAACTGGAGTGAGCGATCTCTGGCCCATCGGCGCACAGTTCGATGTGATCCGTAAGATACTTCCGCGCGCTTCCCGGATAGGGATTCTTTTCGATCCGAATGACCCGAGTTCAGCAGTGACAATGCCAACAATCCGCGAATACGCCAATGCGGAGGGCTTTAAGCTTGTCGAGAAGCCTGTTCACTCCATCACTGAAGTTGCTGAAGCCTTGCCATTATTCAAGGACAAGGTGGATCTATTTTTCACGGCCAACGACGTGACAATAACTAAGTCTTTCCCTGCTTTAGTTGCTTACGCCATCGAAAATAAGATTCCGTTGTTCGCTGGCGACTACTCATCCGTTCAACGTGGCGCCATCGCCGCAGTTGGCCAGAATTACTACAACGTCGGTCACGAAGCAGCCAAGCTGATCACCGCGGTCAGTTGCGGGGAGAAGATCTCCACACTCCCCGTGCGATATGCGCATGGCGGTGATCTTTACATCAACTTGGCTGCAGCAGTGAGAATGGGCGTAAAGATCCCTGACGCAGTTCGCGAGAAGGCAAAGCAGACGTATAATACCATTACAGAAGAAGACGGCAAGTGACTGTTCTAGTGGGACAGGTACAATATTTTCCGCTTGTGGTTCGTCTGTCGCGCATTCATGGTAAGGGAATGTTCGCGCGAAAAGCCATACCCACCCACGCCCTAATTTACGAATCTGACGAATACACGACGATAGCATATGCCGTTTATGGCAGTCTTCAGCACACGTCAACCGAGCACATTCTTGAAGACATGTTGCGTTGGGAGAATCATTCCTGTATACCCAACACAACCTTGCGGTATGTTGGTCGCACGGTCCAACTCCTATCTACGAAAGCAATCTGCGCTGGTAAAGAACTGGTTTGTGACTACCGCACGACCGAGAACTCCATTCCGACACCATTCCGATGCAATTGTGGGCATTGCGAAGGGATTATAATACGGTAACATGCTGATATGCACCAAGTACTATCCATCGTTGAACTCACGTGTATTCTCTCTTTCGTCTCCCTTGCGGCCATTTTCACGTTCCGGTTTGCCGGGTTTCCAGACCTGTCCGTTGACGGCGTGTTTGCCTTGGGTGCTGTTATATTCGCCAAGCTCTACCTCGCCGGCTGGAACATCCCGGCTGCGATTGCAGGGGCCGTCGCCGGGGGACTGCTAATCGGCGCTGTCACCGCGACCATCGCCAACCGGCTGAGGATCAATCCGCTTCTCGCCAGCGTGCTGATTCTAACAGTTCTTTACTCCCTGAACCTACGTGTTCTTGGGCGGGCCAACCTGCCCATCTACGGCGTCCTTGACTCCGCATTTGCAAAGACGGGAATCCGTAGCATCATTTTGCTCTTGTTGGCTAGCGGCTCCTGGCTGGTCGCTTTGCTGTTCTTCAAGACTGAGATTGGCACTGCACTACGTTCGACCGGTACTTCCCCTGAGTTCCTTACGGTCGTCGCTCGCAACCCTGCGTTTTACCGCCTTCTGTTGGTATCACTAGCAGGTGGTTCGGTCGCGGCATCCGGGGCGCTGCTCGCTTTAAAATTCGGTTTCGCCGATGTCTCGCTGGGAACGGGGACCATCATCATCGGCATCGCCGCCTTGATTATCGGTGAAAAAGTTTGCGGGCGCGATTCTCTGCTGCCGCAACTGCTGGCGGCCCCAGTCGGGATGTTGTTCTACGAACTGGCAGTCGGCCTAGCCTACTCGTTGGGGATTTCGTCAACCGATGTGAAACTAGGTACTGGAATAATCACCATTGCCTTGCTCGCTTTGAGTCGCGATGAACGATACAGACTATTTAATTAAGGTGGAGAACCTGACCAAGGAGTTCAACCGGCCACCCGAAGGCCCGTTGAAGGTCTTGACCGGAGTGTTCCTGACGATCTCGGCGGGCGACACCATCGCGTTGATGGGGCCGAATGGCTGCGGTAAGACCACCCTCCTGCGCATCATAGCAGGTGAACTTGTCCCGACCTCCGGGAAGGTTTACCTCGCCAGCAAGGATGCCACCGCCGTACCCGCTCACGAACGCGCGCGTTTCATCGGGCGTGTTTACCAAGAAAGCTACAAATCACTCGCGTCGGAACTGACCGTTGAGGAAACGATAGCACTGGCCGCCCACCGCAACGCAGCCTTGTCTCTGCGCTTCCCGAGTGCCCAGCAGTTTCTGGAAACCATCCGCCGTTTCTCAGAGAAAGCCGCCGCCTTCGTCGATTCGCGAAGGAAACTGGCGACCCGAACGCTCTCTGGCGGACAACGTCAACTGTTGGCTATCATCACCGCTATCCTGGGCCAATCACGTGTGCTGCTGCTCGACGAGCATCAGGCATCGTTAGATGAGGAGTTCAAGTCAGTCGCTAACGATTTGGTCGATAGCTTTGTAACTAAATCGCAAGGGGCATTTATTGCTGCGACGCACGATAGTCATTGGGCACGAGCAAACACATCTGCCATAGCTTCATTTGTTGATGGGGCGGTGAAAGTTCAGGAGTGGGGTTCGAATGGGAAATGAAGTGCCAGTTATGAAACCCGTGGATGTGCTTCTTTGCACAGCGTTGCCTGAAGAGGCATTTCTCTGGAACCGTTGGTTGCTTGATAACGGAGTAAATAAGAGCTCTCATTTAGACGGTACCGTAGAGGTATATGGTTTTCCTCAGGCCCCAGCACTTCACGTTGCTTTAACCTGCTTTGAACGAGTCACAAATGTCGGGATATCTGGTGCGTTGAGCAATGCCTTGCGTGCAAAAGCACCCCGCTGCGTCGTTATGACAGGTATCGCGGCTGGCTATTACAGACCTGAAGGAACGCCGCCCACGCGCTATCTGAATATTGGTGACGTTGGCTTCAGCGAACAGGTGATCTATACATCCTATTTGAGGGTTGAGGATGTAACTCAAAACAAACGCTCTTTTCTTACAAGATTACGAAGCCTATTCAGCTTTCCCAACCATGAATCAGATACAGTATCACTAAAGGTTAATTTGAGAGGCAGCAATATTATATCTGCTTCTGGTAAGCTTGTAACCATCGCGAAACAACTGCAGGTCGAATTTGGGAGTAGTTGGAGTTCTATGGGTAATACTTTGTTCAATACATACAAGAGTGCATGGGAAAATGAGTATGTAAAGGATCAGCAGCCCTACGGCAACCCAAAGGCTAAGCCAGTTCGAATCGCATCTGGTGAATCACTCATCAGATCACATTCTTTCCAGGACCAAATCGTTTCGCACTCTCTCAAGGAGATGCATGATGTGCCTGTGCGCATGTTTGAAATGGAGGCCTTCGGCCTCAGTACCATTTGCCAAGCCGCACACATGCCATTCATTGTCGTAAAGGGGATTTCTGACTATGGGGGTACTGACAAGGGAGACCTAAACCATCTTGCGGCCATTTCGGCATCGACCGCTTTCGCTATATCGCTAATCTTACATCCGTCTTTCCCGTCGGCGATCGCCCGCCCGGACTTACGGCTGGAACATCCATCATGCTTGGATCCACGTGTGCCAATCTGTTTGTATGGTGAGCCTGCACTCAGGCTGACCAAGGACCGACCTTGTATTACATTTGGGTTCACAGGTAGGGACCTCGAACCACACGAGGCACATGTGTCACGAGTTTATGAGGGTGTAGAACCACGTGAGTATTCAAAGGCGCTATCGACTTGCTTCCAGGAGTTGCTTCATGATAAACAGTTAAAGACTCAAGAGAAAGCCACGCTGTTTTTCCCGTATTCACCGAAGACATTGATTGATTACATTCGCGAGAATGCTTGCAGCAGGAAGACTGCGGGCTTGGCCTGCAGTGTATCTCAAGCACTGGCTGAAGTACAGGATAAGAACGCAAGGAGAGATACCAGTCGCCGATGGGTCAGTTGGGATGATCCGTTGTTTCCTTGGGAAGCAATAGGTGAGAAGGAGCGGATAATAACCAACTTGGTTGAGTTAGGACTAGGGGCCAGAGCGGAGTTTCCACATTTTGGTACGTTGCTCTCGCGCTGCAACGATCTCACTCACATGGGATTCTCCCGATTGGCAAGTAAAGTCGCGCGTGTGATAGTGTGCGACTTCGAGATTGAAAGGATATGGCTGAATCCCACATATGTTATTTATCCAGCGTTCCTCGGGTTCTCCGTTCCTTCATACTTCTCTGACACGCTTGCTCGCGACAGACTCTTTGTTGAGGCAGATGTCAACTTCATCGAGACCGATTTTGCAGCCCCTGTTTTGCTGAATGGCGCTAAAGAGACAGGCAGAGTACAGGCACTCCGATTCACAAGTGACACAAATACATTAATCATCTCAGCACAGCCGTGCAATGCGTGCGGCAGGCAGTCGGGGCCTAATAAGGTTCTGCAAGCAATCCGGAATTGGCGTGAAAAAGCCAAACCATCTACGGAAATGCACGACGCGTTCCCTCGCTTTCCCTTGGTTGCCCTTGCGCAGAAGCACCTACCAGCTGATAGCATGCTCCTGAAAGAATTGAATGGCCTGCAAAAAATAAACCCAGACTTTTACTTATCGCCGCCAGAACCACGTTGTCCATCGTAAGTGCAGAGTTATGTCACCGGCTATCTCAAAACCACGCCCCCTGTATAGTTTAAAACCAACACCTTGACCTGCCGCTCAAAATTTGGTCCAGATCGTATGTTAGGTCGTAGGCCGTATAAACGATTATAGAGGGGGTTTTTACTTAGTGTCAGCAGTCAGCTAAAACCAGCCACCTCCGGTCGAATCAAAACCAGCCACCCCCAGCCCTCATTTTTGCTCCTTAGAAGCCTTTTTACAAGTTCGATCCTGTAAATGATAGCTCTTGCCACTGATGTTGATAACTTCCGCATGGTGGAGGACCCGGTCTAGGATAGCTGTCGCGGACGGGACGTCCCCCAGGAGCTTTCCCCATCCCTCGATCGGTCGATTGGAGGTTATGACTGTCGATCGGACCTCATAACAGCGCATCACGATCTCGAAGGGGCACTCCGCCGCAATGTGCAGCAGCTACTTAAGGCCTGCGTCGTCTGAGATCAGGAGATCGAGGCGCAGATGCCTCCTCGGAGCTATTTCTCGCCGGCGGAGACTAAGCTCCCGGGCAAAATCGTAGACCCAACGGTAAGGGGGGCCAGGAACCCCCATCGATCGCTTTATATCCTCTACAGCCCTCGCCAGATGCCATCCAGCTGAACTCCTGCGCGGCAGGTCTATGAAGGAAGCTTACCGAGCAAAAGGTGATTCCCAGGCTGCACCTAGAAGCTATGTTTTCAGATCGGAGACACAGCGCATCTTTTAGGATACCCAAGGGGAAAACGTCAGGAATATCAGAAACGTCTGGCTGGAAGGGGGGTAGAGGCAACTAAGGATAGTCTGGAGTTACTGACGTTTCTGATATCTTTCCCGGACATATCCCATGTGAAAGGGGTGGTCTCCCATCGGGAAACCACCCCTTGTGCTTGCCTGGACCTGACTCGGGAACCTAGCTCTTCGCCTCCTCCTGCTTCACCGGCTCAGCCGGGGGAGTTTCGGGGGCAACTTTCCGCGGGCGTCCAGCCTTTCTCATCTTCCGGGGTCCTCTGACCTTCCGTCCACCCGTCTTCTGGAGGGCGAGGATCTTCGCCAGCTTCGCCGCTCGGGGTTTTGCCCGTCCCTGTTCCCAAGTTCGGATGGAAGAAAGGCTCACCTTGAGTAGCTTCGCCAGACCGTCTTGGTTGACTCCGAGCCTCTTCCGGAGGGATTTAAAGGCGGCAGGAGTGATCCCAGCCTTCCCGCCTCTCTTGACCGCTGGTTTCTTCCCTGGCTTGCGTCCAGGACGTCTCCCGGGCTTGAGGCCTGGCTTTCTCCCTGGTTTCCGTCCAGGTTTCCTTCCGGGATGTGCCTTCCCACTCGCCGTCTTCTTAAACGAGGCGATCTCCTTGGTCACCTTGGTTATAGCCTTGGCAACTCTCCCAGCCGCC
>Ga0105104_10000430_pt1 | contig 32195 bp, 56 predicted proteins | sample PPLLaktember2015_3_FD_87034 | JGI IMG/M metagenome (GOLD analysis project Ga0105104, IMG submission 87034) | Freshwater sediment microbial communities from Prairie Pothole Lake near Jamestown, North Dakota, USA - PPLs Lake P7 Core (6) Depth... | ecosystem: Environmental > Aquatic > Freshwater >... | reverse complement strand
CTTGAATTAGTTATCACATCTACTATAGAGTGAAACGATATTATGTATCTTTCCATGTTAACCTAAGTGATATCTTTGCATGATCAACTCTAGTTCTTCTTGCATATCCCAATCCGGGTTTTCATATAAAGAATAAAGAAAGTACATTTCTCTTTTTGGATCAAGCTTGTTCTTTATTTCTTCGAAATTTTCTTCGGTAACAAACTTTTTCTGCCAGGGTTTTTCTGCTTTAGAATCGTTGTTTCTCAAATCGTACTGTGGAATCTTGGACCAACTAGGTGTTCCTAACTCATAAAGTTCATCAAATGAGAAGCCTGGCAGAACTGGAAACATTTCTTTTGTAGATGGCCAGCAGTGTGGTGAGCAAGCATACGAAAAGTAATTGTCCAGCTGCTCAAATGTTAACTCTTCAATTGATAAGATTTCATGATACTCAGAAAGATACTCTGGATAAACAGCTTTGATAAGCTCGATTATCTCTTCTTTAGATTGAGACTTTCCAACAAAAAGTTCAGAGCTCGAATTGGTAATCACATCTATTATCGAATGCGTTCTAATTGTGAATAACACCTTTGACATGTTTTTATTATTTTAATTATAAAGCAAATATAATAAAAAAATAAAAGCGCAAAATTCTTTTTGCGCTTTTATTTTTTAACAGAAAAAAAAGTTTAACCATCATATCCTCCATCAGCAGAAACACCGTTAATTAACGACTGAATCTTCTTACCAAACTTTTCATACTTTTCTTCCTTTGCAATCAAATATAGACTATTAGACGGGTTATATCCATCTGAACTTTCTTCGCAATCTTCCATCCACTGCGGTTTATAACTGTCTCCTTTCATTATAGAAAGCTTTATTGATTCCAACCACTGATTACGAAGATCTTCTTCTTCTTTATAATTAAGATCTCTGTATCTTGCTGTAATCTTTGGACATTCTTCTGGCAGGTCATAGCTATCAAAATATCGATAGTTATCATCCAAAAACACTCCCATGTAAAAAACATCATCAGCAGTTTTTTCGTTCTCTCCAGCTAACTTAAGCATTTCGTTAATAAGCTCTTTTGCTGGAGCTTCACAACCGTTTTGATAGGTGTAAATAGTAGTAGATGAATTAGTGATCACATCTACCATAGAGTGCATGTTAAATTTAAAAATTGTTGGTTTCATGATTTTTATATTAAATTAATGATCGCTATAATCTGGTTCGCACAAAACATCTTTGTAATCTGATATAACTAAATGGTTTACAGCTTTTACTACTTTATCTAAATCAGCGCCGTACATGTTTGCACAACAGAATGAATTGAGTTCTAATAGATGAAACCCATCCTCATCGCTACACACATCTATAGTATAAGCTTTATCTGGTGAATAGAGCTTTGCTAGATACTTTGCAAACATTGCAGCAGGTTCAAATAATCCGCATGGTTTATCAAAAATGGGGGTATTAGTTTTTCTGCTGTCTTCATTCATGTAAAGCGATCCAGTAATCACTTCATCATTAACTACTATAAACCGCCACTCGTCAATTATATCTTTATACGGTGATACCACCACCAATTGATCAATATCTAAACCTCCGTAGCTTTTCTTCAATACATCAAGCTCAAATTCAAAATTACTAAATGGTAATATTTGTCCAGGAAAAGATTTATAACCGTTTGAAGGCCTTATGAAGATCTTATCCATTTCAAACGTTCGAAATATTTTTCTATAATTTCTGTGAAGATCATTCAACCCCATCATAAAATAATTAGAATTAAGTAAATCTTCTCCAAAATAGCCATAGTACTTAAAACACTCGTATCTGTCTAAGTTAAGATAAACTCCGGGATAAAAATTCGATTTATTTATGAAGTTGCCTTGTTGTAAAGATCCATGCAAAATTACAGGTTGGCTCTTAAACTTTTTGTACATAAAAGAACCAAACGATGTTTCTTTGTATTCATCAAAAATATGAACTTTCATTCCACTTGATGTGATAGCTGCAACTAAGTTATCTGTGTAATCACTAAAAAGATCTTTATCTAAAACCCAATTTACGATGTTATCCATTGTACCACATTTTTTTCTGTATTTTGCGTCTTGTTTTTTTAGTACTCGCATAATCTATCTTTATTATGTGAGTTAACATATTCATTGCGTTTTCATGACTTCTTTCAAAACACCTAGTATGTTCTAAATCATTGTCGTATACAGTATACAAAGGGTTATCTTTTGTACATTCGGGCCAAGATATTATATCTGTCTTCGTATTGAATAAAACCTCATACCTTTTTCTTACAATCTTAAGAAGCTTTGTTTTCATTTTAATTATTTTCTGTCATACCTAACATATGTCGGTGTGCTTGGTTTATACTCTGTACCCCAAAGATCAGAAGTAACCATGAGATCGGCGGAATGTCTGTTACAAGCTACCGGTATATTGTGTATCCTACACTGCCTTAATAACATCATGATATCTGCCTCGTGAGGGTTTGCTGTTAAATCATCTATAAGAAATACGCAAAGATCGATCTGTCCTTCTACTACCTTAGCTGCTATCTGAGCATCTCCACCAAGTGGGCCAGAATTCATCTTTTGAATGTTAACGTAAGGTAAATTATATAATTCGCAGTAAGCATTTAGTGTCTTTTCTATTAAACTACCAGTGGTGCCAGTACAGATCAAAGAGTTTTGCTGCAGAGTTTTAGCATTATACTTCACCCATTCTACCATATCAGCTTTTCTAGCATCGTGCGATATGAGTGCTATTGTTTTGTTTTTAATCATACTAATAAGATCTTGAATATAAATTAAAGAATTCTTCTGGAGTCATTTCTTCTCCTTGCACATAATAACCGGATGGAGTGTTCATAAAAGATTCCAGCTCCCTGTGAAGTTCACCTTGATGTAATTTACTACCTAAATTTTTAGATTCTATATATTTAGAAAATTCAGATTGACAATTGTGACAAATATACCCTATTTTATCTACATACGTGTGACACATTATGCTATCACAATCCTTTCTGCTACATCTCATTATTCCCATTTTAAAAATCTTTATATTGTGGATATTTTTTTAACATTTCTTTGTTGTAATGTATGAAATACTCACGATAATCATCAGTCATTTCTTTATAAATCACCAACACATCATTAGTCCATACAACTTCAGCTAGCGGATTTTTCCAGTTAGTTTCTTTTTTAAAGTTTTTATCTAACATAGAAATGTAATTCAGTAATCTACTGTCTCTTAACGGGTAGTATTGTACTCCATATAACACATCATCCACTAACAGTAGAACTATGTTACATGCTTGATTCTTATACATGTAACCGTTAAATCTTATAAGTTTTAGATCTGCTTTGTTGAAAAGAGAATATTCTTGCAAATCGTTGTAGTTTAAATCATCTTTAATCTTTTTTTCGTTATCAAACCCAACATAAAACCTATTAAGAACTTTACTCTTCCCATAAGATTGAGCTGATGCTGAGATAGAAACAACAAAAACAAACAATACAATCAATAGTTTTTTCATGATATGAATTTTAAATATAATACAAATATAATAAAAAATAGCGACATATGAAAATCTTATGTCAACTATTTTTTAATCTACGTTTGTATCATCATCTGGTACATTATATGGTTCTACTTCTTGAGGTTCTAAATACCATTCAGCAAACCGTTTGAACATTTTCATAGGAATTCTTAATGTAGTATGTCCCATATTTATTACCACTAAATTTGGAGATAATATGATATTATCTAAACCATATCCTATACCATTTTCACTTAATTTTTTACTATCACTATAATCTTTACAATCACAAGGTCTTAATGTAGTCTTTTTCATAATATTGGGCGTTGTTTATCAAGCCATAATTGTGAAGCATTTGCATTAAAATATTTGCCGCTTGCATGCATTGCGTAATCATGCAATAAAGTAATTACTTGATTACGTGTAAACATAACATTAGGTATTTCAGATAAAATAGCAACATCGAATCCATCATGTTCTTCACCATCGGTTTCTAATTCTAGACCATATGGCTTTAAAGCTTCATTTACATCTTCAATTAAACCATAAACAGACATTTGATCTCCATCAAATTCAAACTTGCCAATTTCTTTATTTTCCATAATTAATCTTGTTTTTCGTGAGATATTGGTTCTTGATCTTGAAATATTACTTCTACTCTATTGCCAATCTTACCCATAATAGGATACTCAATGTTTTTAACAATACGTCTAGATATTACCAAACGAGGATTTTTTCTAGCATTGTGATTTTCGGGTAAGCTCTCTAATTCTTCTTTAGAAAAAGGAGTTTCTAATGTTTGACGTTTAACATATGTTCCACGTTTCAATCTTACATGCAAATCGTTCCAATTCACACCACCTTCTAACATCATTTTATCTTGCAATCTATCAGTATTCATATTCTGTATTTCTTTGTGAGAGAACATGCTTTGAGCTAAAGATAAAATACTATTACGAGTGGCATCCTGCTCTCTCCATAACAATTGTAATGTTGCATCATTAAGAGTTGGAGTTTGATAGATGCGACAGTCAAAATCTGCTAATATATTGTGTGATGGCAAATAAAACTTACGGCGCTCATTGAAATAGTTTGCAGTCTTACTTGTCAATTTAGATAAAATCTTTTGTTTTTTTCCAGCTTGATATATTTCAGAAGTTTTATCTGCGCTATACAATATAAGGGTTATCTCATCAGATTGTGTGTATCCAACTACTGCATTTGTCAATTTTACTAAGTATGTACAAGTATCTCCCATCAAATTTACAAGTGCTTCATCAAATGGTCGTTTCAATCCTTTTGTCCAATTGTGAAAGTTATTACCGTCTAATCTTATTATTACGGGTAATGTCGGTATCATTATTTCTGGTGAAAAGTTCTTCTCTAGCCACTTACACCAGTCTCCTAAAGTTTGTTTTTCCATTACAATTTATTATAAATATAAACTCTTACGTCTTTTTTCAATTCTGTCATGATATCTATCATGTGTTTAGTACCTTTGCTTTCACCATCCCAAAATGCTATAAGAGCATCAGCATACTCTCCCATCTGTATATTTCTTTTATACCCTGCACTCTTACCAAATCTATCCCAATCTGCAGGGAACCTCGCTATATCATATCCATGTAATATTGCGTATTTCACACCAAGAGAATCAGCACCACTTGCACAGCCACTGACAACTTCTATTTCTTTTCTTTTTTGAAGGTAGTGATCACAAACAAGTGAAAGTTCAAAGAAGTTTCTATACGTTCTTCCTCCTGCTATTATAACTTTAAACATTGTTACTTAGTTATAGATCTCCAGTATTCCCAGAACAGTTTTTTATCCTTTGCTAGTATAGAAATAAATTCTTCCCACACATAGTGTTCTTCATCATCCAATTCTTTTCCAGATTCTACAGTATTAAGATCTATCATCGCGTTTTCAAACATTTTATCAAAAAACTGAACTTTTTCTGATACACTAACTTCATTTAATGTTCTAACTGCTTTGCCTTTTATATTGTTTTTTTTCAGTTCTTCTATCTCTTTCAAACGAGATTTCGAATGTTCTAGAACAGATGTCAATGCTTCTCGTTCTTCATCTAAAGAATCGTATTCAGCTTTATCTTTCATTAAAACCGGACACCATTCAGGAATAGGAACTTTATCTTCTTCGTTCCAATCTACATACGAACGTATTTTCTTCTTTTCTTCTTTATTGCAGAACCAATTAAAACACATCTCAAACGAATCTGCAGTATATGCTCTTTCTGATAAAAAGAATGGACATTGTTGGCAGGTTTTTACTTTTAACTTTATAGATTGTTCTTTCATCTAAATAGGTTTTTAATATTATCACCCATTAAATGTACTGCTTTACTTGTTACATCCGCAGATTTAAAATACGTTTCTCCATGATTGTAAAACTTACAATTAGAAATTTCGTACTTATCTTCATACACATACACGTTGTATTTAAGCTGTGTATAGTTATTCCAGTCTGGTTTCCAACCATCATTTAAATCATCTGCAATAAGTTGATAAACCTTTTTCCAATAGAGTTTTGGCTCAGTTAATTTTAACCAATAATATAGTTCCCAAAGGTTTGCAGTAAAATCGTGAGGGATTTTTACTTCTTCATCATTAAGCAAAAGTATATTCTCGTAATATTCAATCCGACGCGGGTTGTTTTCCTTTATCCATAATTCAGCACTGGTTTCGGTAGCAAACAGTTTGCTGATATCAGTGTTTTCTCCGGCTTTTATTTTCATTATATCGTATTCTGCATTTACCATAAAGTATGTATCTCCATCGTAAATTGTGACACCATAAGAAGATGTCCCCAAGATCTTCTTAGCTTCTGCCCAAACTCCATTGTCATACACTTTTAGATTACAATCGTTACAACTCATCCATAATTGATCAGCAGAATTTAACATAAATTTATAATCTTTTATGATTCCAGCGTATGGTTTCACGAGCGATACTATATAAGAACCAATTGGATATCGTTTTTTAGCAGATTCTTCCAATTCTCTTTTTAGGTAATCACGAAAATCTTCTTCTGAAGCAGGAACACAATCAGTTGGAACTATGCAACAATCTCTATCAACGAAATAGCACCTCATCTTTAACGGCTGATAATAAGAGTAAGAGTAAACTTTGTAAACTTTTCCAGGTTCGTTACTTGCCCATCGTGTAGTCCCTTGTTCTACATCTTCTTTTATTTTTACGTATTCTGGTATGTCATTAGCAATTTCGGCCCACGTATCGGTTTCTTTTACGTATACATCTCCTGGAAATACACTACATGTAATTATACTGTGTGTCTTATCCCAGTAAAATTGAGTGTTTTCTTTTACGACACTAGGATGATTATCTTTGTTTCCATAATCAGATATTGCAAAGAACTTGGTTCCAACTGGATATTTTTTTCTAGCCAATGACAATAGTTTCTGATTATCATAATCGGTTTTATTAGATAAAACGAAATTTGACGAACATTCACCGTATTTAACGAATGTAATGCTATCGCTTTCATCAATAGATATTAATAAACCATCACGTACCTCATATATCTTGCCAACCTTGTATCTAGAGTGAAACCATTTTACACATTCTACATAAAACGTTTCTAACACGATAAACATTTCAGGAAGCGCTTCGATGAGAGCATTTGTAACTTTTACTACTTTATGGTTTAATTTTATTTCTTCGTTTATGTTAACTTCTTTTCCTTCAAAAAAAACTTTTTTCATGATATCAATTTTTAAGTTTTAAATTATCTTGTATCTATAAGTTTCAAAGCTTCGTATAATCCACGTTCTAGTGCTTCTTCGTACGTGGGATACCTGTTAAGTTTTAATTCGTTCGGTAACAATTCATCACAACCTAATACACCATCAGGTCTTGGTTTGAGTATAGAGAACGAATAATCTTTTAACCCTAATCCAGAAAGCATATATGGAATAACGTGGAGATTGTGTTTTTTTCTTAACCAAGCTTGTAACATGCCTTGAGGACATTTTACTACCTTTGTTACGTAATCTGATGATTTTGAAGAATATCCAATCCAATCTCTACCTTGTTCATCATAATATTCAGCATAATAAAACACGTGAAATCCCTGAATTTTTGCAAGCCTAGCAGTCTTAAAGGTTATGTATTCTTCTTTAATGCTGTGTTCTGATTCCATCATTTCGCCCCCTTCAGTATCATATAATCGGCCCCATTTCTATCCGAACCATCATCTAAACGATATTCTATTTTCCATCCTGCAGAAATAAACCTTCTCTCTAATTCTGCTTTCATTTTTGGAATTCTAGATACTCCAAGGTTAGAAATAAAAGATTTTGTTACTGGAGAATATCTAAAGCTTGGATAGCAATAATCTATAGAAATTTCACCGTATATTGATTTATCGAATTGGGTTAAAATCTCTTTATCAATGTACGTTTCTACGTTATCTATCATCTTCAGTTCTTCTAAAGACAGTGGAGTCTCATCTAATTTCTTTTTTAACTGTTTATAGTTTAATGCCATTATCTTATATTTAAAAGTGTTTCCATCTCAATAAACATCAATTCGAATCTGGAATCGTAAAGCTTTTCTTTGAATTCTTTATGTTCTTTCTTGTATTTTTCGAACATTGTGCTTTTATTATCTTTGCTATATTTTATGTTAGCTAAACGATCACATATCTTCAAATATGGAGCATAATCAATTTTAACCATTTCACCATAATACTTAGAATTAGCTCTATCCTTTCTTGTTTTTCCTTTTTCGTTAGAAAGAGCAAAAACTATTTCGGCTATTAATCCGCCACAGTAAGCTTTCACGTCGTTATACGTAAGCCTACAATCTTCTATAGTATCATGCATCCATGCAGCGGCCAATATAAGATCAATTAAATCCAACGGTATTTTTCCAAAAACAAATATGTATTTGTCTGCAAACGAGTGCACCATTTTAAGATGAACCTTGTATGGTTTACCATCATACAGATGATTCACATTTCGGTGTGAATCAATTCCATACTGTTTTATCTTATAATACGTATATCTATTTTTGTACAGAATAGGAGATGCAATTATAAAAGACATCAGCATCAACATTACGCTCATCAACATTTCCATATCGATTACTGTTTTAATAAAGATTTGCTTTCTTGATTTTTTACCTTACACTCTCGAGTTTATTTCATGTAAAAGCAGTGTATCCAATAAAGTTAAAGTTTCGGTCAGTTCAGTGAATTTAGATAGTTTAACTTTTACATCCATAAGTTTTTGAGGATTAACTAAAAACCGCTCCATAAGATAAGCATCTTTATCTTTCAAAAACTGTTGTTCTTCTTGAGCAATACCGATAGTATTAGCAACTTTGTCTTTTAATTCTTTTACCTCTTGATCAGATAGTTTTTTAATGTCTTTTACCATTGTTTAAATTTTATTTTTAGTTTAGGAAATATGGCGTTTGTTTTAGCTTTATATTCAACAAACTTGTTTCCGAACTTAGTTAATAAATAATCTTCTTCTATGTGTATAAACCTTTTGAATATCAAATAAGCCGCTAATATAGTAGTAACCCCAGTTCCTAACCATATAATTATGCCCGGAATAATAAGTACTATCCATGCCCCGTATATGGGGTGACGGCTATACTTATACAATCCCCCTGTTCTAAGCTTTCCTTCATTAAAATACTTATCTATTGTAACAGCTGGATATATGAAAATCAAAAATCCAACTACCATTAGAATAATACCAAGCTGATGTCTAAAATAGAAATCAAACCCAACCCCTATTGTGTTGTTATAATTGACGATTGCTACTGAATAAAGAAAGGTTAAAATTCCAAACAAAGGTCCTATTCCCCATCGAGTCATTTTTTTCATATCGTTTGTGTAATACAAATATAATAAAAATATTTTAACGAAAGCTTACTTTTGCGATAAATTTAAAGAGCTGATAATATGTCTTCGCTCGTAACTATTTCTATTCCGTTATTAAACAGGATATCATATGTTGGTTCTAGATTAGGGCTTATTCCTTTAGTTGCATCCCAGATAAATTTGGTTTCAAACCCTTTTTCTGCTGCGTCAAGAGCTGTAGCTGAACAGCAGTAATCAGTTGCGAGACCACATATATAAACCGTATCGATACCTTTTTCTATCAAAAATCCTTCCAATTCTCCAGCGCCAAATCCCGAATATGGATGATAATTCTTATCATCTCCTTTTTTAAATATATAAAAATCACCAAAGATCTGTCCATACATTATTCCACTGTGTAAGTCTGCTCCAGGAGTATTCTGAACACAATGATCTGGCCAGAGCACATCTCCATTCATTGCATCAAACGGATTTTTGCCTTCGTGTTGGGAAGCAAAGGCTTGACAGTCTGATGGATGCCAATCCTTAGTAAATATGACGGTTTTAAACAAAGGAAGCAGATCATTAACGACGGGAATTATCTTATCTCCATCAGATACTGGTAAACTTCCACCCGGCATAAAATCATTCTGCATGTCTACACAGATAAGTGCTACGTTCTTTTTCATGTTGTTTTGTTTTTAAATTTATACTATTTTTGTAAAAAGCTGAGATAATATGAAGTTTTCGGCGTTTACTCGTTCAGCAAAGTACTTATAAGTTTCTGGCCCTGGATTTCTAATTTCGCTATTGAATCCATAGTTTAAGTACTGTTCACAATCTACTCTATCTACATATGCTACCCACCAAGCGCCGTTTCCCCGGTAAATCTGTTTTCCATCTTCAGTAATCAACATGGGATCTAATTTTTCGGCCCATTTATCTTTAAAATAGATGTCCATTTCTGTTACATTATCGCCATCATCAGATATACAGTATATAGAATTTGATGTCTTTTCCCATTCAGGAAGTTTTTTAGTCACACCTAATTTTCCAGATGTTACTGACTTAAAGTGAGTTCCGATTGGGTAATTCCTTTTAGCTACTTCAATCATATATTCACTGTCATCGTATTCTTTAAAATAAAACAGATGTGGGTTCATTTTAATGAAATCATCAGTTGCTTTGATTGTGGCTCCTAAGTAATCTATAAAAGATCCTATTTCTATTTTTTTTCCACTGTAATAAATCGTTTTAGACATGTTATTTATTTTAAATAGTGTACGAATAAGGATGATAATATGCCAATAAACACCAAGTGTTCTATCCACCATGTCGTATTCTTTAATTTAAGAAAGAAAACCAACGCAGATAAAAATATAGATGCAGCAGGAATGATCCAAATATGATAATCAATTATCATTGATGCCATTCCAAGAGTTATTCCAGCGGCTGCTGAATAGTAATGAACTTTTCTTTGTGTATCGTTCAAAAAATCTTGTGCAGCTCCAATTACCATTATGAATGCTCCAGCAAATATAAGTAAACCGGTAGTGGCTACGAATAGGATAGGAAATATGAATCCACCTATAAAAAGAGTAAACACAAAATTAAAATTTCTTGGCAAACAGTAATAAGATGCAGATATAGAAGGTTGCACCCCATATTTTGCCACGATAAATGTTATATAAGATACAAATATAACGGCGCTTATTGATAGTAAAATCAGTTCCATTAGAGCTCTATTATTTCTATATCATCAAAATTAAATTCGTTGACTGGATCGATTACGTATCCTACCAGTTCATTCTTTACTATATAAGACTTTGCTAGTTCCTCATCTTTAAACACTAGAGGTTTACCTTCTGAAGAAAGCATATAACTAACTTCGCCTTCCATATAAGAAAGAAACACCCTATCATCTTGTATCTCTTCTTTTTTCTCTATATTTTCGGTTTCTTTAAACCATTCTGCTGAACCGCTTAAATTTTTCATTGTTTGTATTTTGGTATTTTTATAATGCAAATATAATAATAAAAATCGAATTGCGCAAACTTCTTAAATTAAATTTTTTTTAATTATTATAGATCGTCTGAAACGTAGATAGAAGCTTCATACTCTAACATTCCATCTTCTCGATTTTGTAATATACGATATTTTTCTGATTCAGAAGTAGATGGATCAGAAAGCTTGAATTTACTGTCATCAGAATAAGGATCTAACATTTCAAATCTAAATATCTTAGCTAGATATTCCATAGGCATATCTTCTATTATTTGGTGCACAAGATTTTTTTTCAACTGTTCATCACTCACATGTGATTTCAATTCGTAACTAATCTTATGAACAGTTTTATACAGTGTTTTCATTTTAGTTTATATTAAATTCCGTTTCTCCATTCCACATATCTATTAAGTACGTGATCATTAACTGTGTCAGGAACCTCTCCTTTTACGAAGATATTCCATGAATCTTGAGCATACTTTCCTATGCCATGTAGTTCTATGATGTCGTCACATTCTTTAGAAAGCCATTCTTCCGAAAAACGTATCAGTGTTTTCGCTCTTTTGTTATAAAACCCTAATGGTCTAAGAAATTCTGACAGTTCTAACTGTTCTGCACTTATTATAGATTCTGGCGTTGGCCAACGCCAGAAGAATTCTTCTCTTATAGAATCTACTTGTTTTCTAGAAGTAAGATTTAGCATGATGCAACACACCATTATCTTCCATGGATCATCTATATATATCTCCTGTAAAAGATAAAAGGGACTAGCAGGTATATCTATTCCAAACGATGTTTTCATTTAAACCTATTAGAAGTTTCACCTACTTTGTAAGTGTTATCATCTCGTTCTTTTTCTGAAAGGTTTTCCCACTCATCTATTAGATAGAATTTTCCGGTTTTACCGGAAATAAAATCTTTTGTACATTGAATAGATATAACATCTTCCGGTTTACAGCTCAAGTATAATTCGTTTGGGTTAGGATCATGAACTATGTTTAGATTTACATCTACTACAACTGCGTGTGTACCATTTTCAAATATTTTGCTAGGAACAGTAGCATCGAAATACCCGTTAATTCCTCCATCAAATTCTGCAGCTTTTCTCATATATTCTAACGATCCATTCACTGTGCCACATTGATATCCTCTTTCTCTATAAAATTCCATCATTTTCCAATACCAATGTTCTTCTTCTATAAAGTTAGGAACATCATCTAATTCTAACTCAAACAAAGATGCAACTACGGCCTGCATGCAGTTACCATGATCTTTATCAACTATTGTCTGATATACTTTTTTCATGAAAGTTCCCCCATATTTCCTAGAAAATATGAAAGCCCTTCGTGAAGAGCTTCTATTTCTGTATTATATGATAACTTGCTTTCATCTTCATGAAATTCGTTGTCTAATACGTACCTAAAATTGTATTCAAACAGGTTATCACGTAAAAACGTAACAGCTATATAAACCTTCCAGGTTTCAAATACGTACTGTCTCAACTGAATCAGCCACATCATCCTTCTTAAGTCTTCTCTATTAGAATATTTCCATGGGGTGCCAGCTATCAATTTAGATTCAAACCCCAAATCCTTGGCAATCTTAACTAATTCCTGTTGGTTCATTTTATAAGTTTTATTGGTGGTGTAGATTGAGACTTTTCTATTTCTTTCTTCATTTTTTCAACAGATTTTTGAAGTTTTGAACCTTCATACATATACTGAGGTATAAACAAAGGACATATTATCCACACTAGAAAACTGTGTATCCACCAAAATGGATAAATAACAATTCTACCGAATTTGGTCCACGTATGCCAGTCTTCTTTAATATATTTTAAATAAACGAAGAGGATGAATTTATAAATTACTACCATTTGATATGTGCTACGTTTAGTGAATTAAGCGATGTAACTTCATAACCATCATCTGTAAGTTTTTTGATGGTATCAATACTAATTTCATCACGAGATATAATTAAATTCGAGGCGCCCTCCCCACATTTAACAATGATTTTGCTAATAATGGTTTTATACATTTGTTCCTCGTTATAAACAATACATTTTGTAGTAAGCTCTCTTGCTTCTGCGGCATTCATATGAAAAGTTTAAAAGAAAAGGAGAGATTAATCTCTCCTTTTCTTTAAATTACAATGTTGTTGATTTCATTGATAACTGCATTATAATCTAATTCACAACGCTTGGCTGTTTCATAGATGTCTGCAGAATATCCAAATAAACGGTGTACGTGAGTGCTTTCCTTTATCATGGTAGGAGCGTATCCAGCCATATTGATAACGTAGGTTTCTGGGAAACCGAATTTCTTCACGTAATCATTGTAAGAACGTTCAACAGAATCTGCTCCTTGCTCATCAGAGATAAGGAAAACTCTGTCATACTTTCCATATTTTGTTAATTCTGGGAAAATTGATGCCCAGTATGTTCCACCACCTACAGTACTACGCGTATTGGCTAGGTTTTGAGATAGTGTGTGTACACTATCTAATGGGTTGTACTTTGTAATAGCACAGCTATCAGCGAATATGAACATATCAGCTCCAATACCTTTTGCAAGAGTAGCGGCAACTAATGCACCCTTTGCAAGGGCAGAAGAATTACTGTATTTGTTCTTTTCGATTTGAGTAGGTGTTGACATAGAACCAGATTTATCCAATACAACTGCAGTTCTACCTGAGTTGAAATATTCTGCTAAGTTAGGTACAGATTTCTCGTATGCTGAGTTCAAAGCAGTTGCAACTTTTGCCATAGATGCACCGTTGAACTCTTGAAGCATGACTTCAAGAGCAAGATCAATTTGATGTGGCATAACCAAAGACTTCTTAATGAAAGATTCGGTATCTAACAAAGCGCATGCATCTGTTAACAGCTGTGAATCGTTCAATTTAAGAATGTTTCTTAAGTTTCTTAACAGTGCTAAGTAACCTATCTTTCCTGTCTTGATAAGTTCTGCAAAGTTTTCACCTTTTGATTCGGCCAATTCTACTTGTGCAGCTTCCTTAGTGATCTCTCCAGATTTTACCTTTGCGGCAACCACTTGTCCAACTTCAGTGTTCTTGTCCTCAACAGTATCAAATTGTTTTAGCAATCCGATAACCAAAGCATGAAGAGCTGGAATCTTCACAGTTCCTTTTTCAGTAGTCAAGAAATTTCTCGCAATCTTTTCAAACTTAGTTCCTTTGATAGCAGAGTTATATGCATCAACTGATACTTCAATCGTACCGTTTGCAGCCGTTTCAACAGGATGCACAATGTTCACAATATCTACTAACGATACAACTTTACCCTTCATCTGATACTTGGCAAGCTGGTAGGCATCAGCATTCTCAATAGCATCTTTAAATCCTTTCTTTATAGAATTTGGAATAGATGCATCCGCTCCATTTTTCGCAAGGTAACATGCAAGGATTTCGTTCATATCATCAAGACGATATACGATACCACCAGTTTTTTTGCTTCTATCTCTTTTAGAGAAGAAAGCTTTTCCTAGAGGATCACCAGATAAATGTTTCAGTAATTCAACTGAACCCCAGTGAGTAACGGTACGTTGACCGAATACCGTTCGTGCATATATTAAAGATTTAGCAGCAAAAAGCTTATCTTTAGATGCAACCTTATTAAAAACTTCAGAAAAACGTCTTTCACGTTCACTTTCTTTTTCATAATACGTATTAGAAAGACCTGTTGATAACAGACCAACTAATTCTTTTTTGTCAGGCTGAGAAAAACCCTGACCTCCCTGTAACGTAGTAACCTTTGTGGAAACTGGCGTTGTTTTTGTGTTGTACTTTGACATAATGTGTAACTATTAATTTTAAATTAAAGAATATTTGTGTTTGTAATGACAAAAAAAGCTTTATTAAGACACACCTTAATAAAGCTTATAATGTTATAAGTTTAATATTAAAGCTGAGAATTGCAAGCAAAGAGATTTATTGAATAGATTTTCGGATGCCTGAGGCATTCATAAAGATTTCGATGTAACTTTACTTTTACTACAACTATATTTTATATATTCGTTTATAGAATTATAATATGCATACTTGTTAAAAAGGTTTTATTCTTTTTCAACAAAAAATAATTATTTTTCTGATTCTACTGTAGAATATCCAGATGTTACTGTCACATTAGATGCTGGCCCAACAGATACAGTGTACGGTTCAGCAGTTGGTCCTGGATTGTAAACATATGGTGTAGATGTAACTACAACGCTCCCAACATTTTGATGTTTTGATACTGTCACAGTTGTCCTTTTTCTTCCTACTAGCTTTTCTTTTCCTTTTTTTGTTATTTTATATATGTCAACGATTTTTGTTTTCGTCGTTGTCATCGGCCAATAACTATAAGATGAAGTTGTTCCTCCATTGATGTTAGTGTTTTCCATTTTTATTCATTTAATTATTATATGAATAAAATGGAAATAGGTTTTTACAATTTAAAACTTTTATTTCAATATATCATCAATATTAGCAACAATCATCGATTCGGGAACTAACCCTGTAGTAATTTTATGAGGACCATTAACTGGTATATAAACTACGGTTGGTATGCTTCTTATAGAAAATAAGCTTACTATTTTTGATGTTTCTTTATCATCGACATTAATCTTATATACATCTATATCATCTGAATATTTTTTAGAAAGCCGTTCTAGTATAGGGCTGATAGCATGGCACGGTCCACACCAGTCTGCATAAAAATCTATTACTACTGGTTTAGATCCCAGGAAATTTATAGGCAGTTTGTGATCGGTGTTGTGAATCTCCATATTGAAGATGTCTAACGTTAAATTTTTTATCATATCATTTTATTATTTGAAAACATGATGAATTAAGACCAACATTTGTTAAGCCTTCTAAATATATGTATGTAACCCCATTTTCAACTTCTTCCGATTCGACCGAATACTCTGTTTTTGGATTAATATTAAGATCGATGACAAGCTGATCTATTTCAGATAAAGCTGAGTATGCAGATTTATCTAGTTTTACTGTTTTATTCATTTTCTGTATTATAGATTGTATTTTCTAATTTTACTGTATAATTTGATCTTATAAACTCTACTGCTTTTTCGTCTAAATTCTTTTTTGATGCATTTGCGTAATTGATATCTTCTGATAGTCTAGAATTAACTATAACAAAACTGTTTGCATCAAAATTTAAATCTAATTCTTTATTAAGTTTAACCAGATTTTGTTTTGTCAACGATTCAGACCTATACTTATTCATACCATAAAAATACGAATTCAAACCATTTATGACAAGCTGCGAATTGTTTTCTATGTCAGAAAACCTATCATCAGATTTATTAAGTTTAATAACCTTTTTAATCTGTTTAGACGTAACTGGAAATTCTACTATATTAAACCTATCTAGACTAGATTCTTTGACGAAATTATCTATATACTTATCATACGTTTTTTCTTTTTCTCTAAATTGATTTTTATATTTTTCATCATAACGATCACTATATTCAAAAAAATCATGGTTAAGTGCCAAAGAAAAATCTTCCTTTAACGAAATAGAGTTATTCTTAACTAAGAATACCGCGCGTTGCGGGCTGTTTCTAGATAAGAAATAATTATAACTATATTTGTAATAACTATTCCTTTCATATAGTTTCGTGCGTTCTATTTTCTTTGTATAGAAAATTCCAAGAAATATCATGTCTTTGCCTCCATTACAAAGAGCACTTTTCACAAGCTCACCCGGTTTTATACTTGTTATAGAACTAAATTGATCAGCTTTTTCGTTTTTCTTAATATGAACTAACTCAATGTAATCCAACGTATCGGTTTTTATAAACTCCATTTCATGGCTAAGTATGTTTTCCACGAACGTAATTTCGTCCTGAATAACTCCATTTATTATGGTAAGATTAGTAAGAGGAAGCTGTTTAAAATCTACCCATATAATCTTTGGTAGTTTTTCATGAGATATTTTAAATCCCATTTGATTATAATCTACTATCTTAACATTGGATAAAGGTTCGTTATTAAAAGGAAGAGTGTTTTTATCGCTTGTCATACGTACTCTTACTCCAATATGAACCTTATCTAATAGCTTAAAAGTGCAGTTGCTCGATATCATTTTTGAATGTCTTGTAGTTTTTTACCTAAACGATCTAATTCTGCCTTTGCTCTATCATAATCTCTCTGAGCTTGTTCCTTTCTCCATAACGCAGCAGCTTTTTCGCTTTCTGCCCTACGTTTTTCTTCTTTTTCTGCTGCTTTATTGATTCGTTCGGTTTGATCTATATCAACAAATCCAGATATAAAAAACTGTCTTATTTCAGGAATAGGTTCTGTATTCTTTTTATGCTTATTCCAAGAGTGTATAAGCGTCACTCTTCTGTGAGCGTTGCTTATCTTAGTAAAGATAGTAGCCTTTTTCAAATCGGTTGTCCATGTGTTCCCTGAATGATATGAAAAACTTTTAAAGTATTCATCTTTACTGTTTTTTACTACTGCTACAAAAGGATATTCTATCATAATTATTTTATTATCATGATTATTATAGTTGGTCGCGTTTTGAAGTTTTCTATAAAACTGTTATCTTCTAACATCACTATTCTATAGTTTTTGTCTTTTATCCACTCCCTAAATTTCTTGTGTATTTCAAGCTCACCGATCATCCATTCAGGACCCATAAGTGAAACTATAACGCCTCCTTCACGGGTGTGGCTGTACATCTTTATCACGTGTTCTATGTCGACTGAATTAACTGAATTAGGCGCTGCAATTATTAAATCGTACAGTTTATCTGTTTTAAACTCAAAAAAATCTTTACCTACAACAGTGTAACCCTTTTTAATCAGAATCTCTCTTCGTTTCTGGTTAAGTTCTATACAATCTACACTACCTATCTTTACATCGTTGAAATCTATGCCATCTAACAAATGACCAAATCCAGCAGATGGTTCTAAAATATGCATGCCATCATATAAGTAAACAAATCTCATCATTTGATCAACAACGTGTTTACTTGTTATTCTGATAGTTTCTACCATTATCAAGTTAAATAAGTTTTAACATATCTTCCAAATACCAGTTGGTTAAGGAATAAACGTCTTTAAATGAGTTATCATCGCTCAATGTAATTCCCAACCCATGGTAGTAATCATCTTTAAGCGTTTTTGAAATTCCGGATATTTTGCTTTTGCCAACCATATCGCCAACTTTTATTTTTTTCAAAATATTCCACATATCAATTTCAGCAAATACTTCAATTTCAATATTAGATAATTCTTCAGCGGCAAAAACCAGCTTATCAAAAGAATAGATTGAAGGGCCTAACATTGCAATCTTAATCTCAACGTGTTTTGGAATGTTAACAGAATAGCTATTCCATAACAAATGTGCACGACCTTCATTTATAATCTTTAACATACTATCAAAAGATTCATCGATGTCAATGAAATTGTCGTCGCAGCGTGCATCTTTTTCTTGATCAGTTTTTAATAGATCGGTGTCAGAATAATATGTAAAAATTGAAAATTCCACATCTTTATATGGATGATCTACAAATTTTGTAAATTCACAGTAAAACGTAAAATGAAGATGATATTTACGAATAAGCATCCGAATATTTCCACTTCGTAATGCTGCCCAATCATAATTCTTACCTTCCTTCCATTTTAACTTCGATATAGTTTTTACATTTTGTTCTCCAAGCTTTTCAACTACAAATCCAAAAGATTTTTTTATCTTTCGTGGCAGTTTACACTCGTAATTGATGAAATTTGTTAATGTGTCTTTTTCGAATTTTAAAAGTTCCATGTTATTCAAAATCAATCGTTGATAATAAATGAGTCTCTGCTATTCCTAAATTAAATGCAGCGTTTGCTAAGTTCATTTTATCTGTCATAGATTTAAGACCACCTTCAGCTATTGGAGTTTCATCATAATATAATTTGTATATTTCTATAGTATACGTCCCCCATAATATGAAACCACCCTTGTATAACCTGTCAAACTTTATGCTGTATGGTTTAAATTCACCCATATATGCTGAACGTAAAACATTATCTGATACCATATTATTGATAGTCTTTAGTTTGAATTATTCCGAACTTATGAAAGTACCGTAAAGGTCTCCATTTGTGACCATTTACATAAAACCCCCATTTGTGATAAGGTCTTCCACACAGGAGTACTGTCCACGCGCCTTCCTTTGGAATATCTAAATAGTGTCTATCTTCAGCTTTAGCTTTCCAAATGCTGGGAGCAGAAACTTCGAAAGTTCCATTAGGAGTTACGTTCTTGTATTTTCCTTTTATTACGATAGAAATTAAATCGCATGCATGATCGTGAAAATATCTCCTATCATCAGATCTTAACCAGTGATGTAATCTAATCGTATATCCGAAAAACACGAATGTCCACCTATAAAGGTAAGGACATTCAGGAAGGCCTAAAGCTTCTTTCCACCTAAACTGAAAATATTTTCCGAAAGGTTTTGGATCGTTGCTCATGTTGTTATTCGTTAATGGTTGAATACTCAAAAATATTCTTTATGTGTCACAGAGGATGGACTCGAACCACCGACATACCCAGCTTGTTACCAGCCTCAATAGAATCCTTTAAACTTCATCGGAATAACAAGATTAGCTAGAAATTGTTAATCAAAATATTTTTAATATCAACTAAATTGACTGCCTGCTTACCTTCAGTTCGCGAAAAAAGAAGTTAACAGGTACTGGAGCTCTAATCCAACTGAGCTACCCTGCGTTTGTTTTTTATTATTATTTATAATGCAAATATAATAAATAGTTTCGAATAATAAAAATCTTTTTATAAAAAGTTATAATTATTTTTTTAACTTAGCTGTATTACATTACTCCTATGATTCCTTTATGATATCCCCATTTAGACCCCATTTTTCCTCCATGAATTTTATTCCCTGGGTTAGGATTTGGAGCTGGGTTTGCATCCTTTAATAGAATAATTGATCCCCAGGCAGGGACTTCTATTGTTCCAACATATTTTGTTCCAAACAAATTAATCGCTGGCCAAATTAAACCTATTGTGATGGGAGATGCTGTATTATTATATTCAAATTGAATATCAGTCTCTAAAGATATCGATTGAGGTGATTTTCTTCCGTTAGTATCTTGACCAAATGTTGATTGCCAAGTTTCGAAATTAATATTATAAGTAATTGGTGACGGATTAACTTGGCTCATATTAAATGTAATATTATCATCTATTGGACGTGCATAAATATTATAATCTGCTATCAAATATGGTTCAATGTCTTCAAGCTCTGATGCATATATCACGTTTTGAGATGCTTTTTTGGCAACAATTTTGTTTCCAGTTACTGATATATTTGCCATGGCGCTGCCTGACAAAGTGTAGTACCTTATTCCCTTATCGTTGTTATAAATAACATTATCAGAAACAGTTACTTCATGAGAATTTATAAGAAACAAACCGATCCCAGAGTTAGCCATTGTATTTCCTGAAATAGTAATTCCATTTGAATAGTTATCTAAATAAATGCATCCATCATATTTTCCTGAGGTGCCATCTTCTTCATCCGTATTGACTAATTCATTTATAATTATATTGTTTAAAACCTGAGTTGCTGCATAACTTGTATTACTTCCGTTCCACGTATAAAGCCCACCACCATCATGTTGATTTTGATTAAATTTATAGATGTAGTTGTTTTGAACAGTTACATTATTACCTAAATAATATATTCCAATATAACCAGAATTAGTAACGATATTATATTCAATTATAGAACCAGAACCCTGTGCACTTATCCCTATCCCTATCCCTGAATTGTTTTGCCCAGAATAGACGTATCTAGTTGCTCCGTAAATCATTCCTGATTTAGTAACTGTATTTCCACTGATGAGAGCATTTGTGAAATACGAAGTTAATCCTATTGCCCCATTATTTGAATCTGACATCACACAATTTAAAACGGTTAAATAAGCTCCAGTTCCATAGCCTCCATATATTCCATGCTGTCCGGAATAAGAAATATTACAATTCTGAATAGTTAAATAATTAGAAGATGTTACAGAAAAAGTCTTTGAATTCGATCCTTCAAAGTTAATCCCATCAAATATAACATAAGACTTTGAACATCCAACTAGAATATCAATAGATGATACTTTAACATCCGATGGCTGTGATGTACTGTAAATACTTATCTTTTTTGTAGTTGGATTATAATACCATTCATTTTGCTGATCCAGAGTACGAATATCATTCTGAATAATAAACTTTTGCCCATTTTTTTTAATAGAAAAAGATTCAGGCTGGATATATGTTAATGTACCACTCGACTGAGCAGTTATAGCGCATCTGTAAGTATTGTATTCATTGACATTCATTGCTAATTCAGCACCGGTCCAGTTAGGAGTGCCCGAAAGATAACTACTTGTTATATGATAATTATCCGAATGACTTTGATAAAAAAAGTATCCACTGTTTGGGAACCTTCCCATAGGAGTATTTACACCGCCAATTAACACCATATTCAATGTTGATAATGTTGACACAGCGTTTGTACTTTCCCATATATTTGAACCTAAATTAGTCCATGCAGTAATAGAAGAAAATCCTGAAATAATTGGGTTTGTACCTGTACCATAAGCACCAAATGTGATAGGATTTCCCGATGTTCCAGAATAATTAACAGTTAGTGCGCCATACCAACTTCCATTTCTTTCAAACAATACCTGATCTCCAGCTGATAAAACCAGACCGTTTACTGCTGAAATAGTTTGTTTAGCTAATCCTTCGGTTAAACCAGAATTGGCATCATTTCCATTAGGACTGATGTAGTAGATAGTAGCTGTTGCTGATACTGAGATCCAAACAAGCAATATGAGTAAAATTAGTTTTTTCATGAGTTAAAGTAATCTAAAATATAAAGTGGCTGTAATATATGTAGCTCCTGGAAGTTGTGTCCATGCTGGAGTAGTAAACTTAAATTCACATAGTGTATTAGCTGTTATGCTTTGATTTACTGCAGTATTCGTAAAGTTATATGCTTTGGAAGCACTTGGTCCAGCACAATTAATTCCACTAACCAATAGAACATCTGTGGTGTTGTTAAGTCTCAAATAGAGTGAAAAAGTCTCACTTGACGCTACAGTAGTATTAGATTTAGTAGTAAATACACATCCTATAATTTCGCAATTATATGGTATATTAAATTGATGATATGGAACTGATGTACTTGTTCCACCACCCTCCGGCAACCCAAAATAATATGCTGTAGAGGCTGCTGGTGTACCTATTGATCCACCATCTATTACCATTGTAAAGAATGTGTTTGCAAGTACAGTTGAATCTATTTTCGCAATAACTTCAGTTCTTGTTGCAAACGTATCAGTAAGAACAAATCCATCAGATACTTTTACGTATCTAAGATCGGATTGGGTTTTTGTAAATCTATTTAAAAGAGAATCGTTGACTTCTGTTTTTAAATATCTTAATCTTAGTTCTTCCCATAGAGTAGGATTACCGGGTTTATCCCCTTGTATATCTCTTATTCTATACTGTGTTGCTGCGCCTATAATCAGTATAAATACTACCATAATAACGATCCATCCAAACTGTTTTTTCATTTTTTCTAAATATTTTATCATTTTATATTAATTTTTAAATTACTGTATAATATACTTCTGGCACATCTCCGGCAATAGGAGCTTCGCTAAATGTAATAAATGCTGCCCCATTAGTTCCAGATATTGTATAATTTACACGTCCTGGATTTAACACAATCATCGGTTTATTTAATGGGCTGGTTATATCACAATCAGTAGGGAGTGCAAACGTAGATGTTCCTGTCACAACATTGGTACTTGTATCTAATACTCCATCTGTAGTAGTAATATAAAAAAGTTTAAGACCACTCGTAACACTTGTGCTTCCGCTGCCACTTCCTATTTCAGTGTTGTAGTATAAATACAAATCATTATTTGTTGCAAATCCAGTTGATCCATCATATTTTTTTATAGTAGACAAATTTCCTAAAGTTGTATAAGTATGACCTAGCGCGTTTGGTTTATTAAATAAATCAAACAAATACACTATTCCATCAATAATTTGTAATCTTGCAGCGTTACAATTTATTTGGGATATTATCACTGATGCATCTGATACAATAACTTGATTATTTGCAGAATATAATTTATACATAGTTTTTATTATATATATCTTAAGACGTCTTAAGATATATATAATAAAAACTATGAAATCAAAAACTTCATTGTATCAAGATGCAAATGGCAACTCTAGCAGTACTAGAATAATAGGTATGGTTGTGGTTATAACTATGATCATGTATACTGGATTTATATTGCTTATGGCATTTCTACATCCTGATCAAGCTATCGCTATAATTGGAGTAGGTGCAGGTTTTTTTACAAGTACTACTGCTCCAACATTTATCTATCTGTATAACAATAAAAAAGAAGAATTGCTAGCATACACTAAAAATAAAAAAGAAGAAACTGATCAGACAACTAAAGATGTAATCATACCGTGATAATCATACTATAGAATTAAAATAGGTTTGAAGCTCTTCAAAATTAGAAAATAGTGTAGATGTATCTGACATTATATTAGATATTGACCCAAAATAAAATCTAACAGTTCCCTTAGCATTCGGTTTATTATAATTATCAGATATTATAGGTTCATTATTAATCATTCCTAGAGATGCGTCAAAAGAATTAACTAAATACACTATATCGTTATCTTCTTTAATTATTATTTGATTATTGTTTGAATATAAAATAAACATGAGTTTATATTATATATCTTTTATAATATTTTAAACCTATTCAATATTTTCGTCTTTAACATGCTTTGCTTCAAACCTTCAGATGATCTAGTTAAGAAAATCTTATCATCAAATTCCGGGTTCATGTACTTTTTCACATCAAGGTCATCGAGTATGATAAAATCTTCTATTTGAGTTCTATTAACGTATTCTGCTATTTGAGATGCTCTGTTTTTTTCTAATCCCACCCAACTATCTCTAGATACCATAAAATCTTTTGTTACATCTATTGGATGCTTTATTAATCCGTTTTTTTCAAAAATAACTTTTAATTTTGATAAATCCCAAAAAAGCTTCCAATCAGAACTTAATATAATTTCAGCATCTGATAATTCTAATATTTCGTTTAATATATTAACACAATCTTTATTAAACGGATACAGAACATTAAGCTCTTTAGCCCAGTCATGTTTGCTCTGAAACTTTTTAGCGTTCATATACATTTCATTATCCGTTGCTAAAACTCCGTCTATATCTAAAAATATGTATTTCATAATCGTTTTGTTATTCTATAGTGACCACGAAGGGAGTCGAACCCTTATGCAATCTAATGCGATAGCTTTTGAAACTATTGTGTCTTACCATTCCACCACGTGGCCATCTTTAATTATTGACTATTTACGCTGATATTTTTTCACATCATCTTCTGTAGTGCGAAACAAATAGTGACGTATTGCGTCTGCATCCTTTATCGGATCGTACTCGTAAAAGAATGGTTTGATCAATGGATCAACTTGTTTGCAAAACTTATAATCGCTGAAAGTGTAATCATTAATCATAGTCTTGGGATTCTGGAACTCTAGATCTTCTTTATACCAGTTGATCTTAAGCTCTTGATTCCAATTGTGTCTTACCACTCTGTTGTACATGCTCTTTGGCATGCCTCTGTCTTTATAACACGGTGCTTTTTTACTTCTACTCATGATTCTTTTAAGTTATTTTACTTAAAAGAGAGCGTTTTTTAATGTTAGTTTCATGACATCTTTATTTTTATTTTTATTTATTCATCTATTTATAATCAAAACAAGTCGAACGGTAGCTATTTTGTTCTTTCAACTCACAAGTTTTGGTATTCAACTAAAACGTTTCTTTTTTCTAAACGTTTCATAGGTTTCACGATAACTGGTCATATGATTCCTAAATCTAAGTAATAAATTTTTCCAAAAGTTATTATCTATTATCTTATCAGAAACTCTTACTTTTAACCATCTTGTTGTTCTAACCACCGTTTTTTCTTTATCATCAAAACACACCTTAGAACCATCCCATACTCCAACCAGCGTTGTTTTTTTAGTTTTTTGTTTAGCTGATTTTGCGTCAATATACTCTACTACAGATCCAGCTGTGATATCTTCGTGCTGAATAGAGTATAAAACACCATATGAATCGTATTTACTTTTCATTTTCAAATACATTAAAATCTTTAACGATTTTTTTTGTTTCGTTTATTATCTTGTTCATGAAATTCTCATATAGTTCTAGAGTGCATTTTTTGAAATGAGTAGCAAACATATCGTATCTCATATCTTGATGAAAGTTGTGTCTTACTTCTTTTATGCTCATATCTCTATTATAATAGACTTCAATGCTTTCTATCTTACACGTGCCCATAGAATGCCATTCATTAACTGAAATGGGTTTTATTAATGCCATGTAACGATCATATCCACCCCACGTAGTTTTATCACCGTAATAAACGTTCCCCTCTATATTGGCTAAATACCACATTTTCATGTTTTCTTCATCTTCCTTTATTTTAGACATACGAATTTTATGGATCAGTTCTCCTAAATTACGATGTTCTTTTTCTAACTCATCAAGTGTTTTTTCAGTTTCCATATTAACATTCATCTTCTGTTGCTTCTCTAAAATTTATCGTGTGCCACATACCAGTTATTAATCCTGTTGATAAGTCAGCCAAAAAACAGTGTCCTTTACAGTTAGGAATTTCTCCTAAGAATATAAAGGTTTTTCCCTCAAACTTTTCGGCGTAGTACATAGCATACACTTCGCTAGGTATGCTATCTTTATCAAAGACCACAACTGAATTCTTTCTTATCTTTAAATATTTTTTCATACCATAGTAATTTGTGCCAACAGAGGGAGTCGAACCCCCACCCTTCCATATCAGATTACTTATTCGTTTTACATGCATTTTAATCGCAAATTTTTATCTTCAATTTCTGTAATACTCAGAATTCCTGTCGTTACGCGTTATACAGTTCAACTGAGCTGATACTCCACGTTAGTCCGTGGCGCTCTACCGTTAAGCTATGTCAGTCATATATTATTTATATTCTGCATGTTTACAGTTAAAACACATACCTTCATTAATAGATTCATATATAACATTTACGTGTTCTTTACTGTACCATATTTCTTCTAAACTTGATTCTATCAAGTTTCCAAATTTTGTTCTTTCGCTGTAATCTTGACAACACATGAATACATCTCCCATCGAATTTACGTGTAACCATCCAAACAGTCTTCCATCCGATCCCATCGTTCTTATTTCGGTCATAGCTGAATGTCTACAACCATTTACTGTGTTTCCTTTTCTGCGTTTTTCTATTGCATCGCTTAGAGAAAAAATATTGTGTTTTTCTAAAAACGAATCTCTATCATAAATGTTTATGTTAGGATACGAATTTATGTCAGGAAACATTTCATTGAACATATTGTGCTGATAAGATAACATATCCTCACTTATGTCAGGAAAATTTTCTAACTTTTTAATGTAGCTTTGCAATGACATATAATTGTAACCATTCATTCCAACAGATATAACTCTTTTATCTTTTATCTTAGATATTAAATATCTTAAATTATCAATTAAAACTGAATGCAGCTTAGAATCTACACCCATTTGTCTTGACCACTCTTCTTTTTCTATAGCAGGAATATTAAAGTTAATTATGTCTGTGACATCATATCTTATCAAAAGATCAGTAATGTTCGGTGTAAGAGATATTCCATTAGTAAATATCTTAACCTGCATATTTCTATCCTTTAACACCTGCAAGTATTCTTCGAAATATGGGTAAAGCACTATTTCGTTATAATGACAGCTCGCAACTTTTCTAAATAAATTAGATACAAGTGTTCCTTTTTTTTCCAGTATTTTATCGAGTATGATCTTAACATCTTGTATAGGTGTATTTCTTCTATCAGGATGTTTCTCGTACTTAACCGGGCAATACCAACAGTTTGCATTGCATACACCGTTTACATCAAACTGAACTGATTTTATCTCAAACGCCTTTAACCTTCTTATTATTTCTTCTTTGGTTATCATAATATATAATATCAGCTCTTTATTCTGTTAGATAAATCTATAAACGTATCGTAATAATCGTTTGGATTCGGCAGTGTACTGTATATTTTAGATCTTAATTCGTTAGAGCTCGTGTAATCTACTATTCTTTTGTGTTCTTTTATCTGAATTCCAAAGTCTAATATTCGTAATGCATGAAAGATGTTTTTTGCGCAAGATTCATAGTGTCTATCTCTGTGTGATAGTTTTGCAAAGTGCCAGCTTGAAGATGCAGTTGTTATAATTTTCCTAGCCAGCTCTTTTTGATCAATCTTGTTTCTACCAAAATTCATCTTCTTTTGGATAATCTTTTCTTCTGGTAAAAAAATGCATTCTAATGCAGATATCTGATAATTGTTAATTGCGTCAATAAAACCTCCCCTAGAGTAGCAAGTTCCCTGTATCTTTCTATCATCAGAAGATACAGCGTTATCTTTAAAAGAGCCACTGGGTAATAACGACGTTTTAAAGACTATAATGTAATCATCGTCAGATGCATCGTTTGCAGTGCCGTATATCTTAGATCCATACGGATATATGTTCAACACGTTGGCGTAATCCAACTTAAGTTTTTCGCAGATTTCTTTGGGATCCATTTTTGTTTTATTAACTCATACAACTTTTATATGCTAACAGATATACGTCGAAAGTTTTTTTAATGACATAAAGCTCAAATAAACTATCAGTCTTAGGTTGAACGTTGTTAATGTGAACGACTTTAAACCTTTCACCAACGTATTCGTATTCTTCTATACTTTCGTTTTTTGAAAAATATTCATCTATAGAATCTATTAACCACCTGTGAAAATCTACTCCAAGTTTTTCCTTTATCTTATTCTGATTTCTCAAAGAATACCTCATTATATCCTACTTATGTTACCATCCATAATGTTAACTCTAACTGGACAGTTAATTCCTCTTACACCTACTGTTGTTTTTACGGTGCACATGGGTTTGTGAGTGCTGTTAGATAAAATATCTAACGTGTAACCTGACCATAGTGCATCGTAGTTATCATCAGGAACGTTTACTCTTGTTTCAGAAATATATTTCATACTTAATTATTTATCTGGTGGCGCATGCGGGAATCGAACCCGCGTAGGGTGTTTTAGAGGCACCTGCCCTAACCACTGGACGAACGCGCCATTTTAAAAAACGAAACAACCAAAATATTAAGCCGATTATCGTTGCTCTATTGGTTGTTTCGTTGAGAGTCTTACAAACTCACAGGTTTTAAATTACGAAAAAGATGTCCATCATCGATCAGTGCAATTGAGGTTAATGCGTTTCCTAAATCTGGTTCATGAAACCTAGAATGGTTTAGCTCTTTTATTTCGAGCTTTCTACTCCATTTTTCGATGTCAGCATACAGGTATATTAAGTACTCGTTATTCCATTCCTGCGTGGTTCTGTTATCCAGTAACCACTGTGCTACGGCGTGACCGCCTTGTACACATGCATAGATAGGATCTAATCGGTCACTCACTAATACATATAACCTTCTCATAATGCTCCGGTGTGTTGAAGAATCAGGTTATCTATCTGAGATTTGTACTCGTTCAACGGATGATTCTCTTCTGGATAGAAGTTCTCAGTCTGACTGAACGATTTTCCTCTCATTAAACCATAGGCAGCGAACATGATTCTTAACTTGTGACGGTTAACATTGTGTTGCATTGCAGCTTCCCAAGGTTGTAACTTTCTTTCTCCAACGTTTTTGTCGGATTTTCTCTGATCTTTTAAATACAGTTGATCTTCTGATAATTTTTTGATTTCGTTTTTTAAAGTTCTCATGATGTAATAATTTTTTTAGTTTCTAAATGTTTTTCAATACTCAAATTTAAAAAACTATCACGGAGAACCTCTCGAATAAATCTATAATCTCATAACTTCATAATTTATGTTAGAACAACGTTGTTCTAATCGGACGATAAATGGGATTCGAACCCATGGGAAAATCTAATTTCCTACATCTTCACGAGGTCGCCTTCAGCCACTCAGCCACTATCATCATTTAAAAATTCCTCTTTCCCACACCCTACTCCCCATGCTCTCCTGCTACTAGAGTAGTATTTTCTACAAAGCACTTGGTGCAGTAAGTTAGAATTTAGTAGCGGGTAGGAGAATCGAACTCCTATTTAATGGATGAAAACCACTTGTCCTGGCCATTAGACGAACCCGCCATCTTTAAATGTACTCTTTTATTAAGAGTGCTACAGTACTGCGTACCGGGGTCGAACCGGTGATCTTTTGGATGAAAACCAAACGTGTTAACCACTTCACTAACGCAGCAGCTTTATAATGTTCCCTTATTGAGAACAATTTTCATTAATAATTAATGACAGTTTTCCATATTTCAAGGGCTACCTGTCTAATTTCTTTAAACTATGATATTCGATATTCTAATTAAACCAATAACTGTTAATCTGTATAATGTTTCGGAAATATTTTCTTTGTCTTTTCCATCAATCTTTATAAGATTATTTTTATCCATATATTGAACTAAATCATAAAAATGACACCATTTTAAGTCTGGATATTTTTCGCGTAATTTAATTACAACATCACTTAATTTTACTGATATTTCTGATTTTGTATCTGGTATGAATAAAATTGAATTATTCATAATTTTAAGAATATCATTAATTATTTCTTCTAATTGCATTTTGTTTAATTTAAAAATTGTGACCTCGGTGGGACTCGAACCCACACATCTCGAAGATACTGCAGCCTAAATGCAGCGCGTCTCGCCTAATTCCGCCACGAGGCCTTGTTGTTTTCTTTTGAAACATTTTTGTTCATAAAAATCATTCATACTCTTTATATGAGCATAAGTTTATAGAGTTTCAATAAATTGTACGCCTAGTGGGAGTCGAACCCACACGCCCATCACTGAGCATCAGATCTTAAGTCTGACATGTCTAACCATTCCATCACAGGCGCATACCTTAGTTTAAATTAATAGAAAGTTGCTCTTCCCGATCAGTTCGGCATTTTAGCTGGAGCATTATGCCAGCGTCCTAATCCTTAGTCGATCATATTAATTTGTGCTCATAGACGGACTCGAACCGTCAATCTCCGTACGGAATCAGGCTCTCGACCTGATGTGTATGCCAATTCCACCATACGAGCGTTATTGTACAATCATTCTTCCATCCATTATCCTTATTTCTGACCCACAAATACAATTTGATTGTACCCATCTCATGTTGTGAGGCTTAAGCTGTACTGATCTTCCACACTTGCACGTTGTAAAGGTGGAATTGTACATCAGTGATTCTTCTTTATTTTTTTTCTTCGAAATTTTCATCTTCCTTTGGTTGATTAATCATTACATCAAAAACAGTACAAGCTAATTTTATGTTGTTTCTCATCTTCTTAGCGTAGTCTGACCATTCTTCCACATGACCGTATTCCCAATCTTTTTCAGTGCTTTCAATTAAACTAACTTTAATATTAGCAAGAAGATCTTGTTCTAACTGTGTCATTTCTCGTTATTGATTTCTTTAATATGATCTAATACGAGTTGTGCAGTCTTACTGTTTGCGTTAGAAACCCATGTAGAATATGTGCCATTGCATACTTCATTATATAAACATTTTTCACAACCATTTTTTCTTTCGATTAATTGGTATTGACACATAGCACATTCGTTTTGCATTCCATCTACTTCAGGAACCCAGATTTCTATATGACAGTCATCTCCATCGTGTTCAACTACAGCTTGCCATTTCTTTTCAGATAATTCCTTTGCTTGTTCTAATGTTAGCATTATTGTCTTTATGTTTTATGATGTGTAAAATGTAAAGATTAGCAGGTTTTCACTGCAACTCTGCCCACAACGGCAGTGTATTGTTGTCACGTATGTTCTTCACCCGTTTCCCAAGCGTTCCCTCAAGGTATCCTCAGTTTACTTGTACACAATGTTATACTATAATCCTTGTCTGAGAAGCGAGATTCGAACTCGCACTAACCCTGCATCCAAGGCAGGTAACTACACCAATAGATCGCTCCCAGTTTTTAATCAATAATTATTGGTGTGTTGTTACACCAAATGCTCTGACGGCTCTTCGTCTTCTTTAATCCGACGAATTGATCAATCCAACGTTGGTCCAAAGATCTTTGCAACTATCCTTTGGATTTCAAAGACCATACTACCACGTAACTTGCCCATATCGGATATTCTGTCTCCAGCCTGTTAATTCAGGGGCCGTATTTCTGCGTTATAGCATGTTGCAATACTATAACCTATCAAACTTGCAACTCTTTAAATGATGGCTACTTCCAAGCCCACATTCCAATAACTACATAGTCGGGGTAACCGGGTACGATCCGATGACCTCCTGGTCCCAAACCAGGCGCGCTACCAACTGCGCTACACCCCGTTGTAATTTTCTACGCTCCATTTCTACAAACGTGCTATGAAAACACTTAACAGTCCCCTTATCGTGATTAGCCAAACGACGAAATTTGAATAATCTTGAATTTCTACGCTTAATTTCTCTCTGATCCTATGAAATTCTAACAATCTATATTTCGGAAGCAGAAAAACGATAAAATCCATCTGCTAATTGCATTTCTACGCTACCGACTCACGGTCTATGAAATACTAACAGTCCCACAGTGGGAATAGAAGGACTCGAACCTTCGAAGCCATTAAG